>JGI24694J35173_10000347_pt1 | contig 44967 bp, 40 predicted proteins | sample TergutCo191P1_FD_35173 | JGI IMG/M metagenome (IMG submission 35173) | reverse complement strand
ATTCCAGAAATATACGAAAATCATTCGGGATTTTTATTGTTTGTTCAATTATCATTAAACATTTTTAACATGAAACGGGACAAAAATCAACACTTGACATAGAAAGGTGACTGTCACCGTAATTAATTTTTCAAAATTAGTCGCCTGATGGATTTTTATGCGTTAGTCAGTTCTTTGTCATTATGTAATAACCATGTTGACTTCGTCATCAACATTTAATTCATTATAGTTCATAGTATACCTTCATTTACCAATAATTGGAATGGTTCGCGTCAATTCTTCGTCACTTTCATTTTGTATTCTCTGATTATTTCTTCAGGGGATTTGCCGCTTTCCAGAAGTTCAATTATTCTTTTTTCACCTTTTTCTTCCGCATTGCTGAGGGCTTGGGCTTCGTCGTGACGCGCTTTTGACCAAAGGCGTTCTTTTTCCCGAAATTCGGATTCGGTTGTGATGTTATAATACGCATTGATGGCTTGTTCCATAACAGGCACCTCCATTGATTTTATTTTTTCCAGTTCTTCTGCTGTCTCGGCTTTGAAAAGTGACAGCCATAACAACAATTTATTACCGGCGTTTATTTCTTTTGGTAATTTTTCCTTCCTGTGATTAAAATATACTATACGAAATTGAAGTCGGCAAGATCAAAAACTTGCGAAAAAGGTTTAGGACTTTTATTAAATGTTAATCAATTCTTTATCATTATGTAAACATGCTGCTAATTGACATTTCTCCCTGTTTTTGTAAAAATGAAGCGATTCGTCTTTTTTTATATTAATCAATAGGGAGTTAATTAAAATGGTAGAAAATTTGTTTTGGGTGGGCTATGTTGGGGCTGCTGCGTCGCTTCTTTTTGCCTTCCTGATGGCGCGAAAGGTTGTAAAATTTCCTGAAGGCACCGATGTAATGAAAAAAATCGCGGGTTCTATCCGCGAAGGCGCAAACGCGTTTATGAAGCGCCAGTACGGCACTGTCGCGGTTTTTCTTGGGATTATGTTTGTTGTTCTTGCCGCGCTTGCGTACATTCCGCTTTTATTGGGAAGGACTCACGGATTCATCAATCCGTTTACGCCGTTTGCCTTTATCACAGGCGGTTTTTTCACGGCGCTCTGCGGATTTGTCGGTTTAAAAGTGTCAACTAACGCCAACGCGCGCACCGCTTTTGCCGCAAGCGAAAGCCTGAATAAAGCGCTTCGCGTCGCTTTTTCTTCCGGGTCTGTTATGGGCTTTATCGTTAACGGCCTTGCGATTCTGGAAATCACAGTCTGGTACATGCTTTTAAAATACGCGTTTAAAGTGGAAGACGCGATGATTGCGCAGACAATGGTCACCTTCGGAATGGGCGTCGCTGTTGTCGCGGTGTTCGCGCGCGTGGGCGGCGGTATTTTTACCAAAGCGGCAGATGTCGGCGCAGACCTTGTGGGAAAAGTGGAAGCCGGAATCCCGGAAGATGATCCCAGAAACCCGGCTGTAATTGCAGATAACGTAGGCGACAATGTCGGCGATGTCGCGGGCATGGGCGCTGATCTTCATGAATCAAACTCCAATGCGTTAGTTGCAACAATCGCGATCAGTTTCGGCGCCGGTTACGGCATCGCGGGCTTCATGCTGCCGATTATTATTTCTGTTGTCGGCATTCTTTCTTCCATAATCGGCACGTTTTTTGTGCGGACAAAGGAAAACACAAACCAGTTATCGCTTTTAAATTCGCTTCGCAGGGGTGTTTATATCGCAGGCGGAATCGCTGCTGTAGCGACACTGCCGCTTATAATGTTTATCGCAAGAAGCGAGCCTTCAATGCAGGCGAACGTATGGGGCATTTACGGCGCGGTCGTTATAGGAATTGTCGCGGGGTTTATCGTCAGCCTGTTTACCGAGTATTACACGTCAGACGCGAGCAAGCCGACGCGCGAACTTGCGGCTTCAAGCGAATCAGGAGCGGCGCCTTTAATCATCGGCGGTTTATCGCTTGGCATGAAATCAACAGCAGGCCCGATTATTACCGTTTCCGGCGCCGCGCTTATCAGCTTTGTTATTTCCGGCGGATTCAGATATTTTGACGGAAACGCGCTTCTTGATTACAACATCGGCCTTTACGGCATCGGTCTTGCGGCTGTCGCCATGCTTGCGACTAACGCGATCATTCTGGCGACTGACGCTTTCGGTCCTGTTGCAGATAACGCAGGCGGCATCGCGCAGATGGCAAAGCTCCCTGAACATGTCCGCGAGCGCACAGACGCGCTCGACGCGCTTGGAAACACAACCGCGGCGACGGGAAAGGGTTTTGCGATTGCGTCTAACGCGTTTACAGGTCTTGCGCTTTTAGTTTCTTATGTTAATATCGCGAATATCCAGCTTGCAAGCATAGGAAAGCCTGCAATGAATCTTGCAATAACAAATCCGCCTGTACTTGTCGGATTTTTTATCGGCTCCGCTGTGGTGCTGCTCTTCGCCGCGTTATGTATGTCCGCGGTTCAGCGCGCGGCGCAAAGCATTGTGCAGGAAGTAAGGCGGCAGTTCAGGGAAATTCTCGGACTAATGGAAGGAAAAGCTGACGCTGAATACGCGACATGCGTTGATATCTGTATGCGCGGAGCGTTAAAAGAAATGATCGCGCCTGCCATGCTTGTAATTTTCGGGCCGATTGTAACAGGCATTCTTCTTGGCGCGGCGGGTGTCGTCGGTTATCTGACAGGCATTATTATTGTCGGGTTCGCGATGGCGGTTTTTATGCTCAACTCAGGCGGAGCCTGGGACAACGCGAAGAAGCACATCGAAGCCGGAAAATTCGGCGGCAAGGGAAGTCCCAATCACAAGGCGGCGGTTATCGGAGATACAGTCGGCGATCCGCTTAAAGACACGGCAGGTCCTTCATTCAATAATATGATTACAGTTTCCTGCACAGTCTCGATTGTATTTATCGGCGTAACGGCGGCGCTTTCGTTTCTTTAATTAATAAATTGTTTTTATTAAGACGGCTGCTGCTTTTATCAGGTAACAGCCGTTTTTTTATTTATATAATATTAATTTTCCTTTTAATTTGATTATTTTTGAATTATAATTAAAAGGAATGCGTATAATCATTTTAGTAATTTTTCTTTTAATTCCGTTTACTTTTACGCTAGCGCAGGAAAGCGATGCAATCGCGCCAGATGAGACGATACAGAACGAAGCGCCGCCGCAGATTAATGAAGAAATTCCTGACATAACTGAAACAGAAGGCGGTGTTTCAGCGGATATAGAAGCAAATGAAGACGATTCACCGGATATTAATGAATTAGAATCCGATATAGAAACATTGGAAGAAAAAATTGAAAGGCTTCCATTTATTCAGAGGCTTGGAATCGCGATTGCGATAATTCTGGTTCAGGCTTTATTTATCAGATTGATCTGGCTTTTATTTAATAAATTGGAAGAAAAACTGGAAAAAACCGGAAATGAAAAAATAAAACCTTTATATATACATAAATATAAAGTGCTTACAACAAAACAGGTTGTTAACATTATAGAAGTATTTTTTCGTCTTTTGAAATATTTTATTACCATTGTTCTGCTTTATATAACGCTGCCGATTGTTTTCAGCTTTTTTTCCACAACAAGAAATCTTGCTTCATTGCTTTTCGGATACATTCTGCACCCTTTAAGAGACATTTTAATCGGAGCCGTTGAATATATTCCCAATCTGATTAAAATAATTATTTTTATTCTGATAACGCATTATACGCTGCGGGGATTAAAATATTTTTCCGTTCAAATTGAAAAAGGAAAACTGAAGATTCCGCATTTTTACGCGGACTGGGCAGCGCCTACATATAGAATTTTACAGGTGCTGTTATGGGCTTTTACTGTCGCGTTCGTGTATCCTTATCTTCCGGGTTCCGATTCAGGAGCTTTTCAGGGCGTGTCGGTTTTTGTCGGCGTAATTTTCTCGCTGGGATCGTCTACAGCCATCGGAAATCTTGTAGCCGGTCTTGTTATCACTTATATGCGCCCGTTTAAACTTGGAGACCGCGTTAAAATAAAAGATATAACAGGATTTGTTGTAGAGAAAAATTTGATGGTGGTCAGATTAAAAACTCACAAGAATGAATATGTGACATTTCCGAATCTGATTATCCTTGGTTCAAATATCATCAACTATAACACTTCTTCAGATGAAGACGAAGAAGGTCTGATCATTTTTGCCGAAGTTACTTTCGGTTATTCAACGCCGTGGCAGACTGTTCATGATATATTGATCAATGCCGCGCTTTCGACGGATAACGTACAAAAAAAACCGAAGCCTTTTGTGCTTCAGACAAAACTCGACGATTTTTACGCGTGCTATCAGATAAATTGTTATACGAAGGATGTCAGCAGGGTTCCGTCAATTTATACAAAGCTTTACGAAAATATTCAGACAGGTTTCAGCGAAGCGGGAATTGATTTAACATCAGCGCATTACAGGATAAATACAATTAATAAATCATAATTAACGCCGCGGACTTTTGCGCATGATTAAGATTTCCGGTTGTAATTGCGCAATTCATGCCGTATACTGATATTATGATTAATAAACGGTTTTTATTGTTTTTTTTATGCGTTTTGTTTCTTGCCGGCTGTCAAAGTTCACAAGTACAGGATACAGTTGCAGTCGCGGTTGAACAGGAAGAAGAAATCACGCAGATTCCCGAAACGTCTGAAGACAGCGATTTCGCCAGAACGCGTCCTGAAATTCTTAACCGCGATGAACTTACTGTTGTGTTTTCGCGTCATGAAATAGAACTTGATTTCCGCAAATCATATTTTTCCACAGAAGCCCAGATTTTTACAGCTTTATATGAAGGGCTTTTTACATATCATCCTTATACTTTGGAGCCAGTTCCGGCTATGGCTGAAAGATGGGAACTTTCAGAAGACAGGATGCGTTGGACTTTTACCATCAGGCGCGGCGCGCGTTATTCCAACGGCGACATGGTACGCGCGGATGATTTTCGCAGCGCATGGCTTTCAATTCTTGAACCCGGCCGCGATTCGCCGTATTCAAGCATGCTTGATGTAATTGAAGGAGCCCGCGATTACCGTCTTGGAATTAACCGGAATCCCGGCAGTGTCGGAATCAGCGCGCCTGATTCAAGAACGCTTGTCGTAAGATTGAATTCACCGGCGTCATTCTTTCCCGCGATGCTCTGTCATCATACGTTCAGTCCGATTCATCCTTCAATGCTTAGCAGAACAGACTGGTCTCCGCGAGCAGGACAGAGAAACTGGATTCCGCCGCTTTCCAACGGGCCGTATTATATTTTTTCCATGGATAATGATTCGATTGTATTTTACAGAAACAATCAATATTGGGACAGAGATAATGTAGCGTTAAACAAAATCATAATTAAATTTACAGATACTGCTCTTGAAGCCGCAAATCTCTGGAACTCGGGAGAGGCCCGGTGGATTGCAGGCGATGTTGATATTAACGCTTTAACCGATCGTTCCGGCATCCAGATAAATGTAATGTTCGCGACGCATTATTATTTTATCCGAAGCTCTGAAAAGCCGTGGGATGATCACAGGGTGCGCCGCGCGATGGCTCTTGTTCTGCCCTGGGATGAAATCCGCAGCATTTATCTGCTTCCGGCGGAAACATTGATCTTTCCAATCAGCGGTTATCCTGAAGTGGAAGGAATTACAGAAACCGATTATGAACAGGCGCGGAATTTAATGGCGCAGGCAGGGTATTCAAGCCTTGACGGACTGCCTGATCTTGTTATACGCATATCTCCTTCGCAGGACGCAGCCCGTGTCGCGGCCTTAATGGCAAAGGCATGGAAAGATGTTCTTGGGTTTAACGTACGCATAGAAGTAATATCTTACGATCGCTATTACGCTTCGATGAGCGAAGACGGTTATACTGTCGGCTCATGCACATGGATCGGCGATTTCGCGGATCCGTACGCGTTTTTATTAATGTGGCACAGCGAGTCGAATTTAAATGACGCGCACCTTGATGATCCCGATTATGACGGGCTTTTAAATAAATCGCTTGTAGAAGAAGGCGTTCCGCGTTTTACGACGCTTGCCGCCGCGGAAAAACTTCTGCTTGAACGCGGAACAATACTTCCGATATGCTACAATCCGGCGTTAAATATTATCGACACGGGCGAAATTGACGGATGGTACGCGAACGCGCTTGATATTCATCCGTTTAAATATCTTTCTTTTATTGCCCTGCGCGCTCTTCCCGGAATTACCATGCTGACACGTTAGCTGCAGTTTACGCAAAATTATTTTGATAGTGGTTTTTGATGATTAAAACCGGCATTGGATATGATTTACACAGACTGATAAAAGGCCGCAGGCTTTTGCTCGGCGGCGTTGAAATTCCTTTTTCCAAAGGAGAAGACGGCCATTCTGACGGCGACGTTCTTGCTCACGCTGTCTGCGACGCGCTTCTCGGCGCCGCGGGGTTAGGTGACATCGGCGAACTGTTTCCTCCTTCTGATCCTTCATTTAAAGACGCGGATTCAATGGAACTCTTACGCGTCGCGGCGGCTTTGGTAATAAAAGCAGGCTGGAAAATTATTAATATTGACAGCGTGATCATTCTTGAAAATCCAAAAGTGCTTCCATACCGCGAAGCAATCCGGAAATCATTAGCTGAAACTCTTGATATCCGCCCTGACTGCGTTTTTGTTAAAGGCAAAACCGCCGAAGGGCTTGGTCATACCGGAAAAGGAAAAGCAGTGCAGGTTCACGCTGTGTGTCTGATTGAAAAGCAGTAGTTTATCTGTTATATTTCCATATGAACAAAAGCAGCCGGCAGGGTCCTGACTGGAACAAAATTTTTTCTGCGCTTGAAAGATGGCGAGAAGATTTGAGCGCGGATAATTCAAATAACACTTCTGGTTCCGGCATTCAAACCGGGCCTTCTGTCAGCACTGTCGCGGAAAATTACCGACGCGAACCATGGGCTGTGCTTGTATCAACCATTATTAGCCTTAGAACCAAAGACGAAGTTACAATTACATCTTCACGGCGGCTTCTTCAAAAAGCTGGAACGCCGGAGCTGTTATGCGCAATGAAAGAAGCCGCGATCGAAAAACTCATTTATCCTGCCGGATTTTACCGCAATAAAGCCGCATCTTTAAAAAAAATCGCCGGAATTTTGATTGAAAAACACGGCGGAAAAGTGCCTTCTTCCATGGAAGAACTGCTTTTATTGCCGGGTGTGGGAAGAAAAACCGCGAATCTTGTGTTAAACGAAGCTTTTGATATTGACGCAATCTGCGTTGATATTCATGTTCACCGCATTTCCAACAGGTACGGCTGGCTTGCAGCGAAAACCCCCGAAGAAACGGAAATGATTCTGCGGCAGATACTTCCGCGCAAATACTGGAAAAGGATCAATTATCTTCTTGTTTTGTACGGGCAGAAATTATGCCGTCCTGTAAGCCCGTTTTGCTCGATCTGCGTTATTTGCAAATATTGTCAGCGTAACGGCGTAAAAAAATCCAGATAATATTAAAAAAGAAACAGGAACAGAAATAACATACATAAAATAGTTATATTGTACATTATTTCCAATTCCTGTCTTCTTTTTCATGCTTTTGTAATACTTTTAAGCGTTTTTGCCAGCGTTTTGTTGTTAGCCGCTTTTTCCAGATCATATTCCATCTGGGCGCTAAGCCAGAATTCAGGTTTCGTCGTAAAATATTTCGCGAGACGCACGGCAATTGATGTTGTAATTCTGCTTTTATCAAGGCTGATCAGCCTTAACGCTGTCTGACTGCATTTGATTTCTTTTGATAACCTGTTACAGTTTAGTTCATACTTATCAAGATATTGCAAAAGCAGTGTACCTGGTGTTTGATTTGTTTTTGGCATATTAACTCCTTATGATAGAATATAGTAAAATATATACGGTTAGTCGAGTACTTTTTATTATTATTTTTTATATTTTTTCTTTATGCCATATTATTTTTCCGTTTAACTTTCCGTTAAACAAAAAATGTTCTTTTATTCCGGCTGATTTTAACATATTAAGTGCGATATTATAATTTCCGTCTATATGTTCAGCGCAATGCGCGTCTGCTGTTATAATAACAGGAACATTATATTCACGTATATATTTTAAAAATGATAGTGATGGATATACTTCATCAATTTTTTTTCTGTTTATTCCGCCTGTATTTACTTCTATCACAATCCCGCTGCGCGAAGCGGCCTGCGCTATTTCTTTTTGGCGCGCGGTTTCTTTTTCTTTTTGCCAATAATTTTTATTATTGCAATTTTTTTTTAAAATATCGGCATGACCCAATATTTCAAAGCCGCCTTTGGAAATCATTTCAAGCTGCGAGTCATAATAACTGTGCATTAAGGAAAGCGCGTCGCCGTTAAATCCTTCGTTTATTCCTTTTTCAAATTCTTCTGAAGAACCGTCTACCGTAAAAGGATGTCCGCCGTTTTGCGGAATTAAATAATGCACGCTGCCGATTACGTAATCAAGATTCATAGCGGTTATATCACTGTCTGCCGGCGAGCGGATATTTTTTATGTAGTCAGCTTCAAGGCCAAGGAAAACTTTTAATTTTCCCTGCCAGCGTTTTTTCGCGGCATGAACTTCATTAATATACGCGTTTACATTTTTTTCCTTAAGATTCCATGAGCTTTCGCTGCCAAGCTGTTTTTCTGTAGGCGCGTGGGAACTGAAACCGATTGCGTATAATTTTTTTTCATAGGCTGTGCGGCACATGGTTTCTACATCGTCTCTGCCGTCGCAAAAAATCGTGTGTGTGTGCATGCTGGATAACTTTGGTTTATGATTCATTTAATTCTCCTGTATATGCGCCGCTTTTTTCGTCGCGTTCATTTAAATTTATTTTTGCGCCGGCAAGGCTTCCTGATACAGCATTATTGATACTGCTTTTACTGCCCTTTAAAAGAACAAGCCCATGCGAAGAGCATCCGTATCTGCCGTATGCTTCACCAACCGGAAACGAGTCAGAAATTATCCGTAAAAGGCTGCTTTCTTCTTTTTTTGGGCCTGTTAATAAATAACTGAAAACAAGCCTTTCTTTTGGCATTTTTGCAGCATCTGACAATTTTAAAAGCTCTTTTGGCGCGTTTTTTGTATCAAACGCGAAGTGGCACCATTTTTCTTTGCGCCGCGCCGTTAGCGGACAGTCCGCGAAATGTGTGCAAGGCGAAACGATTTGACGTTTCAATTTTAAAAATTCTCCGCGAAGCATGGAAATAAAATGCCCTGATCGCGGGACGCCGGGTTCCATGATAAAAATTGACGCGTCTTTGCCGGCTTCGTTATGCGTAATTTTAGCGGCTTTCTCCGCTGTCTGCCGCAAAGCTTCAGTATTATTGTGCGGAAGATTTTCATAAAATTCATTAAAAACATTTACAGCGCAAACAAAAGAAGATTTTTTATTAATACTAATATTCAAGTTTGTTTTTCTGAAGTCAATTTCTTTTTTTTTAAAATTAAATTTCCACGGAGACTCGCCGCGGCTAAGAGCTTCAAATAATTTTTTTCCGGCTTCAAGCGCGGGGCCGCTTCTGTCGATGCAGTTGATCTCAAGGGAAATATTTCTTAAATCGGGGCGCGAAATCCAGAGAGCGCATGCGAATGTTAAAGGGCCGCAGCCTAAATCTGTGATTGTGTTTCCGTTTTCCAGATTCAGATTAAAATCCGGGAGTACAATGCAAAGACGGCAGATGTTCCACGGCAGAAAATAATGCAGGTACGCGCTTAAATAACCGGGGCGTGCAAGATATGAAAGCGATCTTTGTCCGCGCTGGTTTGTAAGCAGTTTTGAAAGATCCGCGATGTCATGCGGCAGCTTGTTTCTGAACCGCTGCGGAACAGGAAAAGTTTTTTCTAGCAGCTTTGGCAGATCATTTATAAGCGGATTATCGTATAACAGAGGATACCGGTACAATTTCGTAACCAGAGCGTATTAAAGCATCCAGCAGCACTTCAACGCTCTGGAATAAATAATTGTCTCTGCCCCCTGTAAGCAAACCAAGCCGTATTGGAATAACAGCGCCTGTTTCGCTTTGATGTATAATTGATTCTATCATTTCGGCGGGATGAACCTGGCGCATATTAAGCCTCAGCGAATCTTCCTTTGACATCCAGTCGCCGGGATCGATGGTTCTGTTCGCAGTGATGTAACCTGCAGACGCCGCGGCGGAAGTTACAACCGAAGAGCTGCGGTAATACGGAGGATGCCAGATAATTGTAAGCTCTTTGCCTGTCGCCCTGTGAAACTCGTCTTCGTTACGCGCAAGTCCCTGCGTTATAAAATCGCGCGTTATTAAATATCTTGTGTCGGAAAAATCGATGGGAGCGTAAAACATTGAAGCGGCTTCGTGCCCGGCTTCTGCGATGATTGACGCCGCCGCGGGATTGCGCCTGATAAATTCGCCGTTAAGAAAAAATGTCGCCCTTATTCCGTATCTGCGCAGGACTGAAAGCACATAAGGCAGACCGGTGTCGTCATCGTAAAGATCAAAACACAGCGCAATTTTTGATTGCGCATAACGCGCGGGTTTTAATACGCTGCTTGCTGTGTGTCCGGCGGTAAAAGAAACAGTGCCAGCTGATACCGCGTTCCTTATCATTATCATATTTGCGAAATGCGCTGTTGCGACAGGTTCAAGAAAAACGCGGAAACGATCGGAAGAAAGCGATACAGGTTTTATTCTCGGATTAGACGTAAGCGTCCACGCGCCTGTGCCGTCGCTTGCAAACCATTCGCTGCCTATCCGCGCAAGAAGACGCGGCGAACCTGAGGAAGTATCTTCAAAACCGAATTCATCCGCGCCCGAAAGACTGATCCTTCTTCGCGGGAATGACGCGCTCGATACATTTATTTCTTCTATGAATCTTGCGTTGCCCGTAAGAAGCTGCCTGTTGTTTACCCAAATGCAGGAATAAACAGGATCACGGCTAAGCCTTTGTATAAGCCGCCAGTTTAAATAATCCCACAGTTCAAGTCCGTTAGCTCCCCAGAATACAGCCCTTGTCCCGTCAGGAGAAAGCGCACCGTTAGGTGACAGCGGAGCGTCGCTTCCGGGCAATGAGCTTATTACAGAGCCGTCATTCCTGAAGCGCATCACTATTGTCTGATTATGAAGCAGATAACTGACCGTGATGCTGCCGTTTTCCGGCCAGAGAACATTAAAATTTTCCGCGTCATACGGAATTAAAATATGGGGAAAAACAACCTGTGCGTTATTCGCGGTTTCGTTTAACGGGAAAAAGAAAAGGCTTTTATTGCTTTTATTTATCAGTATTAAGCCGGAATCAGGCGCGATCCAGTATTTATCAAAATTGGAATCGAAATCGAAGGGAAAGACGCCCATAACAGTTCCGATGGAAAGAAAATCGCCGTATATTGTCCGCGTAAAAAGTTCGGGATTTCTTACGCGGTATAAAGTATTGCCCGCATAATAAAAAAATTCTCCGTTGTGTCCCCAGCAGACAGAGTTGATTCCCCCTGATCCGATCATTCTGAAACGTTCATCAATAAGGACTGACATATCGTCCAGAATGGGATAGAAATACAATCTGCCGCTTTTTGAATAAACAAAAAGCCTTGAATCAGGGCTCCACTTTACCGGAAAGTCCTGACCCGGTAGTTCGATACTTTCGCTTATTACCCTTTTTGCGCCGCTTGCGTTATTGATAAGAACAAGATTTCCGTAGCCCGCGCTTACAGGTTCGATATAAAGAAAAAAACGGCCGTCTGAAGATGCTGCTATATCCTGAATCCTTCCCTTTAGCGGAATATTTTTGTTTAAAAATGAAGGATATCCTGTAAGCGCCGAAGGAAGTCCGCCTGCCGCCGGAATCGTAAGCGCGCCGAAGCGGTTAACATTAATGATTGTTCTTCCGTTGTCTACAAGATACATTTTATCGGGGAAAGCCGTTACCTGTCTGATCGACATATCTGTAAGCTGCGAAACAAAGACAGCGCTCTGGCCTTCAAAATCCGCTCTGAACATAAGCCTGTTATCGTTTGAAAGATTTAAGCTGCTGAAGTTCACAGCGTAAAGATTGAAAACCGCCGTGAAGGAAAGGAGAATCATCAATACGAGAATTTTTATGGGGATTTTTTTATACGGCAAATATGATCTCATTGAACTCCCGCGCGCCGTTAAACAAAACGCATTTTAAACCCGCGATTCAAGAAAGGCGTCAAGCTCCTGTTCCAGCTCATTAAGACGCTCTTCCATCACTTTTATCCGCCGGATTGAGAATTTAATCTGCCTGTTCATCAGCCCTTCGCATGCTTTATCGACAATATCGCTGAATGTGTATTCATTCGTTTCCATACCGCCGCTTTTAACAAGACCGGAAGCGATTTTCTGGTTTGAGGATTCACCGCCTGCTATCGCTGATTTTTCACTAAATGCCATATTATTATTTTAATCTATACTATTGGTTATTTTCCACAATTATTTTAAGGGAAGACCCTAAATCGTTAAATAATTCCGCGGAAGCCATCGGCTTTTCTTCACCTTTGTCCAAAGCGCTAATATATGTAAATACCGCAATAGACGCCAACAAAACAAATATCAATTTTTTCATATCACCTCATTGTACCACGACTAGTATAATAATTCCAGCGGATTTACCAAAACGCCGTTTCTGTCATATATGCTGAAATGCAGATGCGGTCCTGTGCTGTAGCCTGTATTGCCTGTTTCNCCGATTTTACTGCCTCTCGCAACCCTGTCTCCTTCCTTTACCGAAAACTTGTTTAAATGCCCGTAAAGCGTTTTATACCCGTTGCTGTGGGTTAAAATTATGTATTTTCCGTACAGCCAGTTTTCGCTGACTACCGAAACGACTCCGTCCAGCGCTGCCATTATTGTTGTTCCGGTAACGGCGCTGAAATCGACGCCACCGTGGAATTGAATGCTTCCGTTAAACGGGTCTTTTCTAAGGCCGAAATAGCTTGTTATGTTGCGGCTGTGCAGCGGGAACATGAATAATTCGCCGAGACTCAGTCTTAAATCGATGTCATTCATCCGCGCGCCGGGGATAAACAATGTTTCTCCGGTTTGAATGTTGTCGCTTTTTATGTCGTTTACGTCAAGAATTACTTCCAGCGGCACGTTAAATGACGCGGATATTTTTGAAAGGCTGTCTCCCCTTTGCACCTGATACGGAATTCCGTCAACATTCGGGACTTTCAGGACAGAACCTTCCTGCAGCAGCCTTGCGTTCCTGATGTTGTTTGCCGCAATTATCGCGCCGACAGAAACGCCGTACCTTTGGGCGATTCCTGAAACTGTGTCGCCTTTTGCGACTTTATGCTGTTTCCATTCAAATGTTATTAGCGATCCATGATGATTTTCCGTGCCTGAACCTGTGTTTTCCGGCAAAATAACATTGTCAGGCTTTATTGCCCCAAGTTCGCCTGTTTCCGCGCCGAAAATACTGGAAATTCCTGTCGCCGCGTAAAACATTGTATGTTTTTCCGCGTCATTATCCGCGCCCGGCTGAAACGCGTAAATTTCGGGGATATCTATATTGAAGCCTTCCCAGTTAAAAGCCGCAAGCGCGATAACCGCGGTTCCGGCGGCGACAGCAAGGGTGGCGAAAGACGGGACGGGAAAGCTGAAACCGCCGCATTTTTTCCGCGGTTTCGCGCCGGTGTTTTCGGTTATATAATCATTTTCTGTAATTTCCGCTTTAGATTTTCTTTTGATTAAAGGTCTCTTTATTGAAGGAAAATTAAATGATATGGACTTAAATGTTTTTTTTGATTTTCTTTTTTGAATATGAGCCTGCTCAAAATGGCTCATAAACCCGTAATTGGAACCTGCCGATTTATTAGTATAACCTGTGTTTGGCTGGAATCTTGACGCAGTTCTTTTTCGTTTTGATATCTGCTGATTTTCAATTGTTACTGCCATATTGGGATTATCGACATAAAAAGCGTTTTGTTTTACGGCAGATTATTGCGTTTTGATTCTTTACGCGGAAGTTAATTTGCGTTTAATGTGATAATGTTAAGGATAAAATGAAAATATTAAAACCTGTTATTCCGGCGCTGCTTGCCGCGCTTGTTTTAAAATTATTTGTTTTTGATATAATAATTGCCCAGGGGGATTCAATGGAACCCGCGATTAGAAGCGGTTCTGTTCTTGTTGTAAACCGTTTAAGATACGGGCTGCGGCTTCCATTAATTAACAATAAAAATAATAATAAGAACGAATATTTAATCCGGTGGGCTGCGCCTAAAACTGGGGAAGTTCTTGTTTTTTACACCCCTGAAGGCGAAAAGGCGGTAAAGCGCTGCGCGGAAATCTACGGCGGTAACGCCGGCATGAATTTTTACGCGTACGGGGACAACAGCCTTGCCTCTTATGATTCGCGATCATACGGGCCGGTTCCTGTGGATAATATTATCGGAAAGGTTTTGGGGCGTTAGTCTGACAGCTCATGAGATGTCAAATCTGCCCATTTAAGGAGCGATTTTGTTTAAGCGGCGGTTCATAATTGTCTTTTGCCTTTTGGGCGCTTTTCTTGCGTACCTGCTTGTTCATTACGCCGTTCTGATGATCAAAGGCGAACTTCCGCCGGCTCCGCGTCCTGCTGCCCCCCTTGCCGAACGCGGTTCAATTCTTGACAGGAACGGACGAATACTCGCGATACAAATCAGGTTCGCGGATGTCAGCATCTGGCGGCCTTCGATTACTGATATCGATCTGCTTGCCAATGAATTATCGCCGCTTCTGGAAATGAGCGCTTCTGAAATCCGCAGCAGGATTAACGGCTCCGAATCAAATTTTTTATATTTAAGAAGACAGATCGATGACAGTACGTCGCGCCGCCTTTCTGCGCTAATCGAAGAAAAAAAAATCAGGGGTGTGATGATTCAGCCGATTGTCGGCAGGGTATACCCTGAGCGCAATATTTCCGGCCACATTGCCGGTTTTGTCGGCGACAGTAACAGGGGGCTTGAAGGCGTTGAATACGCGTTTAACGACGCATTAAACAGCTCGCAAACCGTTGTATTAACAATTGATTCCTATGTACAGCAAATTCTTCATCAGATAGCTTCAAAAACAATGGAAGAGACGCGGGCGGAAGCTGTAATTTTCGCCGCGATGGATCCGCGCACAGGCGATATTCTGGGCTCTGTTTCGCTTCCCGATTTTGATCCTAATAATTTCAGGAATTCGGACGCGAACAGCCGGATGAACCGGCCGGCCATCTGGGCGTATGAACCCGGCTCCGCCTTCAAGGTGTTTTCAATCGCCGCGCTTCTTGAAAGCGGCGCCGTTTCGGAAAACACGTCGTATTATTGCAACGGATCGTATACATCAATCCGCGGAAATCCGATCACTTGTCTTTCAGCTCACGGAAGGGTAACGCCCCGCGAGATAATTCTTTTATCGTGCAACTGCGGCGCCGCGAACGCGTCAGAGAGTATCAGTTCCGCCGCGTTTTACAGGCTTTTAAGCGATTTTGGTTTCGGCTCGCGCACCGGAGCCGGAAGCCCGGGCGAAACAGCGGGCTACTTCGCCCCAAGCGCGGGCTGGTCGGATCGATCAAAACAGACAATCGCCTTCGGCCAGGAAATCGCNGTTTCAGCTTACCAGATGCTTCAGGCTGCGACTGTAATCGCGAATGAAGGAGNGCTGGTTCCGCCTAAAATAATTTCCGCGGTCATATCAGATGACGGCAGAACTGTAACTGAATGGGAAAACGGACAGAGCCGCCGCGTTTTAAGCGCACAGACCGCGGCGAAAATGTTATCCTACATGGAAGACACTGCGGCAAGCGGCGCGATGGGCTGGCGCGCCGGCATACGGGATTTATCGCTCGGCGTAAAAACCGGAACCGCGCAGCTGATTGATCCTGTTACGCGAATGTATTCTGACGCCGACTTTGTCGCAAGCTGCATCGCGATCCTTCCTGTGCAGGACCCGTCGCTGATTCTGTACATGGCTGTGATTAAACCGCGCGGGCAGATTTACGGATCGCAGATCGCGGCTCCCGCGATACGCGAAGCGGCGGAAGCTTTAATCGGCTATCTTGGAATTCCGCGCGGACGCAATCCGCAGATTGAGCATCCTTCCGCCGTAAATATTCCCGCAGGCCGTCTTCCCGCGGTGGAAAGCCATGTTCCCGATTTTACCGGAATCGCCAAAAGAACGCTTCTGCCGCTTTTGTTACGCGACGATATAGCCGTAGAGATTCGCGGCGACGGCTGGGTGAAAAGCCAGAGTCCTTCCGCCGGAACCCCCGTGACAAACGGAATGACGATTATTCTTCAGCTTGAATAATTTCCGGGGCAACGTAATATGTCATTTTTGGAAATAAATAAAAACATATTAATTAAAAAATATCCCGGGCTTTATGAAGAAATTTCTTCAGGTGATATGTGCAGCGAAGACGCTTCCTGTAATGATTTAAAAATNGAAATAACGCCTTCAGGCGATCCGACATTATGCGCTGACGGAATATATGTTCATTCAAAGCGCGAACCATTNCGCGAAGGACAGCGTCTTGNGCAGAGCGCGGAAGGCTGCGGCCCTGTCGTCATTCTTGGATTCGGTCTCGGATACTCCGCNGCTGCCGCCGCNGCTTCGGGAAGACCGGTCATTATAGTGGAAAAAAGCAAAAAAATTCTTTTAAAAGCGTTTGAATGCCGCGACTTCAGCGGTTTTCTTTCAGATAACAGTTTGATTTTTCTTGCGGGGAACGCGGACGGAATAATTTCCGCACTTGACGCGGCAAACGAAATAATTAACGCCGGAAACGGCGCGCAGGATTCTGGCAAAAAAAATTCGCCGTTTGTTATACGCAACAGGGCGTTAATTTCCCTTGACGAAAAATGGTACAAAGCCGCAGACGATAAAATCCGCACATGGACGATGCGCGACGATGTAAATACAGCCACGCATAAAAAATTCGGCCGCAGATGGGTGCGGAATCTTTCGCGTAACATGGAATTTATCCGCGATCTGCCGGGAGTCTCCCGCCTTGAAGGACTTGCTTCGCAGGAAAACATTCCGGTCTTTCTGGCGGCGGCCGGCCCAAGCCTTGATAAAATAACGCCGTTGCTCCGCGAAATTTATGACAGGTGCATTATTGCCGCGGTGGACACCAGTCTTCGTTTCTTTGTAAAAAACGGCATACAGCCTGATTTTGTCCTTGTAATCGATCCGCAGTTCTGGAACTGCCGCCACCTTGACCGCTGCCGCTGCGAATCGCTTCGCACCGCCCTTGTCGCTGAGTCTGCGGTGTATCCGCCTGTTTTGAGCCTGCCTTTTAAAAATAAATTTCTTTGCGGATCGCTTTTTCCGTTTGGAACATTTATCGAAAAGCGCACTGATCCCAAAGGCAGGCTCGGAGCCGGAGGATCGGTGGCTACAACCGCCTGGGACTTCGCGCGCGCGCTCGGCGCGGGAGAAATCTGGATTGCGGGTCTTGATCTTGCGTTCCCCGGCTTAAAGACGCATTTCCGCGGCGCTCGCTTTGAAGAACAGGCGTCTTCGCAGTCAAGCCGCTTCAGCCCCGCGGAAAAATGGGTCGCGCGCGCGCTCAGGGACGGATTCCCGTTTAAAGCGCAGTCGGCGTCAGGCGATCAGGTTCTTACCGACAGAAGGTTATCGCTTTATGCAGCATGGTTTGAAAATCAGTTCGCCAAAAACGCGCAGATAAAAAGCTACAGTTTTTTCCGGGACGGCCTTGCGATCAAGGGGCTTCTCGCGGCTGACATGGAAAAATTTTTGGCTTTACCGAAGCGCCGCGGAGAAATAGACCGCCTTATAACGGAAAAATTTTTACAGACAGAAAATGAATTTAACAGCGTAAACGAAAAGCGCGAAAGAGAAAAAAGATTTAACGGCGCGGTTTCTTCATTGAATAGCGGGCTTTCAGAAATTAAAAACGCCGCCGAAGAAGGAGCCGAAATTGCGCGGCGCGCGCTGCGGTATCCGCTTAACCCCGCGCAGCAAAATAATGTTTTAAGAGAACTTGACGCAGTTACGCTGCGTATAACAGAAAGCGATGTTAAGGAAGTTGCGGGTTTTTTGTTTCCCGCGCCGGACAATAAGGAAGAAACCGGCATTAGCGATGAAGACAAATTCCGCGCCTATCTTTTATCATCGCAAAAATTATTCACCGGAATAAAAGACGCGGCATCGCAGATGGACTTATTTAAAAATGTCAGATAACTATTCATTCATTCATTATCAGCGGTATCTTCTTCCATGTTAAAAACGCCTGAAATGTTGGGATGTACAATTTCCAGTATTTCATCGTAGAACACCGAGTCAGGATAATAAAGCAGCGCCGAATCAAGCAGCGCTCCCCTTCTTTCCGCCTGATTCGCGGCTGTTACCGACATCGCGGTATGCAACAGAATCGCGGATTGAATGTCAGCTTCGTTTCTTGACAAGGCGGCAAGCCGGATATAACGGTTTGCCTGCTGAACATATTCTTGCCGGTCAATATCATAACCCCTGATTTCCACAAAGCCGTCAGATTCTGTTTCCGGAAAATAAACAACTATTGTTTTTCTGGATAAAATATATCTTGATACATCGACAATTCTCGGCTGTGAATATAAAAAAGCCCTGTCTTCCGTAACTACCGCGAGCCTGCCGCCTACGGCTACCTGGGAAGCAAGAGCCCATCCCGCGCTTCCGCTGCTTCTGCGGACTTCGATAAAATCAAGATGGCGGGGATTTGCTCCCGTCCAGTATAAACGCCGCGGCTGTCCAAGAGTTATGCTTTCGCCAAGAGACATATATTCGCCCCATACAACTCTTGTGTCTTCGCCGCCTGTATCTTCTGTGCCGCGTTCAAGCACATATAACCCTGTATTAATTATTAACGCGAACCCGTGGCTTAATGACGCGGCAGTCAAAGCCGCTTCCATTGCGTTCAGTTCCGCTTCTGTATACCCTTCAGATAGCGCTTCAATGCGCTTACCATCATCTTTGGTACAGGAAAGAAATAAAACAAATACCAATAGCGTTAATATAGAAATTTTCTTTATCATAATTTAGTTATACTACGGGAATTATATTTTGTAAATTGACCATCCCGTCCAAAAAACATCAATTCTGTTTTATCAGGACGCCGTCCCACGGATAAAGAAAACTGCCGTCCCATTTTCCGCCTGAAGCCCGGATAACGCAGGTTCCGTTTAAAAATTCCAAATATTTTTTTTGTAATTTTATTTTTTTAAATGAAAAATTGAGTGCGATTGTGTATGCGCTGTTTTCCAATTTTCTCTGATAGATCATAATGTTTGTATCAGCGTAAACCGGAATGAACTCCCCGTATACAAGGCATTTTTCTTTTTTGCGCAGAGCGATCAACGTTTTATAAAAATTCAATATTGATCCTTGATCTTTTTTTTGCGCCGCGTAATTTATATATTTATAATTGCCGTTAATGCCGAGCCAGGGTTTTGCCCTGCTGAAGCCTGCGTTTTCGCTGTCATCCCATTGCACCGGAGTCCTGCCGTTATCGCGCGAGCTTGCTTTTATCCATTTCCAGCGCAGGCGCTTTGGGATGCGGAATTTTTTCATCAGACTGTCTAAACCGCGGCTTTCAACGTCATTTACCTGATCAAGGCTTGTAAAATCAAAATTGGTCATGCCGATTTCCTGTCCCTGATAAATAAAAAGCGTGCCGCGGAGCGTTAGCTGAAATAACGCGATCATTTTCGCGCTTCTTTGCCACATTTCACCCGGTCTTCCGTCAGCATCTTTGTCTTTTTCCGCGGCGCCGAAATGCGAAACAATTCTGCTTTGATCGTGGTTTTCAAAATAAACTGCGTTCCAGTCAAGGCCGCGCTGCCATTTTGCCATTACATCGAGCAGTTTATGCGCGCGAAATTTTTTTGGTATAAACCGCGCGACGCGCCTGTCAACTTCCAGGTGATCGAAAAAGAAAAGCATGTCAAGCTCTCCGCGGCTTTCGCCGCATAACAGTTTCGCGTCCTGTAAACCGACAAAAACAGTTTCGCCCACGGTGAAGCAGTCGTAATTGTCAAGAACGTCCCTGCGCAGATCGCGCAAAACCGCGTGATTTCCTTCCTGCGATTTATAATGTTCAATGCCCTGAACCGTAAGGCTTTTTTTTCCGTCTTCAAGGCTTGTCTTGTAAATGATATTAATAACATCGCAGCGAAATCCGCCTGCGCCCTTATCAAGCCAGAAGCGCAGAATATTTTTTACTTCTTCTATTACTTTTGGATTTTTGTAATTTAGGTCGGGCTGTTTTTTGTCAAAAAGATGAAGATAATATTCGCCGCTTTGATTGTCATACTCCCATGTTTCGCCGGCAAAAAACCCCGTCCAGTTATTCGGCGGTTTTTTTCCTTTTCCCGGGCGCCAGATGTAATAATCACGGTAAGGGCTGTTTTTATCGCGGCTTTTTACAAACCATTCATGTTCATCGGATGTATGATTGATAACAAGATCCATAATAATCCGCAGGCCGCGTTTTTTTGCCTGCGAAAAAAGCTCTTCCATGTCAGACATTGTTCCGAACTTTGGATTAATGCTGTAATAGTCGCTTATATCGTAGCCGTTATCTGCATCGGGGGATTTATACACGGGGGAAAGCCAGATAACATCCGCGCCGACATTTTTTATTTCATCAAGACGGGAAATAATTCCCTGAATATCGCCGAAGCCGTCGTCGTTTGAATCCTGAAAACTGCGCGGATAAATCTGGTAAACGATTTGATCTTTATAATTTTGGTTTTGCCTGATATTTTTATTTTCCATTTTATTCTCCATAATTTAATAAAATACCTGTATAATATAATCATTATATGTTAATTATAAGTTATGATTCAATCGGCGATACGCAATTTGAAAAGCTCGTTAAATATCCTGCGTTTAACGCGCTGTCAAAACAGTCCGCAGTTTTCCGCGGAGTGTCCGGCGTCTTTTTAAGCAATACATATCCTGTTCACACATCGGTTGCAACTGGCGTTCATCCGCGCGAGCACGGCGTTACGTCAAATATAGAGCCGTTTCCTTCTTCAAAACCCGCATGGAACTGCGACGAAAGATCGATACGCGCAAAAACAATCTGGCAGATGGCGGCAGAGAAGGGAATTAAAACCGCCGCCGTTTTATGGCCTGTTACCGCGTTTTCTAAATCAATAAAGTATAATATTCCTGAAGTGCGCGCGCTTCCCGGCGAAACGCAGCTAAAGACAAGCATGAAGGCGGGAAGCCCGATCCTTCAGCTGATAATATTTCTGCGTTACGGGAAAATAATGAAAGGCTATAAACAGCCTGACCTTGATAATTTTACCGCGGCAAGCTCCGCGGAAATTCTTCGCAAAAAAAAGCCGGGACTCGCGCTTGTGCATTTTACAGCTTATGATTCGTTCTGCCATGATCACGGACCGGAAAGCGCGGCTCTTGATGACGCGCTGGAAGCGATGGATAAAAATCTTAAAACGCTTCTTGACGCCGCGGAATCTTATGAAAAAGATGTAATTGTTTTTTCAGATCACAGCCAAATCGGCGTGCATACAGTAATCGATCCTAACATAAATCTTGTTAAGGAAGGACTGCTCAATCAGGATGATTCCGGTTATTCGGCGGGAGAAAGCGGCTGTTTTTTTGAATGCGCTGGCGGGTCGGCTTTTTTCCACGCGGGAAAATTAAGCGCGGATCAAACCGGCAAAATTCGCATTAAAACAGAAAGCAGCGAAGGCTTTCGCAGGATGCTTTCCGCGGACGAAATAAGCGTATCGGGAATGGAAAAAGCCGCGTTCGGCTTTTGCGCCAAAGCCGGCTACTGTTATGAACCTGCAGGCGCAGTAAAAAAAGGCAATCACGGCTATCCGCTCGACATGGACAATTACAGGGTTTTTTACATGGCAAAAGGCTGCGGTCTTGCTCCCGGCAGCGTTTCGCATGGCGGAAGTCTCCTAGATATCGCTCCCCTGGTTATCCAGCATCTTAATTTATGAATTTTAGCGGGGATTTTCGATAAAATCAAAAAAAAAATTGGCATATCTGTTTTAATTATATTATATTTAATAAGATAGGTGCGATCTAAACCAAAGGAAAAATAGTGAATAAGCTCGATTTTCCCAAAATCCACTTTTATGATCAGGATTTTGTTGATATTTATGATAAAACATGGGCGTGGATACAGGACTGCTGGATTTCAGGCGGCGATAAAAGCGGAATTGACGGAAAATTCTTCGCTTACGCCGATTCCCAGACGGTTACCCAGGCTGATGCGATATTTTCCTCGTTTTTTTTGGTTTATTCCAACCGTATTTTTCAGGCTCATCCGACTTTGGACTTGTTCTACAGCCGTCAGGAGCCGAACGGAGCCATCCGCAGCGCGTATGACATCACTACAGGCCAGTGCGTAACTGACAGGGAAAATCCTGAAGGCATCGGAATGCCGGTTTTCGCGTGGGCGGAATACAATATCTACCACAAATCCGGCAACAAAAAACGCGTTAAGGACGTCCTTCCCATACTTTGCAAGTACTCCGCGTGGATCGAATCTGTCTTTAAAAAACCAAACGGCCTTTACAAGGCGCCGTTATCTGCAACCGGCATGACGAATGTTCCGCGCGCGGACGCCTATTACGCGATGGATTTTAACGCGATGATGGCGATCAATATGCTGTATGTCTCCGCGCTTGCGGATATTTTAAACGACAAGGAAACAAGCTTTCAGTACAAGCGCCAGTATTTTTCGCTTAAAACAAGAATCAATTCGCTGATGTATAACGCCGCGGACGGTTTTTACTACGACATCAATAAAAACGAAAAGCAGGTTCCTGTTAAAACAATCGCCGGTTACTGGCCGCTGTTAGCTGAAATTCCAAACGGCGAAAAAGCGGAAAAAATCATAGAAAAACTGTCCAACCCCAAATATTTCGGCACAGCGCATCCTTTTCCTTCGCTTGCGGTCAGCGAAAAGGATTATGATGAAAACGGGCGCGGCTACCGCGGATCGGTTTTTCCCTATTTGACATTTATGGTGATAAAGGGGCTTGAACGCTATCAGCGCTGGGATATCGCGCGCGAGTGCGCGATCAGGCATGTTTATTTTATGCTGGATTCCATGAGCCCTGACGGAAATCACAACAGGGGAAATCTTTGGGAAGCATATCTTCCTTCAAAAGAAGGGCCCGCGAAATGGCCGGGTAAACTTAATTTTCCGCGCCCGCAGTTTCTGACGTATGACGCGCTTTCCACAATCTGCCTTACAATCGAAAACATTGTCGGCCTTTCAATTTCGCTTCCGCGCAAAACTGTAGACTGGGTAATCCCGAGCCTTGAAATCATGGGAGTTGAAAATCTTTCGCTTAAAAACAACATGATTACAATTCTTTCGCACAAGAGCGGAAGGGGCTGGGAAATTCAAATGGAAAGCGAAAAACTTTATTACTTTACAATCAACATTCTCGGCGTAAAGGAAAAAACCCTGCCGATTCCGTCCGGAAAATGCTCGATACTTATTGACAAGCTGTAAGCCTATGGCCGCGACTTTAACTGCAATCATTGAAATCGGTTCCACAGGAATTAGGCTTCATGTCGCGGAAATTTATTCTAACATCGGCGCGGGCAGCGCGTGGAAAGTGCTCGACCGCGCTGTAAGGCCTGTGTCGCTTGGGCGCGACGTTTTTACAACCGGCGTGCTTTCAAGAGAATCGATGCTTGAATGTCTTGCGGTGCTTCAGAACTTCAGGGAGCTTTTATCCGGGTGGAGCATAGAAGACGAAAACATTCACGCGATCGCGACAAGCGCCCTGCGCGTTGCACGTAACAGGGATGTTTTTATCGACCGTGTGCGCCAGGAAACAGGTTTTTCATTTTCCATTGTAGAAGGCATCGAAGAAAACAGGCTGATGTACCTTGCCGTGCGCTTCGCCCTTAAACAGGACCTTCCGCTTTTCTGGCGCGCGAATTCCATGATTGTGGAAATCGGCGGCGGCTCGACGGAAATAATGCTGCTGCGCCGCGGGCAGATGGTGGCGGCTCACAGTTTAAAGCTTGGAACAATAATGATCACGCAGCGATCGCGGCACATCTTCGGCAAAGGTTTTTTTTATGAGCGTTATCTGAACGAAAATATCAAGAACACCCTTGCGATGCTCAATATGGACATGGACCTTAACCGCATAAGAACTCTTGTCGCCGCGGGATCCGACGCGCGTCTTGCAGCGGACAAGGCCGGAAGGGATTTAAACGAATACTGCAAGATAATCGAGCGTGATAATTTTATCGCCTTTGTGGACAAAGTCCGCAATTACAGCATAGAAGACTGCATCCGCGAATTTGGAATTACATACACAGACGCCGAAGGACTGCTCCTTGGCCTTTTTATTTTAAAGCTTTTCCTTGAACGGACAGGCGCGCCGATTATAGCGGTTCCGCTTGTCACCATCCGCGACGGTTATCTTATCGATCTTGCTTCCGGCGTTGATTCGTCGCTTCAGGATGAATTTTCATCGCAGATAATCGCGTCCGCAGTAAATCTCGGGCGCAAGTTTCATTTTGACGAAGCGCACGGCTGCCATGTCGCGCAGCTTTGCATGACAATTTTTGACGCGCTTTTAAACGAACACGGAATGAATACGCGCCATCGCGTCCTGCTTGAAACCGCCGCGGTTCTGCATGACATCGGCACATACATAAAACCGTCAGGCCATCAGAAACACGGACAGTACATTGTCGCAAACTCGGAAATTTTCGGCCTGCATCAGGATGAACTTGCGATCATCGCGAATGTTATTAACAGCCACCGCGGCGATCCGCCGTCGCAATCCGACATCGATTTTATGATGCTTCAAAGGGAAGACCGCGTATGTGTTTTAAAACTAGCGTCGATACTAAGAGTCGCCGACGCGCTTGATCGCGGACATACGCAGCAGATTAAAAAAATAACCGTTGAACGCCGTCCTGAAACAGTTGTGCTTCACGCGGGCAGGGCGGCGGGCGGACATGGTTTTGATCTTTCGCTTGAATTAATGGGCATTGAAGAAAAAGGCAGATTGTTTCAGGATGTTTTCGGGTATAAAGTTATATTAAACTGATTATCATAAGGAGGAGTCAATAAATGGACGCTAACGAAAATGATGCTGCCGTTAATAAGGAACAGTCTTCATCTATCCTGCCGTATCTGTCGCGTGACATCTCCTGGGTTGATTTTAATGAACGCGTAATGAATGAAGGGCTGCGCCCGAATTTGCCGCTTTTAGAAAGGCTCAGATTCCTTTCGATAGTCTCGGCTAATTTTGACGAATTTTTCATGGTGCGAATCGCCGCGCTTAAACGCCTTGAAAAAAATGACGCAAAGCCTGATCCAAGCGGACAGACGCCTTCGCAGCAGTTAAAAATAATTTCTGAAAGAGTTCATTCAATCGTGGAAAGGCAGTATGAATGTCTTCACAGCGAAATTTTTCCCGGGCTCGCGAGAAACGGATTGTCGCTTCTGCGCCCCGATTCGTGGACAGTTCCGCAGCTTGATTTTCTTGATTCGTATTTTGTAAACCAGATTTATCCAGTTCTTACGCCGCTTCGCCTTGAAGACGACAAACCGATACCTTTTATCGAAAGCCGTTTGTTAAACGCCATCTTCCTTCTTGAAGCCGATAATCCGCCCGCTTCAGGCAGCGGCGAACAGGAGCCGCCCGCAGAATTAAAAATTATTGTGCCGCTTCCCGCTGTTCTTGACAGGCTTGTATGGTTTCCGAATTTTGAAAGCAAGGTAAACGGGAATGAAAAGGAAAATCTTCAGCTTGTTATGCTTGAAGATATAGTGATTACATGGGGAACGTATTTATTCCCCGGCTACCGCGTAAAAGAAAGCATGATTTTTAAAATCAACCGCGACGCTGATTTTTCCGTTGATGAGCAAAGAGACGAAGACTATGTGGAAGCTATGGTTCAGGTTCTGGAAGACAGGGGAAGGGCCGACATTATCCGCATGGTTTATTCGCCGGGAAGCCACAAACTGCGCGACGAGCTTTCACGGCGCTTTTCGCTTGACAGCGATTGTCTTTACGAAATTAACGGCCCGATTAACATGATTGATTTTCTTGAGCTTCTCAATATAGCGAGCTTTGAAGATTTAATCGAGAAACCCTGGAAGATTCACAAGTCCGAAGATTTCAGCGAAGAGTCAAACGCCGGCTCGTCGCCCGTTCTGGACAGGATAAGCGAAGGCGATGTAATGCTGCATCTTCCGTATCATTCATTTGATCCGGTTGTAAGATTCTTTCAGGAAGCCGCTTCCGATCCGCAGGTTATATCGATTAAAACCGCGCTGTACAGAACAGGCGGCGCGATTCCGGGAATTGGAATTCACTCGGGCTCTTCATCGTATTCGCCCGTGGTCAGGGCGCTTGAGCAGGCGGCGCTTAACGGAAAGCACGTAACGGCGGTTGTCGAGCTTAAGGCGCGTTTTGACGAAGAGCGCAACATTTCATGGGCGAACCGGCTGGAGAAAGCCGGCGTTATTGTCGTTTACGGGCTTTCAAATTTAAAGATACATTCAAAAGTGTCGATGGTGCTGCGCCGCGAAAACGACCGCGTCAGGCGTTATGTGCATTTATCGACAGGGAATTACAACAACAGAACCGCGAAATATTACGAGGATATTTGCTTATTCACCTGCCGTGACGATATCGCCTATGACGCCGGGCTTATTTTTAATATGCTGACGGGTTATTCCGCGGTGCAGTCAATGAACGCGCTTACGATCGCGCCTACAGGATTAAAGCGGCGTTTTCTTGAACTTATCGAGCGCGAAACAGGCAGGGCGAAACACGATTACCCCGCTAGAATCACCGCGAAGATGAACGCGTTAACTGACGTTGATATCGTTAAAGCCCTGTACGCGGCCTCGCAGGCAGGCGTAAAAATATCGCTTTGTATCCGCGGAATCTGCACGCTGATTCCCGGAATAAAGGGAGTATCCGAAAATATCCGCGTTATAAGCGTTATCGATCATTATCTTGAACATTCAAGAATTTATTATTTTTCTAACGGCGGCGCGGAAGAAATTTATCTAGCAAGCGCGGATTTAATGACGCGCAACCTTGAACACCGCGTGGAAATTTTATTTCCCGTCCATGAAGAAAAGCTGCGCACAGAATTAGTGGAAATACTCAATGATTATTTCCGCGATAACTGTCAGGCATCTTCGCTTGACAATAAGGGCGTATGGACGCAGCTTACCCCCGGCGAAGGCGAAAAGCGTTTCCGCGTCCAGAAGCAGATGCTTTCCCGCGCCGCCCGCGATACTGATATTCCCGATCCCGCGAAAATGGAGTATACTGTAAGAAGGAGCTCGCCTGCCCAAGTTTAACACCGCCGTGCGGAACGCAGAGTCAGAGCGGGCATTAATTAAAAGGAGCGTTTTATGTTAGACATGTTAGGTGCAATCGGTCTTGATCCCCTGTATTTGATTTTAATTATACCAACGCTTCTTCTTTCTCTTTGGGCGCAGTTTACGGTTAAATCGACCTTTTCAAAATACTCAAATGAGCGGTGCGCAAAAGGGATTACAGGCAGCGGCGCCGCTGCGCTGCTTTTAAAATCGAACAATATTAACGATGTCGCGGTTGAACCTGTAAAAGGCTCCCTTACAGATCACTATTCGCCGGGCGAAAAAAAACTGCGTCTTTCGGAGCCTGTTTTCGGCATATCGACAATTTCCGCGGTCGGCGTCGCCGCACATGAAGCGGGACACGCCATTCAGCACGCGACAAAATGGGGTCCGCTTGCTCTGCGAAGCGTTCTGGTTCCAATAGCGAACATCGGTTCACAGTTTGGTCCTACAATGGCGATAATCGGGTTTGGCATAACGGCAGTCGGCGGCTTAATTGATTCAATCGCGTCGTTATTAATCACCGGGGGAATTCTGCTTTTCAGCGGCGCAGTGCTTTTTTACATCATCACCCTGCCTGTGGAATTCAACGCTTCAAACCGCGCGATCGCCATTCTGCGCTCCGGCAATGTTTTAAGCGAAGACGAATTAAAAAAGGTAAGAAAGGTGCTGAATGCCGCGGCAATGACCTATATCGCGTCAGCCCTTACAGCGATTGCGAATTTGATCCGCCTTATACTGCTTTCCAAAAGACGCAGATAAATTACGCAGCCCCGTTTCTTGACAATCTATTTTGCGGCAGCGCTGTCAGCGCGTACTTCATTTTTCACTTTGCGTTTCTTTTGCAGTGAAAAACTTTTTAATGATTAAAGGATAAAGCGCCGCCACCCAAAGCAGCATAAGAAAATATCTTAGCGTATCAACTACAAGCCCTGTTCCGATTATCAATTTTAATCCTTCCTTGATTGCGAGAACGCCCGCGATTCCGAGCGCATATTTTATTATCTGCCATAAAATATTTTTTGATTTAACAGAAAACTGTATATAAACGCGTTCAAAAAACATTCCGACAGCGAAGCCGATGCCCGCGCCGGCAGCTTTTAGGCAGTCTGAAAGATAATTCTGCTCAATCCTTCCGCGTGAATGCAAAACAGCCGCAATCACTATCACAATAATCGCGTACAGAATCATTATCAGCGAAATGGTAAGCTCGCGCTGTTTGCTGATTTTATTGCCTGAAAAAAGTTTAATTGTAAAAAATATAATTAATGATGTGATTAAAAGCGATACTGTTACATCAAGCAGGGTATGAACGCCAAGATACATCCTTGAAAACGCGACAAGAATTACAAGAAAGAAGAAAACGATTTTCAGCGGAACTTGTTTGATAGCGGCGCCGAGCGAACCCAGTAATGAAGTCGCGCTTTGCGTATGGCCGCTTGGGAACGAATAACCTGTCGCGTGTTCAAGCGCTGAATGCACGGGATTTAATTCAGGATGCGCTATCCACGGACGGTCGATTCTGAAAATTATTTTCATTCCCTGGACAGTGAGCCCTGAAAGCAGATACGCGATGCTGATTCCGTATGCGGTTTTTTTGCTGATGCACCAGAAGATCGCGCAAAGAACAGCTATAGCGACAGTTTCTTCGCCAAGGCGCGTGACAAGCCCGATAACTGTATCAAGAAAAGGCGAACGTATTCCTTCAAGAAATTTCAATAATTCCATTTAATTCTCCGGTTTTTTCCAGTTTTTAAAAGTCTCTAATGATTTTATCATATTTTTTATCAGCGTTCAAATAATTTTTTTAATTCTTCGTGAGACATTCTTGCAAGCCATGATTCGCCTGATTTAACCGTCATATCGGCAAGTTCTTTCTTGCTTGAGATCATCGCGTCGATTTTTTCTTCAAAACTGTTTTTGGTGATTAGCCTGTGAACAAATACTGTGCGTTTCTGTCCGATGCGGAACGCGCGGTCTGTCGCCTGATTTTCCACCGCGGGATTGTACCAGAGATCATAATGGATAACGCGGCTTGCCGCCGTCAGATTAAGCCCGAGACCTCCGGCTTTTAAACTGATAAGCATTATCCGCGAACCCGGATCATCCTGAAACCTGTTAATTGTCATGGTTCGCGTGTTCTGGTTTAGTCCGCCGTGGTAAATTAAAGCCGCTTCTCCCAGTTCTTTTTTGATGATGCGGGACAGGCAGTCAAGCGTTTCAACGTACTGGCTGAAGACAAGAACCTTTTCCCTGTTTGCAAGAATTTTCTGAAGAAGCTCGACAAGAAGCTGCGCCTTGCCCGAAAGCTGCGCCAAGGGCGGGCTTTCCCCGTCATACGCGCGCGGATGATTGCAAATCTGTTTTAAGGACGTTAAAAGATAAAATATTAAAGACGTGCGTTCTTTGGAAGAAATTTCCTTCGCTTTTTGCATGGATTGTTCCACGACAGTTTCGTATAACGCCGCCTGTTCTTTTTCCAGTACGGCGTATTCATTCGTCACAATTTTTTCCGGCAAATCCCTGATAATGTTTTTGTCTGTTTTAAGCCGCCGCAGCAAAAAGGGCGATGTAATTTTCTGCAAAGCTTCAGCCTGATCTTTATTTCGCATAACTTCGATCGGAACGCGGTAATTTTCCCTGAAATTTTTCGCGTCGCCAAGATAACCGGGAAGGATAAAATCAAAAAGCGAACGTAAATCTTCCAGGCGGTTTTCAACGGGCGTGCCGGAAAGCGCAAGGCGGTATTTTGACTGCAGGTTTTTTACGGTGCGCGATACGCGCGTTTGGGAATTTTTCATTAAATGGGCTTCGTCAGCCAAAAGAAGCGAGAATTTTCTTTTATTAAGTTTTTCGGCGTCGCGCACTGTCGTCTGATATGTTGTAAGGAACGCGTCGCTTTTTTTATCAAAGCGGCGGCCGCTTCCGTGATAAAGCGATACCTTAATTGACGGCGCAAAACGGCTGAACTCTTTTTCCCAGTTGTTAAGAAGGGCAGCCGGAGCTACGATTAAGCAGCCGTCCGCAAGCAGCCCTTCTTTTTTAAGGCGGAGTATCAGCGCGATTGACTGAATGGTTTTTCCAAGCCCCATGTCGTCCGCGAGTATACAGCCGAAACCCGATAATAGTAACGAGCAAATCCAGTTGTAGCCGCGAACCTGATATGGCCGCAGCTGCGCGTTTAATTCTGACGGAACCGGAAAATCATGCTCTTTAAAAATATTATCTATATTCTTTTTTACATTAAACGGAAGAACTGTATCGCCAGTAAAATGCGCCTTTAAAAAATCATTAACGCCGGGAGAAGACGCGCGGGCTTTTTTCAGTAAATGCGAAAATTCACCTGCCTGCATTTTAACAAAACCGTCCCTGAAACGGACAATCGCTTTTTTAAGCTTTACAAGTTTTTCAAATTCTTTAATGCTCATAACATCGCCGCCCACGGCAACCTGCCATTCAAAATCCTGCAATGCGTTTAAATCAAGATAGTGTACGAGCGAATCTGTTTTTCCCTTAACCACGAGCCGCGGCTTTAATTCTCTTGCAAGGGTTTTGGGAAGGTTCACGATCATTCCAAGCCGCGTAAGAAGCGAAGACGCGCAGTCAAGAAATGTGACAAGCCGCGTCTCTGACAGCGCGACCTTACGGCTTGTAAAAAGTTCTTTTATTTCAGGAAGATAGTTTGACAGGGCGACAGGCGCGCGCAGTTTTTCAATGTCTTTGCATTTTGAAAGCGGCGTTTTAACCGCGGCCTGATCGTCATCCGCGGCTGTTATTACATCCATGGAAACTGTAAAATCCAGAATATCATCAGCATTAAAAAGCGAGCCGCTTTCTGCATGCTGTTCCGCCTGATCTTCTGATTTTCTTTTGATCAATTCTTTAATGGTGATCTCGTAACGATAGGCGGTAAAATCAATATGAAGAACGGACAGCCAGCGGTCAATGGTCATCGGAAGGGATCGTTTCGCAGGCGGCGTTATGTCAATAAACATACCCGTAAAAAACATATTTAAAAGTTTTTTATAATCGTTATTCTGAGTATTATTGTCTTCGCGGTAAAAATCATTTTTAAACTGCATAAAATTTTTTCTTACCCATTCGCCGAGAAAAGCGGAAGACAGAATGTCCGCGGCGCTTTGCGCACTGATTGTTTTCCTGCCTTCATGCTGCGAACGCTGCGACAGCTGCGACAGCTGCGACAGCTGCGAACGCTGTTTCCGTTGTTTATCCGCAAGCGTTATGTGAAATACATTGGCGGACTCGAATATTTCACATTCGCGGGACGCGATTAACTTTAGCATGTTTGAAACCTGCGGCAGATTTTCGTAGGGACGCCAGATTATTTTAAGCGTTTCAATGTCAGCTTGATCGTCTTCTTCAAATTCATCTTTATATGAAGGCTGTAAGTCGCGTGAAACATAAACATAGGGAATAAAAGCGCCTGACAAACATACAAGGTTTAAAAATTTAAAAAGATAAAAAAGAAAATTATAGGAAGCTGTGCCGTCATCCGAAGAAAACTGCGAAAAAAGGCTGAAAGCTTCAAATAGCGTATAACGTTTTACGCCGCCGTTTATATCCTGCGCCTGCAGATACGGCTCCATGCCGGGTTCGGGAATGTTCCCTGAAAAACCCGGAAAATGCGCTTTCCAGTTTGATCTTGAAAAATCATGTTCTGTTTGTTCCATTGTTTCCGTATCTGAATACGCGGATTCCCAATGCGCGCTGTCAGACAAAGAGCTGCCGGCGCACCTGTGGTAAAATTCCGCGATTACTGAAGAAAAGTCCCTATTGCAAAACGGCGGATTCGGCGGCAGCAGCGATGTAATTAATTCCGCGCAGTATGGAATTGGTTCAAGCTCAAAAGGCTGCGGGCTTTCCTGCGCGCGCGGAAAATCACTGTCTTTAACATTCGCGTAAGTTATCGCAAAAGGCGGCGCAATTTTATGAACCGCTGATTTTCCGAAACGATCGCCTAAATCCATGCCGCGCAGCCTGAAAAGAACCTGCGGGTTTGCGTCAATTTCCCTTGCGATAATGTAATAAAGCGCCGCCATGTGTTTGCAAGGATCGCCGTAGTCAGGGCATGAGCAGGACCTTTTCATTTCGCGCCAGCGCACAGGCGTAAGGTTTATGCCTTCGCTTTTCAGTTTTTGCAAAAAAGTTTCAGGTAACTCGCCCGATGCGATGCGCGCCATAAGCGGCGGATCGCTTTCTATCAATTTATAGACTTTCTCCGCCTTTTCCAGCGGCGGAAAACTTATGGACACTTTGTAAAACGGACTGCTTTTTCCTTCGACCTTCGCCGATGCGCGGCCTGCGTTTATATCAAGCGAAAGCACTTTTCCCGAATTTGCATAACGTCTTCCGCGTTCAAGGCGCTCGCCCATCTTGTAGCTGTCAAGCACATCGATGAACCATCGCCCCCAGGGTGTAACGCCGTAAAGATTTTTCATGATATGGAAAAATTATATCAATTAATATCATTAAATAAAATCATTAAAGCCGGTATTTTTCCCGCGTCAGTTTGTTTAACATCGAATTCTAAAAAATTATCTAATTTTTTTTATTTTCAGTCATGCAAAACGCGAAGTCCGCACCCATATACGGTATCTATGAATTTTCCCGCGGGAAGTTCATGGCCGGCGGCAGCCTGCTGCCGGATCTTAGCGAGGAGGATGTATATGAACAACCTCAATTCAATTCTAATCGAAGGCAATCTCGTGAGAGACCCTCTGCTTAGGTCCACCCCAAAAGGGACTCAAATTTGCACAATGAGTCTCGCGTCGAATCGTTACTACAAGCAGGACACAGGTTTCGAAAAGGAAGTATCCTTTTTCGATATTGAAACATGGTCCAAACTTGCCGAGCTCTGTTATGCGAAAGGCAAGAAAGGCCGGGGAATACGCGTAGTAGGCCGCCTGAAACAGGATCGATGGAACGACCCCGAAGGCAAACCGCGGTCGAGAATCAGCATTGTCGCGGAGCATGTTGAGTTTCGTTCCGAGTTTAAAAAGGAAGCGAAACCCGCGTCAGGTTTGTCATATGATGATGATTCCGATGCTGAAGACGCCGCTGTTCTTGAAAAAGCCGAAAGGACGGCGGAAGCCGCTGCCGTAACGTTCTAGTTTTTCTGTAAATGAGCGGGGGCGTTAAGTTCCCGCCCGTTTACTGATCTGAATAAAACCCGTCTTTCCAGTTGAATCTACAGGAATCAGGCAGCGCGGTACATTCGCTGACAGAACGCATCAGGTCGCGGTAATTTGTTTTTTTTAATGCAGGTCCGCGCAGATCGATAATAAAACGCCCGAATCCCGATTCTTTTAAAAATGGAATTTTATCTGTAATTGAAAAGTATTTTTGCGGCAGAACGAGCGAGTCTTCCCCCGCGCCGCTGCCTTTTAACAGCGTGAAGTTCCCGTTCATGTTATCTGAAAATTTATTAAAATTAAGAACGCTTCCCGGATCAGGTCTTATTGTGAATAACTGCGGCCAGGCGAAAACCGTAATAAAAAATTTCCTTCGAAGCCTTTTATCAGAACCCAGCGTTTTTTCAAGATTCTGTCTGTTGTTTTCCAGCGGCGAAACAAATCCGTCAGCTCCAAGGGAAGAAATAAATGAAAGCGACCATGAATTGAACATATAAAGCCACGGCCCTGCGATAAGCTTAACATTGCTAAAATCCCTGAAAAGCGAAAATTGACCCGGGTTATTAACAATAAACTGATTATATCCATTTTCGATCAGCAATCTGATGTTATCTGTCATTGCGCTGTTTTCGTAACAGGCGGCTGCCTGCGGAAAAAACGGCTCAAAAATCAAAATTATTTCCGAAGGTTTAAAAGGCAGCGGTTTACCGCCGTTTTTGTTTCCTGTTAAAAGCTGTTTTATATTTTTGCGCGACATAGAAAGCATCACGCGCTGCGGGCGCGAAGACTGAACGATGTATAAATCATCAGGGCGGGAGACAGCCGTGTACAATCCTTCAGGAAAAATTTCCTGTTTGTTTACCGTTATCTGCACAGTCGGCGCCCTGTCTCTGCCAGGCCCCCTGCCGCCTGACACGTTCGGTATAATTGGCGCATAACGCTTTCGCATCTCTTTTGTCTGAATAAGATAAACATGATCGCCCGGAAGACCTTCAGGCGAAGAAATCCAGACTTCATTCCGCTTTGATTTTTTAACCGCAGGTTCCGCGGATGTCAGCCTGTGCGAAATCCTTCCAGAATCGTCGCTTAAATGAATGCGCACGGAATCCCGCGCCGATAATTTTATTCCGCGCGGCGGCGTAACAAGCGCGCACCTTTCATCACCCGAACCCTTTATTTTTTGAATGGTTCCAAGGCTGATTCCCGTCCCGCCGTCCTGATCCGGATTCAGCCAGTCTATTTTGCTTTGCGCCGCTGCATCCCTGTGTGAACTTTCCATGAAGAAATTTTCGTTAAATAAATATTCGGTTTTGGCGCGCGCGAAATCGTTACGCAAAATCTCCTGCCCCGTTTCAATGCTGCGCCGTATCTCTTCCATATCATTGCCGCCTGCTATGGCGTCAANGACAAGCCTGTAAGCTGAAACNACGGCGCCGACATAGGACGCGCTTTTCATTCTGCCTTCAATTTTTAAAGCTTTAATTCCNGCTTCAGCCAGGTCAGGTACGCGTTCCAAAAGCTGCAAGTCATTCGGGGAAAAATAATATCCCCGCATATTTTCATTCTGCCNGCCTGCGTTATGCGATTCGTNAAATTGATGATACAGCCTTCTGCATGCCTGGGTGCACATTCCCCTGTTCGCTGATTTTCCGCCCAGATAGCTTGAAAAAAGACAAATGCCTGAAACGCTTACGCAAAGCGCGCCGTGAACGAAAACTTCAAGCTCAAGATTCGTCTCTTTTTTTATGCTGACAAGTTCGTTAAGTGAAAGTTCGCGCGCAAGAACGACGCGCGATACGCCGTGCTTTGAAAGCGCGTTTGCTCCCCTTGCAGAAGCGATGTTCATCTGGGTGGAAGCGTGAAGCCGGAGCGACGGAAACTCAGTCTTTGCCATCGCGATAACGCCGAAATCCTGTACTATAAGCGCGTCCGGCCCCTGTTGTGAAAGATATTTTAAAAACTGATACATGCGGTCGGCTTCGCGCTGTTCAAAGACAGTATTCACCGTAACGTAAACTTTTTTGCCCATGCGGTGAAGCGCGCGTAAAGCGGCTTCAAACTGCGCATAGGTAAAGTTGGCGCTTCTCATGCGGGCGTTAAAATCTTTAAGGCCAAGGTAAACAGCGTCCGCGCCTTCGCCGATTGCGGCGTCAAGCGCTTCGGGAGAACCTGCGGGAGCCAGTAATTCCGGAGTTTTCATACTTGCTTTTATATATATCATTTTTATATTAAAATCTATCATGCGATATGGAAAAATTTACTTTTAAAAGTCCGCCCGAAAATTATGTGCCAGAGTACGCGGTAAAAGAAGCGCAGATGTATAAAAAGAATTTTTTATCAAAAAACGCAGAAGCGGCATCTGAATTACAGCACCGTTTTTTTTATGATAAAAAAGGCGGCGCGTGTCTGGAATTTACGGTAAAACCGAAACCCGGTTATACTTTTAAAAAGCTTACATGGATTGGATTTAAATGGAGCAATATAAGCGGCAATATCGGCAACGGAATGATTAATTATACGCTGGCAAAAAAACTCGCTGATAAAGCGCAGTTTTTAATGGATCAAAGAAGAAAAGACGCCGCGTTCAGGGAAATTGAAAAAATCGTATTGCAAATCGCCGGAGAATATCAATATGATTTTAAAAGCGCTTACGGCATATCTGTAAAATACCGCAGGCCGAAAATTAAAAAGGCGGTATGCGGCGGATACTCCGACGCGCTTGCGGAAAAGTTAAAAAACAATCCGCTTGCGGCGAAAGTGGAAAGTTGGTCATCGCAAAAAGGACAACATTCATGGAATGTAATAATCCTTAAAAACAGCCAGCGCAGGCTTTATTGTGACGCGACATGGTATCAAGGAAACAACATAGACAGCGAAGGATATGTAGTCGACATTCCAGACAAAAATCCCGTGAACCTGACCTATGATTTGGATGAATTTAACTGTCTTGGCGGCGCTGTGAACAGGGCGTCAGGCAAATTATTAAAAGTGCATTTTGCCTGGAACGACGCGAAATCTTGTAGTTGATTGCGTCTAACGTTTGTTAGGCGCAAGTTTTGCTAGAACAACAAAATATAAAAAAAATTTAAGATAATTGACAAAAATACAACATTTAAATATCTTAAATTATGCAGGAAAAACATGGGTAATGAATTAAACATACCTCTTGAAATTCTCTTAACAGCAATACAATTCTCTACACTTTGGCTTCTCTTTTATAAACTATATTATCAGGAATCAAAGAAAAAACGTATTTTACTTATCATTTGTATGATATTATTCCGTCCTTTATATATTATCTTATATGGTCCTTTCTTTTCTATACATTTATCATTAAAAATATTACTTCCTGGTTTAGCTTATATAAATCTTATATTACTATCAGGCGGTAAAAAAAGAAATTTATGCATTATGGCATTATATCATTGGAATATAACATTTCTTGTTGATGTTATTTTTAGTTCTTTATTTCTTGGTATTACAGGAAAATATTTATTTTTTAGCAATGAAATGTATTTAATTGCTAATATTGTTTATCACGTTATTATTTTATTATGGGCATTGTTTTATTTTTATATTATGAGAGCCGTACCTCAAGAAGCCGGATAATTATCCTTATAACTCCATTAATCGGAGCAGTCGCTTTTAATATGGTTCATGGACCTTTACAATTACAATTAGAGGCAGGTTTTAATAATTTTCTTTTTCTTGGTATTTTCTGTATTATTTTGCTCGTACTTAATCTTTTTATTTTTTATCTTTTAATAAAGCTTGTTTCTAGCTATAATACAAAATTGCTTGCTGGAGAACTTAATAAAACTCCGCCAATATATACACTGGAAAATNGTCTTTCACATGAATTTATTAAAAAATATGATCTTTCTAATCGTCAAGTAGAAATTACAGAAGCATTACTTAAAGGGAATTCAAATAAAGAAATTGCTGCTCTAATGAATATTGAAGTTAATACAGTACAAGTACATTTACAAAATATTTATCGGAAAACAGGTGCACCAGGTCGATATGCTCTTATGGCATTAACAGGTATAGGTAAATAATCGTAAAATTTCTTAAAATAACTGAAAACAGTTAGTCTAAAATCATTAAAATAACTGATAAATGGAATAGTCTCCTTATATTTATAAGTATAAAATTTAAATAATATTCAGGAGGTATTTTTATGAAAAGGTGTTTTTTAGTATTTTTTTTATTCTGTTCAATTTTATTAAATGTTTCTGGTCAAGACAGAAAACACACTATTTATATTGACATTTTTCCTATGGGCAATGGTATTTTTTCTGGTGGTATTGGTCTTGGTATTGGTTATGATTATAGAATAAATCAGTATTTTTCTATAGGTGGATTAGTAAATTATTTTGGTAATTTTAAAGGTAATAATACTTATAGTTTTATTTTATTAGGAAAGTATTTTCCAATAAAAACAGAAATAGGAAGTCCTTATATAGATTTTGGTTTTGGTTATCGAAGAAGAATATCTGAAGAAGATAATATCCATTGTTTGGTAACAAACGCGCATATTGGATATAAATTTATTTTTAAAAACGGTTTAGTTCTTGATCCTGCCTTTGGGTTTAGGTATGATACTATAACTTTATCAGGTTCGGAAAATTATATGTTTAGTTTTAATATAAAAGCAATTATAGGATATACATTTTAAAATAATAAAAAAGCAAAACCAGCGCTTAACAAATAATAACTGCTACGCCGCCTGTTCGGCGACTCGGGGTTCGAAAAACCGCAGTCGGCTATGCCTTTATGCGGTTTTCTCTCACCCACATTCCAGCCCACCGCAAACCTGCGGTTTGCTTTATAAGGTGGGTTGGAACGTCGCATACCTTAGAACGTTATATGACGTACCACCGTATTTTATTTATATTCCCTTGTATTGTTTTTTTACTTTTTTCTTAAAAAATAATGTTATTGCCTTTTGGGGGCATTTGTTAATACAGCGATAACATATTGTACAATTAGATTTTTGTATAATTATACCGTTTTTATTTTCTAAATTATTCATAGGGCAATTTTTTACACATAAACAACATTGATTACAATCATTATTTATTTTTACTGTATCAAGTGATTTTTTTTCAATTATTGGTAAGAATAAACCCTGTTGTAAACCTAATATCCTAGATATTATATTAAAGCCTCTTTTTTTTATAATTCCATTATTTATATTTTCACATACTTTTTTCATTTTTTGTTCTGCATTTTTTATATATTTTTTTACTTTATTTTCACTTTCTATTGGCAGAATAAATAAATTACATACATTATTAGGCATTAGAAAATGTTCGGCATATATTACTTGGAAATAATTTTTAGGAAACAAATCCGTTAATGCTCTGGCTCCATCTCCTGAAAATATTAATTGTGTACAAAAAATTATTATCTTTTTATTCTTAAAATATTCAATATTCTTAATTACAAATTCTCTCATTATTCGAGGAACCCTTGAACCATAAATCGGGTAGCAAAAACCTATAATTTCTTCTGAATATATAATTTTTTCAAAATCAATACTTTCTTCAATAGAATAAGATTTTGCATTATTTAGTTTACAAAACAATTCTGATATGTATTTAGAATTACCTGTTCCTGAAAAATACAACATAATCATAAATTAATATTACGTTATAACAATTTTTAGGTCAATATCCTTTACAGAATTTAAGTGGCATATCACATAACGGTGGTTTTTTCGATCGTCAACTGCGGAATATATTTCCATCAGGCGTTGTTGTCCAGAACAAAATCCGTCAAGTTCCTGAAGAAAATATCTTAGAAAAAATTTTATTATTTTACTTGACAAAATATTTTTAATCTGATTATATAGTTGAAGTATGCAAAATATAACGCAAGTCATTAATACAAAGTCTTTGACTAAAAAATATAAGGATTTCACAGCATTAAACAGTGTTTCTTTAACAGTTGAAAAAGGGAATGTGTATGGTTTGATTGGAAAAAACGGAGCAGGCAAAACTACATTCTTTAAAGTTATTATGGGTTTAACGGAAAAAACTTCCGGCGATATTAATATAAATGAAAGTGATGACTTAAATGCAGGAAGAAGTAAAATAGGATTTATGATAGGAGTGTCATTCTTTCCATATCTCAATGCGTACAAGAACATTGAATACTATAGAAGAATGAAAGGCATTAACGATAAAAAAGAAACAGAGAGAGTGTTAAAACTGGTTAACTTATATGATGTGAAAAAACCTTTCAAGGCTTTTTCTATGGGAATGAAACAACGATTAGGGATTGCTAATGCTCTTTTAGGGAATCCTGAAGTTATAATTTTAGATGAACCTATTAACGGATTAGACCCGCAGGGAATTATTGATATCAGGAAAATTATTATAGATATTAATAAAAATTATAATACTACCTTTATTATTTCATCTCATATTTTAAGTGAATTAGATTTAGTTGCTAAGAAATATGGTATTATTGATTGTGGTGTTTTATTAAAAGAAGTAGAACAAAAAGAGCTGCATAAACAGAGAAGCAAATCAACAATAATTGAACTTGATAAGACAGATAAGGCAATACAAGTTTTAGAGGATAACGGTATAAAATATACAATAAAAGATCAAGAAATTACTTTAGAAGAGTTTTATTTCAATTTATTAGGCGGCGGAAGAAATGATTAACTATTTAAAAGCAGATTTCTATAGAATATTTAATAAGACAAGTCTATATATATTTTTTTCAATCCTTCTAATAATTTTTCTTTTTTTGGTTTTAATTAAAATTATGCCAATAAAAGCAGGTAGTATTTTACAAAATGGATTAATTATATTTGAAATGTTGTTAATCATTGGCGGCGGTTTTCTATTTACAGCTATTTATAATGATGACTTAACATCAAAAAGTTTACCGCAGTTAATTGGTTTCGGAAAAAAAAGAACATTAATTGTTGTTTCAAAATTAGTAGTAAATATTGTGATTTCCGGCCTGGTGTATACCGGTGCTTTTATCGTCTTTTATTTAATAATAAACATATTTGGAGTTAATGTAAATTTTGAAACAATAGGTGAATTAATTAAGATTGCCCTTAATAGCTTGTTCAGGTTATATGCTTACTCTATTATCGCAAGTATAATTGCTTATGGAACACAAAAAGCTACGATTTCCATTGTGTCATATGTTATACTCGCAACAGGTTTTATTGATCAGATATTGTCGTTATTACTTGGCAGAATAGAAGGCATGGTTGATGGTTTGTTTTTGAATAAATATACGATTTTACAAATTACTGACGAAATGGTTTCAAATCCAAGCATATCAGCAATTATTCCATATTTAATAGCTTTAATGGTGTTTATAACTTTATCAATAATAGCATTTAGAAAAAAGGATTTAGAATTTTAAAGATGAATAAAGGCGGGGTAAAATACAGCAGAGGGCGTCAGACTTTAATCTGCGCCCGAACGGTGTTTTACGGAACTCTAACCGCCCGAACAGAGCGGTGAGCAGTTGCCGTTTGTTATATGCCATACCCCGTCCGTTTTTCAATCACTTTTCCATCTTGACAAGTTTATATGATGATTGTATGATGAAAGCAAGGAGTTTTTGTGAATACAGTTACTTTATCTAGTAATTATCAATTGGAATTCCCTAAAAATATAAGTGAAACTTATGGTTTAGAAGCCGGAGATACTTTTGAGTTCATTTCGTATAATAACAGGATAGAATTAATACCTTTAAGACCTATGAAAAAAATGAAGGGTATTTTTCAGGGGATAGATACAAATATTATGCGTGAAGATGACCGGATATGAATATTATTGATTCATCGTTTTGGCTGGAATATTTTGCTGGTACCGATGCAGGTGGTATAGTTTCTGACAATGTTGAAAACACAGATGAACTAATAGTTCCTACAATTACGCTTTATGAAGTATTTAAGAAACTATTACTTGAGAGAAATGAAGATGATGCATTGTTGGCTATTGGTCATATGAAACAAGGTAAAGTTATAGAATTAACAGAAAATTTATCATTATCTGCTGCAAGAATAAGTAAAAATTATAACTTGCCGATGGCTGATAGTATTATTTACGCGACAAATTTAAAGTATAATTGCATTTTATGGACACAAGATAGACATTTTTCGGGTTTAAATTCTGTTAATTATTATGAAAAATAATTTGAATATTTAACAATACAGCAATATATAGTATTTTAATATTTTAGAACCAAATTTTTACCTAAAATTATTTTCGCGGTATGGCACATAACGTTTGTTACGTGATTTTAAAAACTTGAGCTGTTTAAAGGATAATTAATCGGCGCCAAAACCAATCCTTCTTGCAGGTTTTGGCTTTTCTATAAGATTATTTAAAGTTTCCATAATTTGCCCTATTGTTTCGTCATATTCGTAAAATTTATAATCGCAAGTATCAATATGAAGCATTAAAAGCCCATGTTCAGTAAAAACGAAAGGCATAGTTGTTCTAAACTTTTGACCTTGTAGGTGGTCGCAATTTGCGACCAGCTTTGTAAATTCGTCTTTAGTCAATTGGAACATAAAATCCGGCGGGAAACGCCTAATATTTCGTTTTACCGCTTCATTTAATCTTTTTACCTTTACCCTGTACAATTCAGCTAAATCGCGGTCAATCATAACTTTTAATCCGCGAATCTCGTAAATCATGTCTTGAATAGGTATTAGTTTGTTCTCTTCATTCGTTTTTTCCATAACTTAAAACCTCCATAAAACTAGGTATTCCTCCCCCCAAAGTTAAAAAATTGACATGTATATAATGGGTTGAAAGCGCCGTTTTGCTTTATCGATTCTGAGAAAATATATAAAAAAATGAAGAATTTATGTCTTTTCTACCCAGGCGTTTACGGCAAGCAGGGCATTTTCCTTGTCTGCCATGCTTAATTTACGGTATGCGTTTATTAATTTTTTTTCTGAATCATTCAAATTGCCTATTTCGATCCCTGTAATAAGATATTCCGCGGATACATCAAGTAATTTGGCGATTTCAACACCTTCTTTTAAATTTGGGTAAGTTTTACGGGTCATCCACTTTCTGAATGTGCCAAAAGGAACCTCTATCTGTCCAGAAATCCACTCTTGGGTCGTATTCTTTATCCTGATCTCATTTTTTAGTCTCATCCAGAAATCCATATCTTCATTTTATGCTAAAAAAAGAGCAAATTTGGATTATTATTCCTTGACATATAGAGCAATATTGCGTTATTATGTAAAACATATGAGCATATTTAGAACATTTGTTCGTGAAGATAGGCAAATTTGAGCTAATTTAGACACTCGTATGAATGTTCAAAAAAAAGGAGAATTATAATGTTTTGTTCAGGTTGTGGAAAAGAAATTCAGGAAGGAAGCAAATTCTGCTCTGGCTGCGGAAAAGCAGCGGATGGCAGCGCGCCAAACGCTGTAAGTCCCGCTTCTGATACTTCAAAGATTCTAAAGGAAGGAGAATTCAGAAGGTTTGAAAAACCTATGGAAGCAGCAAATAAAAAAAACGACGGTAAACTTACCTTGTTTTGCAATCGCCTTGAATACAGAGGTAAAGATAATGATGACATCAAAATAGATGACATCTCTGAAGTTGGAGCTGCGTATATTATGGGTAATGTTGGAGAGAAATGTCTTAAAATTACCGATAAAGCCGGTAAAGTATATAAATACTATCGCGTTAGTAAATTTTATGAGAGGATGGCTTCTTTCTCTGCCGTTAAAGGCGGCACTACAACTTTAGATGATATTAATGAAGAGCTGGAAAGATGGCGCGCTGCTATTGATAAAGTGAGGGGACGATTATAAAACTTTTTTAGTAAAGAAGCTTAACTTAAAACGCAGGAGTGTTAGAATGAATAAGAAACTGAATTTGGCAACGGCAATAATCTTTACATTGTTCTTTGGTATTATGCTGACGGGGTGTACTAAAAAAGCAGAAAGTACTGGAAATATTGGAAAAATGGAAAAAATAGAAAGAAATTCAATCGGGCAGTACACTATAGGTTCAAATATTCAGATTTACGATTATGATCTCCAGCCAATAAGCGCTTATTTTACCTATTCCCCCAAGGATCCGACTAATTTGGGGTTTGACAACGGGATGATCATTTTGAATTTTCCGCCGCCTCACATTGACGCCGCTATTTTTTTCGGAAAAAGTGATATGGCCGACAACATTGGTTTGTTCAGATATTGTATTGACAAAAGCATTGAGTGGGCTGCAACCGCAAAAAAAGAAAATGTAAGCCAACTGACAAAACTTATTTCATTTGATGAATTTTTAGGCGAGGAAAACCGCAGCCTTATGTATGGAACATATGGACTTAACCAGCCGAACAACCGCCGCTATGACGCTGCGTATATGTTATTTAATTTTAAAGTATTAGACGAAAAAGGTTATGAAGGTCCCTGGCTTATCATGAGTTATATGAATCAGAATGCTTTAGGAAGCGGGAGACAAAGCTTTCTTTTCAGCTTCCACGAAAAAGATTTTGCCAGCCTTAAAATGATGTTCTCTGAATCGTATCTTGCGGAAATTGATAAGGCGGAAGAAGCGTGGCAAAAATCCAATGCGGAAAAAGACTCGCTGTTTAATTAGACTTTTTTTTCTGAAGTGGCGAAGCCGCTTACTTTATAATGCTGTTCTTCGCGGGGCTGCTGCGGCCTTCAAGATTCGGAAGCCTTTTTTCCAGAGCCGCGAATGAAATCTCAACATCTTCATGAACTTCGTGTTCGTTGATGCATCCTACAGTGATCATGTCCTGGGGTCTTAAAACATTCCAGTTGAATGTAAGCCCGACATAGGGAGTGGTGCGTCCCGCGGCCATCGGCTTAATTGTCATAACAGGTTTTTTAGCTTCATGAACTATTCGTATAACAGATTCAATTTCTACCTGCATCAGAAAACCCATACAGTTAAAAAGCTGAATGTATGTTTCAACATCGTAATTGTTTTTATCGGCGTATTGAATAACTTCCGGCATGTGAGCTGAAAGACCGGGGATAAGCCCCGCTTCGCGGATCATATCGGTATAATCGCTTAACCTGTCCATTGTCTGTTTGTTTTTGTTTATAAGCTGTTCGCATGAAGCGTGATGGATAAGGCAGAATTTACTTCCGATTTGCGCGCTGTTTTTTATTACTGCCTTTGCTTCTTTACGGGCTGCTTCATTGTCATCCATATTAAGAATCGGCGTATCGATCAATATAAGTTTTTTTCCGGTTTTGTCCTGAATTTCCTTTATTCTTTTTTCCGCGTCGGGATGGGACGCAAAAGGCGCCATCATCGCGTCTATGCCGTAGCTTAAAAACGCGTTTATGACAGCTAACGTAGATTCGGGTTTTGAATGCTGTTCTTTAATGTAAACGTCGGCGGCATGGCTTGTATGGCTCCATCCGAATATCCAGTTTGAACCTATTAGCAGCCTTGGCAGCGA
>JGI24694J35173_10000343_pt1 | contig 45119 bp, 50 predicted proteins | sample TergutCo191P1_FD_35173 | JGI IMG/M metagenome (IMG submission 35173) | reverse complement strand
CGCTGCCCAGGGGGGGGCGGTGTAGGTCGTAGGCGTGGCTTTGGATTTCTGCGTGGCCGCTTTCGTGTAGGGTGGTTACTTGCTCCCAGTTTAGGTTGGGGTGTGGGGCTTTGGGATTTTTTTCGGCTTCGGCTGTGGCGCGGTCTGTGGCTTCGCCCATTATGGAAACTACGGCTTTTTGGTCGAACTCTTGGAGTAGCGGGAGCAGGTATTTATACTCGCTGTAGTTGCCGTCGTCAAAGGTTAGCATTATTGGGTTTGGCGGTAGGGGGATGCCTTCGTTTACCAAGGCTATCAGGTCGCTTACTACTACTGTGTTGTAGTTGTTTGCTTGCATGTATTCAAAATCTTGGCGTAGCTGTGTAGGTGAGATTCCAAACGGGCCGATGTATTTTTGATTTTCCGTTACCAAATGGTACATAATAACGGGGAGCTTTGTTTCTTCCGGCGCAACGGGTACGCCAAGGCACGCCACTGCTGCCAGTACGCATAAAAATATATTTTTCATTTATCATTTCTCCTTTTAGTCAGGGAATAAAAAATCGCGAACGTTTCACTGCGTTTTTTATTCCCGGTTTTTGCCGCACGGCAAAAAGATTTCCGAAATTTATTATGCGAAAAAATGAGGGTTAATATGCCACTGATTTTGCCGAAAGAAGGCGTTTTTGAATACGAAGAAAAGCGGTCTAAGTTTTTGGGGTACTGCGCGCCTGTGAGTACGGACGAGGCGGCTCGTACGGTAATCGCGGAAATCCGCGCCGCGCATCCTAAGGCAAATCATAATGTGTTTGCGTATGAAATCACGGCGGGCAATGTTGTGCGAATGAGTGATGATGGTGAGCCGCATGGCACTGCGGGAATGCCTGTGTTAACCGTGTTTCAGAAAACGGGTGTAATTAATTATGTATGTGTGGTGACGCGGTATTTTGGCGGGACGCTGCTGGGAGCGGGTGGGCTTGTGCGTGCATACACCCGCGCCGCAAAAGGCGCGATGGAAAACGCCGCACCCGAGGAGCTTGTAATCTCCAAGGAATACGGCGTGGTATGTGGGTATTCAAATTTTGACAAGGTGAAATATGATTTTGAAAAGCTGGGTGTGGAGATTTTAGGAGTGGAGTATACGGATGTTTGTACGCTTACCGTGCGTGTTACGGAGGTTATTGAGCCGTCTTTTATGGAAGTGATGTGCTTACCGTATTTGACGCTAAATCCGACTGCTCACCGCTGATGATTATGTTTACATATTTCCATGCGGATTCTTCCAGTAGGAAGGGGTCGGCTATGGAATCCCACCAGTCGGTGAATTCTGTGACGGATTCTAGTGTGCCGCCGTTTTCTCCGTTGGCTAGGTCGCGCCTTATAACTCTGTCTCGGGCAACTTCCGATTTCGTGTCTACCCAGATGGAGTATGTGGCGGATTTGCGCAATGTTTTTCTGCACGCGCCGCTGCCTTCTATTATTAGGGCTTTGTTTGGGGCTGCCGTGATACATCCGTTGCGGTTTTTTTTAATCCAGCCTGATGGCTTGTAGGCGATATTTTCTCCGTTTTGCCATGGGTGGATAATGCCTGTTAGCAGTTCTTCGTCCCAGTGAATTGGGTCTGCGTACCATGCGACGTCGTCTGTGGATACTATGTTTGCATTTAGCATATCTGCAAGTTTTTTGGCTAAGGTCGTTTTTCCCGAGCCGCCCACGCCGTCTATAAGTATGAGGGGGGTTGGTGTCATGCTTAATATTTTTTCTGACAAAGCGGATAGGGATTCTTCTTTCCATGTGCTTATGTTAAGTGGTGGGAGCATTTTATGCACCCCCGAGTATCAGCGCGCCGAGTTCCATTGGGGGTACTATTTTGCCGTCCTTGTAGACACGCATACAGCCTGCGGAGATTTCGTCTATCAGGATAACCTCGCCGTCGCTTTTGCCAAACTCGAATTTTAGGTCGTATAGCTGTAGGCCTTTTTTCTCCAGATCGGCGGCTATTATTTTTGCTGCTTTTTTGGTTAGGGTAATGCAGGCTTTGTAGTCGGCTTCTGTTAGGATTTTTAGGGTTACTAGGGCTTCTTTTGTGATGGGTGGGTCTTGGCGGGCGTCGTCTTTTAGGGTTACTTCTGCTAAGTAGTCTAGGTCGTCGCCGGATTTTGTATACGCGCCGTAGCGGCGGATAAAGCTGCCGTCGGCCTTGCGTCGGCATACAAATTCTATGCCCTTGCCAAATATGACGGCGGGGCGCACATCCATGGTTGCAGCGGCAATGTCGCTTGCGATATAGTGCGTAGGAATCCCCTGCGCCGCAAGTAGCTCAAAATAGTATACCGAAAGCCTAAGAGATTCGCGCCCCAGGCCTTCTATACTCAAGCCTACGGCGTTCTCGCCCGGGTCGAAAACGCCGTCTTTGCCTGTTGCGTCGTCTTTTAATTTTAGGGTAAGCGTGCCGTTTGGGTTTTCGTATACGTTTTTTGTTTTGCCTTCGTAGATTGGTTTCATGCTTGTACTCCTTTATTTTTTGTTTTTCGCAAAAAGTCGGTTTGCTGCGTGTTGGTGTGGTATGCCGGACGAGTTGCAGTCAAATACATACTCCATGCAATCCTCGATATACCAGTCGTGGAAATATGTGAAAAGCTGTCCAGATTTCCATTCGTGGGAATGGTTTTCTTTTTCGGGTGCTGCTGTGATGAACGGTTTTTTTACGAAAACGTGGAATGCGACCAGTCCGTTTTGGTTTACGTGGGATTTGTAATTTTGCATGATTTCGTCACGTAGTTTTGGCTTGATGTAATGGAGCGCGCCGCTGGAGAACAGGATGTCGTAGTTTTCTTCCAACCGATAATCCCAAATATTTGCGCGGAATGCGCGTACGTTTACGCGAGCTTTATCTGCAAGGCGTTTTGTTTTGTCCAGCCCCGCCTCCGAAATATCAAAGGCCGTAACATCATAGCCGCACTTTGCGAAAAATACGGCGTCTTTGCCCTCGCCGCACCCGATATCAATCACCTTTAGCGGACGAGTAGGCGGTATTAGCTCCAAGACTTTCAGACACATCCTTGACGGCTGTACTCCCCAGTAGTACTCGTCTTTTTTGTAGTCGTCCTCGTAGTATGACGCGTCGTCGCCAAAGGCCGTGTAGCCCAGTAGTTTATCCACACTCACGCCCAGCGCGTGTGCGAGTTTTGGTAGTAGCACCGTGTCGGGGACGGTTTGGCCTGTTTCCCATTTGCTTACGGCTTGGAAGGTTATGCCTAATTGCTCGGCCAAGGCTTCTTGGGTTAGGTGCTGGTCTTTTCTGTATCTTGCTATGTTGCCTGATAGGATTTCGCGCATATTATCTCCGCCTCTCTGTGGATATTATGCGGCGGCGGAAGGCGTAAGACAATAACCGTGTATTTGAAGTTTACAAAAATTCAACGGTGAGGTGAGTTTTTTATAACGGCAAGCCATGCGGCATAACGTAACGCTTCCGAGATGTCACCATGCGAAAGATATGGATACTCTCCTACGAGGGCGTCAGCGGTTTTTCCTCCGCTTAATTGCGCCATTATCATACCGACCGTTACACGAGTGCCTTTTATGCAGGCTTTGCCGCCCATAATATTTATGTCGTGTGATATTTTTGGGAATTGTTCCATGACTTTAACTCCTTTACATCATCTTTATTTATCGCGTACTCCAGCCTGTCTTTCATTTTGCCGTCGTGGTAGACGGCTTTTATTTTTTCGGCTTCTTTTCGGAAGCGTGATTTTTCTATTACTCTGCGGCTTGCTATGTTTTCTGCGTGGCAGCCTGTGGTTATGCGGATAACATTGTCGCGGGTAAATGCGAAGTCGATTACCGCCTTAACTGCCTCTGTCATGTAGCCGCGCCCGTGGTACTCCGGGAACATCATGTAGCCCATGTGGACGATTTTGCCTAGCGACGTGGTGTCGGAAATCGTATAGCCAATGCTCCCGATAAAGTCGTCGTGCGGTTTTTCTGTAATGCAAAAATAATGACCATCGGAGTTTTCCATGCCGGTTTTTAGGTATTTTTTTGTGTCCTCAATGCTGTGGCAAAGGATATCGTCCAGGTAGTACATAATCGCCCTGTCCGACCATTGGCGGTGCATTTCGGGCAGGTCGGTTTCTTTGTAGGTGCGTAGGATTAGGCGTTCTGTTTCTAGTTTTGTCATATGTCGCTCCTGTGGAACAAGTTTGTGCATTTTATATTTTTTATGTCGCGGTAGAGTTCTTTTCTTACGGCGTCGAGGGTTTCGGCTTTGCGGGCGGCGAGTAGTACGCGGCCGCCGTTTGTTGTAAAATTGTCTGCTTCGTTTTTGGCTGTGCCGCAGTGGAAGATTAGGGTTTGTGAGTTTACTTTGTCGAGGCCTTTTATTTCCGCGCCTTTCTCAAAGTCGTCGGGGTAGCCTTTGGAGGCTAGGATTACGCCAAGTACGGCTTCTTCGCTCCATTCGAGGTTGGGGTCTTTTTTGTCTAGGATGTCCATTAGTGCGGTGTATAAGTCGCTTTCTAAGCGCGGTAGAATTACTTCTGTCTCGGGGTCGCCAAAGCGGGCGTTAAATTCTATTACCTTCGCGCCTGCTTTGGAGGCGATAAGGCCTGCGTATAGGATTCCTGTGAAGGGGCGGCCTTCGGCTACCATGGCTTTTGCGGTGGGGATTAGGATTTCTTGTCGTGCTTTTTCGATGATTTCGTCGGAAATCTGCGGCACGGGCGAATACGCTCCCATTCCGCCGGTGTTAGGCCCTTTGTCGCCGTCGAAGGCGCGTTTGTGGTCTTTGGCAATCACCATGGGGTAAACGTCCTCGCCGTTTACAAATGCCATATAGGAAAACTCCGTCCCCGTGAGAAATTCCTCGATAACGACGGTATTGCCCGCCGCGCCAAAGCGTTTGTTTTGTAACATCTCGGCCAGTGCAGAGTACGCCTCCTCGTGGGTCTCGGCGATTACTACGCCCTTGCCTGCTGCCAGCCCGTCGGCTTTTAGGACAAAGGGTGGGCGTTTAATTTTAATGTACTTTGCGGCGTCGGCAAAGCTTGTAAAAACCTCGTATCCCGCCGTGGGAATGCCGTGTTTTTTCATAAGCTCCTTGGCGAAGCTTTTGCTGCCTTCGATAATGGCGGCGTTTGCCCGTGGGCCGAATACGGTAAGGCCTTCTTGCTCAAAAAAATCCACAATGCCGTCTACCAGCGGGGCTTCCGGCCCGATGAAGGTTAGTGCGATTTCGTTTTCCTTTGCAAACTCGGCCAGCGCGGTGTGGTTGGAGATTTCTATGGCTATGCTTTCGCATTTTTCTATTTCGTCTATGCCCGGATTGCCGGGTGCTGCGTAGATTTTTTCTACTTCCTCCGATTGGGCAAATTTCCATGCCAAGGCGTGTTCTCGGCCGCCGCTTCCTATTATTAAAACTTTGCTCACACTTTTCCCCTCACTTTTTTCTTGTAAATAATATATCCGCCATATATCGGTATGGCCAACACTGCCAGCGGTAGTATTAACGAAACGACAACAATGGCTAAGACCTCGAAAAGCACCGCGCTAAAGTTTACCGACGCCCTAAATGCCTCCGCTATGCGTGTGCCAAATCCGTCATCGGGTGGGTCTATGATGGGCGTGGCAGGGATGTACTGCTCTTCCTCATCTTCCTCTTCCGTTGGCTCTTCTACTTCTATGATTAGCAGGCGGATGGTGGAAAATGCGGCCAGTTGGTCTATTTCTGTCATGCGGCGGCGGTATCTGTCTACTACTACGCGTAGGTCGGATAGCTCGCGCTCAAGGGTTAGTATGTCGCGAAGCTCTGTGGCGGCGTCGCGCATGGCTTCTACGCGGCGTTCTTCTTCTTCGCGGATGCTTAGGCGGCTTTGCAGGTCTAGAAACATCATGGTGACGTCTTCGCTGGATGTCGTAAAGTGAGTGACGTTTCCTAGTCTTGTGATTTCGCTGTTTACAGCGTCGAAACGTGCTACGGGTACGCGGATTACGTATTCTGCCACCCATAGAAGCTCTTCGTGGTTTCTTATGCTTCTGTGGGCAGAGTTTTCTACAAAGCCGCCGCTTGTGTCTACTATGCGCTCCAGCCTTGCTACGGTATCTTCGAAGTCCAATGTTTCTACGGAGATGTCGGAATTGCGGATTACTCGACGCTCTACGGCCGCGGGCTGTGGAATGTCGGGGGTTTCCCATGTGGTTAATTCTGCGTCGGCGGGTAGGGATTCAGTGGCTTCTATCATCGGCGCGAAGGCTTCTTCTTCTGCCCAATCGTCCCATGATTCCCATGCGGCTTCGGCTGTGGGGGCTACTCCTTGGTCGGCTTGTGTAAACACGTCGCCGCCCGCTGCCGCACCACCTGCGGCCATGGGTGCGCGTTGTCCTACGTTTTCGCTGTCGTTACCGCCTCCGCCGCAAGCCGTTACGGTTACAAGCACCAGCAGAAGTACGACACTAAGAATTTTCTTCATTTTTGTCACCGCCTTTAGGTTTTCTTTTTACAATCCGCCAAACGACTGCCCCTATCGCAAGCATAACCGCCAACGGAATACTCGCATATGCCAAAAATAAAACCAGCCCCTGCACAACAGAAAGCGTCGCACCGGCGGATAACAAAAATGCGTTGCCTATCCGCGCAAATGTACCGGGGGGTTCGGGCTCCGGCTCGGGTTCCGGTTCTGGGGTGGGGTCGGGTTCTTCCGGCTCCGGGGGGATTGTTGCTATTGATATGTGTATGCGTGTTGTGCCTATTTCGGAGTTTAGGAAGTTTATTCTGCCGCGAAGGCGTTCTATTTCTGCTATGAGGTTTACGAGGCGGCCTTCTACTATGCGGAAGTCCGCGAGGGTTTGCGCTTGCAGAAGGAGTTCGTTTAGGTTGCGGTATTCTTCGTTGCGAATGCGCAGCTCCGACTGCAATGCGTGAAATTGCGCAAACTCGTTGCGTGTGGATGAGCTGGTTGCGGTTACATTCCCAAGCCCGCGTAGGGTGGTGAGTGTCGCGTTTAGCTCGTGATTGTTTACAAGCTGCTCGATACGCCCCCTGCCCGTACGGATATTAAACTCGCTTTGCAGCGCGATACCTTGCATGGTTAAAAATCTGGGGAGTGTCGTGTCCAGACACTCTACCGAGATTTCTATGCGGTAGGTGCTTATGAGAAAATCCTGCGGTGCGGAGTAAACGCGCTGTACCGTCAACCCTAAAAAAAGAAGGATGAGCAGTGTACATTTTTTTATCATCTAAAACCCCTCCCGGCGTTTAGTGTTTAAAGTGACGTATGCCTGTAAAAATCATTGCGATATTGTGCTTGTTGCAAGCGTCAATGGAATCTTGGTCTTTTACGCTGCCGCCCGGTTGGATGATGACTTGTATGCCTGCGGCAGCGGCCAGCTCTACGGTATCGGGCATGGGGAAGAAGGCGTCGGAGGCCAGGACTGCGCCTTTTGCGCGGTCGGCGGCGTCGCCTATGGCTATTTTTGCCGCGCCTACGCGGTTTGTTTGGCCGGGTCCTATGCCTACGGTCATGTTGTCGCGTGCTATGAGGATACCGTTAGATTTTACATATTTTACGCATGTCCATGCAAATTTTGCGGTTTTAAGCTCGGCGTCGGTGGGTTTGCGGTTGGTGGGGAAGGTAAGCTCCGCGATATCAAAGTTTGCTGTGTCGGTTTGTTGGATAAGCAGTCCGCCGTTTACTGCGGAGGTTTTGGTGGCTGCGGTGTCGGTGGACATGGAGGACTGCAATAGGCGTAGATTTTTCTTTTTGGTGAGAATGGCTAACGCGTCCTCGGAGAAAGAGGGCGCGATTATAATTTCCAAGAAAACTTCGCTGAGTTTTGCGGCGCATGTGGCGTCTACTTCGCGGTTAAGGGCGATTATGCCGCCGAAGATGGAGACGGGGTCGGCTTCGTAGGCGCGGGTGTAGGCTTCTGTTATATTTTCGCCAATGCCTACGCCGCAGGGGTTTTGGTGCTTTACGGCTACGGCGGCGGGCATGGAGAATTCCTTTACCATGGAAAGGGTCATGTCCGCGTCGGCTATATTATTGTAGGAAAGCTCTTTGCCGTGGAGCTGTTTTGCGGCGATTATCGAGCCTTGCGCGGGAACGGGGTCGCTGTACAGTGCGGCCGCTTGGTGGGGGTTTTCGCCGTAGCGCATGGGTTGTTTTATTTCGTATGTTAGTGTTAGCTTTTCCGGGAATGGCTCTCTTGTAAAATGGGCGGCGATAAGTGCGTCGTAGGCCGCTGTATGGCGGAATGCCTTTGCCGCGAGCTCTTTTTTTGTGGGGGCGGAAACGCCGCCTTGGGCGATTTCCGAGAGAACGCGCTCGTAGTCGGCGGGGTCTACCACTATCGCTACGCTTTTGTGATTTTTTGCAGCGGAGCGAATCATCGACGGGCCGCCTATATCTATGTTTTCTATTGCTTCGTCTTCGGTTACGCTCGGCTTTTGGATTGTTTCTTTGAATGGGTAGAGGTTTACCGCCACTATGTCTATGGGTGCGATTTTATGCTCGGCAAGGGTCGCCATGTGGGCGGGGTTTTCTCGTACGGCGAGCAGGCCGCCGTGGATGGCCGGGTGCAGAGTTTTTACGCGGCCGTCCATGATTTCCGGAAAGCCTGTTACTTCCGATATGTTTATCGCGCCTGCCTGCTTTAACAGGTCGTATGTGCCGCCTGTAGATACGATTTCGTAGCCGTGGGCTACGAGACCCTTGGCAAATTCCAATACGCCTGCTTTGTCGGAGACGCTGATTAATGCCCGTTTTTTCATTCTAATGTACCCCTTTTCGTAAATTATTGTGGATTGTCCATACGTCGTCACCAAAGTTGCTGATTACGCACACAAAAATATCTTCTGCGTACGAGGATTTGAAGCTTACACCGGGGTCGCAGCCTTCGAAGTACGGGACAGGGACGTGATGGTCTTCGTCTATCCAAAAGCCGTACCCGTACTCGCCTGTTTCTACCTGCGGCGAGGTCATTTCTTTTACTATAGTTTTTTTGATTATTTTTCCTGCAAGCAGGTCGCCCCAAAAACGCTCGATATCGTCGGCGGTGGTAAACGCGCCGCCTGCGCCCGTACCTTTTGCGTCTATGCTGTAGATGTTTGTGTAGTATAGGTTGCGCTTTTCGTCGTAGATGTAGGCGTTTGCGCAGTTTGCGGGCAGGCAGTCCAGCTCGTAGTAGCCTGTACCTACCATCCCGCAGGGGCGGAAGATGGCTTCTTCGAGGTATTTGTCAAAGGGTATGCCTGTGATTTTTTCGATTACAAGCCCCAGGACTACATAGCCCGTGTTGTTGTATTTAAATCGCTCGCCGGGCTTGTACATCATTGGTTTGAAGATATACAGCGGCGTGATGTCGGATGATTTTCTGATTTTGTAGTTTGGGAAGTTAACCCAAAGCTCCGCATACTCGTCCATCTCCGCCTCGTCAAAATAATCGGGAATGCCCGAAGTATGGTTTAGTAGCTGCCGAATGGTAATGTCGGGCGAAATCTGGTTAAGGTTAAAATCCAGCAGCCCGCCGATGGTCTCGTCCATGGAGAGCTTGCCCTCGGAAATAAGCTTTAGCACAGCCGTAGCCACAAATACCTTGCCCGCAGAAGCCGTGCCAAAGCTTGTGCTTAGTCGGTTTTCGCGGCGGTTTTGCAGATCGGCGTAGCCATAGGCCTTTTTGAAAATACTCTTGCCGCCTTTGCTGATGGATACTACGCCGTTAAAGCCGTCGCTTACGAAATCGTCATAGTTTTTCATTGGAAACACATCCTTGTGTGGTTTTTTATGCCGGGACTTTGTTCTAAGATTAAGCAGAAAGAACTATGTCTTTAGAGTATGATTCGTCCATAGTATGGCTGTCAATTAAATCCTGAAAGGCCGCTTTGCATTCTTCAATCGTATCACCATGATACATGATTAATGTACCTTTAGGGACACCCGCTATTACTTTTCCGTAGAGGATATTGTCTTGGTTGCAATAGTCAATCGTTCCGGTAAATCCTTTGTAGTAAATTTCATTACTTAGTGTCATATTAACCCTCCGTTTATTAGTTCGTCCATGATATCCCTTAATTGATACATTTTAAACGCCCTACCGCCATGCGGTTTATGAAATCTAATCTTAATATATCCATTATCAAACAAAACAGCCGACCCGCTTGTTTTGCCCGTATTGGATAGCCAAAAGCCTAAAGAAATAAGAAGTGTCTCAATTTCATGGTATGACATATCCCTTGGTTTTGACTTTAGCCTTTTTATAAGTTTTTCTTTTTTACTCATCCGGAAACATTCCTTGCCTCGTCATTTTAATAAGTGAACAATTTCGTCGGTTGCGTCTTTTATCAATTTATAATTATCTTCGATTGATATAAACCGTTGGGGTTTGCCCGGCTCGTATTTTTCGTTATTGTAATAATTATACTGGGATGTCCTGTGTTCTTCTGCTTCTGTTGCATTTATTATGTTGTCTATGCTTTCGCATTTTGCTTTTAGCAGGAGTGACCAGATTTCTTGTGTCCATGGTGAGTTTTTGTATAGCTCTGTGTCTATTTGTTTGCAGTCGCCGTAGTATGCATCGCGGAATTGCTCTTGTGGTCTGTTTTCGCTTTTGTACCACTGTGTAAATGGTACATAAAAGGTTTTTGTGTTGCATATATCCGTAAGAATATGCACAAGTACACCCTTGTAAAAATCGCTGTATTTTTGAAATTTTGCCGGCTCTGTTTTTGCAAGAACATCACGGAGCCAGTCGTCGCATTCCTTTATGCAGTCAACCTTGCCCCATGGTTTGTTGTATGCGAGGTAATGCGAATTTTTTTTCATTTCACCGGTGTAGTTTGCTCTAAAATGGACGCTGTCGGGGGCAATCGCTCCCATGTAATATTGGGTGGTATCGTGTGCTATGCCGATTTTGTCGTTTACTGCTTTTGCTACGGCCAAGTGTGTCATTGTCCAGGACATGTCGCGCCTCTTTTTATAGGATTTTTGATAGGAATTCTACGATGAAGATATGCTCTTGCTCCAGCACTCTTGCTGCTAGGATTTCCGGGGTGTCGCCTGCTTGTACGGGGACTTTGCGCTGCTCCAGTATGCTGCCTGCGTCGTATTCTTCCGTTACTCGGTGGATGGTGATTCCGGTTTCGGTGTCGCCTGCGGCCAGGACGGCTTTGTGGACGTTTATGCCGTACATTCCCTTTCCGCCGTGCTTTGGAAGCAGGGCGGGGTGGATATTGAAAATTCTGTTGCGGTAGGCGGAAAGTACGTTAAGTGGGATTTTTTTCATGTAGCCCGCTAGGAAGACGACGTCGGTTTGGTATTGTACCAAGGTTTTAAATAAGGTTTCGCCCAAATTGCCTAAACTTGTTTTTTCGCTAATGTGGATGGCGGGGATGTTTTCGTCTCGGGCGCGCTGTAGGGCGAGGGAGCCGCTGTTGTTGCTTATTACAACACAAACGCGGGCGTTTATTTTGCCCGCTTTGCAGCCGTCGATTATTGCCTGTAAATCCGAGCCTCCATGGGACGCGAATACGGCTATGTTTTTTATGTCGCTCGTCATACAAACTCCACGCCTTCGCATTTGACTACCTTGCCGATAATCGTTGCTGTTTCGCCGCTTTGGGTTAGGAGTTTTACGGCGGCGGCGGCTTCGTCGGGGGAGATTGCGATTACCATACCGACGCCCATGTTAAAGATGTTGTACATTTCGCTGTCGGTGATTGTGCCGTGCTTTTGTAAGAAGGTGAATATCGGCGGGATTTGCCATGAGCCGTGTTTGATTTCCGCGCCCAAGCCTTGCGGCAGAATGCGCGGGATGTTTTCTATAAAACCGCCGCCTGTTATGTGTGCCATTCCCAGTGGGCTTAGGCTTTCGTTTAGCTTGGTGAGGGACTTTGCGTAAATCATTGTCGGCTCAAGTAATATGCTGCCTAGAGAGGTTCCGCCAAAAACATCAAATGCTTCGTTATAGTCCAATTTATTGTCGGCGATGATTTTGCGTATTAGGGAAAATCCGTTGGAGTGTACCCCCGATGAGGCAAGGCCTATCAGGACGTCGCCCTCTTTTATTTTTTCGCCCGTGAGCATTTTATTTTTTTCTGCTATGCCTACGCAAAAGCCTGCTATGTCGTACTCTTCGTCGGGCATTAGACCTCGATGTTCGGCCATTTCGCCGCCTATCAGCGCGCAGCCGGATTGTACGCAGCCTTCGCTTATGCCTGCGACGATTTCTTCCATTACATGGGGGATTACCTTTCCGCAGGCTATATAGTCCAAGAAAAACAGTGGCTTCGCGCCTACGGTGATTATGTCGTTTACACACATGGCTACGGCGTCTATGCCTATTGTATCGTGCTTGTTTAATTCGAAGGCCAGGACCAGCTTTGTGCCTACGCCGTCTGTGCCGCTTACAAGTACAGGCTCGTCGTATTTGCCAGCGGCGGCGAGGTCAAACAGGCCGCCAAAGCCGCCAAGCCCTCCTATTACGCCGGGGATTTTTGTGCGCTCCACGTGCTTTTTTATCCGTGATACGGCTTCGTAGCCTGCGTGGATGTCTACACCTGCTTTTTTATAGCTATCGGCCATTTCCGTTACCTCCTACTGCGTCGCGCTTAGCGCGGCACTACTTCTCCAGCAAAATCTTGTAAATGTGTGGGATAATCCCCGTTAAAACATGCCATGCATAGGCTTCGGCCTACGGCGTTTGTTAGGCCTTCTTCGCTGATAAATGCCAGCGAATCCACGCCCAAAATCGTCTCGATTTCTTCAGCGGTGCGCTTATGGGCGATTAGCTCGCGGGGCGAGGGCGTGTCGATACCGTAGTAGCATGGGTATTTGTAAAGCGGCGAGGCGATTTTCATGTGTACCTCGCGTGCGCCTGTTTCTTTTAGCAGCCTTGTGATATGGCGCATGGTTGTGCCGCGCACCATGGAGTCATCCACCAGCACAACGGATTTGCCCTCCACGATGGAACGCACGGCGGATAGCTTCATTTTAACGCCCTGCTCGCGAAGGCTTTGTGCAGGCGCGATAAATGTACGCCCTATATAGCGATTTTTTATCAAGCCGATTTCGTACGGAATATCCATGGCCTCGGCGTAGCCTATCGCCGCAGAAATCCCCGTGTCGGGCGAGGCGATTACTACATCGGCGTGGGTCGGTGATTCTTTTGCCAAAATGCGCCCTGCGTTTTTGCGCGAGGTATGCACGTTTACGCCCTCGATATCGGAATCCGGGCGGGCGATGTAGATGTATTCCATGCCGCAAACATTTAAACCGCTCTCGTCGGTAAAAAAACCCGAAGCTAAACCGCTGTCGTTAATAATCACCATCTCACCGGGTGCGACGTCGCGTACATAGACCGCGCCTACGTTTTCTAAGGCGCAGGTTTCGCTTGCTATGATAAACGAGCTGCCGATTTTTCCGATAACCAGCGGCCTAATTCCGTACGGGTCGCGTGCGGCAAACATTCCGCGTTGCGTCATTAAAAGGAATGCAAAACCGCCGTACATTTGTGACAACGCATATTTTAAGTTTTCGTTAAAGCTGTCCTGCCCCGCACGTTTGGTAAGGTGCGCCAAAATCTCCGAGTTGCAGGTCGTATGAAAAATACTTCCTAAGTCTTCCAGCTTATTGCGCAGGCTCGCAGAATTTACAAACGCCCCGTTATGGCAAACCGCAAGGCTTGCATTGTTACGTTGCTCATAGAAGAGTAAGGGCTGCGCACTTGTATTGCTTTTCATGCCGCCGGTGGCGTAAAGCACATGCCCGATGGCGGCGTCGCCCTCCATATCCGCCAGCAAATCCCTGTTAAATACCTCGGTTAACAAACCCGTGCCGCGTGTGCGCGTGAGCTTGTCCCCTTTTTTTACGACGATACCCGCCGCGTCCTGTCCACGGTGCTGCAAGCTGTGCAGCCCGTAGTACGTGAGCTGCGGCGCATTGTCATGCTTCCAAATTCCGAATAAGCCGCATTCGTGTTTTATCCCGTCTGAATGGGGGTTACACCCCCAAGCCCCCTCGTTACAGTGGGCAAAGCCCACTGCCACTCCGTTCGCTTCGCTCACGAAAGAAGACATGAAATTGCCCCTCCCCAGATGTCGTGCAATATTTTAGCGGGAATACTTATCGCTTTTTCTTCGTTTAGCTCTATGTCCAATGTGCCGTCGCTTGATACGCTGCCTATGGGATGGATACCGCCCGCGAGTTCTTCGAATACGTCCTTATGCTTTGGCGAAACGCTGACGATAAAGCGCGACTGCGTCTCCGAGAAAAGGAATGCCGTGGGTGTAACATTTTCTCCCGCGGTAAAAACATCGGCAAAAACATCCGCGCCGAGAGAATGGTCGCCGTCAATCGGCATAAGGCACTCCGCAATGGCAACCGCAAAGCCGCCCTCGGAAATATCATGCGCCGAGGCGATAAGCCCCTTTTGGATGGCAGAAAGCACGAGGTCTTGTACTTCCTTCTCCTTTTCGAGATTAATTTGTGGGGGCTTGCCAAAGATTTCGCCATGGGTGAGCTTTTGCAGCTCGCTGCCGCCGAATTCCGGCTTTGTGTCGCCCAGTAGATAAATAAAATCGCCCGCATTTTTAAAATGCTGGGTCGTGATATGTTTTGTGTCTTCTATGAGACCAACCATGCCGATAATCGGCGTGGGGTAAATTGCCGTGCCGCTATGCTCGTTGTACAGCGACACATTTCCGCCGATTACGGGTGTCTCGAATGTTAGACAGGCCTCGGAAATACCCTCGGCGGCTTTTTCTAACTGCCAGAAAATCTCGGGATTTTCCGGTGAGCCGAAGTTTAGGTTGTCCGTCACTGCGAGGGGCTTTGCGCCGCTTGCTACGATATTGCGGGCGGCTTCTGCGACGGTGATTTTTCCGCCCACGAAGGGGTCTAGGTAGACGTAACGGCCGTTGCAGTCGGTGGTCGCCGCGAGTGCTTTGTTTGTGCCTTCTACAAGTACGACCCCTGCGTCGGAGCCTGCGGGGACTGCGGTGTTTTTGTCCGTATCAAATTGCTTGTATGCCCATTGTTTACTTGCGATTGTGGGTTGTCCGAGTAGATTTAGCAGGGTTTTGTTAAAGTCGGTTACGTTGATTTCTGCGTCGCGGGATTTTGTTTCACTGTAGTAGGCGGCTTCTTTGGCCGGTTTTTTGTACTCGGGGGCGGATTGTGCAAGGGCGTCCGCTTGTACTTCGGCTTCTAGATTGCCCTTGTGGTAGATTTTCATTAGTCCGTCGTCCGTTACCGTGCCGATTACTACGGCTGTTAGGCCAAATTCTTCAAAATGGGTGATAAACTCTTGCTCCGTGCCTTGCTTTACTACCATTAACATGCGCTCTTGGGATTCCGATAACATCATTTCGTAGGAGGTCATGTTTTGTTCGCGCTGGGGGACTTTGTCCAGGTTTAGCTCCATTCCTGTGCCGCCTTTGGAGGCCATTTCGCAGGAGGAAGAAATCAGCCCTGCCGCGCCCATGTCTTGTATGCCTACGACGTTTCTGTTGTCCATTATTTGAAGGAATGCGTCGATAAGTTTTTTCTCAAGGGCGGGGTCGCCCTCGGGTACGGACGAACTGATTTTTTTGGATTCTTCCGAAAGCTCCGTACTAGCGAAGGACGCTCCCTGTACGCCGTCGCGCCCTGTTGCACCGCCCACGTACAGGACGGGATTGCCCACGCCTTTTGCGATGCCTTTTTTTATGCCGCCGTGCTTTACAATACCCACAACCATTGCGTTAACAAGCGGATTACCCGCGTAGCAAGGGTCGAAACAAACCTCGCCGCCTATGGTTGGCACACCAACGCCGTTTCCGTAATCGGCAATACCGCGTACCACTTCTTTAAAAAGAAATTTTGTCCGCTCGTTATCCAACTCACCAAATCGCAACGAGTTTAACGAAGCCACAGGCGTAGCTCCCATGCTAAACACGTCGCGCAGAATACCGCCCACGCCCGTAGCCGCGCCCGCATAAGGCTCTACCGCCGAAGGGTGGTTATGGGATTCTATTTTGAAAACCGCCGCAAGCCCGTCACCGATATCCACGACACCCGCGCCTTCGCCCGGCCCTTGCAAAACATGCTCGCCTTTGGTCGGGAATTTTCGCAATACGGGCTTGGAATTTTTGTAGGAGCAATGCTCGCTCCACATTGCCGAAAAAAGTCCGATTTCTGTGTAGTTTGGCTGGCGGCCTAAAATTATCTTTACTCTGTCATATTCTTGTGTTGTCATTCCCATTTGGGCATAAATTTTTTGGTCTTCTATTTGTTGTGGTGCTATCATTCTTGTTCCTCCTTTGATTCTTTTATTGCGTCTTTTATAATGGATTTTAGGTAATTTCTGCCGGGGTCGAGGGATTTTATCGCGTCACGCATTCCGTCGAATACCGCTGTCCTTATCACAAAATATGTGATGATTATGCTGATTGCAGTGCCTAGGAGTAAGATAAATATACCGAAAAGTGTCATTGTGTTTATGCCTCCTCAAATTTTATGTCCAGCGTGTCGCAAACGGGGGTGTATCCGATTTTTTTGTAAATGCTGTTGGAAATAGGGTTTGCCAAATCGGTGTTAAGTGCGCATTGTTTGAAGCCCTTGTCCAGCAAGAGTTGGCTTAGTTGTGCTACGCATGAGGTAGCATAACCCCTTCTGCGAAAATATGGCGGTGTGTAAACTGCGGCGATTCCGTATACATTTAGCATTGGTCTGTTGGCTTTTGCTATCGTAACGGGGACGCCGTTGTCTTCTAAGATGTAACACATTTTTTGGTTTATCAGGTGCAGGTATTTTTCGATATCGTCGTTTATTTGAATGGGCGTTTCAAAAAAGTCATAGTTCATGCATTCCACCCAAAATGGGAAGAAATCCATGTCGTTTTCATTTACTAAACGGATTTTGTTTGTTTGGTTTGGCTGTGGGTTAACTTTGTTCAATTCGTATGCGCGCAGTTTCATGTTTATCCTGTGGGCTTTGCCTGTTGCACGGGTGTATCTTTCTGCGAATTCCAGTGCGAGGGAGTTTTCTGTGCCTACGCCGGGGATTGTTATGTTTTCCGAAATGAGACCGGCGATTAGTGTGTCGAGGGCGGCTTCGTTTTTTATGTTGTCGGTCATGTAAAGCGTCAGATTAAACGGCGGGGTCATAAGTGCCGTGAGAAGAATCTCGTCACCGTCCGATACCGTCGCCATAAACCAATTTGCAGGGTCGCGCCACTCGGTTTTGTCCTTGCCCTCATAGCCGATGATTACATTGCCCAGCGGGATAAGGTTTTGTACCTCGTCACGTTTGAGTATGTCAATGACGGCTGTGTGGAAGGTTTTTATGTTTTTGTAGGTTTGGAAGGTCATTTTTTTTCACCGTCTTTTATTTTATATTTTGGCAGTATTTTCGTAGTGCGGGGATGTCCGATTGCATTTTGCGCATTCCTTTTATTTGACGCCGGCAGGCTTTTGTTCATACAAAACAACCTCCTCATTGCGGATTGCGTTAAGAAAAGCCGCGTCAAGGCTTTGGGTCGTTACTACGTCTACGGGTGTGCCGAGGCGTTCTTGCAAATCCAGCCTAAAGCCCGATAGCTGGAATAAGCCGCGCAGATTTCCTTTGTCTATGCGGAGGTCTATGTCGCTGTTTTCGTCAGCAGTGCCGTTTGCATATGAGCCGAATAAATAGGCTTTTGCCACGCCGTATTTTTTAGCTGTTTCCGAAACGATATCCTTTATTTCTGTTATTGTCGCCATAGAAGCTCCTTTCGGTTAGAGTGTCCACTCCATGTAGCCTATGGGAAGTGGTATATGCTCGAATTTTTTTGTTTCTGTGTATATAAAGCCGTTGGCGAGATACCACTCTTTAAGGATAGTGTGTGTATCCACCAGGCTGATAACTATTTTGCTCCCGCTTAATTCCTTAATTTTTTCTTTGCAGAAATCGAGCAATGCTTTCCCGTATCCTAAATGCCGATACTCCGGCAAAACCGAAATCTTACCCATCTCGTAGATACCTTCACCCTTGTCCGTCAGAGAAACAAAACCTACCAGTTTTTCGCCGGCAAAATATCCAAAGGGATGGTAGCCGTCTTTGATTTTTTCCGCTAACCGTTCGTTTGTAGCAAAGCTCCAATGATTGGGAAAATTTTCAATTGTTAAGCCGTAATCTTTTGCTACTGTGGCGAAGCTTTTGCGGATTACCTCTGCGTATATGGGGAGATGTTTTGCCGATAGTGGGCGGATGTCGTGTTCTGTCAGTTTTACCCCCATATTTTTGTAACGTCTATGGCTTTTAAAGCTTCATCAAAATGGCCTAAAATGTTTATGTGTCCCATTTTTCGCTTGTCTACGGCTTGGGCTTTGCCGTATAGGTGGATTTTTCCGTTTTCAAGTAGGGGGAGGTATGGGGTTAGGTTGTGAATGGTTTGTTTGTCCATGTGGTCACCCAGTATGTTTACCATCACTACAGGGGTGTGTTGTGTGGTGTCGCCAAGGGGAAGGCCGCAGATTGCGCGGACGTGTTGCTCAAATTGGCTGGTGACACAGGCGTCTATCGTGTAGTGGCCGGAGTTATGCGGGCGGGGTGCAAGCTCGTTGATGACTATGTCGTCATCTACTACAAACATTTCTATGCCCAGAATGCCGACGGCGTCTAAGCCCTCGGCTATTTTTAGTGCGTACTCTATGGCTTGTTTTTCTACCGCAGGGGAAATGCGGGCGGGGACTATGCTTTGGTGCAGTATGTTATTTACGTGGATATTTTCCGCAACGGGGAAGGTTTTTACCTCGCCTGTGGTGCTGCGGGCTACGATTACGGAGACTTCTTTTGAAAAGGGCACGAATTTTTCGAGAATACATTCCTGCGCGGCGGCGAGGTCGATGGCACGGGGCAGGTCTGCCTCGGTACGCAGTACAATTTGACCTTTGCCGTCGTAGCCGCCTGTTGTGGTTTTTAAGACACTCGGGTAGGTTACGTGTTTTTGCAAGTCGTCGGCGTTTTCTATTAGGTGGAAATCTGCTACGCGGATTCCCATATTTGCTATTGTCGATTTTTCCAGATAACGGTGGCGGGTGATTTTTAACACCTCGCTGCCTTGCGGCAGATAGGCGTTTTCTTTTAGCCATAGTAGAGCCTCGTAGTCGATGTTTTCAAATTCGTAAGTGATTACGTCGCTGATAGAGGCCAACTTTTTTATCGCGTCGAGGTTGTTGTACTCCGCAGTTATCTCGATGTCGGATACCTGCGCACAAGGACAGTTTGGTGTAGGGTCTAAAACCGCCACGTTGTACCCCATTGCTTTGGCGGCTATGCTCATCATTCTGCCAAGCTGTCCACCGCCAATTATTCCAATCGTTTGATAAGGCATGATTTTTTCCACGTGATTACCTCGCTAAATTATTCTTTTATTACCGCCTGCACCTTTGCAGGGCATTTTATTAGGCACTCGCCGCATTTTATGCAGTTTTGTTGGTTGATTGTGTGTAGTTTTTTTGGTTCTCCGGTTATGCAGTTTGTGGGGCATATTTTTGCGCAGATTCCGCAGCCTATACATTTTGAGGTTATTGTGTAGGTTATGAGGTCTTTGCAGGATAGGGCAGGGCATTTTTTGTCGGTTACGTGAACTGTGTATTCGTCGGCAAAGAAGTTTAGGGTGGATAGTACGGGGTTTGGTGCGCTCATGCCCAGGCCGCATAGGGAGGTGTCTTTTATTACTTTGCCAAGTTGTTTTAGCTGTGTGATGTCATCTTCTGTGCCGCAGCCTGTTGTTATTTTTTCCAAGATTTCGTGGAGACGGGTGTTGCCTATGCGGCAGGGGGTGCATTTTCCGCAGGATTCTTCCATCGTGAAATCGAGGTAGAATTTGGCTATGTTTACCATACAGTCGTCTTCGTCCATTACAATCATGCCGCCGCTGCCCATCATGGAGCCTATGGTGGCCAAGGATTCGTAGTCTACGCCCATGTCTATGTGCCGGTCGGGAATGCAGCCGCCGGAGGGGCCACCTGTTTGTATGGCTTTGAAGGCCTTGCCGTGAGGTAGGCCGCCGCCCATTTCGTATACGATTTCGCGGAGGGTTGTGCCCATGGGGACTTCTACGAGGCCTACGTTGTTTATTTTGCCGGCTAGGGCAAATACCTTTGTGCCGGGGGATTTTTCTGTGCCGATGGAGCGAAACCAGTCTGCGCCGCGTGTGATGACTGCGGGGATGTTGGCATATGTTTCTACGTTGTTGTTTACGGTGGGCTTGTCCCACAGGCCTTTTTGGGCAGGGAACGGCGGACGAAGGCGCGGCTCACCGCGTTTGCCTTCGAGGGAGTTAAGCAGGGCGGTTTCTTCGCCGCATACGAACGCGCCTGCGCCCAAGCTTATGCTTATTTTGAAGTTGAAGGACGTACCCATTATACCTTCGCCCAAATGGCCTAAATTTTCTGCTTGACAAATGGCGGTTTTTAGGCGTTCTACGGCGAGGGGGTATTCTGCGCGGATGTAGAAGATACCTTCGTCCGCGCCAATAGCGTAGCCTGCAATTGCCATCGCTTCGATAACGCTGTGCGGGTCGCCTTCGAGAATAGACCTGTCCATAAATGCGCCGGGGTCGCCTTCGTCGGCGTTGCAGATGATGTATTTTTTTGGCTCGTTGTTTTTGTAGCCAAATTCCCATTTTAACCCCGTCGGGAAACCCGCGCCGCCGCGCCCGCGTAGGCCGGAGGCTTTTATTACTTCGATTACGCCTTCGCGGCCTAACTCGGTTAGGGATTTTCGAAGGGCTGTGTAACCGCCTTCTGCTATATAGTCCTCGATTTTTTCCGGATTGATTATGCCGCAGTTGCGTAGGGCTATGCGAACTTGCTTGCCGTAGCCTTTGTTGGGCAGGATGTTTTCGTCTTTTTTGCCGGTTGTGATGTAGTCGGTTATGGTTTTAAGGGCTTCTTCCGCGCCCAAGCCGCTTACGAATACCGGGTCGGCGTCCGGTTTTTTGATTTCTACCAGCGGCTCGGCGTAGCACATACCTATGCAGCCTGTGGGGATTATTTCCACGTTTTGCAGGTCGGCGGCGGTTAGCGCGTCGTGGATGGCTTGCGCTCCTGCGGCTATTCCGCAGGTTGCCATGCCGATGTATATTTTTGTATTATGCATTTTTCGCCTCCTTGTGTTCGGAGATTATGCCTTTAACGTCGCTTTTTTTTATTCTGCCGTAGTATTTTCCGTTTACCGTGATAACCGGCGCAAGCCCACACGCGCCTATGCAGCGCAGCGCGTCCACGGAAAATAGGCCGTCTTCTGTAACGCCTCCGGTTTCTGTGCCGAGCAGGGTGTTAAATTCTTCTAAAATACCTTCCGCGCCCTTTACAAAACAGGCAGTCCCCATGCACACATTTATGCGGAACTGCCCCTTTTTTTGCATTGTGAAAAATGAATAAAACGTAACAACACCGTAAACCTTTGCGGCGGAAATCTCTAACTTTTCTGCGACAAAATCCTGCACCTCCACGGGCAGGTAGCCGAATACCTCTTGCGCGTGGTGCAACACCGCAATCAATGCACCTTTTTTTGTTGGTAAGTTTTCTATAAATTCTTCAAGCCTTTTATACTCGCTTGTCAAACTGACCATCCCTTTCTTGTTATGTAAAACATTTTCCAATACTTTGTCATTGTACAATATCCGACGGCTTGACGCAACAAATCCCGGTTGATAAACTAAGTTTGCAGGCTAAGTCGGAAAGGTGATGTTTATGTTGCAGGTTAATATGCACGAAGCCAAAACCCGCTTATCTATGCTGGTAGAATATGCGGCAAAAGGCGAGCCCTTTATAATAGCAAAAGCAGGAAAGCCGATGGTAAAGGTTATCCCCTATGTATTGCCGCAAAAACAACAAAGCAGGGTAGGTTTTTTAAAAGGAAAATACGAAGTACCCGATGATTTTGACCGTATGGGAGAAGAAGAAATTATATCACTGTTCGAGGGTACAGCATGAAGCTGTTACTCGATACATAAATACTGATATGGGCTGCGTTGGATAAATTGCCGCCTGCGTCCGCGCCCTATATTACCGACGAAACAAACCACTTGCTTTTTAGCCCTGCAAGCATATGGGAAATCGTAATAAAAAAAGGGCAAAATCGCCCTGATTTTAATATAGACCCACATCTGCTGTATAACGGTCTTTTGTTAAATGGATATTCGCAGATTGATATTACCGCAAGGCACACATTAATGATTGACATGTTGCCAAATATCCACAAAGACCCATTTGACAGAATCCTCCTAGCGCAAGCCATGGCAGAAGAAATAACATTATTAACCTTCGACAGTGTATTGGCAAATTACCCCTCGCCTGTTATTTTATTGAAAAAGAAAATTTGCGTCTAACTGTATATGTGTGTTAGAATGCTCTTGGCAACAAAAAAACCGTAGCAACCGTGAGGCGTCGCCAAACACCCCACGGCGAGTGTAGGGATTTCTCGACATCACCTAACACACACAGGCTTGCGCCTGCCACTACGTAATAACAGTGTAGCACTGTTTCAATTCTATTTCAACATTGTGCGGAATAGGCTTTGTTTGTGTATGCCTTGTTGTGGCTTGGCGGTAAGTTTGTTTAATTTGCTTGGATTATCCAAGGTGTGTTGGGACGATGGCGGTTTTCCGCCGTCCCTGCACACCTTTTTGTATTGCAGGCGCACCCCGCGGTGCGAAGTTTCAAACACTTCCACCGCAGGTGTTGCTTTGATTAGGGGGATTATCTTGTATACAGAATTTGCAAATGAACAAATAATTGATTGTTGCAAAGAATGCGGTGCAATAATACCTAAATACCCTCACGATAAACAATGTGAATTCAAGGGAAAACGCGTTTGTATGCCGTGTAAAGACAATCTTGAACAATGGATGCAAGAGCTGATACGGTGGGAAAAACAAAAAACCAACTGATGAAAAATCGTCAGTTGGTTTTTTTCTCTTATATAGTGTATAATATGCGCGCAAAAAAATCCAACAAAGGGAGCAAAAATTATGCGTTTAACAGGAACAACAGCAGTGGGCGTAAGGTTGCCGATTATCAGCCCCGGTGACGACCTCGTGAGCATGGTTGCAGACCACATCATAGACGTAATAAACCAACAAAACAGCAAGTTAAACGAAAATGACATCGTGGCCGTCACCGAGGCCATAGTAGCAAAAGCCGAAGGCAATTTTGCAAAGGTATCCGCCGTCTCTGCCGACGTAAAAAACAAATTTGGTGACGCGGAAATTGGTCTCGTCTACCCCATACTTTCGCGCAACCGCTTCCTTAACATTTTAAAAGGAATAGCCGCCGGTGCGAAAAAAGTCCATATTCTGCTAAGCTACCCGCACGACGAGGTGGGCAATCCCATCATGGACATAGAAAAACTCGACGAGGTAATGGACAAGCTAAACGGCCGTATGGTAATGGCAAGCGAATTTGAAGCGGCAGCAGGCAAATACAAGCATAATTTCACCGATGTAGACTACGTAAAACTTTACGAAAGCGTAAGCGACAACATAAAAATCTACTTTTCAAACGACCCCCGCGACATCCTGAAGCTAACCAAAAACATCCTCGTAGCAGAAATCCACAACCGCAACCGCACAAAAGAACGCCTTCTAAAAGCGGGCGCGGAAAAAGTATACACCCTATCCGACATCCTTAGCTCTCCAATAAACGGAAGCGGCCACAACCCCGACTATGGCGTACTAGGCTCAAACCTCTCCACAGAAGACACCCTAAAGCTATTCCCGGCCAAAGCCCAAGACTTTGTACTGGCAGTTCAAAACCGCCTGGAAGAAAAAACAGGCGTAGCACCGGAAGTAATGGTATACGGCGACGGCGCATTCAAAGACCCCATATGCGGCATATGGGAACTTGCCGACCCCGTAGTATCCCCGGGCTACACCACCCGCCTTGGACTACAACCCATGGAAATAAAAATAAAGCTGGTAGCAGACGCCGTATTCGGAGACCTACGCGGTGACCAAAAACGCGAAGCCGTCTCCAACCTGATAAAACAAAAGGCCTCCACCCCCAACGCCTACCGCGAAGGCACAACCCCCCGCAAATACGCCGACCTCGTAGGCAGCCTATGCGACCTAATGGGCGGCAGCGGCGACAAAGGAACGCCTGTGATACTCGTACGTGGTTACTTCGACGACTATACTGCGGAGTAAACAGCGGGGTAAACATCGGAGCTAAATATCGGAAGCTGTATCGGTTTAGCCTTGGCGGGCTTTTTGGCTCGTACGCCCGCTATAGCATCGTGCGCGTCCATCGCGGGGAAATCCCTCCGCTATGTCGAGCGCACTTCGCTCGACCTTGCTATAACCTTCGGCCAACCGCTGCGGAGGGAATTCCCCGCGATGAACTACATGGATTATCGGGCGACCACGAGGGAGGGCTAAACCGATACAGCTTCCTTTGGCTAGTGCGATGTTGGCAAACGGCGGCTTGCCGACCCGTATGTTTTATCGTCCGAAACCCAGTATTTATGCGGGCTGGAGCGGTTAATCCAAAAACATCTACGTACGCTGTAAGGAAGCGACGGTGGTTTTGCCGTCCTTGGTGGTCGTCGTTAATATATGTAGTTCGGCGCGGGGATTTCCCCCCACAGCGTTTGGCCGAAGGTTCTAGCAGTGGGGGGAAATCCCCGTGACGGACGCGCACGATATTACATATGGCACACGAGCCACTAAGCCCGCCTGAGCGCGTGCGCTTCGCTTTCTGCGCTCGGGCAAAACCGCCGTTGCTTCCGAAATTTCAGCTCAACGGCGGTTTTTCACCATTTAAGGTCTTTCGCATTCTCATACTCCATTACCTTGTTGCGGCCGGTGCGTTTTGCGCCGTATAGGGCTACGTCGGCTTTGTGGACTATGTCGTCTAGGGATTCTGTGGGGTCGGAGTGGGAGGCTATTCCTAGAGATACTGTTACGTTTAGGGACATGCCTTTTATGGTGATTGCGGATTCTTCCATGGATTTTTGGATTCGTTGGGCGGTTTTTAGGGCGGCGTCGTGGGACATGCCTGTTAGCATTACGATAAATTCTTCGCCGCCGTAGCGGGCTATTATGCTGCCTTGGCGGGTTACGCCTGTCATGCGTTTTGCGGTGATTTTTAGGACTTCGTCGCCTATGGGGTGGCCGTAGGTGTCGTTTACGGCCTTGAAGTGGTCGAGGTCTGCCATTATCAGGTGGAAGGGTTCTTTGTTGGCTTTGGCGCGTTCCAGAGCGGCGGTGGCGTTTTCTACGAAATAGCGGCGGCTAAACAAGCCTGTCAGCTCGTCGGTATAGGCTATGGATTCCATTTTTTCCATCATTTCGATGGATTTTTTTATTTCTCGGAGGTCGTGAATGTAGATGATTGCCATGTTTTGTTCGCTTAGCTGTACGCGGACGAGGGTGACTTCGCAGGGGATTTGTTCGCCGTAGATGGACTGGTGAAGCCACTCGTAGTGTACGCGGCCTGCCTCAAAGGCTTGCTTTAGCTTGTCGAGGGCTTTGCGGCGGGATAGCTGGCCGTCGGGCTGGTATTCCGGAGAGAGTTCGAAGAAACGGTCCAAGAAGGTCTGCTTGTTTAGGATGCCAAATAGGCTCATTACTACGTTGTTTACTTCGAGTACGTTAAAGTGGGCGTCTACTATGCCGCAGGTTACGGGGCAAGAATCCATCATTACCTGTAGGCGTTGTTTTACTTCGCGCTCGGCAAGGCGAGCCTGGTAGGACTCGCGCAGGTCTTGCAGAAACTCAAGGACGTGCGGTTCGCCGCCTACTTCTACGCGCATTAAAGTTACTTCCGTTGGGATTAGCTCTTTGTCCCTTCGGCAGTATAGCCATTCTAATTTTATGGGCTGGCCTTGCTCCAGAATGTGGCGCATAAGCACAAGGTATTTGCGCATGGAAGGGCTTCCGTCGGGCTGGAAGGGCGGCGAAAGCTCTTCGTATTCTCCCGTAAAATCGGTTTCGTCTGCTTCGCAGGCAAACATATTTGCCGCTGCCTTGTTGTGGTGCAACATAGTGCATTCTGCGTCGCGCAGTATGCATGGCATTGGCACATTGTCTATTATTTGTTTTAATGTAGCGTGTGTAACGGTGGGTTCAAATTCATGCTCAGTCATCATAGTAGTTGGCTCCTCACAGGGCGGACGTCTTTTACAAGACGGGAGATTAGCTTTTCGACTTGGTCGTGCTTAAACATTTGCTCGTAGATGATGGCGTTGTTTATCGTAAAATACTCGTCGGTGTCCTCATGCAAAAAGGGCTTGTTGTTTTTTACGCTTTCTTCTCGGGTGGTTATGCTGCCGGACGCCATTTCTTCGCTAAAATAGTAGGTGAAGGTCTCGTTGTAAAACATGGGTAAGGCAGCCACGTATAAACCGTAGCGAACGTACTGCATTGGTACGGCGGTAAAGGCCGTCGCACCGTCAATACGATAATACAACCAACAATCCTTGTTCGGCAAGCTTTTATACAAAAAGGGTTGGAATTTTTTGATAAACGGCGAAGATTTACTCTCTTTGAAAATAGGGAAAAGGATGCCTTCGCTTTCCAATGCGGAGACGGCGTGATTTGTTATTTCTTCGGATTTAAAGGTGGTGATATTGTGGCTAAGGTACACCGTGGAAAGCCCCCATGCCAACAGAACAGGAGGTTTTTCGGATTCCAGATAAATTTTTTCTAAAATGCCGATGACATCGTAGCTTGGGCGGGTGTGGTTTGCCAACATTTCGAAGGTGGCAAGCTCTGTAAACTCGGTGATTAGATTGTTTGTTGGGTCGGCATTGTATAGGCGCGTAAAAGCTTTTTGGGCCATTTGGTCGAAGGATGACATATAGAGTGCGGTCTCCAGTACACGGGCGTCCAGGCTGGTCGCGCTGTGGTTTTCTTCGTCGAGCAAGCGGGAAAGCTCCGCCCACTCACTGTAGCTTGCGATATGGTTTTTTAATACATACGCGAGCAGCTTTTCGCTGTAGAAGTTATTCATTAGCAGGTTGTAGCTGATTTCCGGGGTGGCAGAAATTGCTTTTTCTTTTTTTGTGATTAGGGTGTTTAGTGCGTCGAACAGGACTTCGTTTGAGATGCTTTTGTGCTTTGTTGAAATTAATTTTGCGGCGCGGGCATACTCGCGGGTTTGCAGGTAGACGGTGAGAACCTGCTCTATAAACTCGTTGCTTATTTCGTCCTCTTCCACCTCGCCGTAGCATTCGAGGGCTTGCTCAAAGCTGAAGGCGTTGTAATGCAAGCGGCCAAGGGCTATGAGAATACGCATTTTGTACGGCTTTTTTATGGTTTTTTCTTGCAGAACGGCTTCCAGTACGGGGGCGGCCTCGTCGGGGGGGATTTCCAGCGAAAGGTAGTAATTGGCGAGGTTGGCCAACAGATTAAAACGGCGGTCGCCTTTTTGGAAGAAATATAAATTTAACTCATGGGTGATATTTTCTATCATCGGGCGGATTGTTATTTCTTCGTCTATGATTGTACGTTGGCCCGCGCCTAGGCATGTGTAGTTTATGTTTTGCGCGCTTACGGCTTCGATTATCAATGGGGGCTCTGCCCCCACGCTTGTGCGTGTCAGTTCATATACTGTCATACCACGTTTTTCCGGCTCTGTGATGTATATAAAGCGGACGGCGGAGTTTTCTTCTGTACGCAGCTCAAAAAGCGTGAGGTTTTCGCGCAAAATCTCCTCCGCCTGCAAAAGCTGCGCCCCTTGGATACCCAACGCACGAAATCTGCTCCACAGAAAATAATATATGCTGTTTGCCTCGCGCCCGCGCACGTTATTTTCCAGACAGCGCGTGCCGAGTTGTAGGATTTTAGTTTGCGCCTCGGGCAAAATGTCCGACAGCGCAGGGTCGGAAAGCAGGAAGTGATATACATACACAGCAAACTCCGCGTCTTGTATGCCGTCGGGCGGCAAATTCGCCAGGAATTTTTTGATGGGGTAATGGTTTAATTTTTGTACGTTATTCTCATATGCGGCTCGGATAAGCGCGGTAAAAAGCTCCTGCGTAAAAATCTGCTTTTTTTCCGCCTCGCGGTAGTAGGCGTATGCCTCGCGGCTCATGTCGCGTTTTATTATGCGATGCTTGCATATGTCCTTGAGAATCGGCGGGTATTTGCTGACTTCGTAGAGCTTTTCGCCTGCGGCGGGGTTTTCGGCTATCGCGGCGGATAGGGTATCCGCGTATTTTGCGGCTACAAGTCCGATTTCTGCACCACGCCCTGCGGCGTAGGTGAGTACGGGCAGAATGCTCATTCCTTCAAAGCCACTCGACGCGTTTTTGTAATAGCGATAAAGCCCTTCGTACAAAAAGATGCTGTTTACCCCCGCAAGCAAAGCCTCCGTAAGATATTTATACGCCTCCGGGAATTCGTTTGCGGCAAGGTGAAGCAGCCCCAGCATAACCGTATAATGCGGCGAGGGCGCGGCATTTTTGATATGATCGGCAAGTGCGCGACGATGCTTTTTTGCTGAGCGGATACGCCGCTGGTTAAGCTCCAGATACGCATAAAGAAAACACAAAACACCGTAATAAAACGGCTCGGAGGATTTTAAAAACGATTTGTAATTAATCGCCTTATCCAGCATTTCGTTGGCGTTGTCGTAGTGGCCGGATTCTATTGCGATGAAAATGGTGAGCATGTACAGCTCGATATGCACGACGTTTCGCCTATGCGCGGCAATCACCGCGTGGTTTGCACGTTGCAGATGAATCCGCATTTCATGCTCCGGCTCAAGAAAGCGATAGGCCTGCCAGCACCTCAACGCGAGCGCAATCGTACCGTCCGCATCATGTTTATGGCGGCTTTCCAGCTTATTTATATGGTTTAAAATGTTAATCACGGGCAACACACCCCTTTAAAAATATAGGCTCGAGATGATATTCCCACCACGCCACAGTCGGCGAAAAGCGGCTGTGCCGCTACCACTCCCCGATAGTAATTGGCAGTGTTTTTTTATGCTTTTGCCCCGGAATCGTTGCGTTAATTTCTATGGTGGTTTGCATGTACGGCAGTTTTCGGAAAAGCATTTGTGCGTTCATAAACGCCGACAGCTTTACTTCGAAGGGGATTACGCCCCGCGCTTCTATCGGGAAAGACCGCGCCGCAAAACGAATGTAATTCTCCGGGCAGAAGACGCCTACCTGCATGGTCGCGCCTGTGTTGTTTATTACCTCGATTGTACCGCGGTCGGTGTAACGGTAGGTGTCGCGGTTTAGCTTTAAAATCAGCGGCGGAAGGCGGCGGTATACGATTTCGATAGTGTGGTCGGCAATGGAAATCTGCTCCCGCGCAAAGGTGTTTTCTATGAGCGTGGGGTCAAGCGTAAAGCTTATCGTGGCTGTATTATTTTCGTCAAAATCGGCAGTACCCAGCTTGCCCGACGAAAGCTTTAGCCATGGGGCTTCGTTGCAAAGCGTTAGAGTGGATTCTGCATAGCCTGCGTCGGATTTTTGCACCTGAAAACTGCCGTTGATAAGGGCGGAGTTACCCGGCGCATGGGAAAACTCCAATGTAGTGTCCCCAATAACAGAAATCTCGGTTTTGCTTTTTAGCCCCGACAAAATAAAAAAATTATCCATGGCACGCTCGCGGTTTGCGTCTTTGTGGAGAGATTCGTATACCTCCATAAATTCGTAACCGCCCGCCAGCAGCAGCATGTAAAACTCACTGTCGATAAACAACCGCCGCGCCTGCGAAGGATACTTTATCGAGTATTCGTAAAAATCTTGGATATTGGCGATGATATGGCCGTCGGGTGTGGCAATGGACATTTTAATAAGCTTTGCTGTGACAGGAATCTCCTTCTCTCCGCCATTAGAAGTGATAAAAAACCGAGAATTCAGCGTTTCGCCAATACCCAAGCCCGCAGCCTGCGCATTAAAAGTAAAGCTAACCTCCTGAGAGTTACCCTCAAACTCCGCAGGTGAAAACACCAACCCCTTGCAACGCGAAAGAATCGCGCATTTTATCACCCCACCGCCGATGTTTTTTACCAAAAATTTGCCGCTGTGGCTGTCTTTGGTTTCTATTTCGAGGGAGGCGAGGTCTGTGGACAGGATTGGTTTGGGGTGTTCGTATTTATCGCTCATTAAATACATCCCCTTCAACATCGTATTCAAGCTTTACTCGTTTTTCTATATCTTCTGCGCTCGGCAGTGTGTCAATAAATTCCGAAGGAACAAAGTCGGATAGCTTATATTCACTAACGCCAATTGGCTTATTTATATCCTTTAACGCATATTCTGCCGTTAATTTATCTTTTGTTTGGCAAAGCATTATTCCAATTGAAGGGTTATCCGTTTCATGTTTTAGCGTGTCATCTATAGCGGAAAGATAAAAATTAAGCTTTCCTGCATACTCCGGTTTAAATTCTGTGTTTTTTAATTCAATTATTACATAGCAACGTAGTTTTGTATTGTAAAATAATAGGTCGATGTAATAATCTTTTTCGCTTACTTCTATGTGATACTGGTTGCCGACAAATGCAAAGCCTGTGCCTAACTCCATTATCGTTTTTGCAATATTTGCAACTAACTCTTTTTCTATCTCGCGCTCGATTATTCCTTTTCTTTTTTGCACAAAATCAAATACATAAGGGCTTTTTAATGTTTCTTCTGCCAGCTCGCTAAAAGGCATCTCCAATACTCGTTGATAATTTGCTGTTTTCTTAGCCTCTACTTGACGTTGAAATAATTTTGTTTCTATATTATGCGTTAATGTGTTGTTGTTCCAGCCGTTTTCTATGTTTTGCTCAATGTACCATAGCCGCTCGGATTCATCTTTTATTTTGGAAATTAACGTCAAATTATTACGCCAAGGCAAAAGTGCAACGACGTGTTGCACTTTTGTAAAGTCGGGATATGTCCCCGCAAATTTACGCATATATTTTAAATTTCTGGGAGAAAATCCCTGTATTTCCGGGAACTCCGATAATATATCCTTTGAAAGATTTTCGACAAACTTTGCTCCGTATTTTGTGTTTTCTATAATAACTTTTCCGATTTGCCAATACAACTCAATTAGCTCCTTGTTTGCACCCAAGGCTGCTCTGTATTGTGTTATTCTTATTCGCCTTTTTATGTTTTCCAATGCAGTAAAATAATTACTGTTATTTATTAACACAACTACATGCCTCCCTGTGCAGCATTCATCATCTTGTCAATATTGGCCTTCATAGCGTCGTTTATGGTTTGCGCGCTTGTTTGGGCGTGTAGATTTATAAACGCACCCAGACCGTCTCCTATGGATTGCGTAAGACTTTGCAGGGAGGCTTCGTATGAGGTCAAGGATGTTTCCAGTGCGTGCTGATTTTTTTCTACAAAGCCCGCGGTTATTGTTAGGGCTTTTTGGGTTTCTTTTAATTCATTTATCGCTGATACGAGTGCCACAAGCTGCTCGGACAAAGCGTTGCTATGGCCTTGCATATGCGTAGATAACAAATCCGACGCGGATTGTATTTTTGTGCTTGCCTGCGAAAACCGCTCCGCTCCCGTGTTTATCGCAGTTTGGATTTCTGAGGCCTTTATCAACGCGTTTTCCCAGTCCAACAAAGTTTTTGTTAAGGTGTCATTCAAGTTAATTAATTTTTCGTCCATGGCCTTTGCTACAATCGGCCCGATGGAATTTGCCGCATTTACCATGCTTTCGGATATGGATTTCATCGTTGTTTTAAATAATTCTCCCTGCCGTCCGATTGCGTCAGTCAAATCATTTTTCAAACGAAGCAACGCCCCACCCGTATCGGCGGCAAAAAACCGCCCCACCTCGCGCTCGATAAACAACACCATCTCGTCACAAAGCCGCTCCCGCGCCGCCCGCACATTAAAAAAAGCCGCCGACAAACGACAAGCAACAAAAACAATAACCGCAAGCAAGCCATAAACCGCAGCATTATCGCCAAAGACTACAGCCAAAACAAAACCAATGCCCAAAAGACCAATTTCCATGCCCTCGATAAATGGCAACAAGCCCGTGTATTTCCAGCCAAAAAAGCCCATGCCCGCCACGGCACGTTCCACGATTTGCGAAGTAGGCACAGCCGTAACCGCCCGCTCTGCCACACGTACATACTCCGCACAGGCCTTTTTCAAAACAGAATGCTTGATTTCCTTTACCTCTTTTTTATCGTTAATCGCCTTATCCGCCGTATGCCAAAACGAAAGCAGCACCCCACGGAAATGTAAATGCGCAAAAATTCTAAGTAAAATTACTACTGCCGAAAAAGACAAATAGACAACCACGATAGTTACATGATTATCATGCCTGCCCAATACTTCCACTATGTTTTCGAAGCTATGCACCTCTGTTGTAGCGTAGCTTTAGCGCGCCCGCTGCCTGTGACAATGTGCCAAGCTTTTCGAAGCCACCCTCATGCGTATCCTTAAAGCCCTTATTAGCAAGAAGCTCCTTATCCGCATCCAGCTTTACCCGTTCACCCGCATAAAATGTCGCGTCTTTTGCACCCTGGTCGTACTCCAGCCTCTTCAAAAAGCCATCTATAACATTAGGATTATTTCTATACGACCACGCGGTTTGCACATCTTCGACTAAAATTTTATCCCCGTCGTATCTGTAAAAAAATATCCCCGCAAGGTTATTACCGTCCAATGCCACAAAAAACCTCCGGTTAATATCAATCAGCACACTACGCATTTTCTGCTGCCATCGTATAACATGCTCAGGCGGCTCAAGCCCCGCCTGCGGGTTACGCTCCGCATTCTCCTTCAAAAGCGCGTGTATCTTAGGCAAAAACTGCACAATCACGCCCCTGCGGTTCGAATAATCGTTAATCTGTAACACGTCAATGTCACCATCCAAATATTAAAGTCTTTTTGAAAGGGGGTTTGGGGGAAAGCTTTTTCTTCAGAAAAAGTTTTCCCCCAAGGTTTTCCTCTTTACGGTTATCAGAAAGGATTCTCGTTACAGTACAGCCTTCCGACAGGTTGGTTGTATGCTACGTCACAAATACCCAGCATTTTAAGGGCGGCAAACAAGGTTTTGCCAATATGTCCATATCCCATTGCTGCGTGGTGAGGATAGCGTTTTGCAATGAGAACGTGACGATAGAAGCGAGCCATTTCGGGGATGGCGATAACGCCTACGCTGCCGAAGGTTTGTGGGTCTACGTCGATTGTTTCGCCTTGGGCGATGTAGGAGCGAAGGGTGCAGTCGGCAGTAGACTGTAGCCGGAAGAGTGTGATGTCGCCGGATTTTAGCGCGCCTTCGAGAGTACCGCGTGTGATATTTGGGTCACCGTCGGGTTCGAGCAGGCGTTTCATTATGAGTTGGTATTTCATTTCGGGATTTTTGAGAAGGGAGATGGGGGTGTTTCCGCAGTGGAAGCCCATGAAAATATCGCTGGTTTTGTAGCCTTCGAATTTCGCGCTGTTGGCGAGGTACATGTCGTCGGGTACGGTGTTGTTGATGTCGAGGAGTGTCGGCGGAAGGGCTGTTGCGCAGGTGAGAATATACTCGGAGAGCGCGCCGTAGATGTCGGTTTCGCAGGCTACGGGGATTCCGCGGCCTGTTAGGCGGCTGTTTACATAGCAGGGAACCATGCCGAATTGTGTTTGGAATGCAGGCCAGCATTTGTTTGCGAATGCAACAAATTCCGACGCGCCCGCGTTTTTTTCTGCCCAGTCAACGAGAGCAAGCTCAAGCTGTGCGAGCTTTGGCAGGATACCGGCTTGTTTGTTGCCGCCGCCGAGTTCGTCTGTCATTTCTTTTACAATGCCGTCTATGCGCTTGTCGCCTTCGAGGGCGTTGTATGCGGCAAAGAGGTCCAACTCGGAGTTTTCTTGTACTTCCACGCCTAGGTCAAAGAGCGGTTTAATGGGCGCGTTGCACGCAACAAAGTCGAACGGACGCGGCCCAAAGCCAAATATTTTTAGTTTTTTAATACCGATAACGATTCTTGCAATGGGGAGGAACTCTGCAATCATTTCTGCTACTTCGTTAACTTTGCCTACGGGGTACTCGGGGATGTAGGCGTTTACGCCACGCAGCCCCAGGTTGTAGGAGGCGTTAAGCATTCCGCAGTAGGCGTCGCCGCGGCCTTGGATGAGGTCGCTTGTTGTTTCTTCGGCTGCTGCAACAAACATTACGGGGCCGCAGAATTTTTGTGCAAGCATTGTCTCCGGCCCTTCCGGCCCGAAGTTGCCTAAGTACACAACAAGGGCGTTACAACCCGCTGCTTTTAGCTCGTCTAAGGCCTTCATTGCGTCTTTTTCGTTTTCCACCGTTGTTTTAATTTCCGTGAGCTGTAAGTTTGCTTTTTTTGCCGCGTCCATTACGGCTTCCCTGCGTTTTTCCGACAGCGTAATCGGGAAACAGTCCCGGCTAACGGCTACGATACCAAGTTTTACTACAGGTACATTTTTCATGCGCGTCCGCTCCTTTTCGAGTTATGACATTTTCTTGGAAAATGTCCAAGTTCATTCTATAGGCAGTAACGAGACACGTCAAGCAAAAAAAGCGTGTCGCAGGTTATACGACACGCTTAATCGTTAATTATGATAGTGCTAGAGTTTGAAATACGATACCAACTGCTGAAGCAACTCTGCCTGCGAATTTAATTCTTCTGCGGCGGCGGCGGTTTCTTCCGATACTGCGGAGTTGCTTTGTACTACCTGCGATATCTGGGCTATGCCTAAGCTTACCTGTGATATTGCTTCGGCCTGTTCTTTGGAGGCCTCGGAGATTCTGCTGATGATGTCGGATATTTCGCCTGCGCCGTTTACTATTGTGTCCAGTGAGTTTGAGGTGGATACCGCGATTTCCGAGCCGGATTCCACACGGGTGATGGATTCTTGGATTAGGCCTGTGGTTTCGGTGGCGGCGGATTGGCTGCGGGCGGCTAGGCTGCGTACTTCTTCTGCTACTACGGCAAAGCCCTTGCCGTGTTCTCCTGCGCGGGCGGCTTCTACTGCGGCATTAAGCGCGAGCAGATTTGTTTGGAAGGCGATGTCTTGTATCGCTCTTATTATTTTTGAAATATTGTTGGATGCGTCTTTTATTTGCTCCATGGCGGTGAGCATGTGCTTCATGGATTCGTTGCCCTCTTTTGCGTTTGCGGTAGAGCGGCCGGAAAGCTGGTTTGCCGTGGAAGAATCGTCTGCGTTTTGTTTGGTTTGCTGTGTGATGACGTCGATGGACGCATTAAGCTCTTCAACAGAGCTTGCCTGGGTTTGCGCTCCGTTTGCCAAGTCCATGGAGCTGGAAGAAATCTGCTTTGCACCGGAAAGCACCTGAGCCGAGGCAGAAGAAATCTCCGACATGGTCTTGTGCAGCGACGATGAAATATTGTTAAGCGATTCCTTAATTGCGCCAAAGCTGCCTACAAAGTCGCGTGTGATGGAGGTGGTTAAGTCTCCGGAAGAAATCGCCTGCAAGTCCCTGGAAATTTCTTCTATGATAACAGAAAGCGTAGAAATCGTGGAGTTTACGGATTCCTTGATTTGTTTGAAATCGCCTGCGTAGTTGCCCGTTACCGTGGTAGAAAAATCACCGTGCGAAAGCTTGTCCATTACATTTTTAATCTCCGAAAGCGGTGCGTCAACTGCTTGGGCAATGCTGTTAAGCCCTGTCATTATTTCGCGCCAGCCGCCTTCGTATTTGTTTGCGTCAATTTTAAAGCTGAGTTCGCCTTTTACTGCGGCGGCATTTATCATTGCGTTTACCTCGGTGCTTACACCCTTGATATTTGCGATGGTGGCACGTACAGAGTTTGGTAAAACCATTTTTTTGCCGGGCAAGTCTTTGCAGTCGGCGTTAAAGTTACCTTTGTTTAATTCTCCCAGCGCGTTTAGGAGTTCCATTATATCGCGCACTATATTGTCCGGGATGTTGTTTACGCCTTCTACCATTTCTCTGAAAGAATTTTCGTATTTGGAGACGTCAATCCTGTAGTCGATATCACCGACTGTATTGTACTCGTGGTCGAGTTTTATCAAATCGTCCACCATGGCGCGGATTATGTCCACCAGACTGCAAATATCTTGGGTTAGTACCCCTGTTTCGTCTTTGGATATGTCAGACCTGTCGATGTTAATGTTAAGATTGCCCCTTGATACGTATTTTAAGGCTGTTAAAACCCTGTTTATCGGTTTTGTAATCGAGCCGGAAATAAAATAAGCAATTAACACACCAAGCAGAACACCAACAACCGCAAACCCGATGAGCATATACAGTGTTGACATTGTCACTATAGTAAGGTCGTCACTGATTGTAGCCATATACTCCGAGGCAGCGTCCATCAAGGTGCTGTAATACCCTGTAGCTGTAGCAATTTGCCCCGAAAGTGCATCTGCACCGGCTCTTGCAGTAGGGCCGTCCAAATCCCTGATGGCAGCAAACACCACCGGCACATAATGATTAAAATAATGATGAACGGCCGCCTCATAGGAGGATATTATGCCGAGCAGTTCTGTTTTTCGTGCCTGCTCCAAGCGGGGGTCGTCGTTTATATTATCTCGATACCGAACGATAAGGGCGTCTATGTTTGCACGGCTGCGTTGCATGGCGGCTTCTCTGTTTCCGAGACGCTCGTGCATTATATCCGGGTCAAAGATATACATGACGGCGCGGTTAAGCACCCGTCTGGAATCCACCAGTTCACGTGACATCTGATTGAGTATATCCCATCGCTCCATGGGAAAACTCAATGCATACGTGTACTCGTCGTCCACATGTAATATGCGGTTTCCGCCGTATATTGCAATGATGGCAGTGATTACCAAAACCAAGATAAATCCCAAAAACAGCCTACTTCTGATTTTCATGTTTTTCATGCACAATTCTCCTCTGCTCTATTATAGTAATGTTGAATTCTGTTTGATTGTAGTGGTTAAATTGTTTATTTGCAAGCATTAAACCTCCGATTTGTGAATATCCTCAAACGAAGGGGTGTTTTTTTATGCGAAGCCGCGACATAAAACGCAGGGTTGGAATTAAAAGGAAGCTCAACGGCTTTAGACCGGGGCTTGTAAAGGATTATTTTTTTAAGCTATGCGTGCTTGCGGTTTTTTTGTTAATTATCGGCGGCATTTTTAGCCTTTTGCGGCCGGGTATCAGGGTACGGGTGGACGCGGATACTGTGGCGGCGTTCCGTGTGCCTCACAGGGCTATCGGAATGCTGCGGGTATATGCGGCACGCAACGGGATTTCCTTCCCGGAGCTTTTTGCCGTGTTTAATGCCCAAAATGATTTCTTCCCGGAGAAGCGTGCCGTTTACGACCTTAGTGCAATCGAGCGGCTGTATGTATCGGATTTTAAGCGGCTTTCCAGACAGTATAACTCGCGCAGTATCGCACCTTATATAGCCATGTTTGAAAGCCTTTTTACGGAAATCGAGGCGTTTCCGATACCTGCGGGCTGGTATGAGTACGACCCTTCGATAATGTTTGGGGACTCGTGGGGGGTTGAGCATAATTTCCAAGGGAATCGAATGCACATGGGTACGGCAATCATAGACCGCGAAAATATCCGCGGACGCGTACCTGTATCCAGCATGACACGCGGAACGGTACGCGAGGCGGGCTGGGATAATAACCTCGGGTATTTTGTGAGTGTCGTGACGGAAAACAACACGCTGTATCTATACGCACACTTGGACCGCATTGCCACGGGAATAGCCGCAGGGCAGAATATCACCGCAGGGCAACTCCTCGGCCAAATGGGAAACAGCGGCGGCGGACGTGACGGGCGCAGCTTTCCCGTGCATTTGCACCTTGCCATCTCCCCCGACGTTACGTTTACACGAGGCAATTTTTGGATAAACCCCTACCCCCTGCTGCGCTATATCGAAAACCCCACCGGATTTTAAATGTTTTTTTGGTCAAAAGCTTTCCAGCCCGCATAAACACTTGCAAAACCCCATTGCGTTTTGATATAGTACATCCGAACGCGGCAGCGGAGTGGAGAAGGGCTTTGCCCTGTGTAGCGAGGGGGCTTGGGGGCGTAGCCCCCATCAAAAATGAAAAAATACAGAGGCGAGCGTGGGTATCGTAATTACATAAAGGAAGCAAATGAGCTAAAAAAACCTGCGTTGTTTTTAGCAGGGTTTACCGCGCTCGCGCTTATTTTGGCGGGGGCGTGTTTTTTGTATGTACGGCAAAATGTCACCGTCGTTGCCTACGCCGAGGCCGTGCCTGTTTTTGTGCCTGCACCGCAGACGCCGCAGATTTTGTCGCTTGCGGGGGCTGTCGAGCGGTTGGACATGCCTCCGATTATTCCTGTACAATGGGGAGTGGGGATTTTTTTTGATACATATACGAGTACGTTGTTTTTTCCTGATGATTTGGGTGCGTTTGAGGTGGAGCATAATTATTACTACCGCGAACACACAGTTGTATTTGAAGACCTGTACTTACCGCGTCGCAGTTTTCCGCTTTTGCCGTACAATATTTTACCAATGCGCCTACTGGCAGAAGATAACCGCATACAAATCCGTACCCGCCGAGGCGCGTTAACGGAGTACGGCCAAAGCTACATACAAATAATAGACCCGCGAGAACGCTATCGTACCGTAGTAGTAATAGACCCCGGCCACGGCGGTCACGACCCGGGCGCACCGTCGGCACTAAGAAACGGCCCAAGCGAAGCAGAAATCGTACTAAACATTTCACAAAAGATACTGGAAATCTTCGACCAAGCGCACTCCGATATTTTGTTAATTCCCACCCGTACCTGTGATTATTTCTTGTCCACGAGGGCGCGTACTCGTATCGCAAATTCCATCGGGGACTACTTTGTCTCCATCCACTGCAATGCCGACGCCCGCAGCAGCCGTTCCAACGGCACGCTAATGCTGTACGGCACAGCAGACGGCAGCTACGACTTGGCACGCACCTTCCAAGACGCGCTGGTATCCGCGCTGCAAAGCCCCGACCGTGGTATCCACTACGCCCCGCAATTTCATATTTTACGCGAGTCACAAATCCCCGTAGTTATCCTGGAACTCCTCTTCCAAAGCAACCCGACAGAAGCCGCCCGACTGGCCGACCCCTACGTGCAGCTTTTAATCGCGCAGACCATAGCCGACACAATCGCAAACTTTTAAAAAAAAATATGTATAATTCTCTCAAATCTGCCAATACTGTACTCATAGCACTTGAATTACTTACCATCGCCGCCGAAGCTTGGCGGGTGACGAAGGGAGGCAGACTAACGTGGATAACAAAAAAACAAGCCAATCAACAAATACAACAAACAAACAAACAAACACAGAATTTGGAAACGAAATGAACAACAACGCTTCTAACAACACAAACAATCAAAAGAAAAACAAGTAAGTAAATAATACGGCGTAGCGACAAGCTACGCCGTATTGTTTTTTATAATGGAATCTTACACAATTGAAAACGGCAACCAAATAATGCAATCAAAATCAGGCAAACCACATTCAAATCTTAACTCTGCACTAAACATAAAATATAAATTTCCCGCTTTAATAGGAACCCAAGGCATCCATACTACTTCATAATCTTCTAATACAATGGGTTTCTCGTGCCACTTAAAGCTCCATACATAAGGCTCACCATATCGGAATGCAGTAGACACGCGCTTATCTAATTGCGTATTACTAAAGTTGCCTTCTCCGCTTGGAAACTTTACCCCAAAGGAATAAAACGGTAAACGATGGTAGGCGTGTACCTCGGGCTTATCTCCATGATATACAAGACTAACTTCAAACACCAGTGGATTATTTTCCGTAATCTCGGAAGCGCACCACACACTTTGAGGAGAGGAGACGGTCATCGTAAAATTATCATGCACACTAATTTCTTCCAACGGCATGATTTCGTGACTATTGGCACATCCAACCAAGAGATAAAGCAACAAAACAGGAATGCAATTATTTAGAAGTTGCCGCAAGATATCATCTCTTTCTAATATTATTTTGTTAAACGCGATGACATACCCACATTTCCTGTGGCATTGACGCTTCCCCTTTTTCATGTGCTTAGTGATTCTCATCAAATCCCAATGTCTCCTGCACTATATAAACGGGTCTGTTTTTTAATTCTTCGTATATCCTGCCGATGTACTCGCCCATTAGGCCTAAAATCATCATGGTAATGCCCTGCGTAAACAAAATCACGCCCATGGTAGAAGCCCACCCATCCACGGTGGTATCGGTAAAAAGACCCTGAAAAAGAATCACAGCGATATAAATAAAGCTTGCAATAGAAATCAAAAACCCAAGAGTAGTGGCGGCTTTCAGCGGCTTGTAAGAAAACGCAGTCACCGCGTCCATGGCAAAGGCGACCATTTTTCCAAGCGGGTATTTTGTCTGCCCGGCAAAGCGTTCGTTTCGCACGTACATGATTGCCGTTTGCTTAAAGCCTACCCAGCTTACCAGACCTCGGATATATCTGCTTTTTTCCGGTAATTTTTTTACCGCGTCGTTTACTGTTTTGTCTATCAGCCTAAACTCGCCTGTGTCTACGGGCATTTCTATGTGCGTCATTCTTTTTATGAAGCGATAGAAGATTTTCGCGCTGGCTTTTTTAAAAAAGGTCTCGCCCTCGCGCTTTTTGCGCTGGCCGTATACTACGTGGTAGCCCTCCCGCCATTTATCAGCCATCTGCGGGAAAATCTCCGGCGGGTCTTGTAAATCCGCGTCTATTATAAAAATCGCGTCGCCGCTTGCGTATTCCATACCCGCAGTTATCGCAGACATATGTCCAAAATTACGAGAAAAATTTATAAGCCGCACATTTTTGTCCGCCTCACAAAACCCCGCAATAATAGCCGCGCTTTTGTCGCGACTACCGTCGTTTACAAAAATTAATTCGTACGGCTCCGCCATGCCTTGCATTACACCGCTCAGCCGCTTGTACGTCTCCGTTATTACTTCTTCCTCGTTAAATACCGGTACTACTACAGAAAACATTTTACTCACCTCATACAATGTAGCAAAAAATCGCGGTCATTAACGCGTTTTTTGCGGAATGGTTTTTGCCGTAAGGCAAAAAGTACACTGCCTATTTTAGCTCGTTACTTCGTCAAAACAGGTGGCACTTGAATGTTCATAGCGTTTATACTGCAAAATTAATTAATCACCTTTCCTAATCCAAAGTCGCGCAATCGAGTCAAGAAAGTTAAATTCAACACTCTGTCACTTCCGCCAAGGGATAATTTAATGGGTTTTTCTAAACCAACATTTATTCCCAATGGCGAAGAAAGACCGACCTTTATTTCACGAATTTTTAAGGAATTGCCTTTAACTGAAAAATCATTGGATATTGATTGTGTAAGTTCACGAATTTGTCTGTGTGCTTCCAACCTCTTGCGTCTATTTGCATTATTTAGCCCTTCTTCAAAAGAATTTAGGCTCTGCCTAAATGCAATCACATCTTTATCATAACGCATCTCCAAAGCGACTTTCAATTCTTCTGTTGGAGTAGTTGCATTGTTTGTTATATAGTCATAAAGAACAGGATAATCAAATTTAAGTATGCCAGTTTCATACTCTTTATCAAGTTCATCATAATATTCAATTAATGACTTATCCACCATTTCCAATAATTTGTATCTATTGAAACGTCCTTTGAGTAAGCTGCTGTTTAACAAATGCTCTGCTCTATTAGGGTGCGGAAAGTAATTTGCACCAATTTCTTCTGCAACATCTATATACATCTCTGCCCTATTGAGCAATAGCGGGGAATACTGCTTATACCAATCCTTAAAACTTAGCTCATTGTTAAAATCAAATCTTGTAAGTCCTGATGGCTCTTTTGTGTACTCAGGTAATCGTACAACTTCTGAATCTAAAAACTTATCAGAACGCCTATCGTTACATAAATCCAAAAGCTGTTGTGCTAAGTAATTGTCGCGAGGAAGAGAGGTATACCACCGTGAAATAATATCTATTTCATCCCATAAAATTAAAGCTGTTAAATAAAGTAACCCTACATGATATTGGCGAATAAGTTGGCATAACTTTTGACGGAGTAAATAAATGCTCGAAATAGGAACTTATTGTCCAGTTATCAATCAAGATTGAACTCATGCTAACCCCCTAGCATAAAAAACAAAAATATCAGCAAAAGGACGTTTAGGACTATGGAAATAAAAAGAAAGATACTGCTCATACTCTTACGTTGCCTGTCCGATTAATCCACTTCTACATAGTAACAATGAATAAGTATCTTCGCAACATATACCGTAATACAGCACATCAACAATATAGCAACCAGTCACCCATCCCCACCGCCGACGTTCGCCGTCCGAAGGTATGAAAAAACTTACTATGTACAATCAATTTTCCCCCATGCCGCCCATTGTGACGGCATAATAATAGCAACTAACGCAAATTAACTGAAAGAACTTGCAACTAATTTCAAAATCTCCAATTATCATATGTAGCTAGAAAAAACGAAGGATTGAGCCATTTGCAGACTCAATCCTTCGTTTTTTCCTGTCCACGGATAGCAAGGGATTCGAACCCCTGGACCCTTTCAGGTCTACGGTTTTCAAGAAGCCCGAACGTGTTTTCACAATCCTAGTGAAATTAAGGCAACGAGGACAGTTTCGGAATCTCCGCGCCGACGGTTTGCCGACCAACGGCTCTGTTCAATTTGTTTGAGCGGCACGCTTGCGCCGTCTGTTTTCCATAGCATTGCTTGATAATTCCTCAATGGTCATACCTTCAAACAAATCCCTTTGCCATTCGGTATAATCGAAAGGCTCTTTATTGATAAGGGAAATAAATCTCTCAGTTTGAACGTGTCCAAAGCTGTCAATAAAATGCTTTAACACGGATTGTTTTAATACGGCGTCAGTCATAATTTTATCACTCCATTTCCAGTAAAAATTGCATTGGATTTATTATTTTTATCCTGCTGTCTTTGTGTTTCAAGAATCTCTTGTCTGTGGTTAGCAAATAGTCACACTTTGAAGCGATAGCGCAAGCAACATGCAAGGAATCTTTTATCTTTAATCCACTTCCCATTGCAATGCTTGCTATTTTAATAATTTCAAAGGTTTCATCAACATCTACAATCGCATATTTCAAAAACGCCTCAATAGCAATTTTACGCTCATCATATGGGTTTTCATCATTTTCATGTTCAAGAACATATGAAGTAACCAACTCTAGTTCACCATCTATTATCATTTCTTGAATTTTTAGCTTTGCTTTTGTTTCCAACTCTATCTTCAAATGACGTTGATTGTCATATGGGCGATTAAAGCAACAGTTGTCTAAATATATACGCATACGGCATACACCTCTGTGTCATTATAACGTGGACGAAATACTGCTTATCGCTTTTTTTAATGATTCCTCTTTCTGTTTTTCTTCCTTAAGTTTCACTTTTTGTTCTAATATCATTTCTATACTTTCCTTTAGTACAGGAAAAAAACCTAAACATTCATCCTCATTAAGTTCATGGATACCCTTACTTAGTATTCCATATATATTACGACTTGTCGTAATAAAAGATGGGATAAATGATTTTACTGCGTCTATTTTTTCTTCCATACGCTTCTTCATAAAATTTTCTGCATCATCCATACTTAAATTTGTTTTCTTCAAATGCGGTTATAATCAAGTTTTCAAAAATTCTTCTTAAATACACAAACGAACCTATGCCAACTCCATGCGAGTGAAGTTGGATAGCAGTTTGTAATTCGATTAAATCTTTGCCGAGGAGTTTTCTGTAACGAGAAATGCTGCTAGTAAGAATTTCCTTAACCGATGGGTCTTGCCCTATTTTTGCAACTCCTTTATCTGATGAATGCAACCAAAAAGTAATCCTGTGTGAATTATCCCTTGAACAAGCCGAATAAACAATTCGCCTTCTATTGCGTAGCTCTGATACATGACTGTACGGGGCAATGCTATCTGCTAAGAGAGTATATACGGTTTCTTTTTTACATAAAGGACAGAATGCATCGAATTTATGAAGTATTTGCCTCTGATTATAGGAGTGTTCACCTATACACAAAAGAGTTGCTAACTCCCCACATTCATCGTCAGAAAAAGATACGTACCTATACAAGCCTGTATTAATAAGAAAGTCATCAATTTTACATATGTCCACTGCCTGTCCACCCCCGCAACAAATATGTATTACTATCATGTTTAATAATATACTATGGGCTGTAAATTATCAAATTAATTTTACCGCTAGAAACAACAAAAAAGAAGAATCATCCCCGCAATCGACTCTGGTAAGAAAACACATAGATACCAGATTGCCATTGAAGATGTTATTGCGTATCTACGCCGCCGTGACCGTGAAGGGAGCATGATACCAACCGGTCTGCTCAAATCAGGTCAGCGTGAACCCAGTACCCGCGCATCATTTTCGCGGTTGGTGACATTGGGGCAGGAGAACGAGGTTGTGGCATTCTTCCAGCATCTCACCACTGACCACCCCGATGTCCTTACTGTTGCTGATATTGTAACGATTATAGGAATAGGCAAATCCACCATCTTAAAGATGCTGGAAGCCGGACACATTAAATCAATCTCCAGTAGCCCTAAGCATCTGATTCCAAAGCCGTACCTATTTGAGTTCGTTGCCACGCATAGGTTTCTTGCTCTTAGCAGCGATTCAGATGCGTACAGGGAAATATTGGAAAGTTTTGAAGTTTGGCGAAGTCAAAAATAACATCACAAGAGCCGTCCATATGGACGGCTCTTGTGGTATTTGTCGTCAAATGCAAAACGCTGCGTACAGCGGTATTGATTTTATTTCGTTCTCGAATCCGAAATTCTTGGCGGAAATTCTGATGGAGTACGGAGGTTTGAATCTTTTGACAAATACACTTAAACTGCGTGAAGCCACACGCTCTCCGGCTTTAACCTCAACAGGAATGATGTTCGCGCCCTCTTGCAATACAAAGTCGATTTCTGCCTGACCTCCGCTTTTGCTCTCGCTCCTCCAATAAAGCAAGCTCTTATCACGGGCGGCAAAATGCTGTGCAACATAATTCTCGGCTATAGCACCCAAGAACCTGTTATCCGTTTCGGTAAGATTCAAAATAATTTCTTGCGGGGTTCGGCTGGTCATTGTTAAAAGTCCCGTATCGCTCATATATAGCTTGAAATTTGTAAAATCCTTATAAACTTCAAGAGGCATTTCAGGTGTTGTTAGGTTATAGCATTTATTGACAACCCTTGCTGTTTCAAG
>JGI24694J35173_10000314_pt1 | contig 46450 bp, 40 predicted proteins | sample TergutCo191P1_FD_35173 | JGI IMG/M metagenome (IMG submission 35173) | reverse complement strand
CAACGAGGTTGAAGCCTTGAGCGTGAATTCTAATGCCCATGCCGCCAATACCCGCGCCAATTCCGCCTGAGTAAGTAGCTCTTGAGAGAGCAAGATTAGCAAGTGTTTGGTGAATTATGTTGGGGCATCGTTATCCCGATTAATTCTAGCAGGGATCTAGTGTGATAAGTTTGTTGTGGATTTAACACGAGCAATTTCATTAAGTTTAACTTTAATTGCAAATTGTTGGTTGTTAATTGTAAGTTGCTAAAAATCGCTTGCATATAAGGGAAATTGTTGTTATAATGGAGGTGAAAAACTTTAAACAGAGAGGTAAAAAATGATGACAAAAATGAATGCATTGATAAAGGCAAAAGCGGAAAGAGGATTGAAACTTGTTCAAGTTGACAAGCCGAAAATCAAAGAGGGTTTTGCTCTTGTGAAAATCAAGAAGACTTCCATTTGTGGGACCGACCTTCACATCTATGAATGGGATCCGTGGAGCCAAAAAACTATTAAGCCCGGTCAAATTATTGGGCATGAGTTTTCTGGTGTTATTGAAGATATAAAAGGAAACACAACCTTCAAAAAAGGTGATTTTGTCACAGCCGAGGGTCACATCGTCTGCAAAGAGTGTCGCAATTGTCGAAGTGGGCGCGAAACAAGTTGCAAATATACTTTTGGGATTGGCGTCAACATTGACGGCATTTTTGCGGAATATGCACTCATTCCAATAACAAACCTTGTTGCAGTAGACAAATGTGTTGACAGTCGCGTTGTTTCCTTTATGGATGCGTTTGGAAACGCAACTCAAACAGCGCTTGCATATCCATTAGTCGGAGAGGATGTTCTCATTACTGGGGCAGGTCCAATCGGAATCATGGCTGCGGCGGTTGCAAAATTTTGTGGTGCGAAAAATGTTGTCATCACGAACCGAAGTGAGTATCGACTTGAATTGGCACGAAAAGTTGTCCCGGGAGTGGTTGCAATTTCTCCTCAAAAAGAACCGATTCCAGAAGTCATGAAAAGACTTGGCATCAAAGAGGGATTTGATATTGGCTTGGAAATGAGCGGAGCAAGTCAAGCCCTTAATGATATGATTGACAACATGGTTTGTGGCGGAAAAATTGCACTTCTTGGAGTCCACAAACCAGACACTATGATTGACTGGAATAAAGTAGTTTTCAAAACATTAACAATGAAAGGGATTTATGGCAGAGAAATGTATGACGGTTGGTATAAAATGAACGCAATGCTATGCTCTGGTCTTGACCTTACTCCTCTAATCACTCATGAATTCCCATATCAAAAATTTGAAGAAGCTTTTGAACTAGGCTTAAGTGGAAAGTGCGGAAAAATTGTTTTGAGTTGGGATTAATCGAAATTAAAAATGATTGAAAGGAGGGGGTATTAATGCAACGCAACCATAATGAATATATGTCAAAATTGACCGCGCGACAGTTTTTTCAAAGCAATGAAAACCCTCCAAAAGAAAAAAAGAAGAAAAAACCCAAGGTTTTTGGGACGTTGTCACTTGTTTTTTCCTTGGTTGGAATTCCTGTTTTGGGTTTAGGGGTTGGAATCTTTATTGGCTCGCTCACTGGAATAAGAGAAGGGTTTGGGTTGCAAGCGCAGACAATACTCGGACTTATTCCTATTCTCTTTCTCTTTTTTCTTTTTTATATCTTTGTCTATATTGGAATTTTTGTTGGCGGAGTATTTCTTTTTTTGGGAATTGTGTTTCCAACAATGAGTATAATCACTGGAATATTGCAACTGAAAGTAATGAAAGAGAAAAACAAGCGGACTGTCACAGGGCTAATTATTGCACCTATCGTTGCAGCCATTTTTATAATAGCTATTGTGTTGGTTTCAATTTATATAATTTAGAGAAACTGTAACAATTTGAAAAAACGCACAAAGAGGAGGATTTGAATTGTGGAAAATAACAATTGGCACAGCAAACATCAACATTGGGATAGCAGTTCGCCACGAAATGATTTGAGGCAAGAGCAAAAACAGTATTCGCAAAATCAAAGACAAGAGAAGAAAAACGGCTTTGGAAAAGCTTCATTTGCTTTTTCTCTTGTCACACCGGGCATTTTTTTGTCAATGGGAATTATTGTTTTTGTGATTATTGTGATTGCATTTTTAGCGACACTGATTAATCCATATTTAGGATTACTTGTGTTGTTATTCGGTGTAGTGATCGGAATATATGGTGCAGTGATAATTTTAACCGTTGGTTCAATAATTGGTTTTATTTTCAGCTTGATGGGGTTGATTTTTGGAATAGTTCAACTAACAAGAAAAAATCAGTCGAAAGGACTTGCAATAGCAGGATTGATTATTTCAAGCATTGTTATATTTATTGGAACGATTGTTTTAATGGGTGTGTTGTTCTAAGGGAGTGGGAAAAATAGTAAAAAAATGCACGGGTGACGTTTTTGTTGCCCAAACAACAAAAAAAAGGAGACAGTGAATGACAACAGTGAAAAAATGAAAACACCTTAATTTTTAAATTTTTACTTTTTAATCTTCACTTTTTTAAATCATGGCTTATAAATCATACAAACAAAAATTTCAAAACATTTTGAATGAAATTGAAGAAAACGGACTCTATAAACGTGAAAGAGTCATCACGACAAAGCAAGGCGCAATGGTCGACACAACCGAGGTAAAGGGTGTCTTGAATTTTTGTGCCAACAATTATTTGGGCTTATCTGCAAATGAAGAAATAATGCAAGCGGCAATTGAGGGAACGAAAAAATATGGATTCGGACTTTCTTCAGTTCGATTCATTTGCGGAACTCAAACCGTCCACAAAGAACTTGAAGCAAAAGTTTCAAAGTTCCTCGGAATGGATGACACAATTCTCTACACCAGTTGCTTTGATGCAAACGGTGGACTTTTTGAAACAATCACAACGAATGAAGATGCAATCATCAGCGATGAATTGAATCACGCGAGTATTATTGATGGTGTTCGTCTTTCAAAAGCAATGAGATATCGCTACAAAAACAACGATATGGCAGATTTGGAAGCGAAACTAATTGAAGCGACAAACTCTGGTGCGAAATTGAAATTAATCGTAACAGACGGTGTCTTTTCGATGGACGGCATAATCGCGAATCTTAAAGGTGTTTGTGATTTGGCAGACAAATATGATGCTCTTGTTGTCGTTGACGACTCTCATGCGACTGGTTTTATTGGAAAAACTGGACGCGGAACTCATGAGTATTGTGAAGTAATGGACAGAGTTGACATCATCACTTCAACTTTTGGAAAAGCAATGGGAGGTGCTTCTGGCGGTTTCACAAGTGGTCGACAGGAGATTATTGATCTATTGCGTCAACGCTCAAGACCGTATCTTTTTTCAAACACGCTTGCGCCATCGATTGCAAACGCGACATTAAAAGTTATTGATATCATTGAAAAATCTCCAGAACGCATCGAAAAACTTCGTGAAAACTCGACATATTTCAGAAGTGAAATGGAGAAAAAAGGATTCACTCTTCTTGGAAAAGATCATGCAATTATTCCAGTTTACCTTGGTGATGCAAAACTTGCCCAAGAAGTTGCAAAGAAAATGCTTGAAAAAGGAATATATGTCATTGGTTTCTTCTTCCCGGTCGTCCCAAAAGAAAAGGCGCGCATTCGAACTCAAATGTCAGCCGCGCATTCAAAAGCAGATATTGACAAATTGGTCAAAGCGTTTGTCGAAGTTCGCAAAGAGATTGGATTTTAATTAAATATTGAATATTGAATATGTCTATTAAATTTGACTTTTATTTTTACATATTCAATATTCAATATTCCATAAATATCCCCCTCAAAACGGTTGCGTGAACACTAAAGATATGTTACAATAAATACGGTTTGATACTGTTAACTAACAACATATTGGTCAAAGAAAAATACGGAAAAGAAATTGAGGTGAAGTTTTATGAAGAAAGTCTTTGTGAGCTTCTTTTTCGTGTGCGAGATTTTGTTCATATTGGGCACAAACTCTTGACCCACCCACTGTCTGGAAGCATCAAGCCGAATGAGACAAAGTTCAAATCTGTCCTAATATCAAAAGAGAAATCAAGCGAAAAAACAGATCTTGAATCAATTCAAATCATTGAAAACAGCATTGGTCTGGTCAAAAACTTTCCTGCATATGAAATACCGAATGAACATTTTGACCATTTAAGGCAAATAGACCTAATCCTCATCAGCGGAGCAATAAGATAATTGACAAAGTAAAAATGACATCAAATTGCAAATTGTCGATTGCAAACAAATGGCAATATTAATAAAAAAAAGAAACCTTCTAAAAGGTTTCGAGGAGACAATACATGAACTTAAAGTTAGGAAACATCAACATTAAGGACATCAAGTTCGGGAAAAAAGCGTCACTCAAAGACGGCGTTTTGAACTTGGTTGAAAAAGAGCTTGAAGCTCTTGTTCTAAGTGACGAAAACATTTCGTCAGTCAAATTTGACATTGCAAAGCCGGGTGAAAGCACTCGTATTATGCCTGTCAAAGATGTAATTGAGCCAAGAACAAAAGTCAGCGGCAATGGCGACATTTTCCCGGGAGTGATTTCAAAAGTCGACACTGTTGGAAGTGGAGTCACTCACGTTTTGAAAGGTGCCGCTGTTGTCACAACGGGTCAAGTTGTCGGGTTCCAAGAGGGAATAATCGACATGAGTGGGCTTGGGGCGGAATACACTCCATTCTCAAAAACAATCAACATTGTTGCGGACTTCACTCCAGTCAAAGGATTGACTCCTCACAAATATGAAGAGTCACTTCGCAAAGCAGGATTAAAACTTGCCTATGAAATCGGCAAGCTTGGACGCGATGTGACACCAGATGAAGTGAAAGAATATGAATTTTTGCCACTTCTTGAAAGCGTTCAAAAATATCCAAATTTGCCAAAGGTTGGATATGTTCAAATGCTTCAAAGCCAAGGACTTCTTCATGACACATATGTCTATGGAATTGACATGAAATTGTCACTCACCACAATGCTTTCTCCAACAGAAATTTTTGACGGCGCAATCCTTAGCGGAAATTGCGTTTCTGCATGCGACAAAAACACTACTTATCACCACCAAAACAACCCAGTCATCACTGACATGTTTGAAGCTCATGGAAAAACAATCAACTTCTGTGCAATGATTATCACGAACGAGAATGTCTTCTTGATGGACAAACAACGCTCATCTGACTGGACTGCAAAACTGACAAAATATTTGGGTCTTGATGGTGCAATCATCTCTCAAGAAGGTTTCGGAAATCCAGACACCGACCTTATCATGAACTGCAAAAAAGTTGAAGGAATGGGAGTCAAAACTGTTATCATCACTGATGAATATGCAGGACGTGAAGGAACTAGCCAATCTCTTGCTGATGCCGATCCATCTGCTGATGCGGTTGTTACTGGTGGAAACGCAAACCAAGTTGTCACTCTTCCTCCGCTCAAAAAGCTAATTGGTTCGACTTCTCATGTTGAAAAAATCGCAGGCGGTTTCAAAGGAAATATGGCAAAAGACGGAAGCATCACAGTAGAAATTCAAGCAATCATCGGAGCAACCAATGAAATGGGCTTCAACAAAATGAGCGCGAGATAAATCATTTAATATTGAATAGATGTTGATAAAATTAACTTGAAAACACATATTCCATATTCAATCAAAAAAAGGAGAATTAATTTACCATGAGTAAACTAAAAGTAATACACTATATTAATCAATTCTACGCGGGTATCGGCGGAGAAGAAAAGGCTGATCATAAGCCAGAGTTTCGTGAAGGCGTTGTGGGGCCGGGTGTCGCATTAACCGCCGCATTCGCGGGTGTTGCTGAAATCACTCACACTATTGTTTGTGGTGACAGCTATTTTAACGAAAACATTGAGTCAGTGAAAAAAGAACTACTTGATTTTGTCAAGAAAAACAAACCAGATATCTTCATCGCTGGCCCGGCCTTCAATGCAGGACGCTATGGCGTTGCTTGCGGAACAATCGCTGACGCTGTTAAAACTGAACTTAGCATTCCAGTCGTCACGGGTATGTATCGTGAAAACCCGGGTGCAGATATGTTCAAAAACTCGGTCTACATCATTGAAACAAACAATAGCGCCGCTGACATGAAAAATGCCGCTCCAAAAATGGCTCGCCTAGCGTTGAAACTTGCAAACAAAGAAGAAATTGGAGCATCTATTGAAGACGGGTATCTTCCAAATGGCATTCGCGTTAACTTCTTCGACAAAGAAAGAGGTTCAAAAAGAGCAGTTGATATGATGGTTGCAAAACTTAGCGGAAAATCTTTCACAACTGAGTATCCAATGCCAGACTTTGAAAAAGTTCCTCCGAACAAAGCAATCAAAGATATGTCAAAAGTCAAGGTCGCACTAGTGACTTCTGGTGGTGTTGTTCCAAAAGGAAACCCAGATCACATTGAGTCGTCATCAGCATCAAGATATGGTGAATATGACATCACTGGAGTCATGGATTTGACCGAAGCAACCTATGAAACTGCTCATGGTGGCTATGACCCGGTTTATTGCAACCAAGACTCTGACCGTGTTCTTCCAGTTGACGTTCTTCGTGAATTTGAAAAAGAAGGCAAAATTGGAAAACTTCACAACAAGTTCTACACAACAACAGGAAACGGAACTTCAACAAAATCTTCAAAAGCATTCGCAAAAGAATTTGCGCAAAAACTTCTTGCAGACGGTGTTCAAGCAGTTATCCTCACATCCACTTGAGGAACATGCACGCGTTGCGGTGCAACGATGGTTAAAGAAGTTGAGCGTGCTGGAATTCCAGTAGTTCATGTTTGCACAGTCACTCCAATTTCAATGACAGTTGGAGCAAACAGAATTGTTCCAGCAATTGCTATTCCATATCCACTTGGAAATCCAGCGAAAACAATGGAAGAAGAAAAACAAATCAGAAGAAAAATTTTAAACAGAGCTTTGGAAGCATTGACAACTGAAGTTTCAGAACAAACAATCTTCGAAATGAAATAAATTAAAGGATAGTAAATAATGAACAATGAATAGTGAGTAATAGTCAAATTTTTATTAAGAGTGTCGCATTGAACGACTAGGGTAAAAAAATTTGGTAACAAACACTCACTATTCATTATTTGTTATTCGTTAATAAAAAATATGAGCAAAAAAATCTATGACGTAATAATAATCGGCGCGGGTCCCGCAGGGCTTTCAGCCGCACTATATGCAGGTCGTGCGAGACTAAGCACTCTTTTGATTGAAAAAGAAAAAGATGGTGGACAAATTGTCATCACTAGTGAAGTTGAAAACTATCCGGGCGGAGTTGACCATGAGTCGGGCTCAACCTTGATTGCAAGAATGGCAAAACAAGTCGAAAAATTTGGTGCTGAAAAAGTCTATGACACAGTAACTGATTTGAAACTTGATGGAAAAACAAAAACTATCACTTGTTCAAAAGCGACCTATGAAGGCAAAACTGTCATCGTCGCAACTGGAGCAGCTCCAAGACCAATCGGATGTCCGGGAGAGAAGGAATTCATTGGAAAAGGTGTTTCTTATTGTGCAACCTGTGATGCTCCATTCTTTGAAGAGTTGGAAGTTTTCGTTGTTGGAGGAGGAGACAGCGCAGTTGAAGAAGCAATGCATATTGCAAAATTCGCGCGTCAAGTCACCATCATTCATAGACGTGATACGCTAAAAGCGGCGAAATCAATCCAAGAAAAAGCGTTCAAGCACCCAAAGCTCAAATTCATGTGGGACACTGTCGTCACTGAATTGAAAGGGGATGGAATGCTTGGTTCGATGGTTGTTGAAAATGTTAAAACTGGTGAGAAAAAAGAAATCGTTGCTCATGAAGACGATGGCACTTTTGGAGTGTTTGGCTTCGTTGGATTGATTCCTCACTCAAAATTGGTCGAAGGCAAATTGAACATGGAATATGGCTACATCAAAACTGACGAAGACATGAAAACCAACATTGATGGAGTTTTCGCCGCTGGTGACATTAGAGTCAAATCTCTTCGCCAAGTTGTCACCGCCGCTTCTGACGGTGCGATCGCCGCGACACAAGCAGAACATTATATCAACAAGTAAGCCTTGAAAAATAGGTAGCGGGGATTGAAGTAATAAGTTTTCACAAAATGATTGTGAAAAGAGTGCAAGTTGCGCAAAGGAAAGCGATGAAAAAGAAAGTTAAATTATTATTGATGTCGGTTTTATTAGTCATGACTTTTGTTTTCGGGATTGCTTGTGGGATTGAACTTCGAAATCCACCAGATTTTGTTTTCAATAATACTCCCAATGATCCTTATGAAACAATAAGACTTCTTGAAGAAAATGGATGGAACGTAACCTCTTTTCAAACAAGATATAGTGCAAGTAGTGGATTGTTGGTTCTCCTTGACTCAGACTATAGAATGGCAGTTATTAGTGCAAGCACAGTGACAGCTGTTATCCATGAAGATATTCATATTAATTACTTCGTGAATGAAGATGATGCGATATTGTGGTATGGTAGATGGAGAGATCAAGAAGGAGATAACACCAACAGGTTCAAGCTGGCAAGAAACGGAAATGTCACAATAATGTGGAATAGTCCACGAGTGATTTAGGTGTTGAAAAATCACATTGATTTGTTTTTGGATCTTCGATCACCATTCGTGATTGCAGTCTCCGACAAAAGTGTCGAAAACACTTGACATGGGTCTTTTGAGTCGAAACCTGTTGTTTTTTGTAAAAACTTGCGAAAGAGAAATTTCCGACTTTGACTCAAAAAACTTGACTAATTCAAAATTTTTAGCTATACTACTCATAATGAACGAACCTTTCTACACAAAAAAAATCTACACGATCGAGGAGTTAAAAGAAAAATTGACTCCCATCTTTGATAGTGCCCCAGTCTACAAAGCTATATTGTTTGGGTCATATGCAAGAGGTGAAGCGAATGAAAAAAGCGATGTTGATATAATTATTGACAGCCGTGGAGAGTTATTGAATTTTAATTTTTTTGGAGTCATGGGTTATTCAGAAGAAGCAGTTGAAAAATACGTCGACATGTATGAAATTAGTGAGTTGCTAGAAGGATCCCCAGTTCTGGCTTCAATAAATAATAATGAAGGAGTTGTGATATATGAAAGATAAAAAAATATATTTTGAAAAAATTCTTAAATATGTCAAAACTGCCCGAAAAATCACTCAAGGAATAACCTTTGATGAATTTGTTCAAAATGACGAAAAAACTCAAGCGTGTGCATTTTCTATTTTGCAAATAGCAGAATATGCGTCAAGGTTTGAAGAAGGTGAAAAAGAAAAATACTCAACAATTGAATGGACAAATATTCGTGCAATTCGAAATAGAATAGTGCATGATTATGGAAACATTGATTTGAAAATAGTTTGGAATGTTATTAAAGATCATTTGCCTAAAATGGAACAAAACATTCAAGGAATAATTGACTCAAAAACTATTTGACACAACTAAAAAACAATACTACAATTTCTGAAAAATTAAGGAGAACAAAAAATGTTAGAATTGACAAAAGAAAACTTCGAAGACGAAGTTCTAAAAGCAGAGGGCATTGTCCTTGTTGATTATTATGGAACAGGTTGTGTTCCTTGTGAAGCTATTATGCCGTTTGTTCACGAATGTGCAGACAAATATGGCGACAAAATGAAGTTTACAAAATTGAACACAACAAGCGCGAGAAGGCTTGCAATTAGCCAACAAGTTATGGGCTTGCCAGTAATTGCTATCTACAAAGATGGCAAAAAAGTTGATGAACTAATCAAAGACGACGCAACCCCGCCGAACATTGAACAGATGATTAAACACCACACGGGTGCATAAATTTAATATTTAATATGTAATATTGAATATGTGTGGATCAAACTATTTTTATCCACATCTATTAAATGTTTCATATTCCATATTCAATAACACAAAACCAAAGGAGGACATTTCATAAAATGGGAATGTTAAAAGGAAAAAAGGTCGTCATTATTGGCGATCGTGATGGCGTGCCGGGGCCAGCCATTGAGGAATGCGTGAAAACTGCGGGAGCAGAAGTCGTATTTTCTTCAACGGAATGCTTTGTTTGAACGGCCGCGGGTGCAATGGATCTTGAGAACCAAAAAAGGGTAAAAGACTTTGCTGAACAGTTTGGAGCAGAAAACCTAGTTGTTGTCATCGGCGCAGCCGAAGGCGAAGCAGCAGGACTTGCAGCTGAAACTGTGACAGCAGGCGACCCAACGTTCGCAGGGCCATTGACAGGAGTCTCGTTGGGACTCCGTGTTTATCATGTTTGTGAAGACGAAATCAAAAGCATCGTTGACCAAGGTGTCTATGATGAGCAAGTTGGTATGATGGAAATGGTTCTTGATGTTGCTGACATTGTCAAAGAAATGACAGCAATCAGAAGCCAATTTTCAAAATATTAGTGAATAGTGAATAGCAAGTATTGAATAGTGATTGGCAATTTTTTGCCGATTGCTCTTCATTATTTGCGAATTTATATGCCACAAATATTGAAACAAACTGCTTGTGATTTTTTTCATGCAAGCAGTTTTTTTGTTGAAATTGATCCGCATTAGAAAGAGCCTTAGCTAAAGATGGAGAAGAACCAAGCACGTTTGCGGGGGGCGTATTGTTCATAAGTCACATCTAGACGAAGTTAGCACAAAGTCAGAAATCTAGGCATGCCTCTTGACACAAAAAGAGGGGCGTATTGCTCATAAAGCACATCTAAAATGAAGTTAACAGAAATCAAATAATCTAGGTGTGTCGCTTGACACGAAGAGGGAGAACTATTACCGCCCACACAATATAATTTTTGTATATTAATGGAAAAATAATGGGAAAAAATTCAAACGAGTGCAAAATCATAGTATTTTTTGTGTTTGTAATAACAGCATTTTTTTATAGTGTTTTTGTTTTGTCTGTTATTGTTGCTGCTATTTTATTTCAGACAATTTTCAAAATAATTCCTTAATATTGCGGACGTCCATACTCAGCCCACACACACTCGCCTCTGGAATAGTTGGTTTGATTTTGGGAACGAGACAATTTTGAAAATAAAAAGAACAAAATGGCCATAGTTGGCATGATTTTTTCTTTTTTAGCCGTATTAATTTTCGGCATTATTATTTTGATTTTGTTGTTTTGTTTGCTCAATTTGATTAATTCATGCAATTGCGTGATGGTATTGTAGCACAAAAAAATTAACAATGCGCATACATAAAAGGAGTATTTTTGCTTGATTGCAATAGCAAAAGTGCCTTTAAAAAATTATTTAAAAAAATAAAACTCATTAAGGAGCAATTAAATATGAACAGTGTTATCAAAGGAACATCCTATGTCCTAGCGCATGCCCCCGACATGGTTATCCACAACGGAGCAACGCAAACAACTGAAAGGATTGTCAATCCGCAATCTGAATTTTTGACAAAAGTGCCGAAACATCTTCGAGATTTCAAAGATGTTGTGTCTTATGTTCCAAATCAAGTCTACATTGGAAACAAAAAACCAGAAGACCTTCTTGATCTCGGTGATGTTCCATGGTTCACTAAACCTTTAAAAAAAGCAGATCGCTTTTCAAAATCTGGCGAAATCATGCCACAAGACGAATTCTATCTTTTCATCAAAGGTTGTGATGTTTTCGGATTAGTCCTACTCGAAAAAGCGTTTATTGCAAAAGTTTTACCACAATTTTCAAAACACCCTTTAATCGACGAGAATTTCCTTGGAAAAGTTGGAGAGGGTGTTGATATTTCTGAAATTGAAAAAGTTGTCAAGGAAGAGCATGCAGAAGGCTTGTTTATGAATAGCAAACTTGTCGGAGCGGTCAAAAAAGGCCACGATGTTGATGAAAACCTCTCTGCTCATGTCCTGCTGGAAAATCTTGTCTCAAAAGCAACTTGCGTTCTTTCACTCATGAATCTTATCAAAGGAAGTGGAGTTGACAAAGCGGACATCGATCTCGTAATCGATTGCTCGGAAGAAGCGATCGGTGACATGAACCAGCGTGGTGGCGGAAATCTTGCAAAAGCGTGTGCAGAAACTGCTGGTTTTGTCAACGCATCAGGAAGCGATATTCGTGCATTTTGTGCAGCTCCTGTTCATGCTCTTATTCATGCAGCAGCACTAGTCGCATCTGGAACATATGATAATGTTATTGTCGCAGCGGGTGGTTCAACTGCAAAACTTGGAATGAATGCAAAAGACCACGTTAAAAAAGAAATGCCAATCCTTGAAGATGTTGTCGGCGGATTTGCAGTTCTAGTTTCAAAAAATGACGGAGTAAGCCCAGAAATTCTCCATCAGTTCACTGGAAAGCACACTGTTGGAAGTGGGTCATCTCCTCAAGCAGTAACGACTGCCTTAGTCACAGCACCACTAGATAAGTATGGCATTCAAATCAAAGACATTTGCAAATTTTCAGCAGAAATGCACAATCCAGATGTCACAAAACCAGCGGGAGCGGGAGATGTTCCACTCGCGAACTTCAAAATGATTGGAGCGCTTGCAGTAATGCGTGGAGAAATGGAAAGAACAGCGATTGATGCTTTCACCGCAAAGCATGGCATGCCGGGTTGGGCTCCAACTCAAGGACATATCCCTTCGGGTGTCCCATATCTCGGTTTTGCTCGTGATGAAATCATGGCTGGAAGAATTCAAAGGAGCATGTTCATCGGAAAAGGAAGCCTCTTTCTTGGAAGAATGACAAATCTCTTTGACGGAGCATCTTTTATTGTTGAAAAAAATTCTGGAGAACTCGACAAAGCTGAAAAAATATCGTCGCAACCAGCCGCAAACACTTATGCTCCGAAAATCATCCTAACGGGTCTTGGCAGTGAGCATGGTGAAAAAAATATGCTAAAAGCAGCGTGCAGTGCGGTGAAATCTGGCGAAAATGTTCTCTATATTGGAACAGAGAGTTGCGAATGCATAACTCCAATCAAAACAAAAGATGAAAAAGACTCTCATGCCCAAATGGAAAAACTTTTGAAATCTGGAGAAGCGGATGCCGCGGTCACAATGCATTATTCGTTCCCAATCGGAGTTTCAACGATCGGAAGAGTTGTGACTCCTGCTCAAGGCAGAACAATGTTTATCGCATCAACAACTGGAACAAGTGCGACCAACAGAGTAGAGGCTATGGTCAAAAACGCAATCTATGGAATTATCACGGCAAAAGCTTGCGGAGTGAAAAAACCAACAGTGGGAATCTTGAATGTTGATGGAGCAAGAGCGGTTGAAATTGCATTGAAAGAACTCAAAAAAAATGGCTATGACATCAACTTTGCGGAAAGTGGAAGAAGTGATGGCGGTTGCATTATGCGTGGAAATGACGCGCTCTCTGCAACTTGCGATGTCCTTGTTTGCGATTCATTAACGGGCAACATCTTGATGAAAACCTTCTCGTCATTCACAACAGGTGGAAACTATGAAGCGCTTGGCTGGGGTTATGGCCCGGGAGTCGGGGAAAACTTTAATAACCTTGTTCTCATCGTATCGCGTGCGTCAGGAACTCCAGTGGTTGCGAATGCAATCAAATTCGCATCAGATCTCGTCAAAGGGAACTATAAAAAAGTCTTAAAAGACGAATTTGCATCTGCAAAGAAAGCGAAACTTCTGGATGTTATTGCTGGAGCAAAACCGAAAGAAAAAGCAACAGGGAATGTTCCAAAAGCAGTTGAAATTCCAAAAAAAGAAATTGTGACTTCTGAGATCTCAGGCATTGAAATCACTGATCTTGAAGATGCAGTTTCTGCTCTTCATGTTGAAAAAATCTATGCTGAAAGTGGAATGGGTTGCACAGGTCCAATCGTCCTAGTAAACGAAAAAAACTTAAAAAAAGCAACAAAAATCTTAACCGACAAAAAATTCATCATCGCGGAATAGGAACAAACAAAAAACAACCTCTAAAACACTAGAGGTTGTTTTTTGTTTTTATCATACCTATCCGACGCTATTTCTTGAGAGTTAATCTTTCTGGGTTTAATTCCTTACGATCTTATTGCGATGACATTGAGCCCGACACCGTGCAGTCTTGTTGCGGGAGAGACTTCATTTATTGAAAACATTTATCGGAGCAACAAATAATCGTCCTTTCTTGACATCAAGCAACCTTTTGGATTGATTTCTCATGGTCTTTGCCCGTAGTATTTTAACACGATGCCTCGCAGTATTGCTTGTGGAAAGAACTCCATTTAAAATTAAAAAATAATTTTAACAAAAATGATGGATTGAGAGAATAGACATTGAATATTAATTTGTTAAGTAAGATTATCCAGTGACGCAACCTCACAAGACGAAGTCATGTTGAAGAAAGCGAATCTTCATCATAAGAGCAAAGACGCATTTGTTTTTGGGACACTTTGTCTTGAAACTTCATTTCTCCAAGACAACACAAGAGGTCGGGACATTATTGCACTCAGATTTGTTAATTTGAAAGGAACAAATCTGGCAAGAAAACTTTCATCAAATCTCCATATTCTTCATAGAGCCAGAGATAGCTTGAAAGATCTCCTATTCGATTTTCGATTTGAAGTGCATCGCTCAATCCATCGTTGAAAAAATCAATAATTGCATATAATTGAGCTTTTTGTTTTGGAGACATCGCATTAAATTGATAAGAAGAATCAAAGAAATAAAAACCATTAAAATCCGGATGCAATGAAATTAGGTCCACAATTCCTTGACTAATTCCAGTCGGCGGAGTGTCGGATTGAAAAGTGCTGTCAAGATAGAACGTGATTGTGACAAAAAGATAAGGCATTCCGAAAATCAAATCATAATCAATCGCTTGATCAACGAACAGGTTCTTGGTTTCAAATCCAGCAACAATGAGAAGCCTTCCGTCAGCAGTTCTCACGATTGAAGCAATTTCATTGAAAGTGTCTATATATGGCATGTTGATTTCGTCCAACAAATCAACTCTTCTTGCCTGCATATCAATGACATTTTGAAACATTGCCTTAATGCCTTGTTCTGAATAGTCAGTTTCAATAATTTCTGGTTGTTCAAAAAGGGCTCTTAAGAGAAGTTGAAGTTTGACATTGTTTATTTCATGAATAACTTCATTTTCTCCGTCATCAAAAACATATCTCACAACTTCCATTTCACCATAATAATTTTCTCGCATGAGGGCATTATCAATGAGCAGTTGGAAAACATCGTCTAGTTCAATAGCAATAGTATCTGAAACGCCAAATCTCAAATTTGGCATGCGTTCGAGCATTTCTGAAAACATTTCACGCATAGGGTTTTCAATCCAGCCGAACAAATCATCTTCTGAAATTTCAAGTCCGAATCTTGTCAAAATGTCCAAAAATTCAACAAACTCTTCTCTCGTCAAATCATTGAAAGTCATTGTTGGTGCGGAGTGTTCAATATCCTCGCCAACTGTGATGTCAAGAGTGAAGAAAATCATTATTCTTGATGAGAGAACACTCGCGATAATATCTTGGAATCCAGTTTCAGCGAACGCTGCGAAAAGATTGAGAGCAAGCGCCGCTTCCATATACACTCTGTTGGTTTCATAATCTGTGAAAATTCTCAATTGATAGAGAGATGGCTCCATGTCGGAAAGAATCCCAGCATCTTCAAGGTTGAAGATGTGCCTAATTGCATAATCAATCAAGAACCCAAACATCTGATTAGAAATTCGAATTCTCAAATTCTCAATGTCCTCTTCGCTTGCAAGTCGATATAATCCAGTTGCGTCAAAGAAGTCAATGAGATATTCGCTTTGAACATCAACCCCAATCCCGAACATTGCAATAATTTCATCAAAAGTTAACGCTCCACAATTCTCATCGTTGCAATATTCATCGTCGCATTTTTCTCGCGTCAAATTTAATGGCAATGTCCTTGAGATTTCATCAAGGAATTCCTGTTCAAAATTTCGTCTGTTCCAACCAATCGTGTCGGCTGGATTTCTAACAAACTGAGCATACCCCTCAACCACTCTTGAATACCAATTTTGCCAAGCAACATCTTCATTAATCGAATTTTCAAAGTCGCTTGTAAGGATATAACGAAGTGCCAAAATAACATGAGTTGACTGAAGAAATTGAATTTCATCGCGCCCATAATTAACGTTTGTGACACTAATAAGCGTGTTTAAAATATCAATGCTAATGAGACCATGTTCAATTTGATTGAGATAGCCATATGAATTAATAGCATTTGCCATCGGTTCAACTATGCCCGCAGTCATGTCTCGAATCATCTCGTCAGTGCTAAAATCGTTGTTTCCAATAAGTGCCATGATTGCATCAATCATGTGATGAAATCGAGATGTTTGTGATGAATTCATTTCATTGACAACCAAAGTTGCATAGCCATCGTTTAAATTTGAGTTAATAGTGAGGAAAAGCCTCTCCGGCAAAAGCAACCTAGTGAGAGTGGGGAAGCGAATTCCAATGAGATTGTCGAGAGCCCCGCGTGCAGCATCTCTCGTTTCAATTGACACAATAATTGAAACTTGAGGATTTTCAATGCTACCCAAAAAACGCATTTGCTCAAGAACAACAACTCCTTCAAGGCAATCAAGTCCTGTTAATTCTTTTACACTGTCAAGTGCCGTGATGTTTGCAATAACATCAATATCACGAAGTCCTGCTTGCAAGACAGCATTCAAAAAAGAAGCAAGTTCTCGGTCGCGAACATTCAAAATGAAATTCTGATGAACGCTCTTGTCATATGTCGCGAGTTTCGCTCTATTAATGAAACGTCCTCCGTCATAAGAAAAAAGGTGAGTGATGTAGTCAATAAAAGGATTTGAAACAAATTCATCATCCAAAACCTCACCGGACGCAATTTGAAAAGCATAAACAACATAATTTTCCCAAACAGGCATCTCTGATGAGAGAGCTTCATTAGATTCATGACCCCCAATAGTGCGAACAACAACGCCCATCAATTCGTCAAGATTAAGTGGAGCATCATCAGTCAAAAACAACTGCCTGCGAAGCGCGGACTCAAAGCCAAGTTGGTCTTCATCCGAATGCCCATGAGTGACAATTCGACGATCTCTTGCTCGCCCCAAATCTCGAATAACGCCAAGAGTGTCAAAAATACTCATATCAAGAAAACGACGAGTTGCGATATTGCCGCCAATTAAAAATACGCCGACAAAAAAAGCAAAAATAACTGTCATGGCAATCAAAAATCGAATAAAATGCCCAAGACATCCTCGTTTTTTTCGACGAGTAAATTGATCGTTGTTGATATTGTTTCTTTTTGGAGCAGGAGGCTCACCTTTCATAACATGTTGATGTGATGGCATAGTAAATAATTATAACACAACAAAACAAAATATGTCAAGCGCTTTGCCACAACTCGACAAAACAACCCAATCTAATCCAATTCCAACAAAAAACAACATTAAAATTGCATTAAAAAACATCAATAAAAATTCAATCAACACATTTTTATTTGGAAAAACTTCAACAATGTGTTATAATTAATGCAATTCTCATCGTTGAGAATTTAGTATTGAAAAATCTGGAGGAAACACATCTATGAGAATAAGAGATAGAATCCCAATGATAATATTTGCACTAATTTTTTATGTAGCATTCATTGGGCTCATTGGAACATTTTTCTTGCATATTCCAAGAACGACTCTCGTTGACAACACTGATCATTTCAACTTTGCCAACCATGCGTCTATCACACGAGTTCACTATGACGCGAAAATCGAACTATCTGGCGACATGCATGTTCGTGAATCGCTTTGGTTCACTCTCGCAACACCATGGGACCACACTATTCCGCCATGGCGCGAACTCTATATGGAGTTTTCTGAAACCGACGAAGACCGTGCCCTTGGCAGACTTTTTGACAGAGATTCATTCAGAGTGTATAGGGCGACTTATTCGGAATCAACTGGAACATGGAATTTTGTGAACTATGCTCTTGCAACCCCAGCCGAAACCAATTCAAGAACAGTGCAAAGATTTGCTCTTTCGCCACTTTCAAATGGTGGATTTGAACTAAGAATTTTCATTAACGAATTTCGTGGAAATTTTAACTATGTCATTTATTACACATATTCTAACGCGGTGACAGTTTTTGAAGACAGCGCAGAAATTCATCTGAATCTCTATTCTGGAAACAGAATCAATCGTCTTTCAAGATATCAAGGCAGATTCACTTTCCCATCGGAAATGAACTTGAGTGAAAACAGTTTTCAAGCGTTTTCTCATTTCCAAGAACTCGAGAGTCTCACCATCAACACAGCGACAAATGTCGTTGAGTTTGATATTTTGTCTCCAAGAGGAGCAATAACTTTCAGTGATGACTTTGATGTCAGCGGGGGAAATATAGTATTCAGAGCCGCAATGAACGAAACAAATGCAACTCTTTTCACGAGAGATAATGTTCAAAACGAGACAAACCGTTTTGAAAACATGCCTTATGGAATGAGTCAATTCGATTATCTCGCAAGCAGCGAAAATTTCTATTCAGCCGTCAGGAGTTATTGGCAAGCAATTGATGCGGGACGAACAACAAGAAGAATAATCTTCACAATCGGTGATGTTGTTTTTGCTGTCCTTGTCATAGTTCTGCTAATATTCCTCTCTAGACTGGGCTACAAAAACTTTGTCCTCCGACCAGAAGAATATCATATTTTCTATAACCAAGTCCCAGAAGGTCTTGATGTCATGCTTGCGTGTGAACTAGTTCGAGCAAGACAAGGATTAAGATGCGATGTATTTGCAGGTATCATAATGCAACTGCAACACCAAGGTGTCATTGATATTGTCAGAATAGACGAGATGCAAGAGTGGAAAACAAATAACATTGGAATTATTCTCAAAAACCCAGCTGTCCCAATGTCAGCATTCACTCAGCATTGCTTTAATATTTTGATGTCAGCAGGACTCTCAAACGGAAGACTAACATTCAAACAATTAAGAAGATTCATGATGCGCCAAGCACGCAATCCTTTCGGAATGGGACTCGGATTTTGCGAGACGAAAAATGCCGCGAAATTCACAAGTGGCTATTTCGACATGCCAGCACCATTTTTGCGTCAATGGCAAAGAACAGGAAACGCACCATGGGCAAACAACTTTGCAACCAATAATAATTTCAATCAGTTCAATCATCAATTTAACAACCAACAAGGACAATTCAATGGCAATGTCCAAAATCAAACACACATGTCTAACAATCCGCAATCTGTTCATCAGACTCAACCTGTTATGAGAGCGAATCCGAATGCAACGACTGCAAATCCAACTTGGGAAAACGCGACGTCTTTTAACTGGGAAGGTCAGTTCGGACACCGTGCGGATGAGATGAACAGAAGAAAAAGAACATTCGGAGGTCTAATGCTCGCAGGCGGAATCGTTCTCGCAATCGCTGTCGGACTCATTAGCGCCGCACTCACGATGACGTTCTATGGCTGGGCATTCCTAACTCCATTGACAATTTTCATCGGCTCACTCTACGCCGCTCAATTCTTTCTTTTCAGAGAGAATCTCACTCAAAAGGGCGAGAACTTGGCGGAAAGATGGGGAGGCTATTATCGCTTCATCAAGCACTGGACAAAAGCAGGACAAAAAAATATTGATGATGCGAACGAGTGGAACGAAATGCTAATCTATGCAACAGCCTTCGGACTCTCGAAAAGAATAACCAAATCAATGGGTAAACGACTCAATCTCAAAGATAGGCAAGCAATGAATGCCCACCCATTCATGAGAGCAGGTTTCATCTCAATGGGAATCAGAAGTGCAACAAGAAACTCTTTCCGTGGAACAGGTTACAACAGCAGTGGCAAAAAAAGTGCCTCAAGCGGAGGTGGCTCTTCAGGTGGATTCAGCAGTGGCGGAGGCGGATTCGGCGGGGGCGGCGGAGGCGGACGCAGTGGCGGAGGCAGACGCTAAAAAATCTCAACCCAACAAAAAAACTCGAATAAAAAAATTATTCGAGTTTTTCTTCATTTAAACACATCTAGGACTAACAATCCAGATATAACTTCGTCAAAGACCTTGACAAGGGTCTTCGACCCGTTTGACGCTGAATGCAAATACAAGCCAGAATCCGACAGAGCAGTTGAAAACTGTTGACAAGGGTCCTCGATGCTCTTGACGGAGAGTGCAAATATACTGCAGAACCCGACAAACTAATCGAAGACTGTTGACAAGGGCATTGAAGATGCTTGACAAGGGTCTTCGACCCCTCTATTAGGGAATTTCTAATAAAAACAATTTCTCACAAAAGTATCAAAGATACTTGACAAGAATCTTCGACCCGTTTGACGGAGAAGTGCAAATATACGCAGTTTCCGACAAAACTGTTGAAAACAGTTGACAAGGGTCTTCGACCCTTTTTACGCTGAATGCAAACACAAGCCAGAACCAGACAGAACAGTTGAAAACTGTTGACAAGGGGTCTCCGACCCTCTTGACGGAGAGTGCAAATATACTGCAGAATCCGACAGAACAGTCGAAGACTGTTGACAAAGGTCTTCGACCCTGTTGACGCTGAATGCGAAAAAATCATAATTCAACAAAAGTATTGAAGCATAATAAATTGTTTGGGACATCCCACTCACACAACCTTTTTGAAATGAGTATTTGAGAAGATTTTTGGTTGTGTAGAGGGCGGGTGTTACCGACTGGACCGTTCATTGTTTTATGTCACTCGTTCAGGCGATCGCGGATGCCTGCCCAAACAAAAAAGCTCTTTAAATATTTTCCAAAAAAACAGGTCGTCTGAATAGGATACCAATATGAATTAATTTATCAACTATCCTAGATAGTTTTGTTTATTTTTTTAAGCAAACACTTGACTGCTTTGAAAAAAAAAGATATAATATTAATCTATGAAACTACTTGGAATTGATATTGGTGGAACAAACACCAAGATTGGAATTGTTGAGGACGGAAAAATTCTCAAAAAGACTGCTTTGAAAACGAACATGATTCAAGGCTATGACAATTTTTTGGACAGGCTCACGAAAGAAGTGGACACGCTGACAAAAGGCATTGACTATGCAGGTGTTGGTGTTGGTTGTCCGGGAATTATTGACACGAAGAATGGTGTTGTTGCCTATGCGAACAATTTGTATTTCAAAAATGTTCCGCTTGCGTCTGATATTTCAAAACGCCTTCATGGAAAAAAAGTGTCGATTTCAAACGATGCAAACACTCAAGCTTTGGGCGAAGTCAAATATGGTGCAGGGAAAGGCTTTTCTGATGTCATCATGATAACCTTGGGAACTGGGGTAGGCGCTGGAATTGTTGTTGATGGCAAACTTTTTGAAGGCTACAAAGGCATGGGTTGCGAGGGCGGTCACACTGTCATTGTTGTTGATGGTGAGCCTTGTTCATGTGGTCGCAATGGCTGTTTTGAAGCATATTCCTCGGCATCAGCACTAAAACGCGACACTCTCAAAGAGATGATAAACGACAGGCAATCTTTGCTTTGGGATATTGTCAAAAACGACCTCAACGAAGTTGATGGTGGAACTATTTTCCGCGGAATGGAAAAAGGCGACAAGACAAGTGAAAAACTTTTTCGCAACTATGTCAAATACCTCAGCGAGGGCATAACAAACTTTGTCAATGTCTTCCGTCCGCAAGCAGTAATACTCGGTGGTGGCATGGCAAAAGAGGGCGACACTTTGACAAATGCTGTCCAAGAACAAGTTGATGAAAAACGCTATGGAGGAAAAGACAGTCTTCCATGCAAAATATTTACTCCAATTCTTGGAAACGACGCCGCGATTATTGGAGCCGCGGAGTTGAATAATTAAATTTTGCAGGGAACGCGCTATTCTTGGCTGTTCATACCATATAATATTTTAAAAACCTTTGCAGTTTTTGCAAAGGTTTTTAAAATATTCAATTAAAAAGTCACATGTGCCAGAACTATAAAAGTGGTGATCTCTCACAAGGATAGTGTTGTGTTTGGGATTGAAGACACGTCGAACAAATCTGTTACTATGACAGATTGCAAGTCACAGATTATTATCCAAATTTTTCTTATCACTTAACAAGGGCTTTCGTCCATCTTGACGGAGAGTGCTTTTACTAGAATTTCTCCAACAAAGGCATCAAAGATGCTTGACAAGGGTCTTCGACCCTCTTGACGGAGAGTGCTAGTTCAAGCAGAACCCGACAAACCAGTCGAAGACTGTTGACAAGGGTCTTCGACCCTCTTGAAGGCGATTGCTAGTCTAAGCATAAATCGACAAGAGTGTTGAAAACACTTGACAAGTTTAGTCCATATTTTTTTTCAAACGACAGCCCATATGCTTGACACAATCATGGGTGTTATTATAAAATACTTAGAATAGCCATGGACACTATTTATTCAATAAAAAACCTTTCAAAAGTTTTCAAAACTTCAAAAGGGCCACTACAAGTTCTCAATGATGTCTCGTTTGAAATTAAACAAGGCGAAATTTTTGGCATAATCGGACTATCAGGGGCAGGAAAAAGCACCCTTATTCGATGCCTTAACATGATTGAAAAACCAACAAGTGGAGATATTGACTTTGATGGAAGGAATTTGACAAAGTTGAAAGAGAGGGAGCTTGCAAAAATTCGTCAAGGAATTGGAATGATTTTTCAACAATTTAATTTGTTCAGACAAAAAACAGTTCTGAAAAATGTTTATTTTCCTTTGGAAGTTGCGAGAAACAAAAACGATGAAACAAAAGCAAAGGCACGGGAACTGCTTGAACTTGTTGGGCTTTCTGAAAAAACAAATGAATATCCAGCAACACTATCTGGCGGACAAAAACAACGAGTTGCAATTGCGCGCGCTATCGTCAACCAGCCAAAAGTTCTTCTTTGCGATGAGCCAACGAGTGCGCTTGACCCAGAAACAACTCAAGAAATCTTGAGGCTACTCAGAGAAATCAATCAAAAATTTGGAATCACTGTCATTATCATAACCCATGAGATGAGTGTTATCAAAGAAACCTGCAACTCTGTCGCAGTTCTTGACGCAGGAAAGCTCGTTGAAATTGGTGCGGTCAAAGATGTTTTTGAAAGTCCTCAATCTGAAATGGCACGAAAAATGATTTATCCACACAAACAAGTTGAGGTCACTTTTAGTGGAAATTGCATTCGTGTTGTGTTTGATGGTGAATCAGTAACCGAACCAGTAATTTCAAACATGATTCTCTCAATCAAAGCTCCAGTCAACATTTTGTTCGCCGACACAAAAACAATCGAGGGCAAAATCTATGGACAAATGATAATCGAATTGCCAGAAGACAAAGAAATTCATTCAGCCGCACTAATGTATTTAAGACACCACAATCTAAAACATGAGGAGGTGGTCTATAATGTATAATCTGATATCACAATTAGCGGAAAATGGAGTTGACTATTGCTACAATTATTGTTGCTACTACACATTCATTCCCGGGCCATCAAGATTCTCACTCTTAATGACAGCGTTTGGGCAAACACTTCTCATGGTTTTGCTTTCAGCGTTGATTTCCTATTTGATTGCAATTCCTTTGGGAATTCTTCTCGTGACAACAAGAAAAGGCGGGATTTTTCAAAACAAAGCTGTCAATTTCATCCTAGGACTTGTCGTGAATATTTTGAGAAGCATACCATTTTTCTTGTTGATGTTTTTCATCATGCCATTCACAAGACTTTTAACAGGAGCCGCGATTGGGGTGGGAGGAATGATTGTTCCACTTGTTGTGGCGTCTGCTCCATTCATTGCAAGAATAATCGAAACGGCTCTCTTGGAAGTCGACAAAGGCTTGTTGGAAGCTGCGAAAAGCATGGGCTCTTCAAAATTTCAAATTATCTATAAGCTCTATATTCCAGAAAGTTTGCCCGCAGTCATAGCATCACTAGGTGTTTCAGTCGTCACAATCACTGCATTTTCGGCAGTAGCGGGATTTGTTAACGGCGGTGGACTGGGACAACTTGCTCAACAACTAGGCCACGAAGGAAATGACGCAGTCATACTTTTTTCGGCAATAGCAATACTAGTTGTGTTCACGCAATTATTTCAAATGGGAGTGTTAGCGCTCTACAAAAAACTTGACAAAAAGTAGAAAAAGGGAAGTCAAATAGTGTTTTTTTGCTACTTTTTGCACCAAATATAAAAAAATATCATAAAAATATTAAAAAACGAAGAAAAAATGCTTGACAAGCAGGTTTCTTTGAGATAAAATTGCAAAATAATATGAAAATTAATTCTTCAAAATTTTTCATGATGACGATGCCCCTGTTGGGGCGATAATTTAAAATCCGATAAATAGGTTATTTGTCGGGCAAGGCTTTGCAATTCAAGCAATCAAAAAAATAGCCATGTTCAAAAATTATTAAAAAATCAACATCAAAAAAATTTTAAAGGGAACTGCTAATCAGAAATCCCAAGGAGAATAAAAAATATGAAAAGAATACTCACAGTAATTTTAATTGCACTACTTTTAGTGCCAACAACTTTTGCATTAGTCGGTTGCGATCGCTATGACTACACCGTGACGGCATCCGTCACTCCACATGCCATAATCTTGCGTCAAGTTCAACCAATCTTGAGAGAGCAAGGATTCAGATTCCGAATCGCAGAACAAGGTTGGGAACTTCAAAATGATGTCGTTAGAGATGGCGATGCTATCGCAAACTTTTTCCAACACAGACCGTTTCTTGACAATTGGAATGCCGATAATTCAGGTGCAGACCTCGTTCCAGTGTTTGGAACTCACTTTGAGCCATTGAACATCATACCCGGTGGAAGAGCAAACAGCGATTCACTTCAAGAAATTATTGCTCAAGCGTCAACAGCAACTCCGGCGAACAGAAGACTAATTATTCCAGCGGATGCAACAAATGGACTAAGAGCATTGGAACTGTTGGAATATCACAATGTTGTGACTTTTGTCGGCGGAAATGCTCCTAGAACAAACAATGTCGCTCATTGGGATTCTTATTTTGAGATCTATCCCATTGCCGCGGGCGCGCTAGTCGGAGCAAGACCAGATGCATTGTTGTCAGTCATCAATGGAAATTGGGCGGTTCAAGGAAATATTCTTGACTACAGAATTGAGTTTGAAACACCAGAGCAAGGTGCTGAATTCACAAATTTCATCGTGGTTCGTGAAGAAAACAGAAATCATCCATTTGTTGTTGCGCTCGTCAACGCTCTCAACACTACACAAATCAGATCATTCATTTCTAATCATGATGCTTTCGGTGGAGCATTGACATCTCACCCAATCAATTTGTTAAATTAATGCAACAAAAAATTAAAAGACGAGAAGAAAAAACCTTCTTGTCTTTTGATATTTTTTCGTCAAAGATGGGAATAATAAAACTACACAAAAAAGCAAACAAGAGTGAATACGCTCGGTTGATTGCATAACAAAAAAAACACAAAGGACGCCCTTTTGGCACCTCAAACAAGGAGACAACATGAAAAAGAATCTACAAGGAACAAAAACTGAAGCGAACTTGCAAGAAGCATTTGCAGGTGAGAGTATGGCAAGAAACAAATACACTTATTATGCTTCAAAAGCAAAAAAAGATGGCTATGAACAAATCGCCGCTTTCTTTGAAGAAACTGCAAACAACGAGAAAGAACATGCAAAACTGTGGTTCAAACTTTTGCACAACGGCATTCCCGACACTGCTCAAAATCTGTTTGACGCCGCAGAAGGCGAGAGCTATGAACACAGTGATATGTATGCAAGAATGGCGAAAGAGGCAGAACAAGAGGGCTTTGATGAAGTTGCGAAACTCTTTGAAATGGTTGCCGCGGTTGAAGCGAACCACGAAGCAAGATATCGTGAATTGCTCAAAAATTTAAAAGATGGAACAATTTTCAAAAAGAAAGAAGAAGTGACATGGGAGTGTAGAAATTGCGGACATCGCCACAAAGACGAAAAAGCTCCAGAAATGTGTCCAGTCTGCGTTCATCCAAAATCATTCTTTGAAATCTATTGTGATTGCTTTTAATCAACTCAATTCTCAGTATTAAATTTTCAATGCACAATGAAGGACAACTTTCATTGTGCATTTTTTTATTATGTGGACATCAGCATAATGCAAGAAACTTCAAGAAACCTAACAAAAAGTCACACTCACAAAAAATCAAAAATCTCTAACAACCATTGTTCCTTGAAACTGAATTGAATGTTGACAAATTGCGAGTCTTTAAATTTTATGCAACATTAATTTATCAAATGCAAAACAAGTGAAGATTGATAAGGGTCTTCAATCCCTCTTGTTGGGGTGGTTTCATGCAAAAGCAATTTCCGACAAAATTGTTAAAAAGGTCTTCGACCCGTTTGAGGAGGACTTCTTTTACTAGAACCTCTCCGACAAAGGCATCAAAGATGCTTAACAAGGGTCTTCAATCCTCTCGACGAAGAGTGCAAATATACGCAGAGCCCGACAAACCAGTCGAAGACTGTTGACAAGGGGTCTTCGACCCTTTTGACGGAGAGTGCTAGTTCAAGCAGAACCCGACAAAGCAGTCGAAGACTGTTGACAAGGGTCTTTGACCCTTTTGTTGGGGAATTTCTAGTAATAGCAATTTCTCACAAAAGTATCGAAGATACTTGACAAGGGTCTTCGACCCGTTTGTTGGGGTGGTTCTAATATTAGCAATCTCCGACAAAGGCACTGAAAGTGCTTGACAAGGGCTTTCAGCCCTTCTGTGGGAGACTGCTTTTACTAAAACATCTCCGACAAAGGCATCGAAGATGCTTAACAAATCTCATTAACAAAAGATTTACAAAACTTTTTCAAAAAAACTATTGACAGACCATAAAATATAGTGTATAATAATAGTTCAATCAATTGAAATTTTCACACACGGAGATATGATGACAATGAAAAAATTATTAACATCAGCACTAATATTTGTGTTTATCATGAGTACTGCACTGTTCACAGCTTGCACTGAAGTTCAAAACTACAAATACTATGTGTTTATTGGAGAATCACAAGCGACTGAAATCACTCGCTTCCAGTTTTTTGTAATTGAAGGAGAAACTCCGAATGACCCATTTGGGGTCATTGATGGAGGTCAGCCAAGAATGTATGCAGAGCTTCCGGTTGACTCAGTTGTTATTCTTGAATGGGTTGTCGCTCCGGGATTTGTTGGAGAAGTCACAATCACTTCAGTTGCAACGGACGGAGAACAACATCCAACAAGAACCTTGAGAGGCTCAAGAACAGTAGCCTACACTGCGCAAAACAGGCAATTCGCAGCACTTCACACTGTCACTGGTGACACTGCTTTCACCATTAGGGCACTGGTCGAAGTCCCAATTGGAGACACCGCTCCAGCACCTATGGCAGTTTTGATCTCAGGAGATAACTCGGTTATAGTCAGACAATCAACATCACCGCTCGTTGCAAATGTTTTTCCCGAAAACGCAAGACCAAACACAATCGTATGGTCCTCAGTCACTCCAAACATCGCAACTGTTGACCCAACAACTGGTGTCGTGACAGGTGTGTCAGATGGAGTTGCAACAATAAGGGCAACGGTCTATGGAACAGCTGTCACAAGCACTCATCAAGTGACTGTTTCCCTATCGGACCAAACGCGTATCTGGTTCTATCACCAAGGTTGGACAAATTGGAATCCCCACACTCCAAATCTTCACTGGTGGGAAATTGACGGAACAGCGGAAAGCCAATGGCCAGGAATTGCCATGACAAGAGATGGTTCAACTAATTGGTTCTTTGTTGATATTGATCACAATTCAACATTCTCGCCAATAAGAATCATCGTCAGCATACCGGGACACCAAACATTCGACGGGGTGAATGCTCCTCAAATAAACACAGAATCGGCATACTTTCAAATATCTTGGAACAATGGCTATGCATTGGTCACAACAACAAGATAATTTCCAAAACAATCGAAAAAAGGACGATGCAAATCGTCCTTTTTTCGTTTCTTTGATGTGAGTCAAAAACAGATAAAAAAGCAAAACATTTTAATTCTTTTAAAACCCTAACTCTAATTTTTTTATTTGTTTACCGCTTTATTCGCTTGACGGATTAAAATTTTTGTTCTATAATTATACTTAATGAACGCTCAACAAGAGCGAATTAAAAGAGGTAAAAATAACATGGAAACTAAAAAACTACTTGAAGAAATTTTGAAAGACTATCGCGGAGAAGCAATTTCTCTTGAAGATAATGTGACATTCGAATCACTAGGTTTCGACTCTCTTGATCAAGTTGACCTAATGATGCAAGTTGAAGAAAAATTCGGAATCACTTTTCCAGATGATGCTGACATAAAAAGTTTTGAAGACCTTCTTGCAATCATAGATAGATTGAAAAAATAATAAAAAACCGAAAAAATTACAAAAATTACCAACAAAAATTTTTCAAAAAACACAAAAAACTGTTGACACAATAGTTTTTTTGTAATATAATATTAAAAGCATTGTGAGGGTCGCTTGCATTGCTACTGGATTTACTCATCATTTTCCCCCTTATTTATATTTGTAAAATGGTCGACAGCAATGTCGGCCATTTTACATTAAAAATGCTCATGAATTAAAATGTTCTTCGACATCTTTTTGCTCCTCTCCCCAAACTCAAGCATCTTTGATGCATTTGTCGGAGAATTTTTAGTAAAAACAATCTCTCACAAATGGGCTGAAAGCCCTTGTCAACAGTCTTCGACTGGTTTGTCGGGTTCTGCGTGTATTCGCACTCTTCGTCAAGAGGGTCGAAAACCCAACACAACAGTCTTCAACTGTTGTGTTGGGTTCTGCTTGAACTAGCAATCTCCGTTAAGAGGGTAGAAGACCCTTTTCAAGCATCTTTGATGCTCTTGTCGGAGATTGCTTGAATTAGTATTGCCCGACGAAAGGGTCGAAGACCCCCTTGTCAAATAGTTAGTGCGACTTCTGGTTTGTTTTGAGTCAATGGCGTAAAAATCTGATTGAATCACTATTTTAATTTATGAGCATTTTCAACATGCTTTCTATTTATCAAATAATAAATTTCTATGTTCGGCAACTGCCGTCTGGGCATTTTGTTCAGTCTCATTTTTTGACATAGGTCAAACACTGAGGGCTTCTGTCATTTTCGCTCATGACCGTAATTCCATTTGCAGTGCAACATTTTTCGTGTTGGAAAACACAATCTGCTGAACATTGAACGTCTGTGTCAACAGTGTAGTTTGCTTTTGCAAATTCATGAGCAACTTCAAAAAGACTTTTTCTCTTTTCTTCAATCGGGTCATAACTCTTGCAACAAGTGTCGTTGCTAATAGAAATTCCTTTTGCCGTGCAACAATAGCCCTTGTTAAAACGACATTCTTTTTTTCCACATTTCAAATCTTTCATAAATTTCTCCTTTTCAAAATTGCATAAGCTATTTTGACTTAGTTCTAGTATTAACAAATTTGAAAAAAAACAAACATTTTCACCTAAAAACGCTTTACATTAATTTTCAAATCGGCTATACTAATAACTCTTGTGAAAAAACAAGAACAGTTGTGTATTGATCGTTTGACACTGCATGCTGAAAAAAGGAGTATAAAATGAACGTTCCCCAGTGGATGACCGATAGTTTTCCTATCATCAGAGTTATCTTCATAATTATTTTGGCAATTTTGGCAATACTAATGATTGTCGCAGTTTTGTTCCAAAAATCGGGCTCAGAAGGTGGGCTCGGGGCTCTTGGTGGCCAATCTCAAGACACTTATTATCAAAAGCACAAATCAAAATCTCTTGAAGGAATATTAAAGAGAGCAACAATGATTTTGGGCATCACAATTGGTGTGCTGAGCATTCTGTTTTTTGTGTCCATTCTTATTGTGCCACTCCAACTCTAATATCAAAAACAAAAAGCGGGGGAAAACCTCGCTTTTTTTAAAAACAAAACAAACAATGAAAAACAAAAAACAAAAAACTACAAAAGACACTCGAGACATGGCAAAAGGCATTCTTCAAGCAAGAAGAAGTGGCTATGCTTTTCTAGTTTGTGAAGACAGAGAAGACATTTTTATTCCAAAACACAACATGAAAAACGCAATCGATGGAGATGAAGTTCTTGTCAGAATTCTTTCCTATCGCAAAGGTGGAGGAGAAGGTCGGGTTGAAAAAGTCTTGAAACGTGCAAAAAACAAAATTGTTGGAGAAGTTAAACACAGAGGAGAAAACTATTTTCTCGTTGCCGACAGCCTCTCTGCCCCCAAAGACATAATCATTGACAAATTTGACCTAGGGCGTGCAAAGAGTGGAGACAAGGTTGTAGTTGAATTGTCAAACTGGAAAATGCATGAAATGCCTCAAGGAAGAATCATTGAAATTCTTGGAAAAAAAGGACAAAAAGGAGTAGACATTCTTTCAATCATTCGTGCCCATGGACTCTATGAAAAATTTCCAAAAGGGGTCATGAACGAAGCGAATGAAGTCAGCGATGTTGTGACGGCGGAAGAAAAAAAAGGAAGACAAGACTTCACAAATGACCTTGTAATAACAATTGACGGAGCGGATGCAAGAGATTTTGACGACGGAATATCGGTTGTGAAAAACGATGACGGAACCCACACACTCTTTGTTCATATCGCCGATGTTGCCCATTATGTGAAAAAGAATAACAAAATCGACATTGAAGCTCAAAAACGCGCAACAAGCGTTTATTTTCCTCACATGGTTCTTCCGATGCTCCCAGAAAAACTTTCAAATGGCATTTGCTCACTAAAAGAAAAAGTCGACCGACTGACATTGAGCGTTGTCATGAAAATTGATAATAATGGTTCAGTCATTGACTACCAAATCTATGAAGGCATCATCAACTCAAAGAAAAGAATGACCTATGATGAAGTGGATAATATTTTAAGGGAGTGTGGAGTTAAGCATAATTTTAACAATAATTTCACACCTCGCACCCCGCACTCCACATTGGAAAAAATGCTTTTTTCCATGAAATCTCTTGCCGATATTCTAACTCAAAAACGCACTCATCGTGGTTCAATTGAATTTGACCTCACAGAGAGCGAGCTTGTCATGGATGAATTCGGAAAGTGCATTGATGTTGTCAAAAAGCCACGACTCATCTCCCATAAAATTATTGAAGAATTCATGGTTTTGGCAAACGAAACAATTGCGGAACATTTGACAAAAAATAAAATCCCGGGCATTTTTCGCACTCACGAATCTCCGCCACCAGAAAAGATTGAAAGACTAACAGATTTTTTAGAAGCTCTCGGTGTTCAAAACGAAATTGACAGCGATTCAACATCTCTTGATTTTGCAAATTTGCTCAAAGACACGCCCGAAAATGTCACCCTTGCCGTCAACAAAATGGCGCTCCGAAGCATGTCAAAAGCACAATATGAAGAAAAAAACAAAGGACACTTCGGACTTGCCAGCGAATTTTATCTCCATTTCACATCTCCAATACGACGCTATCCCGACCTAATCGTTCATCGCATATTAAAAGACTATTTGAAATTTGGCAACAAAAATCTTGGACACTTTGGCTCTGAAACTGCTCAGATTGCAAGACAATGCAGTGAACGTGAAAGAATGGCAGAGAGTGCGGAAAGAGAAGTTGTCGACTTCAAAAAATGTGAGTTTATGAAAGACAAGATTGGCAATATATATCAAGGAATTGTCTCTGGAGTTATTGAATGGGGGGTCTTTGTCGAACTTGAGAACAGTGTCGAAGGACTAATCCGCATTGATGGCTTGCCGGGCTATGGCTATGTCTTCAATGAAAAAACAATAACAATGTCAAATGTCGCTCATTCATTCAGACTTGGACAAGCAGTCACGGTTGAAGTTGAAAGCGTGACGGATAGAGTCCAACTGATATTGAATATTTAATATGTGTTTCAAAATCTTTGTCTTTACCCATTCAATTTCAATTTTTAATCAAAAACATGTTTCACACATCTTCGCAAAAAGACCTATTAGAAAAGTTCAATTCCAATGTTCATCAAGGACTAACAGACGAGCAGGTTTTGTCAAACGAGAAAGATTTTGGAAAAAACATTTTGGAAAAAGGGAAAAAGCAAAATGTTTTCAAAAGAATATTCATCGCTCTAACTGACAAAATGATTTTAATTCTTATCGTCGCCCTAGTTATTGCAGTTGTTATTAACATTGTTGGAGCAATTGCAGGAACATATTCTGACATCTTTGAGGTCATTGGAATTGCGTTCGCCATAACATTGTGCGTTGCTATCACTGTTGTAATGGAGGGGCGAAGCGCAAAAGCATTTGAAACACTCAACAAATTAAACGAGGATGTTTTTGTCAGAGTTATTAGAAACGGTGAGAGCAAATTAATAAAAGTCGGTGATGTCGTTTGTGGGGATATTGTTGTTCTTCAAAGTGGCGACAAAATTGCTTGCGACGGGAGATTGCTTGAGTCATTCGCTCTCACGGTCGATGAAAGCGCCCTCACTGGCGAGAGTCACCACGTTGAGAAAAAAGCCGATGCAAAGTTTGACGATGAAACGATAGCCGTTGCTGACCGTGTTAACATGGCGTATAGCGGAACTTATGTTGCATCAGGCACGGGTTCAATGCTTGTTTGTGCAGTCGGAAAAGAAACAGAATTTGGCAAAATTGCAGGAGAGCTTTCGTCTTCAAAATCAACATCAACACCACTGCAAGAAAAACTCAGCAAACTCGGAAAAACAATCGCAATTGCTGGTGCGAGCATTGCGCTACTTGTTTTCATAATTCAATTAACGCGCTACATCGTCACAGACAACGCAAATATTCAAAATATCTTGAACGCATTTCTAATGAGCGTTGTTCTCATTGTCGCAGCTGTCCCAGAAGGGCTTCCAACTATTGTCGCTGTGTCTCTTTCAATCAACACGCTAAGAATGGCGAAAGAAAAGGCATTAGTCAAAAAACTAGTAGCATCGGAGACAATTGGTTGTGTCAACGTCATTTGTTCCGACAAAACGGGAACACTGACCCAAAACAAAATGACTGTCGTTGGCGGAGAATTAACGGATGAACTGTTCCTAAACAGTTGCTTGAATTCAACGGCAGACATTAATGATGGAAAATTTATTGGAAACCCAACGGAATGTGCGCTTTTAGTCTCTGCCAAAAACCACAACTTTGACTACAAAAAAATTCGTTCAGAGCATGAAATAGTAGAAGTTATCCCGTTTTCGTCAGAAACAAAAAGAATGATGACAACAGTCAAAACAAAGGACGGCACAACAACCTATGCAAAAGGAAGCCCCGAAGTCATTCTCGACATGTGCGACCTCAGCGTTGAAGAAAGAGCAAAAATCGAGGAACAAATTGTTGAATACCAAAAGCGTGCCGCGCGAGTCATTGCTTTCGCTAGCGCAAATGAATGCAGAATAAATGACGAATCAACTAACCATGACGCAAATAAAAACAATGACATTAATGCAGAAAAAAACAAAGGGATTGATAATTATTCAGAATTCAGAATTCAGAATTCAGAATTAAAATTCGACGGTTTCACCGCCATTTCTGACCCACTTCGTGAAGATGTCTATGAAAGCGTGCAAGCTTGCAAAAAAGCCAACATCGACATCAAAATGCTAACGGGCGATAATATCGTGACAGCACGCGCAATTGCGGAAGAGTTGGACATGCTGGATAAGTGTGGAGTGAGTGTTGAAAATGATTTGACCTTAACTCCAAACTCCAACGAGGTTGTCGAGGCTAAAGATCTTGAACATCTTTCCGATGAAGAATTTGCCGAGCGAATCAAAAATATCAAAGTAATCGCACGAAGCACTCCACTAATCAAAATGCGTGTCGTCAATGCGCTTAAAGCACAAGGCAATGTTGTTGCACTAACGGGAGATGGAATCAATGACGCTCCAGCCCTAAAAAACGCAGACGTTGGGATAGCAATGGGAATCGCTGGAACAGATGTTTCAAAAGAAGCAGCGGACATCATTCTTCTTGACGACAGCTTTTCAACTCTTGCTCGTGCAGTTAAATGGGGAAGAGGACTCTTTGAAAACTTTCGACGGTTCATCACTTTTTCAATCACAGTCAATATTGCCGCGGTCTTATTTATTCTAATGAGCGTAATTTTGGGGCACGGCTCTCCCTTGACCGCTGTCCAAATTCTTTGGATAAACATTATCATGGATGGACCTCCGGGCATAACGCTTGCTTTTGAGCCAATTCGAAACAGCATAATGGAGAGAAAGCCAATTCGTCGGGGAGAGCATGTAATCACAAAAAGTATGCTCAAAAGAATGGTAGTCAATGGTATTTTCATTGCCACACTAGTTCTTTCCCAGCAACAATGGAACTTTCTTGCAATCGACCCTTATCTCATGCCAACTGTCCTTTTTGCAACTTTCACCATAATGCAAATCTTCAATGCTTTTAACTCGCGAGAATTGGGAACCGCATCAGTGTTCAAAAACATTTTCAAAAACAAATTATTCTTAATTGCAATGAGCCTAACGCTTGTTATTCAGATCATAATCACGCAATGGGGTGGGATTTTCTTCGGAACAGTGCCACTCGACATCATAACATGGCTCAAAGTCGTTGGGATTGCATCAAGTGTCATTGTCATTAGTGAACTAATGAAACTAGGGATTTGGACAGTCCAGAAAATAAGAAAAGGGAGAAATAGCTAATAGTTAATAGTGTGAGTCAACCTTATGCTTCATGCTAAAAACAAGAAAAACCTTTGACAAGGGTCTTCGACCCTCTTGACGCTGAATGCGAGTGCAAGCAGAACCCGACAAAGCAGTCGAAGACTGTTGACAATGGTCTTCGACCCCTCTGTTGGAGAAGTTCTAGTAGAAGTAGTTTCCGACAAAAGGGTTGAAAACCCTTGACAAGGGTCTTTGATCCGTTTGACGCTGAACGCGACTACGAGCAAAATCCGACAGAATAGTTGAAAACTGTTGACAAGGGCTTCGACCCTCTTGACGCTGAATGCGAATGCAAGCAGAACCCGACAAAGCAGTCGAAGACTGTTGACAACAGTTATTTACTATATTAGCTATTTATTAAAAAAAATCATGAAAATTGGAGCCCACCTTTCAATATCAAAAGGTTTTTTCGCCGCAGCTCGTGAAGCCATTTCAATTGGAGCGAACACCTTTCAATATTTTTCAAGAAATCCTCGAGGTGGCGCAAAACGCGCCCCGGACGAGAAGGATTTTGCGCTATTTCGTGAATTCGCGACTGAGAACAATATTGAGCAAATCCTCGCTCACGCGCCCTACACTTTGAATCCAGCAAGCACAACAAGAGCAACGAGAGAGTTTGCAAAGATCTGTTTTCAAGAAGACCTTGAAGCATTGGAATATCTCCCAAACAATCTCTATGTGTTTCATCCGGGGTCAAACTCTGAAAACAAATCGGAAGGAATGTCGTTCATTGTCAACATTTTAAACGAGGTTTTAACTGCAAATCAAACAACAACAGTTCTTTTTGAAACCATGAGCGGAAAGGGCAGTGAAATCGGTCGAAACTTTTTGGAGCTAAAAGATCTTTTCAACAACATTCATCTCAAAGAAAAAATAGGGGTTTGCTTCGACACCTGTCATCTCTATTCAGCGGGCTACGATATCAAAAACAACCTTGATGGCGTCTTGGACAAATTTGACAACACCGTCGGATTGAAATATCTTCGTGCAATCCATCTCAATGATAGCATGCACGATTTTGCGTCAAACAAAGACCGACATGCTCAAATAGGCAAAGGCTCACTCGGGATTGAAACATTTGCAAAAATAGTCAATCACCCGTCATTAAAAAATGTGCCTCTTTATCTTGAAACTCCAGTAGAAACAGTGCAAGGCTATGGTGAAGAGATTGCTCTACTTAGGTCAATGATAAACTAATTGGGGCGGGAGTCGTATTGTCCATTAGGCACGCCTAAACTAAAGTTAGCACAAAATCGAAAATCTCTGTGCGCTTCTTGACACAAAAAAGGGGGCGTATTGTCTATAAGGCTCACCTAAAATGAAGTTAGCAGAAAGCAAATAATCTAGGTTATGCTTCTTGACACAAAAGGGGACGGCTATTGAATGCTCTCGCTTAAAAAACACCATGAAAAATAAAAAAACAGTAGTAATCGGAATGAGTGGCGGTGTCGACAGTGCGATCGCCGCAAAAATACTAAAAGACGAAGGCTTCAATGTCATCGGCCTTTTCATGAACAATTGGGAAGAGAAAGATGACAGAGGTGAATGCACCTCCGCCCAAGATTGGCAAGATGTTCAAACAATTTGCCAAAAAATCGACATTCCGTCCTACAGCGTAAACTTTGCAAAAGAGTATTATGACAGAGTTTTTAAATATTTTCTTGATGAATACAAATCTGGTCGAACCCCCAATCCAGATGTTCTTTGCAATCGAGAAATCAAGTTTCATGAATTCGCAAACTATGCAAAAAAACTAGGTGCGGACTACATAGCAACAGGACACTACGCAAGATTGGAGAATGAAGAATTAAGAGCTAGAAATGAAAACAATGAAAATCTGATAAAATCTTCATGCTCTACTCCGCTCTATTTAAAAAAAGCAATTGATGACAACAAATGTCAAACATATTTTCTCAATCAAGTCAAGACTGAACAGCTCCAAAATGTCCTGTTTCCACTTGGCTATCTCAAAAAGCCAGACGTTCGAGAAATTGCAAAATCGCTTGAACTGTCTGTCGCGGAGAAAAAAGACTCAACTGGAATTTGTTTTATTGGAGAGAGAAACTTTCGAGATTTTTTGAAAAATTATCTTCCTGCTCAACCGGGAAAAATTATTGACACAAACGGAAGAGAGGTTGGTTTTCATGACGGATTAATGTATTACACTCTCGGCCAACGACGAGGTCTCGGAATTGGTGGAATTGCAGGCGAAGAAAACAATCGCTGGTTTGTCGTCAAAAAAGACCTAACAACAAACACTTTAATCGTCTCAAATGGAGAAGGAGAAGAACTTCTTTCAACTTCATTCAAAACCGCCCCAATCAATATTATTGGAGATTGGGAGTCGGGAATGAGGAATGAGGTGGGACATTCACTATCAGTCAAAACTCGCTATCGCGAAAAAGATATTCCAGCCATCGTCAAAATTAATTCCGATTTGTCAACCGAGGTCAACCTTCTCTTGCCAGCTCGAGCAGTAACATCTGGGCAATATGCTGTCTTCTATGACAATGAAAGATGCATTGGTGGGGGAGTGATACTATAATTTTAGGGCGATTGAAAGAAATTCTTTACGAAGGCTGTCAAAGGCACAGTCAAATTTGTGAATTATAACATTAGCTATTAAAATACGCTTGACACCACCCATATCTCTGTGTTATTCTGTGTATATAACAAGCCATGAAAAACTATTATGACATATTAAAGATAAAAAATACTGCAAGTAACGATGAAATAAAAAACGCTTATCGTGCGCTTGCAAAGAAATATCATCCCGACTTGAACAAGGCGGTCGGAGCAAAAGAGACGCTTATTGAGGTGAACGAGGCGTATGACATTCTTGGTGACGACAAAAAAAAGGCTGACTATGACAAAAGGTTTGCTGATTTTCAGCAAAGGCAAAAATTCGGATATTCAGCAAAAACAACATCAAATCCATATGGGAACACTCAACCGTATCCAAAAACAGGAGCGCAATCGTCTTCTCAGCAGCCTTATGGAAGAACTTTTCAATCCCCACCTCCACAATTCGGAAAAACATTCCAGCCCCCACCGTCGCAATATGGCAAAACCCACACCTTTGCAAATCAAACATCAGCGCCTCCACCACCTCCACCACCTCCACCACCTCCACAATCTCGACCTAATCCAAAAGATGAAGCACTCCAAAAGCATTTAAGAGAAATGGAGATGAAGCGTGCATTTGATGACGGCTACACGAAAGGAAGATTTGATGCGACTGAAAAAACAAAGCCAACCATTACTCAACTTCAACAAGAACTAAAAACGCTTTCAGAAAAAAACACCGAACTCTACAGGCAAAATCTTCAGTACTTCTCTCAAATCGAAAAACTCAACCTTGAAGTGAAAAAAGAAAGAGAAGTTCTTGAAGAACAAGTTCAAAAAATTGAAAAGAAAGCGGAAGAAGACAGAGCATATGGTGGAAATTGCGTGAAAGATTGCCCAAATGAATCAGAGGTCGAAAATCTAAAAATTGAACAAACAATCCTAACTGCAAGAGTTGACAGGCTTCGTGAAAATGTCGCACAGCTTGAACAAGAAAGAGACAACAAAGACTCTGAAATCAAAGAACTTAATCTCCAAGTTGAAACACTTAATAATCACATCGACGAACTAGATGACTATATTGATGCCCTAACAGGTGAAACATCATTGGATGAAGAATTCTTTGAAGAAGACGAACTAGCTGAAGAATAAAACCAAAAAACTCAAACCAACAAAAAAAAGTCGCAACCAATCAATGCGACTTTTTTCTATTTGTTTGAACTATCAAATGTCACTCAGTGCCACTTTCACTCGAAATCCCAGTCAGGTCCGCTCAAATTTCATTAATTTTAAATCATATTTTCGTATTTCAATCTTGTCATTTCCCCTCCACGAATGTGGCGAACAGAGAGGTTGTGTTCAAGTATTTCTTTCACTCGTTCATATTTTTCGTTGTCAACAACTCGAAGTCTCTGAGTGACATCTTTGTGGACTGTGCTTTTTGAGACATTAAATTTCTTGCTTGCCTCTCGAACAGTGTGGCGAGTTTCTAATATGTAGTCAGCGAGCATATGCGCTCTGTTTTTAATGTGTTGTTTCATCGAAAAAGTCTCCTTATAGCTTTAAAAATATATGAGAGACTTTGCATGCTTATGACAAAAAACGACAAAATCAACGCATAATTTTTAGCGCATAGCGCACAACGATTGTTAAAATATTTTAACTAAACTATATCCTTCGTTTTGCGTTTTGCATTAAAAAGCCTTCAAGAATGATTTGTTCTACTTTCTCACAAACTATTTTCAACAGCACCACTATGTCTATCAAAAAAAATACAATTTTTCATGCCATTCACATATTATCCGCGGCATTAATGCCACTCTTTGTTGTTCCATATGTCAACAGAGTTTTAGGCATTGAGAACATGGGGCTCTACAATTTTGCGTTTTCAGCTGTCAGCATATTTTTGGTTTTCGCAACCGTTGGATTATGTGCTTATTCAGGGCGTGAGATTGCAAAGAACCGCGAGAACAAAGAGGAACTTCGACGCGTCTATTCCTCAACCCTTATTATGAGTGTCATTGCAATGATTGTTGTCATGATTCCATTTGTTTTAATGGCACTATTTTTCGCCCCATATCAAAAGGTGAGGGGGCTCTTGCTATTGTTTTGTGCAATGATTGTCCTTCATGCATTTCACACTGAATGGCTCTTCATTGGGCTCGAAAAATTCAAATATATCGCAATAAGAAGCGTGATTCTTCGCGCTCTTGCAGTCGTTTCATTTTTCATTTTCGTTCGAAGTGAAAACGATCTCTACGTTTATGCAATAATTAGCATAGTCGCAGCGAGTGGAGTCCATGTTCTCAATTTCCTCAAAAGCCTAAGACTCGTTGGATTTTCATTCAAAGGAGCGTCACCGTTCAAAACGGTATTTTTCGCAAAATTCTTCTTCTTCGCCACAGTTATCGCCGCGGTCTACACTTTTGTTGACCGTCAAATTCTTGGAAGTTACTCAACAAACGAACTCGCTCTCTTCACCCTTGCAATGACAATCTCAACACTTGCATGCATACCCTCCCTTGTTCTTGCAAGAACCGTCGCACCACGTCTCAATTATCTTTATTCAAGCAATCAAACTGCCTATAAGTCCCTTCTTCAAAAAACATTCAACCTCACTGTTTATGGCTTGATTTTCTCATTTGTTGCAGTCTTTTCGCTCGCTCGGCCACTTGTTCTTTTCATGGGAGGAGAAGAGTTCTTGGGCGCAGTCTATCTTCTTAGAATAACATCAACCTTGCTAATATTCACAACACTTAGTGTTTTTGTCAATCTATGTGTCGCCATCCCAGCAGGAAAAGAGAGAAACACTTTCTTTTCAAGTATAGTCGTTGCTGTTATAGTTCTCACTCTCAACATCGTTCTTGTCAGAACCTATGGAGCATTAATTTCAAGCATAGCAATAACCACTGGCGAATTTTTGGGGCTAACAACAATGTTAATATTTGCCCTAAAACAAAAAATCCTTCCACCACTACTAAAACTTGAACATGTCAAATATACTATATCAGGGGCACTAATGGGGACAAGTCTCTATTTTATAATGCCCCATATCAACCTAGGAATTATCCCAGATATTTTAATTCTTGGACTAATGTCAATGGTCATCTTCTTCGTTCTAAATATGCTCCTTTCGCTCATTATTAGAAAAGATGATGAAATGATTAGGCAGATTAGGGGGCTAAGAAGAGTGAGGAGTAGGGAGTGAAAAAAAAGGCAGAATCAATTAATATTTCACTTGCAAAAATTTTCAAATTTCCACGGTAAACGCTTGATATAAGATATTGAAATATGGTATACTACCCAAGTATATAGAATGCGGAGTTATGCCCTCAAGAATATATTTCAAAAATTTAACCATAATTGTGCATTGTGCATTATTAATTGCGCAATTGCGGACAGGAGAATAAAAAATTGAAAAATAGCACAAAAGGAATGATTACACTAATCGTGTTTTTAGCAATCGTTGCACTCATCGGTGTAATCATTTGGACAACCTCATCAGGGCCTGCAAGAGTGAGCCATGACACTTTCATGCTTGAATTTTCTCGTGAAAATATAGCAGCCGCTAATGTCAGCAATGACACAGTCGAATTCAGACTTCGAAGAAACGCTGATGGAACAACTCCTCAAGAGGGGAGAATGCAGTTCTACACGATGACTCGTCCGCAAGACCAAGAAAGAATAACAGAATTCAACATTGCAAGAATGGCGGACTATCTTGAAATCAGAAGAGAAGACTACAACCCAGCACGAGTGCTTGAAGCAACAGCTCGAAACAATGAAATTGCCGCAAGAGCGGAAGGAAATTCAGCACAAGCAGATATCTATTTCACACAAGCAGAAGCACATAGGCTGGTCGCAGAATCCCACAACGCTCAAGCAGTCGCGATGCTTGCAAGAGTCATCACTTTTAACTACAACAATCGTCACACTGTCAATTTCTGGAGCATACTGATGCCAATTGGCTCAATCCTTCTTGTTGTCATCATCGCAATATTCTTGTTCCGTTCAATTTCTGGACAAAACAAGCAGGCAATGAATTTTGGAAAATCAAAAACCAACCAAGCATCACAATCAAAAATTCGTTTCCACGATGTGGCTGGTGCGGAAGAGGAAAAACAAGAACTTCAAGAAATAGTTGAATTTTTAAAACAACCTCAAAGATTCACAAAGGTTGGTGCAAAAATCCCAAGAGGTGTTCTTCTTGTTGGTCATCCGGGAACGGGTAAAACACTTTTTGCAAAAGCAGTCGCTGGTGAAGCAGGTGTTCCATTCTTCTCAATTTCTGGTTCTGATTTCGTTGAAATGTTTGTCGGTGTCGGTGCTAGTCGTGTCAGAGACTTGTTTGAACAAGCAAAACGTAATGCACCGTGTATCATCTTTATTGACGAGATTGACGCAGTCGGTCGCCAACGCGGAGCTGGTCTCGGCGGAGGACACGACGAAAGAGAACAAACATTGAACCAACTTCTTGTTCAAATGGACGGTTTTGAAACGAACGAAGGTGTCATCGTAATGGCCGCAACAAACAGAGCCGATATCCTTGACCCAGCACTTCTTCGCCCGGGAAGATTCGACAGACAAATCATTGTTCACCTTCCAGATGTTCGAGGACGCGAAGCAATCTTCAAAGTTCACGCAAGAAACAAGCCAGTCGCCGCAGAAGTTGATTTCCAAGTTCTCGCAAGAAGAACTTCTGGATTCTCAGGGGCAGACATTGCAAACTTATTAAACGAAGCCGCAATCCTTTGCGCAAGAGACAACAGAACTTTGATCAACATGAAAGACATCGACGAGGGCATCACAAAGGTTCAACTAGGGCCTCAAAAGAAATCTCGTCTTGTCACTGAAGTCGATAAACGCATTGTTGCCTATCATGAAGCAGGACATGCAATCGTTGCAAAAGTCAACAAGCATTGCGACCCAATCCAAGAAGTCAGCATTATTCCACGTGGAAGAGCAGGCGGCTATGTCCTCATGACCCGCGAAAATGACGACACTCCTTACACTATTAACAAACTTCGCGACAGTCTCTCAATGAGTATGGCTGGACGCGCCGCGGAAGAACTCGTCATTGAAGATGTTTCAGCTGGCGCAGTTGGCGACTTCCAGCAAGCAACCAATATCGCAAGAAAAATGGTCATGGAATGGGGTATGAGTGAAAAGCTCGGAAAAGTTTTCTATGGTTCAGACGGTGAAGTTTTCATTGGACGAGACTATCAATCACAAAGCAACTTCTCTGAAGAAACTGCAGCCGCGATTGACAAAGAAGTTTCAAAAATTATCGACACTGCCTATAAAAAAGCAATTGAGATTTTGACGAAACACCGCAAAGAGATGGACACGCTTGTGAGACTGCTCATGGAGTGCGAAACGGTCTATGCTGAAGAAGTCGAAATGATAATGAACGGTAAATCATGCGATGAAATCAAGTCGGCTCTTAATGAAAGACTAAAAACAAAATACGCAAATTTAAGTTCAGCTCCGCCACCAGAGAGCGTAACGAACCCAAACAACAGCGAAACATCGCAAAGAGAAACAATTTAATTCTTATGGAATATGTAATAAGTTTTGTTAAATTAAATTTTTTCAACACATATTTAAATATTCAATTCTAGGAGAGCTAAACATATGGCTACAAAAGTAATAAAAGCATCTGAAACAAAAGACAAAAGAAAGAAACTATTCAAGTGGATAGCGATTTGCCTAGCAACCATCATCGTCGCGCTGTTTATCACAGGACTCATCTTGGGCCTAATCACGACAAGCAATGGCTTTCGTGAATTTGAAGGCTTTGATAGCGTCAGAATATACCATTCTCATGGCGGACAACATTTTGTTATTGATTCATCTTCTCATCATGAAGAAGAAATGGCAATGCTTCAAGCAGGTCTTGAAGACGCCCAATTTTCAATTTTGCGTGGAATTTTCGAGGGAAGATTCACTAATCGCTTTGAATTTGCAACGCGTGAGGTTGTTGATCCAGAATGGACTCCAGATCCAGAACTCTATGACGAAGTTCCGCCAACAATTCCAGAAAGAGACAAACTAATAACTCAAGTTGAAATGAGAAACAGACTGGGTATGGTGACGGCGAATGAGGAAAATCATTTTGTTCTTTACTTCACTTGGAACGCTCGCCAATCAATCACTGTCCGTGACACCGTTTCAAAAGAAGATGAAGTTGTCTATTTTGACCGTGCGAGAGTCTTGATTTCAGCAGAAGCAGGAAACATCGTTCAAACACACACAATCTATCTCTATGTTGCGGATTATCTCGACAGATCTGGAATTGATCAATACCACGAGGGCTACCACATCACTCCAGTTCAAATGCGTGCAACCCCAACCCTACTTGTTCGAGCATTAAACGATATCCTAGAACACAACAATATTAGATAACAATCAAATCAAACAAAAAACGAGACGCCTAACAATGTCTCGTTTTTTAATTTATATGATTATTCTGGTAACACAATTTAATACTACTGTGTCATGCTTATCAAAACATCTAGCGTAAAAATAAAAACACATTTATTTTTTGGCAACTTCAACACCACAAGCTAGTGTATTTTTGAAACACAACACCGCCTCTGCCACAAGTTGAGGGTGTTTAAGTGATACCACAACAAAAAGTCCGAGAAGAGGTTTTTCTTTCTCGAACTTTTTTGATTTTAACAGGTTTAATCGGCAAGATTCCAAGGAGGTTTAAAACGCCATACCCATAACAACAATACTCAAAACAAATCCAAAAAGGCAACTTACCAAAACAGTTATTCCCATAATAATACTCCCTAAATGGTAGGGAAGCTTTTTTGCTCTTCCTTTTGCACCTTGAACAAGTCCAATAGCACCGAGAATCGTCGCAGGAATTGCAAGAAGAACAGTGAGAGGAAGCAAGAGAAAAGAGGAATAAATTATGAAACCAGCAACAAGGGTCATGATGAAAGCGGAAAGACAAGATGTTTTTTCATATTTCTGCCTTGTCATATGTCGAGGTTGTGCATAATGTCCAAAACCATATCCACCATAATTCGGCGGATAATGGGGTTGCATTTGTTGCGGTGGAGGTTGATGGGGGTCGGGATGGGTCTCGGCAAAAGGGTCTGCAAAATTTTTCAAGCAAGTTCCGCATTCTCCACAAAATTGTGCCTCACTAGGCAACATTATTCCGCAATTTGGACAAATCAAATGAAACACCTCCTTCAATAATTCAATAATACCACAAAAATAGTCCACTGTCAACTATCTTCAATAGTTTTAAGAAATTGCTTGAACAGAAACATTCACCGTCTTAGCGGTAGATTTTGGGTCAAAGACTAGAAACACAAAACTTATAAAATCCTACTCGTTTATCAGTTCCAAAAATATAATTGGCAAAAAGTAATATTATAATTTCTAATTAAATATAATTGTTTGCGACAAAACATTATTAAAAACAATTTTTAATTTCAATAAATCTTGTTTTATCTTTTAAAATTCAAATTAAAAACAAAGAAAAATTCACATGTAACGATTTATAACGATTTCTAACAATTTATATTAATTTTGCAAACAAGCTATTTGTCTTGACAATAATTAACAAATTGTTAATACTTTTAAAAAAGTGTTAACAATTTATTAACATTTTGAACAGAGGACAAAACACATAATGGATGCAAAAGATTTTAACGAATTTTTAAAAAGTGAAAAAGGTATTGTCAAAATTTTTCACGAATACTATCCCAAACTAGTTATTAGTGCGCTAAAATTTTTTAAGTGTCGCTCAATTTCAGAAGATATTGCCCAAGAGGTGATGATGAAACTTATTGAGTTAACAAAAAACAAAGATCAAGAAGGGGAATATGTTCATGAAATAAAAAATCCAGACGCGTATTTAGCAATTCTTGTTAGAAACATATCCCTAAACAAAAAGAAAAAAGATGCGCGAATGGAATTTTCTGAAGATATGGTGTTAAGTGTTGATGAAAAAAATATGTTTGACAATGAAATAAAAAAATGGGACTTTCAAAAAATGTTTGAGTTGTTGTCCGATGAATCAAAAAAAATCTATCAAATGCACTATGAAGATGACCTCTCAATCAAAACAATAGCAAGTAAAATGGGACTTGCTGAGGGAACAATAAAATGGAAACTACATAAATTGAGAGAGGAGGTAAAAAAAATAACGCATAATGCACAGCGCACAACGCACAATGATGGATAGAAATATTAAATTTTTTTCACCAATCGTTGTGAGTTGTGCATTATGCGTTGTGTGTTGTGAAAAATTATGATATACTCTTATTATGACCTTGTTCGCGACATGAAGTTCTTTTCGTCTTGCGGACTAGAAGCTGATTCAATTGGAACAACAATTTGTGGCAGAAAACTCTACTATGTTGCGTTTAAGTCGCATCGCCCAACAATCAAGCCACCCATCATCATCACGGCAGGAATCCACTCCCGGGAACACATTACTTCGCATTTTGTTGTGAAACTAATCAAACATTTTCTTGAAATGGGAAAAACATTTTCTCAAAAAGTCTATTTTTTTCCAATGCTTAATCCAGACGGAATAATGCTCATAAAAGATGGATTAAATTCTGTCCCGAAAAAACTACAACCTTTTATCAAAAGCATTGTTCCAAATGAGGACTTTTCGCTTTTCAAAGCAAATGCGAATTGTGTTGATCTCAATGTTAATTTTGACGCAAAATGGGGAGAGGGAAAGTCAAACTTAACTCATCCACATTCCGAAAATTTTATTGGTGAAAAACCTTTTTCTGAAAATGAAACAGCAGCGCTTAGAAATTTCACCCTTCAAAAAAAGCCATCAATGACATTTTCTTATCACGCAAAAGGACAAGAACTTTATTGGGAGTTTGGTCAAGTTGGAAAACGCAGAAAAGAAGATAAAAAACTAGCAAAAAAAATTAATCGTCATTTGAACTACAAATTAATTCACGACACCAAAACAAGTGCAGGGGGCTACAAAGACTGGTGCATTGAGCGTTTAAACATCCCAAGTTTCACCATTGAACTAGTTAATGACAAACATCAGCATCCCCTAACGGACTACAAAGTTGTCGAAGAAGAGTTTATTAGGCACATCAAAATGCTAGAAGAAATTTTGAGTGAATAACAAATAGTTATTGTAAACAGTCTTCGACTGCTCTGTCGGGCTCTGCTTGAACTAGCACTCTCCGTCAAGAGGATCGAAGACCCTTGTCAAGCATCTTTGATGCCTTTGTCGGAGAAGTTCAAGTAATAGCAATTTCCTTCAAAAGGGCTAAAAGCCCTTGTCNACA
>JGI24694J35173_10000307_pt1 | contig 46695 bp, 51 predicted proteins | sample TergutCo191P1_FD_35173 | JGI IMG/M metagenome (IMG submission 35173) | reverse complement strand
ATAAGTTTTGTGATATTTAACGGTGATGGCATGGCGGGGGCAATCAGCGATTTAGGTGGTATGTTTGGTGTAGGGGGTATCCCTTTAGTTGGCACAGAATCCCTCTATTACCTGCGAAGCTATGCTTGGCTGTTTGTTATGGCAATAATCGGCTCAACTCCGCTGATTGCAAAGCTCACAAAAGGACGGGCGCGCTGGCTAGAACCTGTTTTGGTGATAATCGCTCTAATTCTAGTAACCGCAAACCTTGTAGACGGCTCGTTTAACCCATTTATATATTTTAGATTTTAGTGGAGGGTTGACATGAATAAGCATATAGACAAAATCACAATAATAGCATTTTGTGTATTTATTTTCGGGCTTGGCATAGCCTTTTTTGCCATGCCAAACGACACCCACTCCCGCACCGAGCGTCGGATGTTAGCTCGCCCTCCTGCCATTAGCACAGATGCCATTATGAGTGGTCAAGCCATGCGTGATTTCGAGCCATATATGCAAGACCATTTCCCTGCGAGGGAGCTTTTTCGCACCATAAACGCCATGACTCGTCGCTATGCCCTGCGACAGCGCGACCATAACGACTATTACCTAGCAGGCGGACACCTATCCCAAATGGAACACCCCTTAAACCCCACAGCACTAACAGACAATATGCGCCACCTAGCCACCATATATGCCGTAATGCTAGAGGGTATGAATGTTTTCTATGCCATAATCCTTGATAAAAACTATTTCCTAGCACCTGCCCATGGCTTTTTGCACCTGGACTATGACGAATTTATACGCATTGTACACCGCTATATGGGCAACCACACTTTTATAGACCTTTTTGAAATACTGACAATAGACGACTTCTATCGCACCGACATACATTGGCGGCAAGAAGCCCTGCTACCCACAGCCGCCGCCCTTGCCTACGCCATGAATGCCCCCGCACCCCCAGCCAACTTCACTCACCACACCCTAGAGAACTTCCGAGGCAATTTCCACGGTGCAGCCGCCCTGCCAGTGCGCCCCGACGACCTAATCTTCCTAACCAACCACTACACCGAATCCGCAATTGTCCACACGCTAACCGAACAAGGCGGGCAATTCATAATGACAGACCATATAACTTTCCAAGGCGAAACCATGCCGCTGCAAGTATACAACCCCGCCCTGTTTTATGGCATGGACAGCTACGATGTATTTCTAGCAGGTGCGCAAGCTCTAATGACAATCTATATCCCAAACGCTACTACAGACCGTGAGTTAATCATCTTTCGTGACTCTTTCGGCTCTAGCATTACCCCTTTGCTGCTAGGCTCATACTCCAAAATCACCCTAGTGGACATACGCTACATCCCAGCGCGCCTACTGCCGCAGTTTATCGACTTTGCTGACCAAGATGTGTTGTTTTTGTATAGTGTGCCGATACTTAATCGTGGTGGGTTATTTAGATAACCCACTATTATTTTTTTGATTATATTTGCTCTATTTTATTTGACAAATATAATCAAAAATGGTATAATATTAAAAAGGGGGTTTTAGCTTATGGCCGTTTCAGACAAAATAAAAGCTATGATGAACTTAAAGGGCAAAAAGATGAATGAGCTTGCAGGCCACTTTGGTATCTCAACGCAAGCCATGAGAAACAAGCTCGGAAGGGGCAGTATTTCTGCGGATGATTTAATCAGGATTTCAGTATTTTTTGATGCGGAACTATCATTTCGTATTTCGGATAATCAAACCATAGTGCTTGATGAAAATGACTTGAGGGAAAATGTTGAAGCGGCAGAAATGGTAAAGAAGTTCAAAAAGCTAGACAAGCACATACATGAAATTAGAAATGAAAAGATGTACAGAAACGAATACCCCACAAACGCAAACGGGATTATGGAAATTCCAGTCATTTCGGATGATGACAAGCCCGGCGATGTTGATGAGCAGTTTTGGGCAGACTTTATGATTTGGAAGAAATCAAGAATGTAATATTTAGTATTTCGAATATATGAGTTAGGAGGGGTATTATGAAATTTTCTGACATTGAGCAATTCACCGCTGTGGGCAGTTATCAAGTGAACGTGCCCTTGGGATTTTTGGTGAACAGTATTGATGACTACATCAAGGATTACGGATTACAGCTAAATCCCGATTTTCAGCGTGGCTATGTGTGGACACAAGAGCAACAAGCCGCTTATGTTGAGTATCTCATTAAAGGCGGTAAAGCTAATAGAATAATCTATTTTAATATGCCCTCTTGGCAGGGGCGCGAGGCTGAGCCTGGCGAGTATGACGATTTTGTGTGCGTAGACGGCCTCCAGCGGCTTACTGCCGTTTTGAAATTTATGAAAAATGAGCTTAAAGCATTTGGTCATTTTCTAAATGAGTTTGAGGATAGGATGCCGTGGCTTGATATTTTAATAAATATTAATAACCTAAGAACAAAGCGAGAGGTGCTTACATGGTATTTAGAAATGAATACTGGCGGCACAGTCCATACAGCAGAGGATATTACAAAGGTTGAAAAATTATTGGAGCAGGAAGCCTAAACTAAAGGCAGCCTATAAAACCAAATAAAAAAGCTCAAAACGGCATATTTAAGCCAAATGTTGAGCTTTTTTATTTTTTTGTTACACATAGCTATTTCTTGACAAGCCCCCTCACTATATTGGTCACATCTCTCAACTGCTCACCGTCCAGCCCCTTGGCCTCGTCCATAAGAACGCCCAAAGCCCCTGGGTGTTTGTTCCCGCTTTCAAAAAACTCCTGCGGTGTTATGCCGAGAAAATCGCAGATATTGAAAAAGACCGTCATTGATGGCAGGAATTGCTTCCTCTCCAATTTGCCAATATAGCTCTCATCTTGACCGATTGACAGGCTCATATCCCTTGCCGAAACACTTTTGTTCTTTCGAAGTGCTGCGGTTCTGTCAGCGAAAAAATCAAGATGGTCTTTGTAGTAGTCATCATTCATTGTTATCACCCCTATAGGAATTATACTACGTAAACATATAATTTTAGGGAGTTCATGTTCCTATGGTATTGACAACAAGGATATAGTGTCCTATAATTATATATTATAGGACTTTCAAAGTCTTGTAATATAATGGTAAGCTATTTCAAAATGGAGGTTGATATAGTGTTATCTTGCTGTGTAACTGGACATCGACATGTCCCTAAGGATGTAGAGGATATTATACAAACGATGCTGACAAAAGAAATCCGTGAAGCAATCGAGGCAGGCTATCAAAGATTTTACAGCGGGATGGCAGATGGAGTGGATTTGATGTTCGTGAGAATACTGGCGGAATTGCGTGATACTGATTTCCCTGACATTATCATTGAAGGGGCGATTCCGCATAGAAGTCGGCTAGGGGCAAGATGTAAGGAGTTTCAAAGACTTATTAAATTTTGTGATTTTGTCCATGTGGTTTCTGAGAGCAGCCACGCTGGAGCCTATCATAAAAGAAATAGGTTTATGGTAGAGAACTCGCAGAGGGTAATTGCCGTCTATGATGGCAGGGGTAGCGGCGGAACATTTTACACGATTAACTATGCAAAGCCGCTTAAAAAAGAGTTACGGATAATTTCAATGCAGTAAAAACTCTCGTTGGCATTGAAATATTCATTGTAATGTGATAGGATTAATATGGATATATCTAATGCCGTAACAGGAGGACTAATGAAGATTATTTCGTGGAATGTAAATGGGCTTGGAGCAGTAATAGAAAAGGGTTTCGCTGATTATATCATAGCAGCGAAACCCGATATTGTTATGCTTCAAGAAATTAAAGTTTCGACCCTGCCTAGCGATTTTATTGACTTTTGCAAGGTGGAAGGTTTTCATGTAAGCCATAACCCTGCCGACCGTAAAGGATATTCTGGTACACTTTGCCTTTACCGCAAAAAGCCAAGCGAAATCACTTTTGGCATGAAAAATAAAGCCTTTGATAGCGAAGGCAGACTTATAACGCTTGATTATCCCGATTATTACATCATAAATGCCTACATACCTAATAGCCAAGCCAATCTTGAGAGAAGTTATTTTCGCTTTGATTGGGACACGGAATTTAGGGCGTATGTCGAGGAATTACAGCACGATAAGCCCGTGATTATCGGAGGCGACTTTAATGTTGCAAGGGCGTACATTGATGTATTTCCTGAAAATCTTAGGGTTAAGGAAAATCCACCAGGGTTTTTGGATGAGGAACGGGATTCCTTTGAGCGTTTGCTGGATGACTGTAACTTAGTAGATGTTTTTAGGCATTTTTACCCCGAAACAGAAGGGGCGTATACATGGTGGAGTAATCGGAGAAAAAAGCGAGACGAAAATAGGGGCTGGCGCATTGATTATTTTCTAGTGTCAGTCGGCATCATAAAGAAAGTCAAGGGGATTGTGCTTAATGGGGATATAATGGGTTCCGACCATTGCCCTATTGAGATTAAAATTAACCTTTGATTTTTGATGCGTTTAAGGATGTGTCGAGATAAATGAATACTGTGATGAGTGGGCTTGATAGGGAGGGTCTTGCCAACTTTTGGGATAATTGGGATTGGGATAAATCTAGGAGTGAGCTTTTTGACCTACAACGCTCATTAGCAGCCCTTGTTCAATGTAGGGAAGCCAAAATGGTTGCCGAAAAACAAAGCGAGCTAGTAAACTCATTAGCGGCAAAAATGCTGGCCGTTGCTAAAGTTTGTGAAGCTGCAGTGCAACCAGGAGTTGATGGGGTGCGGTGGCGTAACTCGTGGGAAAAAATGAGTGCAGCACTTAGATTAGATAACGAGGAGTATGCGGCTGAACCCTATAGATTATTGATTGTAAAGACAAAAAGGGGCAAAGAGCGCAACATAAAGCTGCCCACTATGAAAGACAGGGCGATGCAAGTTTTGCACTCTTTTGCACTAGACCCTGTGGCAGAGGTACTTGCAGATAAAAAATCCTTTGGATTTAGGAAATGCCGCTCAGCACTTGATGCACACTGTCACGTTTTGAAAATGCTTGAGGGTAGAGACCCTCCCAAATATATAGTGAAGGTGGATGTTCAGCAACATTATGAAAGTATATCCCACAAATGGCTTATAAAAAATGTTCCTATGGACAAGCACGTGCTTGGGGAGTTTTTGAAAAGCGGTCATGTGTTTGAAGGCGAGCTGTTTCCGCCTGAGGATATGGGCTTGAGTATTGGCGGCAGTATAAGTCCACTATTGGCAAATTTTGCGCTGGACGGCTTGCAGGAGGCTATTTTCCGTGGTCTTTATAGGTATGGAGCGATTGAATATAAGTTTGGCAGCATGGTTCGGTTTGCCGATGATGTTGTCATAACCGCAAAAGATAAAACGCAAGGACGGGAAATTTTGAGCATAGTTTCCCGTTTTTTGCGTGTTCGTGGGATGCGTTTATCCCCAACCAAAACAAAAATCTGTTCTACAAAAGAGGGGTTTGAGTTCCTCTCAAAGTATTACCAGCAGATAAATGGGGCTATGTTTGTATCGCCATCAGAAAGTGCTGTAGCACGATTTGAGGCCGACCTATTTGGGGTTGTTTCCAGTCACAAAGGCTCGCAGCAGAGCTTGGTAGAAACACTTAATCGCAAGTTGACCGGATGGGCTGGTCATCACAAATACTCGGATGCTTCTGATGCTTTTCGCAAAATCGACACGCTGGTATCCGCCTTATTATTGGATTTATGCGAATCTAGGCATAGAGCTAAAAATACAACCTCCGAAAGAAGGCGTAAATCGGTAATCCAAAAATACTTTACAAAAGATGCTGATGGGCATTATGTGTACTGTTTGCCTGATAAAAAGCACGTGCGGGTCGTGCGTCTTGGTAAAATCCCCCTCGTGCATCACACGCCCGCCGCCATCAGCCGAAACCCCTATCTCGACTCGGATTACTTTTTCGAGCTAACACGAATACGCGAAGTGCAGAATGTGGTTGGAAGCTACAAATCAATTTGGCTTAGACAAAACGGGAGATGCTACTTCTGCGGCTCGCCCATCATGGTAGACCAAGAAAAAGAAATTGCTATCAAAGACCACGCCTACCCTGAGAAAAAGAGTAATATGGCGTATATCCACAGCAAATGCTCCAATGTACCTATCGACACATACAAAACCAACCAGCACTATGGAGATTCTTCAGATGTGCTAAGGTTGCTTGAAAGCATGGAAGAAGGGAAGGTTTATACGGATAATATTAACAGGTTCTCACCGCTGAAAGATTATCTTTGGGAGCAGACAAAAGCCGATATTTCCTTAAAATATCAAGAACTAGAAGAAATCTTGGGCTTCAAAATACCCAGCTCTGCCAAAGACAATAACTACTGGTGGAAACGACGCTGGGCAGGTAGCTTCACCATGGCTTGCCATGATACTGGGTACGAAGTAAAGTGCGTAAATTTTAAGCGGCGTACCATCCACTTCAAGCGCATCGGAGAAAAGGCTGCTGTTGCAAGGTTTCCTGATGTGTTTTTTAAGGGGAAGTTGCCCGTGGATGCCGTTACGGAGTTGACGGCGTTTTTGCAGTATTTGCGGGATAAGTATGGGTTTTGAGTTGCGTGAGCTTGCAAACAAAATAAAAGACGACCCCTCCAATTATCGGTGGTCGTCTTTTATTTTGTTGAAAATTACAGGTCTTTAAGCGAATCAAGCATATAAAATCGTGCTCTCATAATGCTCAATAGCCTTATTAGTCAAGTATACAGAGCTATTTGTTTTAGGAGCATGAGCACCACCCTCACTATTGCCAAAAAGAAATTCGTCAATAACTTCATTTGCACGATACTTGAACTTCTGTATCATCATTTCCTTGGCAACATCAAGGTTGTTTTCGCTCGCGCGGTCGCTCATTCGCTTGGCATTATCAAGCCCTGCATTAATAGTTTTCATGCCATCTGCGAAAGCTTCCTCACATTCAAGCATTTGCCTAAGATGTTCATGGCTTATAGAAAAACTATTCCTGCCAGTGGGGCCAGTCATTGCAACATAATGACCATTTCCAAGAGGGTTTCCTGTATCAAGAGTAACTGACACAGAAAGTCTAGCGAACTTTTCGCTAATCTTATCGAAAAGTGATTGTTCATCTTGCGTTAAAGACGAGCGTGATTCTGGTCTGTCAGCGCGAGTTGAAGCTGTGTCGCCAATCCCATTACCAAGACCTTCGAAAGGAAATGCTGGATTGTTGGCGTTAATTCGATTGTTTGAATGCATAAATGTGGAATTTCGCACATTGTACCCACCAATCATACCTATACCCATTTAATCACTCCTTGAATAGAATAATGCAACCCGCTGACATAAATATAGTAATGAGCGGTCACGATAGATATAACCTAATTGAATATATCGACGTATTTTGCCACAATACCAATCTCTTTATGCCAGCAGGTCACTTATACACAGATGCAATAAATTATATTGTAAATGTTATTCTCTCAAAGCGTATTGAGTTTGTGCTAGAGCATCTCACATTCGCTTCAAAGACGTGATTTCCAGGTCTTAAAGGCCCTAAATCGAATGTATGTTGGAAAGTCAAAACTGGTGCCCACCCAATACCCGGGGTAACGCTTACTGTGCGTACAGAACCATGGGTTGACCATGGATTCAAGAAAACACCTTGTCCTTCAACATGCAACCACAAATGAAGATTGCCATTAGCTCCCAAAAAAAGCTGGCCTTCTATAATTCCACGATATGGAAGTGCTGGCACACGCAAACCTGGCAATTCACTATTTTCGCCTGATTCGATGATTTCAGAAGTGCTTATTTCTAAGAATTGCACCTCTAAACTAGGAACACCTGAATCGGATGCGAACGCTGGAACCACAGCCAGAATTGAGAGCATAAGTCCAAGACACAATACATTTAACAATTTCCTCATAATAATTTCCTCCTAAATTTAAGTCACTGTTTTTCCAGTGCTTTTGATGTCGGTCTTTGTTCGTCAAGACCTATATTTTGGGTTTCCATAGAGCATTTGTTGCTTAGCTCAGGGCTCACCAGAACGCCATTGTAATATAAAACATAACATCACCCCCATTTCATTTATTTTTTTGTCACCAAAGCAGTGACGTATTCAACTAAAGCCGATTGGCTGTGTTGTTTAATTTAATTACAACGAATCATTCAAAATAATATACGAAACATCAGTCGCCTTCATAATTGGAGTGAACACCAATTATGAAGCCAAAGCCCCTTCTGCGTCAGATGGCTTTTGTGACCCCTTCATAAAATTACAACGATTCTATGGCACGCTTTATTACAAATTTGCAAACAACTTTCCTAAATTCCCAATAAGCAACTTTTCCGTACTACACTAATTTAACCTTACGGAACAAAGTTGCAATTTATTGCGAAGAAACTAGATGACCCAAATTGCCCAGTCAAATACAAAGACATTTTATTCCCCACGCTATACTATCATAATCCATATGCCCATGCGAGACCTTGCAGTAATTTATGTATGTTTTTGTAGTAATTTATATATTGGGTAGAGGTTTATAGCTAGAATTTAAGGTTGATATGTCAAAGCTCATAAATTATAAATTATTTAGATATACTTAAAGTAGTTTTTGCGACAAAAAATATCTACTTTTGTATTATTAGGCAGTCGAATAATGCGAACGCCCCTTGACCGAACCTTCAATTTTTGGTATAATTATTATTGGTAGCTATAGCGAAATCTTGTTTTTTCGGCATTTTGGCTGCACAAACTAACTCAAAAAGGAGGGGTTGAGTTTCTATGTCAGTATTCATAGCCATATGCGACGATGACGTTAAGGTGAACGGGCAAGTTGAAAGTTTTTTGCTAGAAATCATGCGCAAGGAAAAGATTGAGTTTGAAATCGACACCTACTTCACAGGTGAAGAATTATGCCAAAAAATGGAACAAGGTCAACACTATGACCTAATTTTCCTAGATATAGAATTTGCAGAAAATGGCATCAACGGTATAGAGGTCGGCGAAATCATACGCAACACACAGGAAAATCACTATGTTTCAATCGTCTATATTTCTTGGGAGCAAGGGTATTCCATGCAATTGTTTAATATACGACCCTTTAACTTCCTCATAAAACCTTTAAGGCGTGAGTGTATTGAAGCTGTTGTCAGCACATATATGAAAATAGAGGGCTCTCGTGCTGGTGTATTGAATTTCAAAATAGGCCATGATTCTTACAAAATCAGTATCAAGGACATTGCTTATATGGAGAGCGAGGACAGAAAGGTTGTCATTCATAAAGCTGATGGCACCTTAGAGAGATTTTATGGAAGCCTCAAAAAGATTTTTGAGGAAAACTTAGAAAAGCATGACTTTATCTTTATACACGCTTCATACGTCGTAAACTACGACTTTGTTTCCGTTTTTAAGCATGATGAGGTAAAAATGCAAAATGGTCAAGTATTGCCCATAAGCCAACCTAGAAGAAAAGTGGTGAGGGCATCACATTATGCTATTAAGGACAAAAGGGGGCTTTGGTAATGGATATTTATGTATCAACCTATCTAGCGTCTAGCGCATTGATAATGCTCGCTATAGAAAGGTTTATGCGCGTGTTTTTTGATAAAAGACACGCTTCGCTTTCTGTAACTGTAGCCCTGTATTCCGTCTATATATTTTCAACAAGTCTATCGTTTTTATTGATAGGGATACCCTTGGTAAATATGATTGTTTCGTTTGTTGCAATTTTTGTTGTAACTTTGTGCTACAGAACCACTATCGTTAAGAGGCTGGCGGCAACGACGAGTATTTATCTCCTCATCGCTCTAGTTGATGCCGTTGTATTTCTTTCGTTCGATATACCGTTTTACTCCCTTTTGGATGAGGTTGTGCATCGCAACATTTTCTTGTTCATCGCAAATGGGCTGGTGTTCTTTTTTGTAGCATTATTGGTACAAAATTTTAAGAATATCAGAAAAAACCACATTGTTTCACCGATGTATTGGCTATGTGCTTTTGTGATGCCTCTATCCTCTATTTTTATCGCACTTTTGCTGCTTTCAGCTACAGGATTATCTCAAATGGTTTTGATTATAGCTATTTTGGCAATATTTGTTATAAATATATTGACGTTTTATATGCACGACAGGCTTTCGTCAGTTTATGCAGAAAAATTGAAGCTAGTGCTCGCCTCAAAAGAAAAAGAGCACTATCAAACACAATACCAATTGATAAGGGAGTCGGCTGAAGGATTAATGTCTTTCAAGCATGACATCAAAAATCATCTTGCCGTGATTGGCGACCATGCCAAAAAAGGCCGCCTGGATAATGTAGCTACTTACTTAGAAAAATTGTTGGGAGACCTAGAGATGAACGAAACTTACAGCAAGACAGGAAACATAGCTTTTGATAGTGTCATAAATTACAAATTAAAAAATGCACGAGAAAACAAGATTGATGTCACGATGAACGCAGCTATCCCTACCGAACTAAATGTAGAAGAAATCCATGTTGTAGCTATATTAGGAAATTTATTGGACAACGCACTAGCGGCCGTAGAGCTTGTGCAAGATAAGCAAATAAAGCTATCTTTGGAATATAGTAAGGGTGGTCTTTATATGAAAGCAGAGAACACTTTCAACGGGAGGGTTTTGTACGAAGGTGATGAAATCATCTCATCTACTGGCGAAGATGGTCGAGGTAAGGGGCTGAAAAATATTCGCAAAGCAGTTGATAGGTATAATGGGCACATGGAAGTCAAGCACGATGAAAGCAAGTTCTTCGTGGGCATACTTATGCACGTTAGCCCCGACTAAATAGCAGAACGAAAAGTTAGAATCAAAATATAAGTTACTGCAAAAACAGACATAAGTTACTGCAAGTTCTCGCACGAGATTTATTTTGATGGTATTCTCAATATGTGTAATTAAAATTATGAGAGGATGAGTCCAATGAAGAAAACCATCAAGAAAAAGGTCAACGACGTTGCTTCTAAAGCGGCTTTTGGAGTGGCAAAATCAAGTGCTAACACGGCTTGCGGCTTATTTATCCACCAGCCACCTTTGCCAGAAAAAGTAAAGAAGCTCCGTAAATTCTGATGTTTAGCAAAACGTCAGAAAGAATTGCCAACGGCATGGTTGATAGTGGCTCGATTTCAAGTGATGACAAAGAAGTTTATCTTTTCGGTATTCAGCAGGGACTTAGCACTTTGCTGAATCTTGTCACTATGATTATTTTCGGGCTATTATTTGGGGTACTGTTGGGAATGGTTATTTTTACCGTAGCATACTCGATTTTAAGGAGCTACGCTGGGGGGTATCATGCCAAAACTCCTAATAAATGCTATATGCTATCATCGACAATGACGGCATCGGTAGCTTTTATGTTGAGATTTGCCGCTCTGGATTTGCAGTTCATAATCGGGATTTTGTTGTTTGCGGGAGCGTTCATAATGATTGTGTCGCCTGTGGGTACAAAATCTAAGCCGCTAGATAAAATCGAGAAAAAGGTTTACAAAAAAATGTCTGTACTGATATGTGCAATACAGATAGTTGCAGTAATGATTTCCTTGTTCTTCGGAATTTATTTCATTGCCATGGGCGTGTTTTGGGCAATCGTTATGGTTTGTATTCTAGTGTCTGTAGAAAAGCTGCTTCAAAAAGAGTGAATGTCAAGCTATAAGGAGGTGAAATATGAGAATTGGTAGCGTGAACATGAATAATTACCGCGACATGATGAGGATTTTTTCGGATTCAAAGCGCGACAGGCTGAATGGCATTAAAGAGCGTGTCCGAAATGAGTCAGGAAAATTCGATATGTCCATATTGTCTTGGCAGGGAACGCAAGGTCCTTTGGGTCGCTCCATGACCGTAGCGGAGTTTGATGCGGCGAGAGCCGCTCGCGACCCTAACCACATAAAAGGACTAAGTACATTTGGAAACGATGTGCCGCCAGCTAGAATGATAGATTTGCCAGAGCACATGGTGCAAGGCATAAAAGATATGGCTAGGCTTCAGTATGCCCAAATTCTCAGCGGCGCGAGCGAAAGAAGAATGCAGCACGGTGACGAACTGGGTATGCTTCAAAGGAGCTTCGTGAGGGAGCTTCCCCAACAAGACAGATTAAATGCAATGTACACTATGAACCGAATCTTCCAAGACGAAAGGCTTCGCATAGAAAGTGCAGTGCAAGATGCCATACCGAATTGGCAACGAGGTATGCGAGTATCAAATGAAATTGCGACCGCTATCCTTAACGGTGCAGGCGGAAGAAGTTTCGTTGCCTAATTTTGCAGTATCAACAGCATTAATTATTAAGGAGGTTTTCCAAATGGAAGCTACTATTTACAAAAGCTCAGGCAGAGCAAGAAGTATTCTTAAATCAATTTCGGTATTGCTATTAGCGGCATTATTCGCAGTAATCCCGACCGTAACCGCTTTTGCGAACAACTCAGCATCAGGACAAACTGGAATGATGAACTCCATGAACGGGTTGGAGTCTGCGGCTTGGCCGATTACTATTCCAGCTAGTCACAATGGTCTTGTTTCGAGCATTACTCTAAATCTTTCAATCAGCAACGGCAGTGCGCCATTTGACATCATCTTGACTGCACCAAACGGAATGGTACACAGACAGCGTGCTGTAAGCGGCAATAATACCATAACCGCTTTTAATGGCCGTGTTCCTGGCAACGGTACATGGAGGGTTTCAATCCAAACAACTGGGGTGGTTTCTACGGCTACCGGACGCTTAACTGTAAATTCGCGATAGGTCATTTCGCGATAGGTCATATAAAATAAGCCCCCGCAAAAGGGCTTATTTTATTGGTATTGCGAAAAATTATTGCCCCCATTTCAAGAAAGTTAGATGCCTAAAGATTTCTGATAAATCAGCTGAACAAAACTGATTTATGCCTGCCTAACCGAGTTCTAAGTTTTAGCATCGCCTTGGAATGAATTTGAGATATCCTAGACTCCGACAAATTCATAACATGGCTAATCTCCCTCAATGTTAATTCCTCATAATAGTGCAATGTCACAACCAGCCGCTCTTGGTCGCCTAGCTTCTCTATAGCATCTGCCAAAGTGTTTTTTAGCTCTTTTTGCTCAAGAGCAGCCTCGGGAGTTTGTTTGTCGGATGCGCCCGTGCCAAAATACACATTTTCATGGTTTTCGTCAAGGTATTCATCAAGAGATATGAGAGATACAAGCGATGATTTTCGTATCTCCTCGTCCAGTTCAGCGGTGGTAATACCTAGCTTTTCAGCTAACTGCTCATGGCTTGGCTCTTGCCCTAAGTCATTTTCAAGCTCCAAGTATGCTTCCTCAAGCCGTTTGTTTTTCTTACGCAAATCCCTCGGAACCCAATCCAGCAGCCGCAAGCCATCAAGCACAGCCCCTCTAATACGCAAGTGGGCATAGGTTTCAAACTTCGCACCCTTTAGCAAACTGAACTTATCAATAGCATCAATAAGCCCGAAAATCCCAAAAGAAACAAGGTCATCACTGCCAATGGCACTACCAATATAGATATTAAGCCTTCCTACGATGTATTTTATCATGGGGGCATAGTGTACGATAAGCCGCTCTCTAGCATCGGCATCCTTTGTTTCCATAAAAATTTCCCATGTTCTGTCAATACATTCTGTATTATCGGTTTTTGGGAGTGCCATCAACAATTACCTCGCAATATTCACTTAAATTTATTTAACCACTAAAATACCTCTTTCTTTCATCGTTATTAGCTCGCTGAAGCCGCTGCCGATACTCCGCCTGAAGATGCAGCACCTGCTGTTGAGGATGAGGAGCTGGACGAACTTGACGCTCCCGATGAGCTGCCCTCGCCACCCTGCGAACCATAGCCTTCCTCTTGGTCATCCTCTGACAGCACGCTATCATAATCCCGCGGATTTTCATTCTCATTTTGGGCAGCGTTTGCAATCATATACATACCAGGCGAGTTAGCCGCCAAAAACTCTCTGTCTTGGGGTGGTACATTATGCCCTGCGGCTATACGGGAAGCAATCAGCATAATTTTACGCCATCTTTCCATTTCTTCCCTGTGCATTTCTGCCCACTGCCTATAGACTTCTTGATTTTCACGCATAACCCATAGCATATGCTCCATCATCTGCCTGCGAAACTCGGCTTCGGTTGGGATTGGCGGCAGTGGTCTGCCATCAAGTCCAATCCGAACTGGCTCACCAGCTACAGCATCTGTTCCGCCAAGCAGTGCCATGCCAACTTCGTGATAGGTGTAATTCCATGCTTCGTGGAAAGCAAGCTCCATTCTGCCCATACCTGTATCTCGCAGATTTTGTGCTGTGATTTCCCTGATAGCCCTAAAGAACCTGTTCAAAAATGTATTGGATAATTCCCTGGCATCTTCACGAATCTGCGGCAATTCCTCGGCATTGTCAACTCTAGCGTGTACGCCTAAAGCCGCATCATCAAACAGCTGGCGAACCATATTTCTAAATACGCCTTCCAAAACTGTGTTATTTACATCACTTTGCTCTAATAGCTCATTAAATGTTAAAGCAATGTTGAAAAGCGAGTTGTTTAATATTTGCATAGGGCTGCTGCCTGTGTTACCGTTGCCTGGGCCATTTTGTATTCCCTCCAGCAGCAGGCGGGTATATCTTTGAACTTGTGACTCGGTTTCATTTGTTACGCCGCTTGTTGCGGCCGCTTGTACAGCGGCTGTAGTGTCAGGTCTAGTAAAATCAATCCCAAGCAAAGCCGCAATCTCTCTGCGTACTACTTCTGAAATACTTTCATCTCCGACGATTGACATAAAGGAAACATTATGTCTAACCATTTGTACTGTTTCATTGTCCCCGCCAGCGTTTTGCGTGTACCACGTGGATATTCTGTCCTTTATCCTTACGGCATCGCCAAATGACATATCCGTCAAAGACTGTGATTCACCGCTTAGTAGCTGCCCCATGCTACCGTCAAAGGCAGTCTGAAAATCTTGGTTTTTGATATTGTTGATAAAACTCTCAAAAAATGTGTCCATATGCTTGGTCATGCTGTCTTGCAGCTTGCGGACAAGATTTGTCAGAGCCTCAAACTCACGGTGAGCGTTTTCAGCGGCAATTGCTTCAGGCGAGCCGCTGATAGCGGCAGGACTGGGCGGCATAGGGGGAATTGGAACTAAGGCGGTGCTTTGCAGCGCGCTTTCAAATGCTTGGTTTAGCTCTCCGAGGCGTTTATATAGGGTGTCTTGGTCATCTTTATACTTCTCCAACAATTCGTCGCGCATTTCAGCAAACCTTCTTGAAAGGTTCTCGACTGCCTCAATATGTCCGTTTGGCGAAGTAAACCCTACCCTCATAAACTCACCGAAAAAGCCGAGCTGTATGGCTGATTCCTCAGATAATATATGCGGCATTTCTCCGTTTTCAGGCACTACTATCGTATTTCCAGTCTTTTTCTGAAATATTGCCTTCTTATCCTCAAAGCTGAGAGGGCTGGTATTGGTGTTTACATAGTTATTAGCAGCTTTTACAGCTAAACTCATATAAAGTACCTCCAAAGTTTATTTTGCATTTTTAATTACCCAAGGGGGTTAAATACCTGTAACTGCATTAACCATTGCCAGAATGGGTTGTCGTTGCTGGTAGACCTTATTTGGTTAAGTATGCTTCTGAACACATCCATGCCGTTGATATTGAGTTGATTGTGTAAATTTGTCCTAATCTCCTCAAGCTGCTCAGCTACTTCGGCAGAATTTTCCTCAAAAGCAATCTCTGCTCTTGCAAACCAGTTATCCTCTGCGGCATTGCCTGCTTGCCATGCGTCCCATTGCTCTTGGAAGCCATAATAATCAGCCATTTCGTCCATGAACCCACGAACAGCAAAAACGGCTTGGGAATATGTTTCCCACGCTTCGGGGTGGTTTTCTTGCATATATTCACGGAAGTCAAACCTTATGTTGCCGTTTTCATCCCTCGACATTTCTTCTATCAACTCAAACTGGCTGTGCATTTCGGCTATCAAGTTATCCAAATGAGCTTTTTGCTCTGCCGTCATGTTGCCTTGTAAAAAATCATGCCTTGCAATATTGTCCGCTTGGTCAAAAGGCCGCCTAAAGGTTACATTGTTTGGGTCACTTCTATCCTCTACCCTTATGTAGCCCATTTCCACCCTTTCTGCTTGGTAGATTAGACTAGCGAAGCCCTCGACAAACCGCTGGGCATCATCACCCTCTAAATATGTTTCTGCTATGCGCTGGGCTTCTTGCAAAATGCTTTCCCGCACCATCGCGCGCTCTGCGAGAGTTAAGTTGGCCATTAGGCTTGAATTAGTGCGCAAAATGGCAAGCTCCATCTTCGCCAAAAGCTCATCGGCATTTTCCATATGGGGCGAGAGGACTTCTTCAGCAAAAATCCTAAAATCCGTATGGCGGAAAACATATCGTTGGTATTCTTCGGGTATATCCCTAATGGGTTGACCAGCGGCAGCCCGTTTTGCGTTAGCTGTACCGGGCTGTATGTTGCTATTGCCAGTATTGCCCGTGGTTTGCTGTGCGTCAAGCATAGCCAAGGCCTCGGCACTAAAACTTACCCCATCACTGCCTGATGTTGTGTAGGTAGGTATCTTTTCTGAAAATTCAAGGGGTGCCGAATTTCCCGCTAAAGTGTTTCTATTTGCGAGCTTTTGAAACCTAGTCCTGTTCTCATCAGTCATGTGCAATTGCTGAATATTCAGGGGTCGGTTTGCTCCTATATTATTTGCCATTGAAATCTCTCCCTTAACTGCGTCTTGGTTGTGTCATTTGCTTATTATTCAGGCGTTGCCAGCATTTGTTCGTATCTGTTAGCAACTTGTTCAGGTGCTTGTGCCGCTTGTCTTTGTGCTGCTTGTCTTTGTGCTGCTTGCACTTGCGATTGACCTTCGCTTCTGTCTACATTCCAAAAATCGGTTCTAAGCATTAGACTATTCCTAATCTGCTGCTCCCTACGCTGGGCATCCTCCTGCTCAGCTTTTCGTAAGTTGTTGCGAAGCCAGTTTTCGGTTTCTATGGTTTGTTGCATATTTTGCTCGATTACAGACATGAAGTGATGAAACATTTCTTCGCTTTCTGCCATTTGTGCCAGCATATTTCGGTTCACTAAGACAGGGCTGCGTGTACCGCAGGCAGATGCTCCTACAGCACCCACAAAAGCTAGGGTGAATTGTCCGCAGTCACTCTGTACGCCTTCATCCATTTTGACAGTTGCACCTAGCGTAGCAGAAACTTTGGTTTTTATTTGATTTAAGATTTCTGTTTCACGGGGGCTAAGACCCGAAAAATCTTTGGTTATGTTATGGCGTGCAGGCAAATGTCTAGTGGTGGGGTTTGTATTAATAGATGACATCATAGTTAAATCCTCCTTTTTGCAAACAAAAAGCACCTCTTAAACCCTACTCCATGCCGCAAGTACAAAAGCTGGCACAAGGCAATCCTGCCAAAGGGGTTTATGGGCGCATCCGTGCTTAATGTATTTATCGGCATAAATAGCCAATAACTTAACCCCAAAATTGGGATTTCTTATATAAATTGGGCATCTTGGCTTTTTGGTCGTGGCTTTTTCTAGTAATTCAAGGCATTGTTACATATAAGTGATTTGGTGAAAATCACAGAAATTAGTGTCAGCGGTAACTTGTTCCGTGTAGATGTGTTTTTGTAGCTGAACAAACCAAAAGGTCTGCCCTGTGACGGCAGACCTTTTGGTTGCTATAGTCTTTTGGTATTCCTAAAAATAGTCATCAGCAGATAGTTACCGCGCGCTTCTCACTGAGGCGGCAGATTACCCATTGAAACCGATGGCAGACTACCTAAGTTATTACTTTCAGACCCATCAGGCAGCGACTTCAAATACTCATTGCCATTTTTCTCCGAGATACCGACCCCTGCTATCCCACCTTGTCTTGCCATTGCAATACCTTGGTCTTTTCCAACAACTTGACCGCTTGAAAGCTGATAACCCATAACCTTGCCGCCTTCTTTTACAAGTGCTGTAATTTCTGCCGCATTTGCATTGGCAGTCGGGATTTCTTTCATTGCCGCCATAGGCAAGACTGTCGAGGTAAAATTATTTGTTTGCTGATTATTTATATCCATAATATCCTGCAACCCCTTTTTATATTGTAGTTACGCTTATTTTGTCCTAAATTGCAGAATTAATGCTTTCAAAAATTTCATTTGACATTTAAGAAGATTTATGGTAAAATATGGGTATAGGTTTTCAGATTAAAATTATCCGCAGATTGTACAGTTGCAGGTGGCATTGTCTTATGACAGTCATTTGTTAAGAATTGCCAGCACAGCAACGCGTCTGCGTTTATGTTAAAATCGGGAATGGACTAAAATCACAATAATTGTGGTTTGCCATTCCCGATTTTTTTGTTTTTCAAAAAAATATAAGGAGATGGCGAAATGACAAAGGAAGTTGCAGAGAATTACACAATCGAAACACTAATGCTTATTAATGAGCATTATCACTCAGAACACGGTGTTCGCCAAAGCGATGTTGATGCGGCAAATGACTGTAAATCAGCCATTGAAGCAAGCCGTACAGATAACCAAGTTCAGCCTGGGGATATTGTGGAGCTAACAACAATTCACGGGGATTACTACCGAAATGCCCATATAGCTAATTGGGATGAAAATGAGGGGCAGTGGTATATTTGTAATCAGCCCTATACTCCGTATGTCTATATAGACAAATCCGCAGGCAGTATAGGCTACACCTTAGGCGGAGGCGGATGGCGGCATGTTCCATCCAACCTAGCTCTTATTGGAAAGCGCAAAAAGCTTTTTGGGCAATGGGGTCATAAAGGTGTATGCGGCGCAGGCTCATTTTTATTTGAGGCCACAGTGAATGTTTGGGAGTACAAAGAACCCGAACCACTTTTTGGAGAATATACCACAGAGCATTATGACAGGTGGTATATCTCGCACTGCGTTGATAAGTTTGGTAAGCCGCAAGGCGGTTATGAATACCAATGCTTTAGCAGAGGTACGGGTTTTGCAACAAAGGCCGAATACAAAGCGTGGCTTAGGACTTTTCGTGGTGTTGAATTTAAGGTAGACAGCCTTCCTGGTCAAGTAGTTGTATTCGTTTATAAGCGAATCGAAAAACTGATTTCCAAGGAAGAATATGAAGCCTTGAAGCTACCTACCGATACTCGTGTATGCAACGGCATTATCGAAGTGAAGGTTTCTTATGACGATGAGGCGCGTACCGTTACAGAGTATCGCCACACTAACTGCGGCAAGGCAAAACAGAAGGCATGAGCCTAGCCCTAAAAATCATGCAGGCCTTAAAGGAAAACGCGCCCATTCAGCAAATTATGCAAAAATACGGTGTGTCATCCAGCGAGGTCGAGAATATGCGGGCTTTGCTCTCGTAGTCGGCTTACAATCAAAGAAAACAAGAAAATAAGCGGGAACGGATTTAGAATCACAAAAATGTGGTTCATCCGTTCCCGCTTTTTTATTTCTAAAAATTACACCCCTGCAAAACGGGGCAATTGAGGAGGAAAAAATATGGGATGGTCATTTTATGACGCTCGGCACTACAAGCCAAACGGTCAAGTTGACAGAAAGAAGGAAGTGGATATTACATTTTCTGACCATTACACCGTGCTAAAATCAGTAATGGTCGGCACGGAGCATTATGCCGCTATTAGAAATGAACACACAGGCGCGGTCGTGGCCGCTGTAACCGTTACTTCTTCCGACATCAAAGGCAGCGGCTTTAATTTTGGCTACAAAGGTGCATTGGAAACCTGTGGGCCAAATGAGATTAGATGCCCTCTATCCATTTTGAAGATGCTGACACCCACAGAAGACGAGTTCGCTGCCCGATGGCGTAAAAAATGTTATGAATATCACGCAAAGGCTAAATCACCTAACTCTTTTAAGAATCTACCAAACGGAGCAATTGCCATTTGGACTGTTCCCTGCGGGCGTTTTACTTATTTCAACGAAGGCGAGCGCGTGACACTACAGAAATTCCAGGAAAAGGGGCATAAAAGCCGTTGGCTCTGTAAGGACAAAGGCATTTGGATTGACCCAAAATACGTAGATGCGGATGATGTTGAAATCCAAGCAGCTTAGAGGGGGAGGATGAGTAATGAAGCGATGGATTATAGAAAGACCGACAGGCAGCCTTATCCATTATTACAAGGATTTGGAAACAGCAAAGAAGCGAAATCCTGATGCTATCAGCATTAAGGAATGTATGGACTACAGCTATTTGGAGTATGTGGATAAAATCATATCATTATCTATCAAAAGTATTTGTGATTACAAGGGTAGAATGATTTATTCTATCCCCTATAATTCCTCATTTATTTTGGTTAGGGTGCTGAGCGACATCATAGACGGCAAGATATTTTACTATGATGGACTGGAGTTTCAAGTTCATAATACTTATGGACCAAGACCTATCATGTGGGATATGGGAACTCCAAAGGGATTTTGCGAGCGATTTTTGAATCAAAACCATATGGAATTACCGATTGAGGTAATCAGCATCAAAAAATTAAAGACTTTGAAGCCCGTTAAATTTTGGTTCAAAAACAATGCCGCCTACTATCGGTGTCAACATGGATATTTTTATTACATTGACAAAAAAGATTTGCCAAACAAGAAATCTCTCGAAGAATACGAGAAATTCAAAGGCAATGAAGATGCTGTGTGGGCTCGTGTGGAAATGCGCGGTTTGGCCAAATATACAAAGTGGTTTTCATCCGAAAGCGAGCTTCTTGATGAGTATAAGGCGTTTCGGGAGAGCACACCATCATCTCTTGGCAGCACATCTTACAATATAATCAAAAAGGGGTATATGAAAAATCATCCTGAGGACAGAGCCATCGCATTTAGACTGCCGTATTTTCAGCTTGACGACGAGATAAAAGATGATGATAACGCACGCCGCTTAGGGTATAAGTGGTGTTCGTTGCTGGAGGGGCATAAGCAGTTTGGCGAACCCATTGAAAACTTAGACTGGGTAGAGGATTTAATTAAACGCTGGATTGACCACAAGGAAAAGCTGTATAAAGCAGAAATGGAGGATAAAAATGGAAAATAATATTTCATTGAGAAGCAGAGAATGGGCTGCATATTTGGCTTATCTAAGAGAATGGTCGGATGGTCATAGTGACGATAAATCCTATGGCATGACCCCGGCTTGCTTTGACGAGTGGCTTGATAACGAGTACGCCAGGGGAGCAATGCCTGTCGATAGTTATGGCAGGACTGCTGAAGAATTTTTGAAAGAACAATTTAGCGACATGTACTGCCCCGAATGTGGCGGAGATTCAATCCATCATACAGCCATACTGCTTAATGATGACATTTGGTTTGCAAGATGCAATTATCCGCCGCAAGAAAGCGGGGCGTGGCATCAAGTGGTTGACGATTTTAGATTGTCCACTATACCCGAAGAAGATAGGGCTGACTATTTGGCCATCTCAGCTTCGGTTGCGGATGTTGATGGTGACGCTGATGCTGGTAATTCGGAGAGCTTCTTGCTGCCTGATGGCAGTCATAGGTGCAGTCTTCACGAAACACCGATATTTTCCCATTGGTGCGAGAAAAATTGCCCGAAATACTCCAGTTGTGACACAATAGCGTGGGTAAACGATGAAGCGAGGGAATTAATGGGTTAGCCCAAGTGGATGACCTTTAATAAAGACTGGAGGTAATAAATGGAGAATTATGTAATTACCTATAACGATATAGACAACCGTAATCCATTAGGTTGCGGCTATGAAAATATCGTTGGAAAAACGCCGCGGGATGCAATTAATCTGCGCTTTGGCAGTAAGTTCAGACGGGTAACAGGAGATGCCGCTAGATTTGCAAGGATAATTATTGTAAAAGGTGCGTATTGTCCTGATACAAACATAATACGGTCAAAAGGCAGGCATGTTCTGCTTTGCTATTCGGATGAATAGCATTGACACCGTTTTATAAGAATGATTTTGTTGGCGGCATAAAAACCAGCCAGGCATAAACCGAGAAGAACCGGCAGACCACGCCTTCTTCTCGGTTTTTTATTTTTCAAAATTTGAGGAGGTTTTAGAATGACAAATGAAATCACAAAGCCGTTGGGACTTAATGCTTACGACGGACAAGTCAATATCGTGCTATTTAACGACATCATCAATTTTATCCTAAGCGTCACCGCCGAACCCAAAGATGAGCTGCTAGAAAAACTGCTTGCATCACATATGTGGTTTTCTCGCACAAAAGGCGAGGAGTTTCAAGAACGCTATGGATTCCGCTATTTAGGGGAGCTGTTAGAGCGTTATGAAGAAAAATTTGGCTCAGATATAGCTGATACCAGAGCTATAGCACTTGCTATGGGTTTTGCCAAAGACATAATCACTGACGATATGTTTGTTGGCAGACAAAAAGCTAATTTTATGCGTAAAATCACAAAACTGGCAGATGCAGACCTATACCTTAAAGGCGCGCTGTTTAAGCTAGTTGACAAAAAAGATTCCTTGGAGTTGCGCAGCGAGCTTGAGAACATCGCCAGCACCTGCACCAAAACTGAGGAACTTTTATTCATAGTTTCATTGTATGGCGATTTCGCAAGGTGCTTTGAAGTCTATAAGCCACATCTAAATCGTATGCTTGGCACGGAGCGAAGCATTGATATAGCAGGAAATGAAAAGATTTTTTGCTGGATAATCAACCATTTATGGCTTAACCTCGAAATCAAAACAATGCGAGGAAAGGATATGTCGGTGTTTCGCGCGCTGATAGAGCTGCCAGTAGCTTTTGTCAAGGAGAACAACAAGCATCATGCGCATCTTCTAGGTAATGGCTACACCACCAAGGATATTGTTTTCCTGAATAGTGTGGTTGTGAGGAATCAGACAAGCCGTGATTCTTTAAGCATTTATTCGATTACAGCAGAAAAGCTGGCAGTTGAAGCCTGTGTGACACTGCTTAATAGCGAAAATGACCATATTCCTGAGGTGTATGAGCATTTAGAATGGCTTTTTACGAAATACAGTTCATTTGCTATTAAAATTGGCGGCCATGACGGCATACTTTGCGCCATCCACAGCGGCATCAAACTTGTGAACCCTCAAACTTTTATATGGCTGTATAAGCAGACAAATTCGTTAAACAGATACAATAAGCCAAAATACGATTTGTCCAGCGGCATATTTACCTTTGACATCTTGGATGAAAAGTGGAATGTGCTTGTTGGCGGATTGGGTATTGAGCACTACGACGAGTTATTTAATTACGAGTTTATGAAAGATGCACGCGAATTGCCTCGCGAACAAATCGAGGAGAAAATCAGGAAGTATGAAATGCTTACTGGCCTGTCATATCTCGAAGGCTTTCACAAAAAATATTGCTGGTCGAGTGATGCGAGATTTGCTGTACTGGTAAAAAAGGGGATTATAAACATTGCTGATACCATAGAGGCTTGTGACTGGCAAGGGTTTTCAACTGCGCGCGGCAGTGACGAAAAACTCCCTGCAATCTTGGAATACATTAGGGATTTCGTTAAAAGTGTCAGCAGTAGAGAGGCCTTTGAGTTTATCCGGCACTTTCTAAGCATACGCAATTTCGACGATATGTGTACACTGTTTTCAGATAAGCCCTCATACAACAATGAAGCGTTCTCGTTCTCTAAATCTCTTTATAAAAACAGGCACTGGAATACCCATGATGAAGTTGAGAGGCTAATTGGCATAGAGCGTGATTTTCTTACTGATGAGGAGCACAAAGAACTCTTTGGATGGCTGGACGATTATATGTTTCATTACGAAGCAGACCAATATGTCAAGTTTATCGTTTCGCTTCTTTGTGAAAATTTTGCGGAAAAACTCTTTTCCAAAGATGAGCTGCGGCAGATGTATGATATGGTTAAGACCTCGAAATGGGCTACAGATTACCCGTCATACGGACATCACCTCAAAGACAAATATTGGACCGAGGAGGAGTTCCAAGCCGAAAAAGATGAAAACGAAGCTCGAAAAGCCGAAAATGACCGCATTGCTGAGGAGAAAAGGCTCGAAAGACTTAACGAAACAATTGAGTCCATCTACGACGGAACTTTGAAATCCATCAAAAATTTTACTGAGACATCGGATTTTTATAAAGATGACTTGGCAAAAATGGCAGCTAATCTATTCAAGGATGCTTTGCTTGAGAAGGATTATTTTTTGAGCTCATCAGAAGTGAAGGTCTTTATCAAGATTATCACTAAATTCTACACAAGGGGCATCTTTACATTTGAGGACTACAAAAACAATATCTCCAAGGTGGAGCAAAAGGAGGATAATGAGCATGTTGAAAACAATTAGTAGGTTAAACTTAGTTGTCGCTCTTAATGAGAGAGAGCTAGATTTAAGTTTGTTGAAAAAATTTGAGTCAGAGCATTTGTTAAGGCTCTGTGCTAACTTAGACGATAATCGAACCGCAAAAGACTGGTATTGCGAGCAAAGAGCAATACAAAAAGAATTGTGTGCAGACGAGCTATTCTTTTTGTATTTAGAAAAAGCGATGGAAGTCGAAAGCATAAAGCCGCGGAACATTGATGACTTTTTATCGGCCATTCATGCTGCTGGCAAAAAAGCGGTTGACTTTCCAATTGAGAGAGTCGTCTCAAGTATGGCAACTTCCGTAGACAATCTCGCATCTCCCAAAAATTTCTATAGTTTCTTATCTTGTTTTAGCGGTCTTTGCTCAAGTGATGAACAAAAAGAAACCATAATGGCTAACCTCGCCTTGTATCAAGAAAGGATTGACCAACCAGTCGAGGAGCTGCCTGCAAAGGAACTAGCTTTATTTTCCGAGAAGGCTCTTACCAACAGAGATTTAGTGCCTGATAATGTTCAGGCAGCCTTTACTTTGTTGGCAGAGCAGGAAGGGCTACTAGAGATTGCTAACTTTTTCTTTAAGAACAACATTGATGTGAGCTTAGGGCTTAAAGACTACAAGTCTTTTTGTCAAAACCCCTCAAGCACACTTGAAAGACTGGAGGCACTGTATGAACTGATTGGAGATAAGCATTTCCAGGATTTTGTGTATCGCTGGACGGATAACCACAGTCCATATTACGAGCTTGAAGCACTAGGCAAGAGATTTAGCGGAAAAAGCCGTGAAGATTTGGCGGATGCTAAACTTACGGCCTTTAACAGCAAAAGCAGTTACACAAACTTCGTTTACGGCGACCGCTTTAAGAAAATTGTGCTTTCTGAAGTATCTCGCTATGCAGAGGACATCTTAATTTACGCCATCTCAAACAAAAAAGCAGGCTTCATTCGGCTTGTGGAGGATAATTTCGAGATATTCCAAAATATTGGCTATGATTCCATCTTGTTTAGGCGTGAGTTTTACGAGAACGCGGTCAATATCAACGCCTTAAACATCAAAAACCTGATTGCCTGCGACTCGATGTCGATTTCAAAGGTCAATTTTGAAGGCTTTGATAATGAGATGCAATACACTTTTGATGAGGTCAAGGCTTTATATGGACTTCCTATCCAGTATTACAAGCTATATGCAAAACTGGGTATATCGCGCATTGATACACGCCTTAGAGTGTTTAGGCAACTAAGCAAGCACAGGCTGCTTGATGATACGGCGGAAGATAATCAGATTGAAGCATTGGCGAAACTGCTCTCCTCAAAAATGTTGTCAGCATGGCGGGATGAAAACTTTAGCCACATCGTTGGTATAAGGGCTCAAGAAACCATGAACTTGTTGATACATTGGGGTGATATTTGGCATCTTGCACCTCAACTAATCACTAGAAACGATGCAGTTTTGGTTGCTCGCAATCACGAAAACGCCAAAACCTTTGCATCCTTTGACGCTTTGAAGCTCAACATCATTGATGCAGACCAAGATTGGAAGGTTCTTGTGGATGAGTTGGAATTATCCAAAGAATTTGTTGCTCAGTACACAGAAAGTATTGTTGGCTTTTTGTGTGAAAACGGGGCGAGCGTAGTTCGTGCCTATCTTGATGGGCTGAAGTACGAGAAGTATAATAAATCACTAAAAATGATTGTTAAAGCACAGTTAATGGGTGCATTTGACAAGTTGAAATATCATGCAGATGACCTAAGCAAGGAGCTTGACTTTGCGGTATCATCCGCTCAAAAAGCTGCGTGGATGGAGAATACCGAAATGCACAGCGATGGAGGCTTTTCAGTAAAAGAGCGCGACGGCTTTTTTGACACAATATTGATGGGCGTAACTCCGCAATCTACTTGCCTATCTTATAAAAACGGTGTGCATAAAGAGTGCTTGCTATCTAGCTTTGACAGTAACAAAAAGATTTTATACGCTTACGAAGGCGGCCAGGTTATTGGCAGAGCTGTTGTTAGACTCACCAAGGGAGGCTTTGGAAGGCTTGAAGCGGCAGACACATCCTTTTCCTTTGTAGATTTGGAAAACTCCGAGTACAACAAATTGCGAAGCGGTGAGGAGGAAAACAAGCACGATAAAGAGCAGCTAATTATCTTTTTGGAGCGTTCTTACTCTGCAAGAACATCAAATGAAACGGCAAGGCTGGTAGATGATGCGTATATTGAGCTAATGGCAAAAAAGTCAGATTCTATGGGAGCAACGCTCGTAATAAGTAATTCGTATGGGCTAGAAAAAAGTAAGGATTTTGTACGAACAACCTTCCATGTTTACATCTCAAAATCCAAGGCTGGCGCGCAGTACCTTGACAGCCTTAGTGGTTCTGCTACAGTATCGGATGAAGGTGGGTATCGAACTAATAGCTTCTATATCCACAAAGATGATGTTGCATAGAATGGCTTTAGCCTCGGGGGAAACTCCGAGGTTTTTTGTTTTTATGGATTATCGTAATAAAAAACATTTGACAAAATCTATTTTTTATGGTATAATTTACCTATTCATATTTCAGATTATAAATATCAATGCTAGATTGCACTGTTGCTTTGCCGCCACAAGCGTATTTATGTTTGTAACGGCTTAAAGTTTAGAATTACTGGGCCACTTCTCAATGAAGCCCCAAATCAACGCAATCAGGCATTTTTTTATTTTCTGATACAAGCGGGAACGGATTAACTCTTAATGAGTTTGCCGTTCCCCTTTTTTATGCAAAAAATCAAAGTCAAAGGGAGGTAATGGATTAAAATGTTAAAAACAAAAACCAAGGCAGAAACACCAAAACCGTCGGCAGAGCAAGTTTTAGATAGGGTCAAAGGAATTATTGACAAGCACGCCTATTTGAAGGTTGACGGCGAAGGAGTGTATCGTGGCGAGATTTATGCGGATTACCGCGACAATCTTGACAATCCCATGATAGAAAAGATTTTTGAGGCTAGTAACGCAAACGAAGCGTTTTTCGAGCTGATAAATGAAGGTTTCTTTGATGTAGAATCCCAGTATCAAGATGATGTAATAAACACCATCAAAAAGCATTTTGACGATGGCGAAACCTTCAAATTCAGGCAGCATAAGAACCGCATTACCGAATGGGTTTATGAAAATGTGTATTTCACATACCCATACGACCACTATCTAAGCCAAAATGTCTGTGTCAATGTCCTTGTGGATGTTGGTGATGGCAATTATGATTACACACTAAATGAGCTTTTTGGATGCAACTATTCCAAGAAGGGTTTAGATGGCAGAGATGAGTCCTCGCTAGTGTGGCTTATGAAGCAACAGGGCTACACCATGGAAGCGATTACCGACTTTGTAGAAAGCGGTAATACACAAGGCAGTAAGTTCCTCGAAAGCGTTTATCAAGAATGTGCAAACACCAACAGTTGCATGAATGTACTTGCTTTCTTTGTGAATATTCCGCTAAGGCAGGCTCTTGATTTACACAGCAAAATAAATGTCACCCAGTCAAAAAAAGACGGAGACAAGCCAAATGACAGCTCAAATTTGGGCGTTATCTGTGACGAGGTTATCCTAAGCAAGAAAACTTCCTGTGGGCTATATAACCCTTGGCAAGGCTCAGGCTCTGTGCTTGAAATCGAGCTTGAAAAGGATGTTGTTTTGCCGCTTAGGTATATCGACAGCGCAATGCCCGACGGATGCCGCGGCTATAGCGTGGATGGGATTTATGGTTTAGTCAGTTCATTTTGGACTGATAATGGTCTAACTATTAAAGAAAATGGAGGAGAGGCAGCATGAAAAATTTTCAGAATTTTAAGTATCAAAGAGGAACTAAGGGCAGAAATGAAACTGTCGGATTTGACATTGTTGGCGATACCAACACCATTACCTGTGAAGTAGATGCTTACAGGCTTATTATCGGAATAAGAAGGCATCCTTGCTCAAACGGTGAAAATCTTGAACTATCAGATGAAGCCGCAATCGAAGTCTTGGAGTTTTTGAAAAAAGAACGTGATTTTATCAAGCATAGCGATGCCAGCCAACCCAAAACTTTACAAGGGTGGAGAGATAGCGGGCTTGATTTGAGTGATTATGTTCCAGTAGGGCGCGAGGTCGATGAGGCCATTGTAGATGAAATGATGAATTGTGTGCCGCCTCATCGCATGATGGGCGGTTATTTACAAGTGGGCGAACCTTATGCAGATGCACTTGACGAAAGAAGTCAGCCGGCAAAGTATCGCCCAACCTATGCCACATTTCACAAAATGAGCAAAGACGGCAATTATGTATGGATTTATGCTGGACACTGCTTTTCGGGTGATAATGTCAACCATATGCCCGAAAGAGATACCGCTGGCAGGGTGCTGAATGAGCTTAAAAACAAATTATCCAACAATTAGGAGGAATGAACATGGAAAATGTAAGAGTGTGGATGAGGCTGGGAGTTTCTCTTAACCTTACCAAGGAGCAGGCTAAAATGGTTTTAGATGGCGATGCGGCTCCAATTATGGCGGTGTTAAAAAAGCCAAGAGGATTTATGGGGCTTTTTAGAAAGAAAAAGCTATGGTACATTGATGGGGATTCTTATATCCCTTTTTCCGTGGCAGAAGAACTCTGTGAGGAGTTAGGGCTTAACCCTAGAGATTACAAATTTGATATTGACTTTGACTTATCAGAAAAGGAGAGATAGTATGGCTATTATTCAAGCGGAAATTTGGAAAGCAAACCCCGAAAAAGCGGGTACAGTGATTTTTGACAAACATCGTGTAGCACAAGATGTTTTTAATGAATTGTCAGACCACCTGAAAGCTGATGGGCGGTTTCCTGATGAGTATTTCATAATGACCTACGATGGTAAGTTATTTCCAAGGGATGCCGAAATTATCAGCTCAGTATCTTATGGTAGCAACGAGGGCATATATCTCAATATCTCTTTGAGATACGAAGAAAAGATGCTCGATGATGAATGCATGGTCATAAAAAGCTTTGCTACAGGCAAAACCTTGGGTGAGAGTCTTGAGGATTTGGACAAGATGAACCTGGTGGCCGCTTCCGTCACTGCTGCATTTTACAGCGGAACGAGGGAAGTTTGGGAGAGATATGCAAAAATTGCAAGTGGCATGATGCCGCCGCAATATCCTAGAGGCGAGCAGGAAAATCAAGAAAATTCTTGCAGTCCTCACAATCCCGAGCAGGAGAGCTGTATTCTAAAAAACAAAGAGGAATGTCAGCAATGCGGCTTTTTATTTTTTCCGAAAGAAGTTGGCCATGATGAGTTGGGATTATATCATTTATGCCCCAAATGTGAAGGCAGCTTTAATCTCAGTGACGAGTTCGTCATTTGTTTTGTTCGCTGCAAAAAGCTCCGAAGCACTGCTGATATAACAACATCAATGGCGATAAATGCCGAAATAAAGGTTGGAGATACTGTTATGTCGGCTTGTCCCAGCGGTGATTACGAATATCTTGTTGGCAAGGTAATCGAAATTAATAAACTCGGCTCGCCAGAGCATGAAACAGAAAATAAAACCGACGATATTCACGTAGATTTTACGGTATACGAATACTCGGATGCTAGGAAATCAGAAATCGAGGAGCATTTTACAGACTTATATGGCGGCGAATCCAAAAGTTTCGATGATGATATGCCCATCGACCTTGTGATAATGTTGCCTGATGAGCTGATTTTCGTAAAAGAATCCGACATCCAGCCGCTTCTTGAAAGCTCCGAGAGTTGCGAGGCTCTTTCCAAAAGCATCATTAGACAATTTAGCTAAAGGAGGGTATCAAAATGGCACATAGAGATTGGTGCGGCAAATCATGCGGTGATTGTATAGACCCGTGCGCGCTGGATATGAGTATTCCATGCTCACCCAATTGCGAGAATTTATTCCCTAACGGAACGATTAATATTGCTGAGTGCTTTCACGCCGGATGCGATGTTAGCAATTACCGAAGATGCCTTACTTGCAGCGAAGAATACCACGGCAACAGCGAGACCGACACTCCCAATTTTATTTGGGAGTGCGGAAACGACGACTGCCGTGCTCATTTTTGCGAGAAATGCTTTATAGATGACATCGGCAAGCGAAATTTACGCAACATGATTGAAGATGGTGCTGTCGAAATACTCTGCCCAGTGTGCTACAGAAAATCAAAACGAATTTCTAAGCATTTTGCGGCAAATGGCATCTATCAAGACAAAGCGGGTCAGCTGTATAGGATTTTCTACAAACCAAATATCCGCGGCTACTATATACTTCAATTGCAGTCGAATGGGGATATTGTGAGTAATAGTGGTTTTGTAGCCCATAGGTGGCCAAAGGAATTGAAATGTATCAGACGGCTTGAAGAACACGAAAGCACAGCATCAGAAGATGCCAGCGACCTTGACTGCGCGCAATCGTGATTAGTCCGTTGTTTAGCAAGCCTGAATAAATCAACCTAAATTAGAGAGGAAATGGTGTTATGGACAGAATTAAGATAAATACGGTTTTCGGGACGCTGTTTGCACAAGTGAGCAGCGACCCAACCTATCCAGGTATCTTTATCTGCTTGGAACAAGATATTAACGGTGAGCTGCACGAAACACAGCTTGCCCTCATAGAGGCCACGCCCGACAATCCATCTGATGGAGCGCATACTCTGCGTGCGATGATTTGGGGCGATGCCGATTTAGAAGATTCTACTAAAGAAATTCATTATCTTACTTCAGGGGATAATGCAGATGAATTTATTACTAGAGTCGAGGTAAGCAAGCTAAAGAGTGCAGGGGTCACGATGAAACAGATTGAAGATGAACTGGAATATCGTGGCAATACAGGCATAGAAGCTCCTGAGCCAGGGAGCGTCACCTGCGGCTGGGATGATGACCTTTGCAGATACACCACAGCAAGACTTGAAGAAATTCGAGCTGCGTGGTAGGGTGCATGAATTAAAAACAGGGTGGTTGCAAATCTGCGGCCACCCTGTTTTTAATTGTTTCGGATATTACCCCGCCACTGTTTTTGCAAACGAAACTCAAATAGGCTCGCTAATCCGCAACACCTTATCAGCTCACTCAGGACAAAGCTCCACCCTACCCCTTTTATCAGGCAGCAGTCCTGCAACGGATGGTTGACTAGGGAGAAGATAATCTTGACTTATTGGGCAATTAGGCAAAAAATTTGATTGTCAAAAATAAATCTCTTGACTTATCTACCAAAATATGGTAAAATACAAATATATTATTTTCAGATTATATTTAATTATCAGATTGCACAGATGCAGACAGCAGCCTAAGTGGTAGCTGAACTGTTTTGAAATGCCGACGGCACTTAGTTGTTGTCCGAATGTGTGCTAATCTGGTATTTTATTTTCTGAATACCTAAAAGCAGAAATGGCTCGCCCAAAAGGGTTGACTGTTTCTGCTTTTTTATTGTCACAAACAAAATTCAAAGGAGGCAACAAAATGGAGATTATCAACAACGATGTGAGGGCTGATGCAATCAGCAAAATCATGGCCGGCAAAAAAGAAGCCAAACACGCATGGGTTTTTCATCTCATCGAGCCTATAGCCGAGTATCTTATCGAAAAGATAGAAGACGGCGATAGTGATGAGCTTGCAGCTAAAATAGCGCAAGAACACAAAACATACCAAAAGTGTATTGATTTCGTTGCTAAACAGTGCGAAAAGCACCTTAACGGCAGAAATACTGGGCAAGTGAAGGATGACGAGGTTTATTTGATGTCCTTGGATTACTTCAACAAAGATGATGCTGAAATTGAGCGTCAACAAGCGGAGGATGATGCCGCAGCAGCCCTGAAGAAAAAGGAAGCTGACGAAAAAAGAAAAAAGGCAAATGAGGAAGCCGCGGCAAAAAGAAAGGCTGCAAAGCCTGAAGAACCCACCGTGAAAAAGGAGGAGAAGAAAGTCGAGCCTGTTAAAAAATCGACAGGAAAAAATGTGGCCCAAGACCAAATGAGCTTGGCAGACCTGATGGGAGGTGTAGCATGAGTTCACTAAGCAAAAGGAAACTGCGGCTCATCGAAGTGCCTATGTTTCCGAAGGCTATCGAAACATCCCAGCTATCACAATGCAATTCAGATAATGGGAGTGGGCATAGCGGCAGCGAGTCTGCAATGAAGTTTGTTTTTACCGCCAAAATACACAATCGTGTATTGGCGGTGACATTCTTTGATGTTAAAAGCGGCGCGGCTAGATTGCGTATCTTTTTTAGCAAAAAGAGTTTCATCACTCAAAGATTACTTCCCGAGCAAAAATGGTCTTCGGCAACACTTGGTTCTATGTGGCAGGATTTTATCTATAAGGACTCTGCGGTATGTGCCGATGAAAAGTCATCAAAGGCTATTGGAAAGTTTTTTGGCTCAGAAGGTTCACCTTATGAAGCCATGAGGGATTTTCAAGATGGATTGCGCAAAAAACGGCTTGCAGAGCGTCACAAAAAGGAAATGGATGAAATTGATGATGTGATGAAAGCCATCCGTCCATTGCCCAAAGATTTTATGCACTGGGCAAATGAAGTGTCCCTTGACTTTAGCCGCTATATTTTCTATAAAAGGAAAAATGCGCGCTTGATTGAGGGATATTGCACTTCATGCAAAAATGATGTGACTTTTTGCATCACTAAAAAAACCCCTCAAAAAAATGTGCGTCACAACGAAAGAGACCGCTGCCCCAAATGTAAAAGGTCTATCATCTTCAAAGCCGAGGGAAAGGTCGGCAATATCGTAGACGAATCCTGTGCCACCTATTTTCAAAAAACAAAAACAGGTTTTGTGATGCGATATTTCGCGGTAAGCAAGGGGTACAGCACTAAAAAAGGCGATTCTTCTCACTACCGCCATCCGACTTTGCTGGTGCATGAGGAGATAAGGCATTTTTTTGATGTTCAAAACGACCGGGTTGTTCGGGGCAAGCAATATAGGTTTGATAGCTTCAAAATGACCGATATAGTGCGCTGGTGCGAAGCTACAAGAGTAGGCTCTTGGAGTGCTCCCGTATACACAAGAAATCTTCGCCATGCTTTGCGCGACACCCCTTGGAAATATTGTGCGATATATGAACTCGCAAAAAACGCAGCATCAATCAATGCTCACCGCTATTTCGGGGAGTATGAGGAAAATCATGTTTACGAGTATCTTGTGAAGGCACGGTTGTATAGGCTTGTGCTTGATAGCTTAGATTTCTTTAGTCGGGTAGAACTAAACTTTAATGGCAAAAATTTGCCCGAGGTCCTAAAAGTATCAAAATTTGGGATTCGGCAGATACAGCGCTTTAACGGAGGCAGCTATCACTTGAAATTAATCCGCATTATGGAGGGCGCAGGCTATCATCTTACCGATGAGCTCTTGAAAACCTTTATCAAAATGGATTTCAAGCTGCATTTATTAACGCAACTCCTAGAAGTTAGCACGCCTCAAAAGGTTATCAACTACATTAACCGCTGTTTGGCAAGCTGGGAGCAAAAAAACGACTCCGACCCAATTTCAAACATAACCACTTATTGGCGTGATTATCTAAGTAATTGCGTAAAGCTGGGCTATGACTTGAAAAATGATTTTAATGTATTCCCGCCTAACTTGAAAGCAAGCCACGATAGGGTCTACAGAAAATATGCAGAAATCGCTGAAATCGAGCGAGTAGAAAGAGCTACCAAACTAGCTGCTGAAAGGGCCAAAGAAGCGGTATTGCAAAGTAAAATCATTGCAGAAATGTATAAACCTTTGCAAGATGCTTTTGGTTTTACTCACAAGGGCTTAGGTCTGATTGCTGTGGCTCCTTCTGAATACAAAGATATTGTAACCGAAGGCGAGTTATTGCGGCACTGCGTTCACACAGGTTCTTACATTGAGGACATGGTTAAGGGCGAGGGTTATGTTATGTTCGTCCGAAAAGCAGATGAGCCAAATCAGCCTTATTACACCGCCGAAATTGTGGATGGAGTTATCCAGCAATGCCGCGGCAGAAAGAACGCAGATACACCTGAAGATGTAAAAGAGTTTGTTAGCCATTGGCAGAACAGACTCAAAAAGAAAAATGCAAGTAATATTAAAATTCTACCTGCACCTGCGGCTATAGAAATGGCTGATTTACAGGTAGCAGCATAATCCTAAGGAGGAAACGAGTATGTTTTTAAGAATTGAGAGAAATGTTTTGTTAAATGCCGTCAAAATGGCAATGAGAGCAGTAGGTGGTTCGAGTGCGGTTTCGCAGATTTACAACTATATGCTGGTCGAAAATCTAGCCGAAGGTGTTAGATTTACGTGCAGAAATAGCCAAGGACTCTGCATACAAACTGCATTTGTTCCAAATACCCTCTCTCTTGATAAAAAAGAGGGTAAAATTGCTCTTGATGCAAAGTTTTTTGCAGGAGTGATTGAAAAGTTGCCGGCAGGCGAATTGACAATTGAGGTTGATGATAAATTCTATGCCACCATTAACCAAGGTAAAATAAACAGCGGAATACCAGGGTTTGACCCGAAGGTATTTCCTGCCGTTGAAGATTTTGAGCCTACAAATAGCATCACCATTAACGGAAAAACCTTTAAGGATATGATTGACCAGACTATCTTTTGTGCGTCATCTGACCCAAGCCCTCAAAAAGTGGCTCTTACGGGACAGTTTATCAAAATATCCGAAGGTCTTATGGAGATATGCTCTGTTGATGGTCATAGGATTGCCCATGCTCAATCCAGCATAGAATACACGGGTGAAGGTTTCCATTTGCTTGTTCCTTCAAAGGCACTGGCAGAAGCCAGCAGACTCATGCCGACAAAAGAAGGGGATGAAGTCAAGCTATGCTTTGATGATAAGAAGGTTTGGCTTACCTTTGAAGGGGCTAAAGTCATATCCAGCCTCATCGAAGCTACTTTTATTGAGTATGAAAAAATGTTTGGCAGCACTCATACGCTTTCCATCAAGCTAAATCGAGCAGAGCTTCTCTCTAGCATAGACAGAGCTACTTCGATTGACGGTAGAATTACGACCGTTAGGCTTGATATCAACGGAAGTTCTATGAATATTTCATCAAGAACTGCACTTGGCTTTATGGATGAGGATGTGGAGGTTAAAAATAATGGCGACAAACTCACTATTTTCTTTAATTCTCTATATCTGTTAGATGCTCTTAAAGCGATGTCGTCTGAGGAGGCGGAAATTTTCCTTGACGACCCAAACAAGCCTGGTATCATTCGCCCCACGGATAGCACGGATTGCAAGTATTTGATGCTTCCTATCAATCCGATTAGTGCTGAAGCGAAATTCACCACAGCGCGCGCCGCTGTTGCAAAGGCTGCATAGAATGTGATAATACAGGAACGAATTGCCCCTGGCTTTTCGTTCCTGTATTTTTTATCTTTATTTTTAAGGAGAGATTGCTTGTGAAGATTTTGGTTTGCCTAAGTTCTGCTTATGTCAGAGAACAACAAATTTATGTTGGTCAGTGCTTAGACACTGCATTTGACGAAAAAGAAGAAAATAATTGGCTGGATGTTTCTATGGGGGTCGCTGTGGCTATTTTGGATGCTAAAAGCGTGCAAAAAGCCATTGAGGTTATTGCCAAAGAATACAATTGCTCGGCAGATAGATTTGATGGCTATGTGCTAGATGAAAATGAAGCGCAAGGCTTCTTGCGTTAATTATGCGTGCAAATATGCGGAGGAGGAGAAATTATGAATGTGTACAGCGAGCTGAACGAAAGGCATCAGCAGGAGTTTAACGAATTTCCTATGGTTTTTGCTTTTAGCAAAGAGCAGTTGGATAAAGCTATGGTGAAGTTGGGTCTTGACCCAGGGGACACCGACAAAGTTGTGGGCTTTTTCGGCGGAGGCATTTACCGAAAAAGCGACCAAGGCAAACTTGATGAGCTACTTGAGCGTCAAAGGCGTGAAAAACAGCAAGCCATCGACGATGACAAAACTGGAAAAGGTTATATTTTCCATATGTTTTATGCCGTTTTAGATGGACACGAGTTTGGTTTCACAGAGGAGCTTGATGACTCTCTTGAACTTCTAGGACTAACTATGGAGGAAATTGAGAAAAGCAAACCCTTAAAGCGAGGTCTAAAGTTGGCGATTGAAAAAATAAAGAAAAGGAGTGCTTTGAAATGAAAATGATTAAGGTGCGCTTTTTGCATGATGACCCATGTTCTTGCACAACAACCTTCAAAGAGGTCGATGCAGAAAAATACTACAACCGTACAGATGATGGCGGCTGGTATACGGTCTATCCTTCAAACGGGTACTGGGAATGTTGTGACCCAGTAAAAGGCGATATTTCGTTTGAGGCTTTAGACTCTTGCGGAAATATACTTTTTACTGAAAATGTTGATGAACTCGGAGTTTTTGTGCCTATGAAAAGAAAGATAAAAGAAATTGCGGCAGAAATTGCAGAAAAGGCAGGGCTCGTTTCTTATGAGCATTGGAAAAACTGGTTACTTAAAGAAAAGGATGCTCACGGCTATGATGGTTATATTGATAATTGGCTATATGCCGAAAGTCAAAATGTGCCTGCCTTAGAGATGAATGAAGTTAATGGGCATCCGATTGAGGATTTCAGTTATCTTGGCATAGATTTTACTATTCGTGCCGAGAGCCTTGGACACAAGATTTGTGGTAAAAAGTGGATTGATGTTCGCATCTACGAAAAGAAATACGGCACTTGCGCTGAAATCTGCGGATTTGTGCTATAAAACAATAAAAGGAGGCCTTTGCATGACTGTAGAAGCTATTTTACAGGAGCATTATGGGATTAAAAAGGTGTATCGAAAAATACCCAAAGCTATAGGTGATTATAAAGTCGCAAGCGGAGATGAATACCAGGTATATGATTACTTTACAATGGCAGGCAATAAGGCGTTTTCCAAACTGCTAAGCCTGTTTTATGACTTGGATTTTGTCTTTGAAGGCGATATGGACATCGCATCAATCATATCCACGCTAAAAGAACTTGCTAGAGCAGGCTGTTTTATTGATGTTAGTGCAAGTCCTCGCAATACCTGCTTGGACAGCATCTTGACAAGTCAGTTCGGTCACAAAAAATCGTTTTTGAAAAAGCGAAAAATTGCTGGATATTACTTGGACGGCGAACCCGAGCCAGCATACTGCTATTTGACCGAAGTGGGTGCCAAAGCATATAGCCGCTTGACTGGGTTGATTTATAGCCTTGGCGAGCTATTAGGTGATAGTTTTAACACCTGCCGCTTGGTAGAATCTCTTGACCAGATTGTATCTGATAGTGAATATTGATGTGACAAAAGGAGGAACGAATGGAGATAATTAAAACGATAGCCTCTGATAACGCGGAAAAGAAATGCCGAAATTGCGGCTATCAAGAAATCCGCAAGGAGGATTATTATGAAATTGATGGGCATTTATACTGCGGCAACTGTTTTTGTTATTGCGCCTGTTGCAGTGAGCCCCATCCAGTAAGCGTGAGCTTTTACACAGTTACAGGAAACGGACAAAGCGACTCAAGGGAATATTCTGTGTGCGACAAATGCTTGCATAATGAATACCTTATTTGTAAAGTCTGTAAAACGCCAACCCACAAGGAACTTTTTGCCGATACAGGCAAAGGGCGTATTTGTCAGAATTGCCGATAATCGTTGGCATCGTAATGAATATCAAGTATTACCAAATGGAAGCTGGGGCGAATTTATCGCTTCGGCTTTTTATTATAGGAAAAGCAAGGGCATCGACCCCTTAGCGAAAGGAGATTTTTATGAAATCACAAACAAACTTATCTGCCCAAATTTTAAGGGTACAGGAACTGGTAGCGGAGATTAACCGTCATAATCACCTCTATTACAACGAAAACTCCCCCGAAATTTCAGATGCCGAATATGACAAGTTATTCGACGAACTGAAATCTTTAGAGGCGGAAACAGGCTTTATCTTATCAAAGTCGCCGACCCAAAGCGTAGGCGCGCCTGTTGTTATGAGTGAACTCGCCATCGTACAGCACGAAGCACCGCTTTTATCGCTTGACAAGACAAAAGAAGAATCCGCAGTTGTTGGTTTTGTCGGGGGACACGATGCACTTATGATGCTGAAACTGGATGGGCTGACCGTCAACCTGCATTACGATGGCGGCAAGTTAATCAGAGCGGCAACCCGCGGCGATGGCTATGAGGGGGAAGATATTACCCACAATGCCCGAGTATTCGCTGATGTTCCGCTAGAAATACCGCACAAAGGCTTTTTGTCGATAACAGGTGAGGCGCATATTCTTAGAGATGATTTTGAGCATTTGCGCGCTACTACCGTTGGCAGCGATGGCAAGCCATACAAAAACTCCCGCAATCTAGCGTCGGGCTCCGCTCGCCAATATGATGCAGGAGAATGTGCTAAGCGGCGTGTTAGACTGAGTATCTTTGGGGTTCCTAACGGGGCTTCTTTAGAGGGTGCTGAATACCCTGATAATTCAGGCGAAACACCAACTATGATTCCTGTGGATATAAACAGCAAATCTTCTATGCTGTATTATCTGCAAGGCATCGGATTTAAGCTGGCTGAATTTCACAAGCTGGGCAACGACATCATTAACGGCATCCCGCTTACGATTTCACGGTTAGGAGCCTATGCGACGGAGCGTGGTATACCCATTGACGGGCTCGTGATAACCTATGATGATGTAGCGTACTCAAAATCCCTTGGCCGCACAGGAAACCACTATCGGGACGGTCTTGCGTTTAAGTTTGAAGATGACGCAACTAAAACCATACTGCGAAGCATCACATGGAAAGTGACTCGTTCGGGTGCATTGTCTTGCACCGCCAATTTCGACACAATAGAGATTGACGGCACGGATGTTTCTAACGCGTCTTTGCATAACCTGACGTTCATTGAAGGGCTTAACCTTAAAATCGGTGACAGGGTTATGGTAAGCAAACGCAATATGATAATTCCGCATATTGAGGGGAATCTCGATGCCAACAAGCAGGGCGACCCAAATGCAGAGCCCTTACTTCCGAAGGAGTGTCCGTGCTGCAAATCTGAACTTACTACACGATTCAACGAAGAATCTGAGCCGACGCTATATTGCACAAATAAATCATGCCCCGACCGTATTTTACGGCAATTAAGGCATTTTGTTAGCAAGAAGGCTATGGATGTAAGCGGTCTTTCTGATGGAACGCTGAAAAAGCTCATGGATGCGGGATTGATTACCAATAAGATTGATATTTACAATCTTGCGGCTTGCGAGAGTGTGATAATCAGCATGGACGGGTTTGGAAGAAAGTCCTTTGATGGTCTTGTTGCAGCCATAGAAAAGAGCAAAACCACAACTATGGAGAAATTCATAATTGCTATGGACATACCAATGCTTGGCCGCCATGCAAGTGCGATTTTGTGCAAAGCATTTAATTACGACCTTGATAGCATCAAGGCAGCCGCCATGAGCGGCTTTGATTTTAGGGTATTGCAGGATTTTGGAGATGCTCTCCACTACAGTATTCACAACTGGTTTGTGCATGAAAGCAATGTCTTGCAATGGGAACAAATTTCAGGGCTTTTGACCTTTAAGGCTTCACGCACGCAAGCGGCCGCGGCATCATCTGAAACTTTAGAAGCACAGGTTCAGGCAGACAGTCCGTTTGTCGGAAAAACTATTGTTGCCACTGGCAGCTTTGACAACTTTACCCGTGATTCTATAAATGATTTCATAGAATCCATCGGAGCTAAGGCTGGCAGCAGTGTTTCAAAGAAAACAGATTATGTCGTTGTTGGCGAAAAGGCTGGCAGTAAGAAGAAAAAAGCCGAGGAACTTGGCATAACCACTTTGTCCGAGGCAGAATTTATGGAAATGGCAGGGGCTTAGGTCATATGCTCACGCAGAAAGGAGTTTGCCATGGATATATTTGACAACGGAACACCAAAGTATCAATCACCCAGTATGATTTATGACGGGCTTTGTGATTTGGTGCAAAGTGAGGAAATAAGCATATTGTCCGAAATATTTCCTGATGTAAGCTGGGAAAGGCAAGGGTATCATTATCAAGTCGAGGGAGATAGGCTCAAGTATAAATTTGAGGAGCTGACATCCCATTGCGACAAAATGTGGACTATGGCGGTTGCTGTGTGGCAGATTGACCAGGATGAGGTACACGGGTTAATTTTTGAGGCATTATGCAACTCTGATTTTGCAAAGCGTATAGGCTTAAAAAAGCTATTCGTGGAACACATGCTCAAAGGTAGCGACACCCAGTACAAAGAAATTATAGCGGCTTATGAGGACGAAGTACGAGAGTTAAACCGATTCGACAATCATGAAATGGTAAAGGCGTTTGTTCGGGTGATGGAAAACTATGGCCAATCGTTCGAGTACGTTACGCCCTATCCTCTATACAATAGTTTTGCGTATCATTTTTGTGAAAAGCTACGCAGGATGAACGTGCAGGCCGAAGCTGCTCTTGTGGCGGAGTGCCGTTCGCTTTTGACTAGCTACGATGATTTAATGTTTGGTTTGAAGGTGAACCAGGCATTGCATGAAGGGCTTGAAGGTGCATTTAAGATGCGAACCAAAGAATTAACGGCCGAGTATGACGAAAAGACCAATGCCCTTTTGGCGTTGGCAGCAAAACATGGGCTGCTAGAGGATTTTCAAAGAGATGTTCTCTTGCTTAGTCCTCCAGCTATTCCAGTGTTGGATGTTGGTATTATAACCACTAACGAATAAGGAGAGAAGCAATTGTGGGATGGGTGTGCTGTTTGATGCGCCCATCCCATTTTGTTTTCTAAGGAGGATTGCGATGGCAAAAAGCAAGAAAAATTCAGGCGGATTTCAGTTGTATGATAAACACAGCAAGACCTTGTTGAAACTCATTCAAGAAGCTGCCTATAGCAAAACACAAAGAGCTGTATTTAGCGACTTTGTTGAAGCGACGGCCATAAGTATCGTGAATTTATCCAACTTCAAACCAAAAGAAGTGTGGGAAAATAGAGAAAGGCGGTATTTAGATATTATCAACTCATACGAAAGGCGGCATCAGCTGTTATTTCCGCAAATGGTCAAAGAATTAGAGCTGGCATTAACGGAAAAAGTGCATACTACAGGGCCTGAGGACATCCTTGGGGCGATATATCATTCCTTGGATATGGGCAAGTCCGAAAGGGGTCAATTTTTTACCCCGCAGGAAATATCTGACTTGATGGCTAAAATGGTGTACAGTTTAAGCGAGCGAAATGCTTCAATAAAAGAAAAAGGTTACATTGCTCTTGCAGAACCGACCTGCGGGAGCGGCGTTATGATTACAGGTTTTTGCAAAGTTATGGCGGAAAATGGGCTAAATTACAATCGCCAATTATTCGTTGAAGCTACTGATATTGACTTGATGTGTGTGCATATGGCGTATATCCAGCTCAGCCTTTACGGTGTACCAGCCATTGTCATACACGGCAACAGCCTTACCGACGATGAGTGGTCTCGCTGGTTTACGCCTGTTTATATCGCCTTTGGATGGGATTTGAAATTAGGAATTTAACTAAAAATTTTAGGAGGAAAGAAAAATGGAAGATAAGTTTATTTTGATGTATCATTTTGACGGAGAAATCGAAATGCCCACGCTGCATGAAACACTAGATGAGGCTCACAAGGCTATAAAAGAGAGCCTAATTCACGCCATGGAAGGCAGTGATGATAGCGTTTTCGAGGAATACGATGGTTCGTATTTCTGGGAATCAGATGGTGATTATGCCTGGTTTGATTCTGACCACGGCAGGCACGCTTGGAGGATTGTAAGCATCAAGGAATTAGAAGAATACAGCAAGCAGACCTTGGGTGAAGCGGAGGGTGTGCTGTGAGAAAAAACTTACTAAACGAGATTGAATGGCGAAAGCTCCTCATAAAGCGGCTGAAATCAGCACACTCGGCTCTTAAAAGGGATGCTGCGGCAGAAAGAAAACGGCTCGATGAGTCGAAGCAACTTGCCGCGGGCTATGACACTTTCGAGGAGGCTCAAGAAGCCTATGGATGGGAATGTATCACCTTAAAACAACTCGACGACATCAAGGCTATCTTAGAAAATCATCAAGTAGGCATAACCGAAACAGCCTCAGCTCAGATGAGCCAAATAATCGGCGACTTAGAAGGTGAAATCAAAATGTTGAAAAGAGACCCTGAATACAGGGATGAGGTTATTGGTGATGACCAGGATTATTCATAAGCAAAAGGCTTGCTTATTGTTGAAATCAGAGCAATCACCCAAATTTTAAGGAGGAAATAATATGAATATTACAGTACCTTATACTTTTGAAGAAAGCTATCTGCCCACCACAAGGCATAGGAAGCTGCGCTGGCGGGAGGTTGAAAAGGAATTTGTTGTGACAATCAAAGAAATATCAACAAAAGATGCCCCTGTTGCTTTTATTGTCACCGAGCCACACCTTTATGCTCCCATAGAATATCGCTGGTTTGATAATGAGCTTTGGGTGCCTGAGAATTATCGTGACCTTTATCGCTCGAGGAAATATCATAGCAAAGAAGGGTGCGCCAATTCCAGCAGTAGCGATATTGATACTGATGACGGCAATGTAACCATCTATTGTGCAAGCTGCGACGAAGCCCATCAAACCGCTTGCTCCCATGAGAACAGAGGGTTTTTTCACAAATCAGCAGAGCTGATTAAGTGTATGCAAAGATGTCCGAGCAGTTGCCAGAAAGTCAAAAGGAACGAACAGGCCATAATCAACAGTATTCTCGATGGTGCTGCTACACACATCCTCATCGACGGAATTATGTACACGAATATCGGAGAACCCCGATATGTTCTAATGACATTTGGTTTGGGCCGCAACCACGGCGGCACTTCTTTGTCTATTGACAATCGCTACAATGTAAACATAGGCAAAAATAGATATTACAATGCCTTTGACCGAGAAAGGGCGATTGCAGATACCATTGCAACCGCCAAAGGACGAGGCGATAATGAGAGTGTTGGCCGTATCGGCTGCAAAACCATAGAAGTCCTTATGCCTGAAGCCGTTAAATGCAATCCTCAAGAAGAACATGGGGATGGATGCGAGTTTCAAAACGACCTTAATGCAATAACTCAAATTGCTTCAAACAACGCAGAAGCAGGGCTGTTAGCTACTGCGCTTGCCTTGAGTGAGATGAACAAGGAGAATAGTGCATAATGCTGATATTATCACTAATATTGGCCGAAAAACAAAATAAATTGCAATGTATCGCGTCAACATTCAACATCACTCTGCAATGCAAGGATGGCAGCATAAAGCAAAGTAGCAATGCGTAGAATTAGCGCAATAAGAGCATTTTACAAGAGGCCGTTCATTTGACGGCTTCTTTTTATTTGCAAAAGCAAATCATTGTGCAAGACATTAAAGAATCCTAAAAGCAAAATTTTCTCAGTAAATAGGTGTCTTGAGAAGGGCGAGCTTGCTTAGGGGTTACTCAGACAAAGGCATTGGGTTGGGCTACTCATTCAATTTTGGGAATCGCGTCTTAATTTTGTTAATAATGCCTGATATAATGTGGTTACAGTTAATAATATTAGTGTGAGCATGGGATTTTCAATATAAAACATTATTGTAATAAATTGCATTTCGCCACACAAAAAACACATTTCTCTGATAGCCTATATTTGAGGTGATTTACGATGCAAAAAATTTTGATAGTGGATGATAACCGCCAAATCGTTTCTACATTGGAAGAATATACTTTGAAAGTAAATGGAAAATAGAAATTTAACGAACCTATCACAAGGACATAGCCTCGCTGATGCCAATGATTCTCGCATCAAATAGAGTTGATATGGTGTTACACCATGCCGTCAAATAAACCTTCAAAAATTCGCTATTGATTTTCAACGGTTAAACGCATATAATTATAACAGTACCTTTTGAAAATTCATTTTCACCAACAAAATGTTAGGAGCGAATATATGGATGGTTTTATCCGAGTAGACGAAATTGCACAACGCTGGAATATTTCACCAAGGCAAGTGCAAGCAATGTGCAAGGCAGATATGATTGAGGGTGCAATAAAATTTGGCAATACATGGGCAATTCCCGAAGATGCAAAAAAGCCAACTCGCACAGGCAAGTCAAAGCCGGGGCGCAAATCAAAAACAAAAGATGGGTGAAAATTTTAGAAACAGTTTAGAATTTGTTTATAACCAGTTTAGTGATGAGGGGTATAATTTTGACAAGAGATTAAAGTTGGGTGGTGTTTGTATATGACAATTAAAAAGCGGCTATTTATATCAAATCTACTTATGACCGTAGTGCCGTTTATTATTTCGGCAGTAACGATGCTGTCAGGTCTATCAATTCTAAACTTGCTGACTAACGGTGATTACGCAATGCAACGTGGCGGTGGTTGGCGGGCAGATATGTTGAATGACGGCCAACAGCTACAGTTGGCATTGATGGCACTTGGCATTATAGTGTTTTTCTTGGCGGTTGTTATCATCACCAACCGCCTTCTAACAAAATATGTGTTTCGTAAAATTATGCAGCCTTTGGAAATTCTATCTGACGGTGTGCAGAACATAAGTGAGGGCAATTTAGATTTCAGAATTTCGCACACAGGACATGACGAATTTCGCCCGATAAGTGATGCGTTTAACAATATGGCAGAACAATTGAAAATATCTATAGAGGAAGTGCAAAAGAACGAGCAGAACAGGAAGGAATTATTTGCGGGCATTTCACATGATTTGCGTTCTCCGCTTACATCTATAAAGGCACTTGTGGAGGGGTTAATTGATGGCGTGGCAGCATCGCCCGAAGCACAGCAAAAATATTTGACGAACATCAAAAGCAAAACAGAGGACATAAACAACACCATATCCCAATTATTTTTGTATTCTAAAATGGATATGGGCAATTATCCGACCAATCCTGAAAAGATTGATATAGGTGTGGAATTGCAGGATTTTGTAAAGGCATCACAGCACGAATATGAAGCAAAAGGGCTGCATTTGAAAATTGTCGGCACGACTTCCAATGTAAATATCCATGTTGACCCATTGCAATTGCGGAGTGTTTTCGTAAACTTGCTGGACAACAGTGCGAAATACAAGAAGAAAGAAGCAGTAACGGCAAGGATTACTTGCATTGCTTCAGACAATAATGTGCGCATAATTTTTGAAGATAACGGTCCGGGGGTTTCGGAAGATGCACTCCCGCAATTATTTGAAGTGTTCTATCGCACAGACCCATCAAGGCAAAATCCACATCAAGGGAGCGGATTGGGACTTGCAATAACACGCAAGTCCATCGAGCGAATGGACGGTGAAATAACCGCCGAAAACATAGCCGAGGGTGGATTGCGAATGATTATCAAAATTCCAATTATGAAAGAAGGGCAGCCAATATGAAGAAAATCCTAATCATTGAAGATGACCCTGTAATCGCTAGCGTGGAAAAAGACTATTTAGAAGTCAACGGTTACGAGGTTGATATAGCCGAAACAGGTGGTAGCGGTTTAGAAATTGCGCTGAAAGGACAGCATGATTTGATTTTGTTGGATTTGATGTTGCCGGGGATTGATGGCTTTACAATATGCAAAAAACTTCGTGAAACCCTCGACATTCCTATTATAATGGTAACAGCCAAGCAAGAGGACATTGACAACATCAAGGGGCTTAATATGGGTGCAGACGATTATATTACTAAACCTTTCTCGCCTAATGTGCTTGTAGCCCATGTGAAAGCCAACCTCGCACAGTATGAACGCCTAAAGCAATCAGGCGGCAAAAGCACGGACGAAATGACCGCAGGTAACATTCGCATTATAACCAGTTCCCGCCGTGTCTTTGTTTCCAATAAAGAGGTAGATGTCAAAAATAAAGAGTACGAGCTGCTACTCTTTCTGATGACGAACAATGATATGGTATTCAGCAAGGAACAGCTTTACGAGCGGATTTGGGGATATGATGCCCTCGGTGACAACGCAACCGTAACCGTACATATAAATCGGTTGCGTGAAAAAGTGGAAGAAGAACCATCACAGCCCAAATATATTCAAACGGTGTGGGGCGTTGGGTACCGTTTCAAGGTGTAGATGAATTTTATGCGAACGCACACGACCAGCATTAACGATGCTGGTTTTTTTGTTGCCTTAATTCAGTTTAGAAACAGTTTAGATTTAATTTAGAATTGTTTAGATTTGCTTTATAGGGAGTTTAGAAGTGTAGTTTATTATTATTCTTGTAAGGGCAACCAACACAAAAACAAGGAGGTGCTGGCTGATGTCAGTAATCAAAATAGAGCATCTGACGAAGGACTACGGACACAATCGAGGAGTGTTTGATGTATCGTTTACCGTGCAAGAAGGTGAAGTATTCGGATTTCTCGGACCCAACGGCGCAGGCAAGACCACAACCATACGCCACATAATGGGATTTTCTCGCCCGCAGAAGGGCAAGGCAACCGTTAAAGGCATGG
>JGI24694J35173_10000301_pt1 | contig 47015 bp, 40 predicted proteins | sample TergutCo191P1_FD_35173 | JGI IMG/M metagenome (IMG submission 35173) | reverse complement strand
CAGCGGGGGCATCTGAGTTCTATGGTTATTGTCATATCTCATGGTATCGCTTTTGCCCTGGCTGTAGCTACTACCTCGTCATACTTTCTGCATCACCACCCACACTTTAGGACAGGCTCAAAACAGACAGAAGTTGTCTGTGAGGGCATATCCATTGTGCGTATCACGGGTTTAACTCATCACCCCAGAAAACCAACAAAAAGAACGGCCCCTCTGCCGGTGTTTTTGACCGCCGCTATATCAATCAGTCCCATACCTTTCAGGGTCGAAACACCCCGCGGGGCATCATCGGAATTAAGTTCTGCTCTCTGGATTGCCCTTATCACGGATTCAACCCCAGCGGCTTTCTCTTGGGTTTGCCACAGCTTTGCCTTGAATTAGGCTTTTGTCTTGTTTGTTTCCCTGTAGATCGGGCGGTCAGCTTTTTCCCACTCACCTTGTCGATGAACTCGACATAGTAAATGCCGCTTTGTCGTTTGTGTAGATAACACTCCCGACGCATAATGGCTCCTTTGGGAAAATTCTCACGATTTTTCCCATTCTTGTATTTAGGAGCCTCTATGTCGGTTTCTCCTGATCATAAAGACTTGTGCTAATTCCTTACCCTGTAAAGAATTAGCTATATGCCACCTCGGGGAATTGAACCCCAGACACGCAGATTTTCAGTCTGCTGCTCTACCAACTGAGCTAAGGTGGCATTATCGGGGCCTAAGCCGTCTCTGCACCGTTTTTGGGAAACGACCAAATAAAACACGCAATTGTGCGGGCCCCGTATGCTTACTATGCCAGAACCCAAAGAATTTGTCAATAGTCTGCGGTGCCATCTTTCAAAAAAATCGTTATACTACCCTCATGTCCGACACATCCAATTTTCCGCTTCAAGTTAGGATCGCAGGGATTGCCGCAGGCGGAGCGGGATTGGCAAAGGTTAATGGGAAAAACGTCTTTATCGAGGGGAGCATTCCCGGCGAAACGGTCATCTGCCGTATAGTCGAAGAGCATCATTCATGGGCACAGGCGGAACTGCTGGAAGTTCTTGAGGCTTCGCCCGACCGAACGCAACCCGCTTGTGAGTTTTACGGCCTGTGCGGTGGCTGTAGCCTGCAACACATGAGTTATTCCGCCCAGATTGCGGCGAAAACAGCCATAGTAAAAGATACTTTTACCCGCATTGGCGGCTTCAGCCCGCCTGAACCCAAGGTTTCACCTTCCGAGCCCTGGGAATACCGGAACCGGATGCAGTTCCATGCCATCAGACAGTTTGACAAAAACCATCCCGATGCTTTCTGCGGCCTAAAGGCGCGAAAAGCCGCCGACATCATCCCTGTTTCCGATTGCCCCATTGCCGATCCGGGGATTCGAAGCCTTCTGTCGAACAAAGGGACGGAGGCGAAAGTTTTTTTTGTGTCGCCAGGGAAAGACCGCGTTACGGTATATGCCCGGGAAGGGCTTCTCCTCAGCGAGGGCGGGGTTACCCGGGGAAAGACAAGGATACTGGAAAGGGAACTGGCCTTGGATGCAGGGGTGTTTTTCCAGAGCAATGGTATCCTGTTGGAAAAACTTGTCCTGGATTTGCGGGAAATAACCGCCAATTTAAAGGGTGCTGCAGTGGCGGATATGCCCATGGCAGATTTATACTGCGGGGTGGGTACCCTTGCCGCCTTTCTAGGCCAGATGTTCCCCCGTATTGACATGGTCGAGGAGAGCAAAGCCGCCATTGCTCTTGCCAGGGAAAATCTTGCGGCATTCGGGTCAGTCAACTTTTACGCCAAACGCATCGAGAGCTGGGCAAAAACCGCCAATTTACATAATTATGGCTTTGTGGTAGCGGATCCTCCGAGGCAGGGGCTTGATCGGACCTTAACCCGTAAGCTTTCGGAAAACGGGCCGCAGGTTTTGGCCTATGTTTCCTGCAACCCTGCAACACTGGCCCGGGACAGCAATACGCTTCTGGCGGCATACGAGCTGGCGGAACTTCGTTGGTACGATTTTTATCCGCAAACCGCCCACATCGAATGTATGGCGCTGTTTTTAAGGCGGGGTGGGCGGTAGTTGCTAGCGCTCACATTGATCTTCATCTCCAGATGTGGTATTTTCAAGTTATGGTGCCTCATGCGACAAGCAAAAAGCGCCTCCTGTCATAGTGCGAGGTTCCTTGGAGTGTGTTTCGGCCGCCCAGACAGCCTTGCGTGTCTTTTTCCCTTGTTTTGCCCCAAGGCATGCTTGAGCTTGGTGGTCTTTTTCGAGTGCAGGGGAAGTTTTCAGAGGCGGGACATCGTCAAAAGGACGCTATCTTTGAAGAAATCTCTATTATTGCTGTTTACGTTTTCTCTGCTGGTGGCATTTCCCCTGTCTTCCCAGGAACAGATATATAACGGCTATGACGATGAGGATCAGGTGGAACAGGAAGCCTACCTTCCGCCCGATCCATTGGAGCAGCAACTTCCCAACGACGATAGGCTTTATGTTATTGTCGCTTTTGAATTCGACATAAGGGGACGCACGCGCCCTAGTGCCCTGATGCACAATGCGGAACTCAGGGTTGGCGAGGAACTACACGGAAGGGACGGCCTTGAAGAGTATATCCGCGACAAGACCCAGGTTCTTACAAATATGAGGGTTTTAAGAGACACCGTGGAAATAAGCTATTCGGTGGGCGAGAGGCGGGAAGACGGTGCATACCCAGTAACCCTCATGATTAGGGTCGAGGACTCATGGAACATCATCGCCTTGCCCATTCCCGAATACGACAGCAACACGGGTTTTGAACTTGACATTAGGGCTAGGGACTACAATTTTCTGGGAACGATGAACCCTCTGCGGATAGATCTGGGCTATCGCCGCGACCTGGACGGGCGCAATTCGTTTGAGGTGATGGTAGATTCCAATATCCCTTTTATGGCATGGGGTTACCGTTGGAATTTTGTGTTTCAAAATGTCTTTCAGTACCGACCGGAGTCTTACGAGCCGTTTTTTTTCAGGAACACCACGGGGCTTTCCGTGGAATTGCCTTTCCACAGAACCACGTTTACTATGGGTTTCGAGGAATCGTTCATACTGAACCAAGAGAACCCGCGGGCCCACAGGATGACCGACGAAGATGGCAGGATGATTCAGCCATGGTATACGTTTCCCGAAAATTTTCAGAGCGGCCTGTACATGTCCAGCAGACTGTTCGTGTCATGGAGAATACCCACTGGGCTGACAACAGGCAGGTTCGGGGAACTTACGTACACCCTGACTCCATCGATAACTTTCAACCACGAACTGCCCGACTGGACATTGCAGGACTTCCGTAGGGGGCCTTTCGCTAATTTTTCTCACTCATTGGGTTTCGGCAGAATCGACTGGCATGGCAACTACAGAAGCGGTCTTTCCGTCTCGTTGAGCAATTCGTTTTCCTATGACTTTTTCCGTTATGACAGGCTTCAAGACCCTTTCCTCGCCACACTTTCCTTTAGTGGTGCTAGCCATTTTATCGTGAGTAGATTTCTTGGTTTTTCCGCCAGAGTTCAGTCCAGGCGCTGGTTTTTCTTCGATGGCCGTGGCTACCACGACAACGCTGGCGATGTCCTGCGCGGCATTGCGGACAGGTCGCTACAAGCCGATTACATGTTGTCGCTCAACATGGATTTTCCTTTCCGTGTGCTGGTCTTTGCCCCATCGCAGTGGCTAAACAACAACAGGCTCCGTCTCTTTGATTTTGAATTCCACATCTCGCCAATGCTCGACCTCGCAATGTTCGACGATCCTAGAACGGGAAGGGACGTTGCTGCGGCAGGCGGGCTTGAATTTATAGTATTTCCCGAAGTCATGCGGGCCTTGTTTCTGCGCTTATCTATCGGGGTGAATGTGCTGGAAGTTTTAAACACAAGAAGCATCCCTGGCGGAAACAACCGTGAGATAACTCTTGGTTTGGGGCATTTTTTCTAAATTACAATGAAAATAAACATCGTTATACCCACTATACGCAAACTGTATGGACTCCTTTCCAGAAAACACAGGATGTATTGGGGTTTTGTGATACTGCTCAGCATCGGTTTTTCGCTCGTTGAAACGATCGGTATTTCTGCAATAATGCCCTTTATCTCGGTGGCTTCAAACCCCGACCTTCTTGATTCGGGGTTGTACAAGAGACTGTTTGATATAGTAGGGGTACAACAGAGAGAAACATTCATCATTTTATTCGGTATTGCCATTATTGTTTTTTACATGCTCCGCGCCGTTTACAGCGTTGTTCACACATACATTATCAGCAGATTTTCAAATGCAGTTGCTAGATATTTTTCCACCAAAATATTTGACGTGACTCTTTCATTGCCGTACACCACTTACGTCCAAAAAAATTCGGGCGAGATAATGGGGATAATTAACAGCGAGGCTGGGCGGATGAGTAGCATCTCCATGCATATCCAAAAATTTTTTACTGAATTGTTCACAATCTCCATGGTATACACATTATTAATGATCGTCAACTGGCAGATGACGTTGATACTCACGTTTGCCCTTGTCTTTCTTGCCTTTGTATTTCTGAGACTACTAGTTGTAAAGAATAAATCCATTGGTAAGAAACGTGTTGAAGCTGATAAAAAAACTTTCCGTCTATTAATGGAGGCGCTTGGCAATTTCAAATTTGTCAGGCTTAAGGGAAACAAGAATGAATTGGTCGGTAATTACAACAACGCAAAATCAAAATCAGCAAAAGCAAATGTAACAAGCACGACCTTAAATGCAACACCTAAAAGCATACTTGAAAGCATGGGTTTTTCGCTTCTGATTGTGGCGGTCATTCTTATTCTGGCGCGGTACAACGATGCCTCAATGGTCATTCCAATAATTTCAATGTATGCACTTGCTTTATATCGCATACTACCCTGCATACATCGGTTGTTTCAAAACATTAACACCATTGCCTTCGCACAGCATTCTATGGATACAGTTGCCGAAATGGTTCGTCAACCGACCGAAAATGAAGGAGACGAAACAATTGCATTTAACGAAACAATCAACCTGCATAATGTCTGTTTTAAGTATGCATCAGGAAACGAGGTAATACGCAATATTTCCTTGTCCATACGCAAGGGCGAAAAAATCGCTGTTACGGGGGAGAGCGGCGGAGGTAAATCGACCCTTATTGATTTGGTAATCGGCATTCTCAAGCCTTGTTCAGGGGAAATAGTCATAGACAACAGGCCACTATGTGAAAAGGCCGTGCGTTCTTGGCGACGGAAAATCGGGTATATCCCCCAGAATATTTACCTTTTCGATGGAACCGTTGGTGAGAATGTTGCCTACGGTTCGGAAATGAACAACGAAAAATTAAAAGTCGCCCTACAGAAAGCAAATATCTGGGATTTTCTTTTGACGAAAGAAGGAATCGACACAAAGGTTGGGGAAGGTGGTATACAGCTTTCGGGAGGTCAACAACAGCGAATCGGCATTGCCCGTGCCTTGTATAATGATCCCGAAATTTTAGTTCTGGATGAAGCGACTTCGGCATTGGACAATGAAACTGAGAAAAAAATAATGGACGAAATATATTGTGCCAGTGAACACAAAACACTTATCGTAATCGCCCACCGTCTGAGTACTATTGAACGTTGCGATCGTACAATCAAGATAGAAAATGGCAACGTATTGGAATAACAAATTCATTATCGAACATAGATGCTAGAAAACTGTTGAGTATATGAGAAAATACAAAAGCGCATTAATTGGTTGCGGTAAAGTAGGTCCCTTACACAATAGGGCATTTGTCGAAAACCGTGATGGCATGGAACTTCAAGCTGTCTGCGATTCCGTTATTCAACGTGCCGAAGAGCAGGCAGGAGAATACCGAAAGCAAGTTCCAAGAAGCGATGTTCGCTGTTATGCGGATTATAAAAAAATGCTTCGCGAAATAAAGCCTGACATTGTTGCCATAACAACCGAATCTGGTAAACACCCAGAAATGGCCATCGATTGCCTAAATGCTGGTGCACACGTTATTTGTGAAAAGCCAATAGCCCTTTCTACAGACGGCGCAGATGCAATGATTGCTACCGCCAAAAATGTCGAAAAAAAATTGGCAGTGTGTTTCCAGAATCGTTTTAACGAACCTGTACAACGGTTGCGTGCGGCGGTTAACGTAGGGCGATTTGGAAAATTGCTTCACGGCATGATACAGGTTCGTTGGCATCGCAGCCCTTCCTACTATGCCGAGGATTCTTGGCGTGGGACATGGGCGCAGGACGGTGGCACGCTTATGAACCAGTGCATACACGGTATAGATCTGTTGCAGTGGATTATGGGCGAGGATGCCGTGCGTGTTCAAGCCATAACCCGTAATTTCATTCGCCCCATCGAAGCGGAAGACTTCGGTGCGGCCATCGTCGAATTCGGGAGCGGTGCCATTGGTATTATCGAGGGCACTGCTTGCGTGTACCCTGTAGACTTAAATCAAACGTTATCCGTTTTCGGGGAAAAAAGCACGGCGGTAATCGGGGGGCTTGCGGTCAATAGACTGGAAACATGGCGGCTTGCCGATGCCGAAATTGTCGGTGACACCGAAGGTAAAGTTCTTGAATCGATGGCGGAATATCCCCCAAATGTCTACGGTTCAGGCCATACCTACCTTTTCAGAGATTTTGTAATGTCAATCGAAGAAGATCGCGAACCGTTGGTTTCTGGTGCCAGTGGGAAGAAGGCCATGGAAATTGTGCTTGCAATTTACAAATCGCAGAAATCTGGGCAGGCGGTTGAGTTACCTTGCGATTTTTCGACTTCTGAGATGGAAGGGTATTTCACGAAATGAGGAATACATCTTGATCCAAAAATCAAAACGTCCTGTTCGTTTTTTTAACACTACAGGTCCCTGTAATCCACTGGATCATTACATGCTCCCGCCGGCTGACCGCCTTGTTGGTGCACAGCTTCATAGGTATATCAGGGATAGCCTTTATTGGGTGCTTCATGCGCCAAGGCAGACTGGCAAAACCACCTTCTTGAAAAGTTGGGCAGGGGAAATTAATTCGGGTACGGAAGCTGTTGCCTGTTATGTTAGTGTGGAGCGCTGCCAGGGGATCCCCTATATTGGAAAAGCTATTCCTGGAATATGCGAAGCAATTGTGCAATGGTCTTCAAANTATGATCTGCCGCAGCCCTCTCTTGGTAATGAATACCCGCAGTCCCAACTCGGAGCCGTCCTTCGAAGATGGGCGGATCTTATTTCGCCCAAACCGTTAGTGGTACTTTTTGATGAAGTAGATGTTCTTGAGGGGGAAGTCCTTATCAGTTTCCTTCGGCAGCTACGGGACGGTTTTGCAGGTCGAGGAGTAGGCAAGTTTCCCGTTTCGATAGCCATGGTAGGGATGAGGGATCTGAAAGACTACATTACAGTGGCAAAAGATGGATATGCGCCCAATCCTGGTTCCCCATTCAATATAAAAGAAGATTCCGTGGTGCTGTCCAATTTTTCCCTAGCCGACATTGAAAAGCTTTTTGCCCAGCGGACGGAAGAAATTGGTCAGACGATAAGCAAGGACGCACTTGAGTATGTATATGAGCAGTCCATGGGCCAGCCTTGGATTGTAAACTCACTATTCAAACGTGCCACTATGCGTGTTTTGGACGAGGAGAGCAACGAGACGGTAACGCTTGCACACGTTAAGGAAGCTCGCGAGCAGATGGTATTAGCCAGAGAAACCCATTTGGATGCACTTGCCTATCGGCTGGAAAACCCGAGCGTCCGCAAGCTCATGGAAAGCCTCATGGCTGGGACTTCGGATCCCCTGCTTGCCGAAGGCGAAGGTTTCCGTCTATGCCTGGACTTGGGGCTGGTAACCAAAGAAAAGGGAACGCCTTCCGTGGCCAATCCTATTTATCGCGAGGTGCTCGCCAGGCATTTGACTTATGGCCCTCAACTTGCCATACCCGAACCTGAATGGCAATGGGAAAAGGCAGACGGTTCTCTTGACATGGATACGCTTTTAAAAGAATTTCAGAAATTCTGGAGACGCAATTCTGAAGTATGGGACGAAAGAATGAATTATACGGAAGCGTTTCCGCATCTTTTGTTGATGGCTTTTCTACAGCGGGTGCTAAACGGCGGAGGGCATATCGAACGGGAGTATGCGGCAGGTAGGGGCAGGATTGATTTGGCGGTTGAATACANGGGTAAGATTTATGTTATTGAAATAAAACTTATCNGCTCTTATGATTCNTCCACAGAAGTTCAAAATGAAGGACTGGAACAGATTGCAAGGTACCGCGACAAAATTGATGTGTCGGCACCTGCATACCTTGTTATCTTTGATCGCCGACCTGAAACAAAAGTAAAATCATGGGATGAAAGACTGGGCAGGGAAATTATAGCTGGTGTCAATGTGATCAAGTGTTGATGAAAAGTGACTTTCACTTCAAGTTGCAGGAAATCGAATAAGGAATGGATAGAGAGTAAGAAATGATATCTCAATTATATCAAAAAACAAAACGACCAGTCCGTTTCTTTAATACTACAGGTCCGTGCAACCCACTGGATCACTACATGCTCCCGCCGGCGGATCGGCTTGTGGGTGCGCAGCTTCACAGGTATATAAGAGATAGTTTGTACTGGGTACTTTATGCGCCACGGCAAACTGGAAAAACCACGTTCTTGCAGAGCTGGGCAAACGAGATTAATGCAGGGGGCGAAGCTACTGCGTGTTATATCAGCGTCGAAGCCTGCCAAGGGATAAGCGATAGGGCAGAGGCAATGATTACCATCAACAAAACTATTTGTGCGTTTGCAAAAAATGCGGGGTTGCCCATACCAGAATTGCCTTTTGACCAAACAGAGTTTCTCTTGCATAAGACAATGCAAAAATGGGCGGAATTAGTTGCACCGAAACCTCTTGTTGTCCTCATTGATGAAGCTGATGTCCTAGAAGGAGAGGCGCTTATCTCTTTTTTGCGGCAATTGCGAGCTGGTTTTGCACATCGGGGAATAGGAAAATTTCCCATTTCAATAGCCCTTGTTGGTATGCGGGACTTGAAGGATTATATAACTGCTGCTAAAGACGGAATTGTGCCTAATCCTGGGTCACCATTTAATGTAAAAAGCGATTCGGTCTTTCTTTCCAATTTTGACAAGGATGATATTGCCGCACTTTTTGGTCAACGAACCGTGGAAACAGGCCAAGAAATAACCACCGAGGCATTAGATTATGTTTATGAACAGTCATGGGGGCAGCCATGGATTGTCAATTCGCTATTTCAAAGAGCAACCATGCGCATACTGGCAGAAGACAACTACGAGACAGTTACCACTGATCACCTGTTTGCAGCGCGGGAGCAAATGATCCAGGCAAGGGAGACCCATCTGGATGCCCTTGGCGTTCGCCTACGGGATCCAAGAACAAGACGCATCATCGAATCAATTCTTGTAGGTAATAATGATCCAGAAATAGGCCGAAGTAATCCAGACGTAGAACTTGCAACCGATCTAGGGCTTATAAAATGGGATATCGAAACAGGTTTCACCATTTCCAACCCCATTTACGAGGAAATATTTACCCGCTATCTGAATTCAGGTTATCATGACAACCTTCCGCCGCCATCCTCATGGCAATGGCAGAACAAGGACGGCACGCTGGACATGGATTCACTGTTAAAGGAATTCCAGAATTTTTGGCGGCGCAACTCCGAAATATGGGAGCAGAAGTCCGACTATACCGAGGCGTTTCCGCATCTTTTGCTCCAGGCCTTTTTGCAACGGATAATAAATGGTGGCGGGCGAATGGAACGAGAAGCGGCTGCTGGACGCGGGCGGATGGATTTGTTAGTTGAATACCGCAGTGAGAAATTCATAATCGAAATCAAGCTTGCTCATTCATGGGATACCCCTCAAGAGATACGGAAAGAAGGGCTTAAACAGATTGCCATGTATCGAGATAAAATTGCCCCTAATGCCCCTGCATACCTTGTAATTTTTGACCGCCGAGCCGAGGCAGTAAAAATGCCGTGGGATGAAAAACTCACATGGGAAACGGCGGACGGCATCATCGTAGTCGGGTGTTGAGCAGATAACAGGAATATGCGATTGGGAAGTACTATTCGCTGGTTGCATCTTGACAAAAGGCTTGTTTGAGCATACTGGAGATACTTTTGAAAAAATATATTTTGACCAGCTTTCTTTTTTGCATGACGCTTTCGGGTATGTTGTCTGCTCAGGAAGCTGTTAAGTCCATCGAGGAAATGTATTTCAATTTTCTCGTTCTACGGGGTCTGGCGCAGCGCCCGTATCTCAACTTTCGCACAATGTCGGATTCTGTCTGGAACATTGACGAGGAACAGGAACACCCCTGGAGCTCGCAAAGATTAGGCACATTTCACCCCATGTTCGGTGACTTTCGTCTAAGGATTTATGGTCCTGAACTGTTTATGTCGGTTAACACTACCGCACCCTTTGGACAGAACGATGGTGTGCTTTGGCAAGGGCGTGGTTTTAACGCACTCTTCAAAGGCGGGATAAGGATTGAAGGACACGGTCTTGAACTAACGTTACTTCCGCATATCGCATTTTCGCAGAACGCCCATTTCGACATAATGCCATCACATAATAACAACGAATTCGGGTATTTCTGGGGTTACGGCCCTCCAGGATCAAACATGGGGGGGGCCGATGCTCCCCAGCGTTTCGGCGACCAGCCTTTCTTTGATTGGGACTTTGGCGATTCGGAAATTCGCTATACATGGAGAACCTTGACCATCGGCTTTGGAACACAGGCAATATGGCTTGGGCCTTCATACCTCCATTCGATACTCCACTCAAATAATGCCCCAGCTTATCCCAGATTTGATATAGGGTTACGCAGACAGCGTGTTACCATACCCAGACTTGGATGGTACTTAGGTGATATTGAAGCACGTTTATGGGTGGGACGGCTTACAGAATCCGAATTTTTTGATAGTGGCGATTTTCATAGCCATACCATGTTTCATGGTATGGCTTTAGCCTTTGCTCCATCGTTCCTACCTGGATTAACATTGTTTGCAAACCGTGTTGCCCTTGTTCCATGGGCTTGGGAGAATTTAAGGTTTGTTCTTCCACATAGTGATAATACAATTGAAGATCAAAAGGCATCGTTTGGATTTTCGTGGCTTTTCCCACAGGTTGGTTTTGAGGTTTACGGGGAACTTGGAATAGATGATTTTCCCTCTTGGATAAGAAAAGTACCTCAGTGGGTGTCATATTTGAGGTATCCTCTACGAACGATGGTGTTTACTATTGGTACGAGAAAAGCATTTGCAATTTCAGAGCGGCATAATATATTCGGTCAAATTATATTCGAATGGAATCATATGGAAATGTCCAATGATTTCATGTTTCAATGGCCATATTCATTTTATTTTCATCATCAATTAATTCATGGATATACTAATAGGGGCCAATGGTTAGGAAATGCTTTCAGTCCTGGCGGCAACGCACAATTTTTCGAATTCAGACTTTTTTATCCACGAGGAACGTCCTCACTTTTTGTTCATCGTTATAATCCTGATAATAATTATGTTTATCAACAAGCAATTTGGAATGCGGATCCAGATGATCCTCATGGCCATAAATTCATGAGAAGTTTTAAGGCAAATATTGTACTTGGAATAACCACATACCACAAACTCACAGAAAACATAGGCATCGGCGGTAAGATTGCCTATAACTTAACCATAGATCCTTTTTTCTTTCATAATAAAACAGTAAACCACCATGAAGAATTTCGTCATAATTTTCATGTTTCCATAACCCTAAGGTATGTCTTTTAATTAAGGGTGTAAATTTTCATATGAATGTAAAAACAATTTTATTTATATATGGCACACGACCAGAGGCTATAAAAATGGCTCCTCTTATAAAGGAACTACAAAAATATCCTGATATATTTAATGTAAAAATATGCTTAACAGGTCAGCACAGAGAGATGTTAGATCAAATTAATGTTTTTTTTGATGTAAACTGCGATTATGATCTCAATCTTATGACAATTAATCAGTCTTTATTTGATATTACTGCTCGTTGTTTATTAGGTCTAAAAAAACTTTTAGAGATACTCTCACCTGATTTGATTTTTGTTCAAGGAGATACTAGTAGTGTTACAGCAGGCGCATTAGCAGGATTTTATAAAAAAATTCCAATTGCTCATCTTGAAGCAGGTCTACGTAGTGGCAATAAATATTCTCCATTTCCTGAAGAATTAAATCGTATTATTGCCAGTCATATTGCAAGTTACCATTTTGCTCCGACATTGAGGGCTGTAGAAAACTTAAAAAAAGAGGGCATAACTGATAATATATATATGGTGGGAAACACCGTAATTGATGCACTGTATTTAGGGTTGAATATAATCAAAACTGATAATAATATAAATAAATTTAAAATGTACTTTCAATTTCTTGATTTTAACCAAAAAATTGTTCTTGTAACTGGTCATCGTCGTGAAAGTTTCGGTTCTGGATTTGAGGATATATGCCAGGCCATTTCTACAATCGCCAAAGAATATCAAAATGTACAATTTGTTTATCCAATGCACCTCAATCCAAACGTGCGGGAGCCTGTTAGTCGTATCTTAGGTCATATAAAAAATATTTTTTTACTGGAACCTCTTGATTATCCATTTTTGCTATATATCATGGAAAAATGCTACTTTGTATTAACCGATTCTGGTGGTATTCAAGAGGAGGCACCTGCGCTAGGTAAACCAGTATTGGTAATGCGCAAGGTAACAGAACGGCAAGAAGGGATTGAGGCTGGGACAGCTCGTTTGGTCGGAACCCAATGTGATACCATTGTATCATCTATGAAGGAATTATTGAATAACAACAATGCTTATACAGAGATGGCAAATTCTGTCAATCCTTATGGGGATGGAACTAGCAGTAAAAAAATAGCAGAAATATTGTTGAATCAAAATGGAGATAATTTTTAGATCAATATATGAAAAAACACGGCATGCTAATAATATTTATGTTTTTTACGGCATATTAAAATAATGTGAGGCAGGTCTATTGATGATACCAAAGATTATACACTATGTTTGGGTAGGAAAAAAAACCTTGCCAGCATTAGCAGAAAAATGCATAGAAAGTTGGAAGAAATTTTGCCCTGATTATGAAATACGAAGATGGGATGAAACAAATTTTGACATATCATCCAACCGATATTGCAAAGAAGCTTATGAAGCAAAAAGATTTGCTTTTGTGAGTGATTATATTAGATTATATGTGTTAGTCCATTATGGTGGTGTTTATATGGATACAGATGTCGAATTGATAAAGCCTATAGATGGTTTTCTTGTTCATCAAGCATTTTCAGGATTTGAAGATGAAAGATCGGTTCCTACGGGTATTATGGCTTGTGTAAAAAACTTTCCCTTATTTTGTAATTTGTTATCTGAATATGAAAATCGATATTTCATTTTACCTGATGGTAAACAGAATTTGAAAACGAATGTTCGTTACATTACAGAAGCTTGCTTAAAAAAAGGTTTGGTCTTAAATAATTGTTTACAGACAATTGACGGATTTGCTCTATATCCAAGTGATGTATTTTGTCCCAAAAATTATTTCGATGGTAAATACAATGTGACTGAAAATACCGTCACAATTCACCATTTTGCGGGAAGTTGGGTATCTGAAAACAAACAAAAACTGATACAGGAAAGATGGGATTTTTATGAAAAATATGGAAATGATGAATACCTTGTCAGTCTTTATGAGCAAATAAGGGAATACAAAGATAAAAGTGTTGACTCTATTCCTTTAAAAAAAATGTATAAAATAATGATAAAGCGGACAATAAAAAAAATATTTTTTTGAAAAAAATTCAGAAATCACTAAATTGAAAAACGAATACCTCTATGATAGTATTCATTCATTATTCGGTTTCCTAGAAAGATTAGTTTCATAATGTTGTGTTCTATATGAGCAAGGGAGAAAATGCATGCTAACTAAGGCATTGATTGCAGTAAGATCTGGTTCAATTCGAGTACAAAATAAAAACATCCGCCCTTTTGCAGGAAGTACATTGCTGGAAGTAAAAATCAATCAATTGAAGCGTATTTCACTATTGGATGGTATTATTGTCAATTCCAATGATGAAAGGATGTTAGACATAGCCGATAGGCTTGGTTGTGAAACCATTTTACGGGATGCCTTTTTTGCTACTAACAATGTTTCTATGAGTGATGTATATGTGAACATGGCGCAAAATTGCAATTGTGATATAATTGTCTATTCTAATGTGACCAACCCATTAATAAAGGATCATACGATTCATGCAGCTATTGACGCTTATGTTCATAATAGCCATAAATATGATTCTCTCAACACTGCTCATTTGGTTAAAGAATTTATGTTCAAAGATGGTCTGCCAATAAACTATGATTTGCGACAACAACCACGTAGTCAAGATTTGCCTGATATTTTTGCTTTAAATTTCGCTGTAAATATTTTAACAAAAGAAACTATGATAAACTGTAGAAATGTAGTAGGTCTCTGCCCCTATATTTATGGAATAGATCAGTTGGAGGCAACTGATATTGATAATCCCATTGATTTCGATTTTGCAGAATTTGTTTTCAAGAACGTCACGACACACTCATCGTTTTAAACTGTAATGCATAAGGAACCGCTGATTAAGGCGGAATTCAGCGGTTCCCCTGCATCTGCATGGCGCAGATGCGGTTAAGTAGCGCTGATTAAATCCCCATTGGATTTAATCAGCGCTTCCTTAAAACTGTGTGGTTTTAAGTACCAGCGGGTGCAATGAGTGTTAAGCCTACGAACTTTGTGGTTATATTTTGTCTGACATATGGTGGTGGAAATGATATGAATTATCTAGTTAAAAAAATAAAACACACACAATTGCATATAAAATATTTTGTATCAGAAGTAATGTTTTTTTTATCTCCTGTAAAGCGTTTAAAGCAAAGGCAAACAATACTATCCCTAAAAAATAAGTATTGTGGCAAACGTTGTTTTATTATTGGGAATGGTCCAAGCTTAAAGTCAGAGGATTTAGAGATATTGTATCTACATAATGAAATAAGTTTTGCGGCCAACTATATATCCAAAATATTTCCCCAAACAAATTGGCGCCCTACTTTTTATTCCGTCACAGATGAAGGTCATCAAAGGAGATTAATTGATGTTATGTCGGAAACAGGTGCCGATTTTAAAATTTTCAGGAAAAAAAGTTATTTTTGGACACGAAAAGTAGCTGGTAATTGTATTTGGTTAAACGCAATTGGCAACAGAAAATTATTATTGCATCCATTATTTTCTGAAAATATATTAAAAAATATTTATGCAATTGCATCTGTAACATATATTTCTATTCAAATAGCCGTATATCTTGGATTTAAAAATATATATTTAATAGGAGTGGATAATAATTATGCAAAATCAATAAATAAGGATGGTATAATTAGAGAAAAAAGAGGTGTGAAATCACATTTTTACAGCAATGATGACATCAAAGAAAATGTTTGTGGAGCCGAATGGGAGATGAACATTGCATATGAATCTGCAAAATCATATGCTGACGAACATGGAATATGTATATATAATGCTACAAGGGGAGGAAACTTGGAAAAGTTTCCTCGTGTGGATTTTGATACACTTTTTCCAATTTATGATTTATAACAAACAGCAAGAGCGAAACCGTAATAAAAAAATGTTGTTTTCCAGATAGAATTCTGGGTAGATGCTATCATTTAAATTTTTGAGGAACAAATAATATGAACTTAAGAAAAGTAGTTGAAGCATTAATACCTCATGGAATACTAGAGTTTGCGAAAAAAAATATAACTATAAATGTTCTTAATTATGTACGCAATAAATATAAAAAAATGGTTGTCCAAGAAAATTCTGTGCTTGTAATCGAATTGACAGGAGTTCATGGTGAAAATCTTCCTAGTCTTGCAAAATATTTGTTAGATTTACATTATAATGTTGATATTTTATTAAAGAAACCAGAAAAAAAAGAAAATAACAGAAATGATTTGGGGTTATTTGCATGCTTTAATGACGATAATAGGCTGAAAATTAGAGTTTTATCAGGAATGGATATAAATTTGTTGTTACGCTCCGCAGCCATAACTCTATACAGGCATGTTGTAGTTGGGTCTTTTTGTGATAGGATGAAACGAAACCATTTTTACAGAGTGGATTTATTCAAATTGAAACCTATCTGTATGATACATAACCCTGACACTGTTAACAATGATTATTTTAAGACGAATAAAATAATATCTCTTGTAAAAATGAATTGTATTAACCGAGAACCACCTTGCGTAATAAGCTGTCATTATTTTGGTGATTTTCCAAGGAAAGAAAAATCAAAAAAAACAGTTTTTGCAACCCTAAATACGAAAGATTTATCCAGAAGAAACTTGTATTTGCTCTTTTCTGCTTGTGATAACTTGTACAAAAAAAATATATCTAATTTTACTGTCAAAATAATTGGTAACGGTTTGAAAATACCTGAACGTTTCCGTGATAATTTTTATGTATTTGGATTCCTTGATTTTCAGAAAATGTATAAAGAAATTGAAACAGCTGATTTTTTTTTGGCATTGATTGATCAAGCAAGTATTAAATATACAAATAAGGCAAGCGGTTCATACGGACTAAGTTATGGTTTTATAAAACCAATAATCTTACATCGTAAATTTTCTTCTGTTTCTAGCTTTAATGATGAAAACAGTGTGTTATACGATGATAATAATGACTTATCAGATGCGATGGAAAAGTGTATAAATATATCTAATGATAGATATCAGTCTTTAGTTTTCTCGTTGGAAAATTCAGGGAAAGAATTGTACAATACTTCATTGTGTAATTTTAAAGAAGTATTGGAAACGCCTATCCGATACGTTTCATATGATAAAATCTTATAGGTTTCTGCTATGTACCCCAGGGTTTCAATAATCGTTCCTGTTTATAATGTCGAAAAATATCTTGATAGATGTATCGACAGCATTTTATTACAGACGTATACTGATTTTGAATGTATCCTTGTGGATGATTATTCACCTGACAGTTGTCCAGAGATGTGTGATAGGTATGCAAAACAAGATGTTCGAATAAAGGTTGTCCATAAAACACAAAATGAAGGGTTACCATTAGCAAGAAAAACTGGGTTTGAGAATTCTTCAGGTGAATATATACAATTTGTAGATAGCGATGATTGGATAGAACCTGATATGATTGAAAAATTATATACGGCCGCTGTTGAATCTGGTGCGGATATAGTTACATGTGATATGTATAAATATAATGCTCTCGGTAATTATAGTTATGAAGTAGAAACATTTGATACAGACAATAATATTAATAATTTTGGATTTACGCATCTTTGTTCTGTTTGTAACAAATTTTTTCATAGAAAAATAATATCACGTATTGATTTTCCCAAAGCTGGGAAATATGAAGACAGGGTAATAACACAACAAGCTTTTTTTTATGCAAAAAAAATAACAAAAGTGTCGTATCCACTTTACAGATATTTTTATAATCCAGAATCGATATCCAGAGCAACTGACATGAAAATGTATTGTGAATGGCGAGACAATATATTTTTTGTAGTTGATTTTTTGCGTAATAATTTAGGGGAAAATTTTTCATTAAGGGAAAAGCATATAAATAATTATGTGAATAAATTTAAGTTCAAAATATTATGTAATAAATATTTACGTCAAAATAAATCTCTGTTAACTTTTTATCCAGAATCAAAATTTTACAGCTGGCTTTTTCCCCATTTAATGGGGAAAATAAGATTGTTGTTTTTTCCTTATGGTTTGTTTCATCAAAGATATATAAAAAATCTATTTTCAGGAAAAAAGTTAAGTAATAACGTAGAAGTGTGAACACGCACATTAACTATTCCATCATTATTCCTCATAAGAATACAAGTGAATTGTTACAACGCTGTATTACTACAATTCCATACAGGAAGGATATACAGGTAATTATAGTAGATGACAACAGCGATTCACAGAAAATAAATTTTGAGACTTTTCCTGGGCTAAACGATTTGCGCACAGACATTATTTTTACAAAAGAGGGGAAAGGGGCTGGATATGCAAGAAATATGGGCTTAAGAAAGGCTATTGGTAAGTGGATTCTTTTTGCAGATGCGGATGATGTTTTTACGGATGGATTTTTGGAACACTTGGACAAATACAAAGATTCACCGTATGATTTGATTTATTTTGGAATATCAAGAGTTGGAAAAAAGACCGAGAAACGAGATCACCTATATAAGGAATATGATAAGCTGATAAAAAATGCCGTTGAAAAGCGAAAGCATGACGCATATAAGTATACGGCTTATTTTCCATGGGGGAAAATGGTTAGATTATCCTTAATCAAAGAAAATAAAATCTTATTTGATGAAACATTGGTAGCAAATGACAGAATGTTTTCAATAAAGACCGCCTATCATGCTACGGCCCCCCATTTTGATTCTTACAAGATATATACATATATGGCAGAAGATAGCTGTCTAACACAAATTAAAACAATGGAGGCTAAATACACAAGATTCTGTGTATATGTACATGCAAATCGTTTTCTTGAAGATATATCGAAAAAAAAATACAAAACGAACCTTGTTCGACCACTAAAAAATCTTATAAATATTCAAGATTTGAAATATTTCCATGAGGGGATTAAAATTATGAAAGAAAATGGCTTTAATTTATTTGTGGAATTATTTCATTTATGTTTATCATTACCCCAAAAAATAGGAATCAAAGCCATGAATGCTTTCACCAAGGTCAAAAAAAATAACTGTAGTGAAAAAATGAGGTCATGATGTCAATATCTAAAGGCATACTAACATTATCGGTAGGGAAGAAATACAACAGAATGGCAAAATATTTAGCGTATTCCTGTATTTTGCATTCCCCGTCATTGCCACGGGCAATCATTACAGACGATTGTAAATATTTTGACGGGTTGTATGATATTTCAATAAAATACACAAAGGGCATGGGAGACCCATTCAATGTTAAACTCAAACTAAATAATTACTCACCATTTTCGGAAACGCTGTTTCTTGATTCAGATACATTGGTATATGGTGATTTGAATTTTATGTGGGAGTACTTTAACGAGCAGAGCATAGTTTATAATGGATCTTGCGAAAAAACAGGGAAATGGTATGTAAAGGAAATTGCTGATGTCCTAGAAAAATACAACATTCCATGGATTGGAAAATTAAACAGCGGTATATTTTTGTTTAAAAAAGACGAGGTAGGTACAAATGTATTAGAGTATGCCGCAGAATTGCATAAGGATCATACAGGTTTGGACATTCCCTTTTTCCGTAAGAGAATGCTCCCAGATGAGCCATTTTTGGCTATAGCTTTTGGGAAATATAACCAATTACCTATAGAACAAGGGCAAGATTTTGGAAGATTAGGACGAAGTCTGATACATGGAAAGAATATAAAACTTGACATAAGGAAAGGCATTTCATATTTTAGCAAGTATGGAATGCATGTTTTTCCAACAGTGGTACATTTCACTGGTACTACGGATTATGGACACTTAGAATGCTATTATTCTGCAGAAAAACTAAGACTGCTATTTTTTTATAAGAATATTCCAGGCGCTACAATAATAAGTAGTTTTATTCTTATTGTTGGGGCAGTATTGGGAGTATGCTTAAGAGCCATAAAACCTCCTTTGAAGCGTTTGTTGCGACGCAACAAGGATTGAAATAGCAATGGAACTGATAAAAAAATACTGGCATCTATTAAAAGGTTTCTTCACAAAATGGAAGCTGTATGGTTTTTCCGTTGCTTTTTCGTCCATTGCATTTCCTCTACACCATTTATTTTCCAGCCTTAAGCCGTTTCTTGGGGGAGAAAAACATGGGGCTATTTTTCGCTATTTGTTAGAACATTATTCCGATGTCGTTCATGATTTTTCAAAGAAACACATGGATTCTGCATCCGTAATTGATCCGCAATCCACTATTTGGGTATGTTGGTGGGATGACTACGAATCTATGCCCCCTCTTGTAAAAGTCTGTTATAGTAGCATTAAAGAACATGCAGGTACACATCCTGTACAGCTTATCACAAAGTACAATTTTAGGGATTATATCTCGATCCCCAAATACATTCTCGAAAAGGTCGATGCAGGAATAATGACAGTTACCCATTTTTCCAATATCGTAAGGGCAAACCTTTTGTATGAATACGGTGGTATATGGATGGATGCCACAATATTGGTAACACAAGATATATCGCTTAAAGAGATGCCGTTTTATACTCTTAAAGCACCCGCTCCCAAAAGTTCCAGCGTAACCCTTGCTCGTTTTGCGGGACTTTCCAATTCTGCGGCTCGCATTCTTGGCGACACGAACCCACAAACAAGCCGTTGGTCTGGGTTTCTGTTGGCTGGAACCAGGCATTCCATTGTATTTGAATACATGCGGGAAATACTGTACGCTTATTGGAAAAATCACGATAATCAAATAGATTATGTTCTTTATGATTACACGATAGCTCTGGGTTACGAGTACATTCCTGCTTTCAAGAAACTGGTGGATAATGTTCCGTGTAGCGATGTAGAAAAATTTGTGATGGAGAAAAATCTTAATCATGAATTTTCGAAGGAAGAATTTGCACAGTACCGCAAAACGCCGTTTCATAAACTTACATGGAAAGGTAAATTTGCCACTCATACAAGAACGGGCAGACTTACGATATATGGCCATCTGTTGGAATCCAAAAGCATATGAAATATGTCTATGTCCTAACCAGTTCGGAAAGTGATTTTTACTATGAGCAGTTTTTCCTTTCCGTTACTTCTTTGCGTATGCATAATCCCGAAGCCTTTATTGTTGTGCTTATAGACTCGAAAACAAAAGAAGGGCTAACGGGTAAACGTTCGGGATATAACAAGATTGTATCGGAAACGGTGACAATAACTGCGCCTAATGAGTTATCGCAAAAGGAAGTTTCTAGGTGGATAAAGACTTCCATGAAAAAATATGTTGCGGATGATTTCCTCTACATTGATTGTGACACCATCATTGCTGGCAATTTAGATATAGATTTTCCAGCGGAAATAAAAATAGGTGCTATTCTTGATACCCATGTTCCTCTTTTCAAGCATCACAAAGCGCAGCACTTTGAGCTGGAAGATTTGGCTTTGAAGTTCAGCTCTTTCGAAACTGGGTTTCGCTACAATGGAGGGGTTATTTTTTGCCGTGATACCCAAGAAGCCGATGAATTTTTCTTGCGTTGGCATTCGCTGTGGTTTTTCAGCAATAAAGAAGGCATTTCTCAGGACATGCCTTCCTTGAACCAAGCAAACCATGAACTGGGTGGAATTATAACGGAGCTTGACGGGAGATGGAATTGTCATATAACTTACAACGGTTTGCCTTTTTTGTTTGATGCAAAAATAATACACTATATCGCTACCTCATTTGACTTTATTGACTGTCCTTTTTTGCCAGCATCCAGAGCGGTTCTGCTTTCGGTAAAGGAAACAGGTGCGATTTTACCCGAAACGTTGGAATTGCTCAAAAACCCAAGGGCCGCATTTGAATACAGATCACGGATAGTCGCAGACAAGGCAGAACTTGACGTGGTAAACAGCAAGATATTTTTGCTATTGCTTATTTTACGGAAGAAAAAGCCCAGATTGTTCCATTCGATTGATTCTTTTTTGATTCGTCTAAGGAATAATCCGTTTCTAAAAACACGATACAAGCGACCCCGTGTTGAAAGTCTCCCAAAGGACAACAATCGATGAAATTACTCATAACAGGAACCGCCGGCTTTATTGGTTATCATTTAACTAGGCGGCTTGCGGAAGAAAATCATTCCATAGTGTGCATTGACAACATCAACGACTATTATGATACCGAGTTAAAATATGGTCGCCTTAAAGCCCTTGGTTTTGAGCGCGATGTGCTTGAAAAGACAAATCGGGAAAACCTTGTCGTTTCAACGAGTTTCTCTTGTATTCGTTTTGCAAAGATGGATTTGTGCGATAAGGAAGGCATGTTTGCGCTTTTTTCAGAGGAATCTTTTGATGCCGTTCTGCATCTTGCCGCACAGGCGGGTGTCCGCTATTCGTTGACCAATCCTCACGCATATATTTCTAGTAATATAGAAGGATTTCTTAATGTGTTGGAAGCGGCAAGGTTGCACCCGCCACGGCATCTTGTGTATTCTTCATCAAGTTCCGTATATGGCCTGAATACCCAAATACCGTTTTCGGAAAATGACGCTGTTGACCATCCTGCAAGTTTATATGCGACGACAAAACGTTCCAATGAACTTATGGCTCGGACATATAGCCATCTATATAACATCCCCACAACTGGCTTGCGTTTTTTCACGGTATATGGCCCATGGGGAAGGCCGGATATGTCGCCGTTCATTTTTACCAAAGCGATACTTGAGGGTAAGCCAATCAATGTGTTTAACAACGGGAATATGAAACGTGATTTCACTTATGTTGACGATATTGTCGAGGGAATCATACGCACAATGAACAGAATCCCCGAAGGGAACGGAGTGGACACTACACCTGCCATGATATACAACATCGGTAATGGTGGCCCCGTGCCGCTGATGGATTTTATTCATACGTTGGAAGACACGTTGGGTAGGAAAGCTATAATAAATTATGCTCCCATGCAACCAGGGGATGTATGTGCAACATGGGCCGATTGTTCCGCTTTGGAGCGTGGCACTGGCTTCCGTCCATACACTGCTCTTTCTGATGGTATACGTAAATTTACCGAGTGGTATAAAAACTATTATTCATAAAGGAGAACATTATGGCTTCTGTGGCGATTATTGGAACTGGGTATGTCGGGCTTGTTTCCGGAGCTTGTCTGGCTGATTTTGGTAATACCGTTACCTGTGTTGACATTGACAAAAATAAAATCGAACGTCTGAAAAATGGTGAAATCCCTATTTACGAACCAGGGCTTGAGAATGTTGTTGTCCGTAATACGCAGGCACAACGTCTGCAATTTACGGATTCACTGCCAGATGCGATGGCGTGTAGTGAAGTAATATTTATTGCGGTGGGCACGCCGCCATCGGAGGACGGCAGTGCCGACCTTTCTTATGTGGAAAACGTCGCCCGCGCCATCGGCAAAGTTATGATGGCTTACAAAGTCATCGTTGACAAAAGTACAGTTCCTATAGGAACGGCGAGAAAGGTAAAACGCTGGATTGGTGAGGAAATTGCTTATCGGGTGGAACGTGGCGAACTTGCAGGAGACGATCTAGGTTTCGATGTAGTTTCAAACCCTGAATTTCTGCGCGAAGGTGCGGCGGTGCATGATTTTACCCATCCAGATCGTATCGTTATCGGTGCGGAAACGGAATGTGCGCGGGTGATTATGAAGGAGGTTTATCGCTCATTATATCTAAACGAAACGCCGTATATCGAAACAAACTTAGAGTCGGCGGAAATGATTAAGTACGCCTCAAATGCGTTTCTTGCGGTGAAAATTTCGTTTATCAATGAAATAGCGAACCTTTGTGAGAAGGTGGGGGCAGATGTCAAGGAAGTTGCCAAAGCGGTTGGCCGTGACGGCAGGATTGGCGGAAAATTTCTTCACCCTGGCCCTGGTTACGGTGGAAGCTGTTTTCCCAAAGACACGCTGGCACTTGTCCGTACAGCTCGGGATGTCGATTCTCCATTGTCGGTGATCGAGGCGGCGATTCAGGCAAATGAAGAGCAGAAAAACATGATGGTGTGCAAGATCGAAAATGCGATGGAGACTTTGCAGGGTAAAAAGATTGCTGTTCTGGGTCTTGCATTTAAGCCGAATACGGATGACATGCGCGAAGCACCTGCATTGACGATTATCAGCGCTTTAACTGCAAAAGGAGCCCATGTTAATGCCACCGATCCGGCAGCACTTGAAGAAGCGAAATGGCGGCTTGATGATATGGGGGATTCACTGACACTCCTTGAAGATGAATATGAGACAATGGTGGATGCCGATGCCCTTGTGATTGTCACCGAGTGGAATCAGTACCGTAATCTTGATTTTGAACGTGTAAAAAAATTGCTTGCCTCGCCTGTGTTTTTTGATTTGCGTAACATTTACAAGCGTGCCGATATGGAAAAGAAAGGGTTCTGCTACTACGCAGTCGGGCAATGAGGTAACGGGAGGAGATTTATATGTTGCAACTGCCCCCAAAACGGCCTGTACGCTTTTTCAATACGACTGGCCCTTGTAGGCCATGGGAGCACTACATGCTTCCGACCGAGGAACGTCTTGTCGGTGCTCAGCTTCATCGTTATATAAGGGATAGCATGTACTGGGTGCTTCATGCACCGAGACAGACGGGAAAAACCACTTTCCTGTTGGACTGGATGCGGCAGATAAATTCAGGTGACGAGGCTATTGCCTGCTACGTAAGTGTTGAACGATGTCAGGGAATACAGGAAGCCGAACGTTCTATGCCTGGTATATGTACGGCGATACAGCAACATGCCATATGGTCAGATCTGCCTGTTCCGGATTGGAAAACAACGGAAGAGAGTGGCATGTTGACAGAAATCCTGACAAATTGGTCGGCTATTTTCGCCCCCAAACCGCTTGTAATATTGTTTGACGAAGTTGATGTCCTGGTCGGTGAAACGCTTATAAGTTTTTTGCGGCAATTGCGGAACGGATTCATGAAGCGTGGTGCTGGTAGGTTTCCAGTGTCTATTGCTCTTGTTGGCATGAGGGATCTAAAAGATTATCTTATTGCAGCGAAAGATGGGGTTGCACCAAATCCAGGCTCACCTTTCAACGTGAAGTCGGATTCCGTGATGCTATCAAATTTTACACTAGCTGACATCGAAAAACTTTTCGCACAACGAACCAAAGAAACGGGACAGAAAATTACCAAAGAGGCAATCGACTACGTGTGGGAACAGTCATATGGGCAGCCATGGATTGTTAATTCCCTATTTGCAAGATCCACAATGCGTGTTTTGGATGAATCCAGCACGGAGACTGTAACGCTGACACATATACGTGAGGCAAGGGAGCAGATGGTACTTGCTAGGGAGACCCATCTCGATTCCCTCGCCGTCAGACTAAATGAACCTGGGATACGCAAAATGATGGAAACATTATTTGTAGGCGGTTTTGACCTTGAGCTTGCCAACAGCGATGCTTTCAGAGTGTGCATGGATCTTGGGCTTGCCCGTCTGGAAAAGGGGCTTCCCTCAATAGCCAATCCCATATACCGTGAAACATTGGCACGGCAGATAACCTTTGGTGCGCAGGCCATGATTCCGGAACTCGAATGGCAGTGGCAGAAACCTGACGGCTCGCTTGACATGGACACGCTGATGCAGGAGTTTCAAAAGTTCTGGCAGGAAAATTCCGAAACGTGGGAGGAACAGGCCCAATACACCGAAGCGTTTCCCCATCTTTTGTTGATGGCCTTTTTGCAACGGGTACTGAATGGCGGTGGTCGCATAGATCGGGAATATGCGGCAGGACGTGGGCGGATGGATCTGTTCGTGGAATACGGTGCGGGAAAATATATCATCGAGATAAAACTGGTGCATGAAAAACAGTCTCTCAATGCAGTCAAGGCAAAGGGGTTGGAACAGACTGCTAAATACCGTAACACAAAAGCACCAGATGCCCATGCCTACCTTGTTATTTTTGACAGACGGATTAAAACCAGGGAACAGTCATGGGATGAAAGATTGACCTGGGAAGCCGAAAACGAAATTACCGTTGTCGGATGTTAAAACCAATAGGATAAGCAATGCTGATACGGGCGAAAGCGCCGTTGCGTTTGGGGCTTGCTGGTGGTGGAACCGACATAGCAAGTTATTACAATCGTTACGGTGGTTATGTACTGAATGCCACCGTTGATATGTATGCCTACTGTACCATTGAGCCAACCGATATAGGTATGGTGGAATTTGTTGCGGCCGATTTAAACAAAAAAGAAGAATATCATAGTGAAGGAAAACTCCCCGTATCTTCTGCTTTGCCTCTGCATACTGGAATTTACAACCGTATTGTCGCCGATTTTTGCCACAAGCCGCTCTCATTCAAAATGACAACTTATTCGGATGCTCCGCCAGGTTCTGGTCTTGGCTCTTCATCTACTCTGGTTGTGGCAATAATCAAGGCTTACGAGGAATGGCTTAACCTGCCTTTGGGTGAATACGATATTGCCGCCCTTGCCTGCAAAATCGAGCGGGAAGACATAGGGCTTGCGGGCGGCAAGCAGGATCAATATGCGGCGACTTTTGGTGGGTTTAATTTTATGGAGTTTTACGAGGGCGATAAGGTAATCGTTAATCCCCTAAGATTGAAACGTTGGATACGAAACGAACTGGAGGCCTCGCTGGTGTTGTATTATACCGGTGTTTCAAGGGAAAGCGCCAACATAATAAGCGAACAGATTCAGCATACGCAAAAAGGGGATGGCAAAAGTATCGAGAGTATGCACGAGCTAAAAAAACAGGCTGTTTTGATGAAAGAGGCCCTGCTGAAAGGTGATTTCAAGGGATTTTCCGATTGCCTTTTGCATGGCTGGCAGGCAAAGAAAAATGCCGCAGCTTCCATTTCAAATTCATTCCTGGATGAAGTATACCAGTATGCGATGGACAACGGGGCGATGTCGGCAAAAATTTCTGGTGCGGGCGGCGGTGGTTTTATGATGATCTATTGTAACCCCTGCCGCAGGATTGCGCTTATCAACGCTTTGAAAGAAAGACAGGGTATGGTGTTGACACCGAGTTTTACGGAAACGGGAACACAGGCATGGACCATTTACAACATCTGATCGAACGTTATCCTAGGCTTGCTGTCATAAAGTCGGAAATTAACGCTGCCTTTAATGTTATGGCAGAGTCATTTTCCAAAAGTGGAAAACTGCTGATAGCGGGAAACGGGGGCAGTGCTGCCGATGCCGAACATATTGTAGGGGAATTAATGAAAGGTTTTGTCAAAAAACGAACCATTCCTGATTCCTTTGTTTCGGATATTACCGATGTTGATTCGACCATGGCCGAATACCTCATTCCCCGTTTGCAGCCAGGTCTACCAGCTATTGCCTTGTCCAGCCATACCTCGCTCAATACCGCCACGGCTAATGACATTGACGGCAATATTATTTTCGCCCAACAGGTGTACGGTTATGGAAAAGAAGGTGATGTGTTTCTAGGTATATCCACCTCGGGAAATGCAAAAAATGTGCTCTATGCCGCCGCTACGGCAAAGGCAAAAAAAATCAAGGTTGTGGCTCTTACTGGCGATAGGGGAGGGGAGTTGCTGAATTTTGCGGATGTTGGCATTGTTGTTCCCGAAACCGACACCCATAAAATTCAGGAACTGCATCTACCCGTTTATCATTGTCTGTGCATGATGCTGGAGGATTATTTTTTCTAAATGAAAACCATAATCATGGCTGGCGGAAAAGGCAGTCGCATCGCCTCAATAGCCGATGACATTCCAAAGCCGATGATCCCCATCTGCGGCAAGCCGATTCTGGAACACCAGATTGATTGTCTCAAAAAAAACGGTTTGACGGACATCACCATTGCCGTGGGATATCTTGGTCAGCAAATAAAAGATTATTTTGGCGACGGCGGCGATTTTGGATGCAGCATTTCCTATTTTAACGAATCCAAGCCGCTGGGTACTGCAGGGGCATTGTACAAAATCAAAGATTTGCCCAACGATTTTATCCTGCTAAACGGTGATATTATTTTTGACATGGATTTTTCCCGCATGATTTCGTTTCATCACGAGAAAAAGTCATGGGCGACCCTTGCAGTCCATCCAAATGACCACCCCTTTGACAGTGCGCTTATCGCCAGCAACGATGATAACCAGGTAACGGGCTGGGTGAACAAGGAAGACGAAAGGCTGTATTACAAAAACATTGTAAACGCTGGCATCCATATTTTATCCGCCGCCTTTCTTGAAAATTGCCCCCAGGCCAAAAACAAAATAGACCTTGACCGCGATATGCTCAAATCCATGATTCAAACTGGCAAGATTTTTGCCTACCAGACTCCGGAATACATAAAAGACATGGGTACCCCGGAACGTTATGCCCAGGTTTTCGCCGATATTGAAAACGGTATTGTGGCTAGCAAAAACTTGGGGCTTATGCAGAAAGCCGTTTTTCTTGATCGCGACGGCACGATAAACACGCTAAGCGGCTTTGTAACAAGACCAGAGGACTTTGAATTGACCAGTGGTGCGGCGGAGGCGATAAGAACGATAAATGGTCTTGGATTTCTTGCCATCGTCATTACAAACCAGCCAGTTATCGCCAGGGGCGATGTTGATTTTGATACGCTTGACCTAATCCACAAAAAAATGGAAACGGAACTAGGGAAACACGGCGCATTTGTCGATGATATTTTTTTCTGCCCGCACCATCCAGATAAGGGTTACCCTGGGGAACGCCCAGAGTACAAGATCGACTGCGACTGCCGCAAGCCAAAGCCAGGAATGATCTTGCGAGCCGCCCAAGAATACAACGTGGATATTTCAATGTCGTACATGGTCGGCGATGGTATGCGCGATGCTCGTGCAGGAATGAATGCCGGTTGCATTCCGATTTTGCTGTCGGACGAAAATCTTCCAGAAGACATGAAGGACATAAAAACATTTGCAAGTCTTTCCAGATTCGCAAAATGGCTTGCGCAGCAACATGGAAAGGTATCATGAAAGTTGCCATTGTCCATTACTGGCTTGTAAATATGCGCGGCGGGGAAAAAATGCTCGAGGCCCTGCTGGAAATGTTCCCCTATGCGGATATCTATACCCATGTGTACAACCCTAAAGCTGTTTCGGGTTTGATAAACAGGCATAGGGTTATCACCTCCAGTATAGACCGCCTTCCTTTCGCAAAAAAACTGTATCAATTTTACATGCCCCTTATGCCGCGGGCGCTTGTGGACTTTAACCTTCAGAAATACGATCTGGTCATTTCCAGCGAGGCAGGGCCTGCAAAAGGGGTGGTTCCCAACCCCAATGCTTTTCACCTGTGCTATTGCCACAGCCCCATGCGCTACCTTTGGGATATGTATCACGAGTACTTTAGAGGAACGGGTTTTTTTGTACGATTTTTCATGAAGCGGCTTATCCCATCGTTGCGGGTGTGGGACATAACTTCGGCAAACATGGTTGACCGTTTCGTTACTAATTCCCACTATGTCGCAAAACGGGTACAACGAATCTATAACCGCCAAGCCGAGGTTGTGTATGGCCCGGTATCGGTAGAACAATATTTTGCTGTAGAGAGAAAGCCTGCCGATTACTACCTTTTTTTCGGCCAGGTCACTGGTTACAAAAGGGTGGATCTGGCCATAGAAGCCTGCCTAAAATCGGGCAGGAAACTCGTGGTCGCAGGGGGGGGCGTAAAAAAGAAAGATCTGAAGAAATACTCAAAATCGGGGAGCATTCGTTTTGCGGGAAGGATTTCCGACAAGGAAGCACTGATACTTCTTGCTGAAGCCCGTGCGTTGCTCTATCCAGGAATTGAAGACCTTGGCCTTGTTCCGATAGAGGCGAATGCGGCAGGGTGTCCTGTGATCGCCTTTCGAGAAGGGGGCGCATTGGATACTGTACATGAAAACGTTACCGGCATTTTCTTCGACGAACAAACGCCGGAATCCTTGATTGCGGCCATGGAACATTTTGAGCAAAATGAGGCATTATTCCGCAATCGAGATCCGTTCAAAAACCACGTGCAGCAGTTTTCCAAAGCGGCCTTTATCGAACGAATGCGGAAAGCCCTTGAAAAAAGGGAACGAATGTAATAACCTAAAGCATGACCCTTTCGGAATTTGACGTCTGGTTCCGGGCTCGTTTCAGCAAGACCAGTTCTGCCCCAATAGCCATCATGCTCATATTTTCCGATTTGCTGGGGGTTATGATATCGTTCGGTATTGGCTTTTTATGGGTGGAAGCGTACGGGTGGATCATTGTTAACTACAGCGGTTTCATCAATCTAAGGTCCTTTGTAACCTATTGGCCTTACCTGCCCGTATTCATAATTATTTTCCAAATACTTGGACTTTATCCAGGCATCTCACTTGCCCCCTCCGAGGAACTCAGGCGTTTCACTGTAGGTTCCGTTATGGCTTATGGCGGCATAATCCTCTCTAGGGTTATAGATTATCACTATTGGTGTTCAGTAAATGCCGCCTTTACTATCAGCCTTTTTTTCTCGGCTTTCATACTGCTCACTTTAAGGGGTGGAACCCATTGGTTTCTTCGCAAGATTGGGATTAAGGGCATTCCCTCTGTTGTTTACGGCAATGGTAATATAGCAAAACTTTTTATAGACAGGGCGCAAGATAGTCTCAAAGTTGGTTATGTGCCTGTACTTATCCTGGACAACGAAACGCTTGGGACAGCGGAAAGAGCCACGGAATACAAGGGTGTCCCGATAATTCACGACATTGACATAGGGCCGGAACTTGTAAAACGCTATAACATCAAAATGGCAATCGTGGCGATGGACGAACAGGATACGGATAAAGACAAACTGAAACGGTTACTGGCCCATTCGGTTTCCGCTTTCCGTTATCATGTCATTATTCCTGACTTTTTCGACAGCACCAATATCTGGATGTCCGTACGCGATTTCGATGGCCTGCTCGGTTTTGTAACAAGCCTCAAGCTCGCTATGCCTTGGAACCTTGGCATAAAACGTTTCATTGATATTTTCGTTGTCATAATCGGGGGGATTATCCTTCTTCCTGCATTGCTGGTTGTTGCCTTATTGGTTAAGTTAACTTCCTCTGGCTCTGTTTTGTATAGACACAAACGTCTGGGAAGGGATGGGAAGCCATTTTACGCACTGAAATTTCGTTCAATGGCATCGAATGCCAACGAGCGGCTGGAAAAACTTCTTGCATCGAATCCCGCCCTTAAAAAGGAGTGGGAGGAAAACCGCAAGTTAAAAAACGATCCTCGGGTGACAAAACTGGGAAAATTTCTGCGGCGGACAAGCCTCGATGAATTCCCCCAGCTTATCAACATCCTGAAAGGTGAGATGAGCCTTGTGGGGCCTCGCCCGATTACCGAGGACGAAGTGGAAAAATACGGCGAGAACTTTGACTGGATATTTTCGGTCAGACCGGGTCTGACGGGTTTATGGCAGGTCTCTGGACGTTCCGAAAAGGATTATGCGGCTCGTGTTTCATACGACACGTATTATCTGCAAAGTTGGTCCGTCTGGCTGGATCTCTGGGTGATATACAAAACATTCGGTGCGATCGTGTACGGAAGGGGAGCGTATTAAATGTCGATTATTGTCAGGTTTTTGGTTTTGAAATGTCTGATTCTGTTTCCCGTTGCGGCACAGAGTCCCCAGTCCGCCCTGCGTTCCTTTGACGATATTTTTCCAGGCCTTCCCCCTGCCGTGCGCACGGAGGCATTTTCGCAGGATGGTTATTTCGGGGCGTTTTCGAGGCGGTCGTCTCCCGCTGTAAATTTCAGGCAGGATATTCTTGCTTCCCAAAGCACGTTAGATAGCGGTATTAGCGAGGCCGTTCTTGCAATGCAGCCCATGGTTCTGGTGGAATCGATTCTGGTTATTCCTGGTGAAGGCGGCAGATATTCACTGCTGGACGTTTATAACGCCCTCAGCCAGACAAGGAACCTTCAGGGGCGGCTTTACCATTCGCATAGACGCGATGCGTATATCCCCCTGTTCGAGGAGGTCACCCGCCTTGATTCTGGAAGAAGAAACGCCCCTGTCGCAGATCCAGCCCCTGCTACAAGTATTCCCAGATCCGAAACAATTTATATGAGGCTTCGGGATGTAAATTTCGGGAATACTTTTTACCGGGCACAGATGACACTTGACGGACGCGGTCTGCGCTACACCATGACCAACAACAGAACCATTACTTACCTCATGTTTCCCGCCATAAGGGAGGGGAGGTTTATTGCTCAGATGTATTTTGAACCGATTGCGGAGGGAATTCTTATATACAGCCTCGCAGGTGTCGATGTTTCCAATTTTGTGTACTCGCAGATTCACATGCGTTCGGCAATCAGCACTCGACTGTCCGTGATAATCGAATGGGCCGCCGATGGAATTACTGGCAGGTAAGCCTTTTCGGTGCTTGACACAATCTACGTCTTTTTGCTAATGTAAATGTACTGCGGCTGTCGTATAATGGTTATTACCCCAGCCTTCCAAGCTGGAGACGTCGGTTCGATTCCGATCAGCCGCTTTTTAGTCGTTTTCTCCTACTGTTTCGGCCGTTCTGATGATAATATCCGCTATCTCGTCTGGTCCCAAGTTGTCAGCATCGATGATTATGTCGGCAAATTCATAGTCGTCATTGTCGAGGTTATAGATACGCAAATAACGAACATGATCTTGGTGATCCCTTTCGGCGGTGAATGATGCGGCTGACTCTATGGTTTCCCCTTCCCTTCTCAATATCCTTGCCGCCCTGGTTCTGGCGTTCGCCCGCAGGTACACCTTAAGATCCGCTTCCTCTAACATCCAAATCGCAAGCCGAGACCCGAGCACGCACCCGCCACCCGCACGGGCCAATTCCAACTGACGTTTGTCAACTTCCTTGTCCCAGGTATCGTCTTTGGATGCCATGTCGAGCACGTCCCTAAGACTAATGCCCGTTTCCTGCGCCAGGGAACGAAAGGTGAAGTTGACGAATCTTAGGCCCAGTCGATCCGCCACGATTTTGCTTACCGTCGTGTTTCCACACCCGCTTTTTCCGGACACGGCAATCTTGATATCTTTTTTCATTTCCGTCCCACCATCACTCAATGTTCCTAAGTTGCTCCCTTGCGTTTTCAAGGGCTTCCTTCATTTCCACTACGGCGCGGCTCACTTCGGTAATCGTACTTTTCGAGCCTATGGTGTTTACCTCGCGGTTTATTTCCTGACACAGAAAATCAAGCTTTTTCCCGGGCCTGTCATTTCTTGCCGCCTCCGCCCTGAATTCACAGAGGTGTGAAGACAACCTGGAAATTTCCTCGGAAACGGTGTACTTCATCAGCAACACCGCAGTTTCCGCAAGGACGCGGTTTTCGTCAATGCTTCCCCCCGTAAGTTCCTTGAACCGCGCAGTGATGTTTTCTTTTATTGCGGCTTCCATCGTCGGAACATGATTCGTTATAATTCCCAGCGCAGATTCGATACGGTCGATCGAAGCAAGGATATCCTTCTCCGTGTGTTTTCCTTCCCTTACACGCTCCTCGACAAAGGCGGCTACGGCTTCCAGCAGGACGGGCTCAATCGCAATCCAGTAACGCCCGGCATCCCGCTCCTTTTCGGCTTCCAGTACCCCTTCCATCCCCAGCAACGTTGATATGCTTATTTTATCGGCAAGACCGAGAGCGGCGGAAAGATCGGAAATCACCTTCATGTATGCACTTGCGGCGGCTATATTTACATTGACAGTTACAGGAGCGTTGGTTTCCTTTACCCGAACAAAAACCTCTACCTTGCCCCTGCCGCACGAATCGGAAACTACTCTGCGAACCTTTGTTTCTAGTCCCGAAAGCCAAGGGGGGGCGTTCACGGACACTTCCAGAAAGCGGTTGTTGTAGCCCTTTATCTCGACCGAAACGGACATATTTGGCCCCGTCCACTCCTGCCAAGCATAACCCGTCATGCTGTTCATGAGGAACCCCCACAATCACGGTAATGCTCAAAGAGCCGCACCCCAAGGGGCCAGTTGTTACCAGCACCCAAAGTTAGGAACAGGTCGCCTGGTTTAAGCACATCTTTCAGCGACTCAAAAGCCTCGGTTGGCTCGTCAACGTAATGCAAAAGCGGCATGGCCTTTTTACTGCAAACTTTGTCGCCCCGCAGGTTTTCGATTTTCTCATAGATGGACATCCCATCGATATGCCCATCGAAATGTTCCCGTGCAGAGGCATAAATCTTGTGGAGAAAAAGCACGTCTGCGCTGGAAAGCGAGTCGGCAAACTCGTCCAGCAATGCGGCGGTTCTGGTAAAAGTGTGCGACATAAAACTTACCACGATCCGTCTTGAGGGGTAAAAGCTCCTTAACCCCTCAAGCGTCGACCTTATCGCCGTGGGATGATGCCCGTAGTCGTCCATAAAGACTATTCCCCCAGCGGTACCGATAATTTCCGCGCGCCTTTTGGAGCCAGTGAATTCCTCAAGTGCCTTTTTTGCGGCGGTCAGCCTCTCCTCGTTCCAGCCATCGCAAAATTCCTTTTTCAGTAGAATGCTGGCAAGGGCGAGGGCGGCGACGGCATTCTGCGCCTGATGACGGCCTGGAACACGCAGGTACAGCTCACTGGGAAAGGCATTGATGCGAAACACCGCCCTGTCATCGCAGACCTGGTAGGAAGTAATGCCGTAATCACCCTTGGCGGAAAAGCCGTAGGGAACAAGGATTACGCCCCGGCCTTCCCGCTCGATTATAAGGGCGACATCGCAGGCGCCGGGATCGTCGGCGCAGTAAATCAATTGACCGCCGGCGGGAATCAGGCGGCAGTATTCGACAAAGGCATCGCGGATGGATTCGTAAGTCGGGAAAAAATCCTGGTGATCGCTTTCAACCGCGGTCAGGATAACCCGCTGGGGGTAAAACGCCAGGAAGTGCTTCTTGTATTCGCATGTTTCCGCTATAAAGTACTTTTCTCCAAGAACCAGTGTCGATTTTCCGCCGAAATTCGCCACGGCACTGCCCACCAGAACCTGTGCGGGAAGCCCAAGGGCTTGCACAATGCAGCCACACATGGCCGTGGTGGTGGTTTTGCCGTGAACGCCGGTAACCCCCGTGGAATCGAAGCCTGCCGAATATGCACCAAGGGTATCCGGATATACTGCAAGGGGGATGGATTTTCTTCGAGCTTCGGCAAGTTCCTCGTTGTTTTCCTCGGTGTAGGCGGCGGAGTGTATTACAAGGTCGATATCGTCGCCTATATGTGCGGGATCAAAGGATTCGTGAAAAGGTATGCCAAGCTCCTTGAGAATGGCATCGGTATAGAAAACCTCGGGAATATCGGAGCCGCCTGTCTTTATTCCCGTACCATGCAAAAGCTCGGCAAGGGCGCAGACGCCGGTACCTTTTATGCCGATGAAATAGACCGAGGAACACGAACGAAGCATATCGGAAGAAAAAATAGAGCCCATATTTATTTTTACATCGAATTCGCAGGCAATTCAAGCGTAGAAAGGCGATATTCCAAATGCCTACCGTTTCCAGGGTCACAAAAGAATAGTCCGCCCGCCCTGAGAGCAAGAAACCCCTCCGCCGTTTCTTCGCCGTAGCCATACAAAGGATCGTTCAAAATCGGATAACCGATCCATGCAAGGTGACAACGCACCTGATGACGAAACCCTCGCCTAAGCCTTACGGTAAACCTAAACCAATCGGGCAAACCGCCATCGCAAGAATCTTGTCCAGAAATGTCGATAATTTCGGTACGGTAACAGTCGCCTTGATCCCGCGCGACTTCATAACATGCGGATCTTTCACAGCCAGTATCAATCACAGGGCGCACCTGTTTCCTGCCGGGGCCAAAAGGACGAAAGAAACTTTTTATGGCAAAACCTTCCTGAACCAAGCCATTGTTTTCAAAGGGGCAAAAAGCAGGCGGTGGAGGAAAAGATGGAGGAATAGGCGCAGTTTTACCGCCTGATGGTTTTTGGCAAATCGCACTATACTCTTTGACAAAACCCCCATCGGCCTGCTGCGCTAGCAGACAGTCCAGCGATTTCTGATTCTTGGCAAAAAGCACAAGTCCGTTGGTTTCAAAATCCAAGCGATGCAGTAGCCCACCTTCCCCTTTCTTCCTGCCGCAAAGCCCTATCACCTGTGGAAAGACCGCCGCATACCAGTCAAGGAGTGTGCCGCTGTCCTCGGAACGCTGTGCTTTACCTGCACGCAAGGGGGCACAGTGCATACGGGGCGGCTTAAAGACCACCGCAAATTCCTCGGTTTCATCAATCAAGTAAGGTGTGTGTGTTTCCGGCATATATAAGTTCCGATATAGCACGATTCTTACATCAGCGGCGCAAAAATCCGCAACACGTCGGAAAACACTCGCTGCACAATATTACGCGAACATTCCTGCAACGTTATCTCGTGCGAGATTGGAACGGTACGCAGAAAATCCTCTTTAATTGCCCGGATCGATTCTCCTTTGTAGATGATGACACCGCATTCAAAGTGCAGGTACAGACTTCGGAAATCCAAGTTTGCGGTGCCAACCGTGGCAACTACATCATCGGAAACAAAGGTCTTGCCGTGGTTAAAACCCGAAGTGTACTCGTAGACCTTTACGCCGGCGGAAATAAGCTGGCGGTAATAGGACCGCGAGGTGATGGCCACTATCTTTTTGTCCCAGCGATGGGGAGTGATGATCCGCACATCCACACCGCTCTTTGCGGCAAGGGTCAGCGCGGAAAGCAGGCTGTCGTCCAGTATCAGATATGGCGTGTTGATGTACACATACTTTCTTGCCCGGTTGATTACTTGGAGGTAAACATGCTCGCAGACATTCTGCTCGTCAACGGGATTGTCCGCGTAAGGCTGCACAAACCCGTCTTCAATCTCGCAGAGGGCGTTCTTCCAGGGGTAAAAGGACTCGTAATCGTCTCGAAGAGACGCATCCGCCCTTACCGCGGGTGAGGTGTTCCACATCTGTAGAAAGATAAGTGTAAAGGACCAGGCTCCTTCACCCTCCAGCATAATCGCCGCGTCCTTCCATTTGCCGAAACGGTCAACCACATTGATGTACTCGTCCCCGATGTTCACGCCGCCGGTAAACGCGACTTTGCCGTCAATCGAAATAATCTTGCGGTGATTGCGGTTGTTCTGCAGCGATGAAAGCACGGGCCTGAATGGGTTGAACACAAAGCATTTGATACCCTTTTGTTCCATCGTTCGCACAAAGTCCGGGGGCAACGACAGGAAACACCCAAGGTCATCATATATCAGCCGCACGTCAAGCCCTTCCCGCGCCTTACGTTCCAGAATCGATAAAATGGCGCTAAACATCGTCCCTTCCCGCACGATAAAAAATTCCAGGAAAATGTACTGTTCGGCCTTTTCCAGTTCCTCGAGCACCCGCTCGAAAAACGACTCCCCAGAATCAAAGTACAGAGTCCGCGTGTGGGAAAACACTGGGAAACAGGCATGGGCCTGTAGGTACCGCGCCTGTGGCTCGAAGTCCGGGTAGGCCTCCACAAATTGCGGCAGGCAATCCCCGCCCAGAAAAAAGGCACCGCAGCTTTCACCGTTGATCTTGTCCGTCAGACGTTTGAATTTGCGTTGGGTTGCCTGGAAGTAAAAAAAGATGTACAAAACCCCGCCGAAAAAGGGAAACAGCAGAATCAGAAATATCCAGGTAATCTTGTAAGCCGCCTTGGTGTGCCTGTTCAAGACATGTATGCAGACAATAATACTTAGGGCGCTCAAAACCAAATTCGCATATCGAAAAAAGAGATCCGCCCCTACGATCAGTGAGATCAGGAATGCAATCTGGACAAGCAGAGTAGATATGACAAACACCCGCCTGCGGAAAACAACGCGACTTATCTTGTTCATAGCCGTTTCCATTAATGATAAGCCTAAACTGGGGAAATTTCATCAAAAAATCGGCCATTTCGATATTTTTTTTGGATTTTGCAAGGGTATGACCAAAGCAGATAGATTGTAGCCAATAGTGTTATTGTGCTGGTTCTGGTTTTCCTGTAAGATAGCTCATGGGCGTGTACCATGGATGATATTGGCTTTACTGTCCTTGATCTGATAAAAATCGATCTCAAGGAGCATAATTCGCTAAACCTCCGGTGTATAGGCGGAAGGAAAGGCCTGTCCAGGGAAATCACCATTCCCGATCTGAACCGTCCCATAGGCGCATTGATGGGGTATTACGAGGACTTCGCCTTTCAACGAATCCAATTGTTCGGCAGGGGGGAATATTCCTACCTGCGTCAGATGGAAAAGGAGAGCGCCTTAAAGAATGTCCGCAGCCTGTTTAGCTATCCCGTGCCTTGCTGCATCTTCACCCATGACCTGCATCCCAGCAGGGAGTTCATCGAAATCGCCGAGGAAAACCAATGCCCCATTTTGCATACAAACCTTGGAACGACCGACTTTGCCGCAAGGCTTCTGCGCGTTCTGGCTGAGATTTTCTCGCCGCACCAGACCATTCACGGGGTGCTGGTCGAGGTTTTCGGCCTGGGGATTCTGCTTTTGGGGGAATCTGGGGTGGGGAAGAGCGAAACCGCCCTGGAGCTGGTTCACCGGGGGCACCGGCTGGTGGCGGATGACGTGGTGGACATGCACTGCGTGAACGGTAACATGCTTATGGGCATGGGGGCTAACAGGATACTTGGACACCACATGGAAATCCGGGGGCTGGGGATCATCAACATAACCCACATGTTCGGCGTGCGGGCGATCCGGGATCAGATCGAGGTTCAGCTTGTCGTTGGGCTGGAGGCATGGGATTCCAACAAATCGTATGACAGGCTGGGAACCGATGAGCTGTCGATGGAATTTCTGGGGGTCAGTATTCCCAAACTGGAGATCCCGGTAAAACCTGGAAGGAACATTCCCATCATTATCGAAACCGCGGCTATGAACGAAAAGCTCAAGTCGATGGGTTACAATGCCGCCAAGGAATTCAAGAAGAATATCCTCAAGTGGAACGAAAGCGATGCCAGCCGACCTGTGTTTTTCTGGCATGACAATACTTTATAACATTAGGAACACACATGATCGAGAAAACAGTAACGGTTTTAAACCGGGCTGGCTTACACGCCCGCCCATCGGCGCTTATCGTACAGGAAACCAAGAATTTCAAGTGCAGTATGCATTTCGAAAAGGGCAGGGATCAGGTAAATGCGAAATCCATCATGGGTGTGATCACCCTTGGTGCAAGCTACGGAACAGTCATAAAAATAATAGCCGATGGGGAGGATGAGGAGACGGCGGTCGATATAATCGCCCACCTATTCGAATCGAAGTTCTTCGAAGACGACGAAGAAGAAACCATAATACCGTGAAAGTACGTCCGCAGTATCTGTTCCGAAACACCAGAGGGCTGGTCTTCGTCTATGTGCTGCTCTGCATCTTGACGGTGCTTTTTACGCGCGCATTCTTTGGGGAAACCCTGCACGAGGGCAGGGTTCCCGACACGTTAAGTCTGGTGGTGTTTTTCTCGATTCCCGTGGTGTTGCTGGTGTTTTTGGGAATCGCCGTGGCTAATTTGCTGGGGGACATTGTTGCCCGCCGCCCTGGAATAAAGTTTCGAGCAAGGTTGATGGCATATTTTCTGGTCGTCGTTATTTTTGCGACGGCCCCCATCACAATCGTTACCAGCATTTCCATTCGCGAGATTGTCTGGTTCTGGAACAGTTTCGACGCAGATGCGGCAAGGGACGCATCACGTTCATTTGCCGTGGAAAGTTTTTCCGTTCACATAAACCGTTTCGAGGATATCGTATGCGGAACCGACTGGAATGCGGTGCGGTCGCCGGAGGCGTTACCCACGAATATCGCATCGGTGCAGGATTTCCTTCTTGCCGAAGGCGGCTGGCAGGATCACGCCTTTATCGGGAATGAGGCTGGCAGGCTTGCGATGCCGCCTGCACAACTGGCAGGTATTCCCCTGCGGGAACTGCCGCGCGACGAGGGGTTTATCCGGTATGTGATAATGCCGGGGCATAACCTGATCCGGCTGGTCAGCTACGATCTTGGCGAAGGGTTTGACTTTGGGCTGGCCGCCATCGAAATCCAGGCAGAGCGTTTCGAGGTAGTCGGTGTGCTGCGGGACAACGTGCGAATTCTGGAGTTTTTTTACTACATAGTGTTTTTCACCCCCCCCCTGTTGATGACGATGATTATCGCCATTGCCTTTACCCGCCGCATCACCAATCCCATCGCCGAACTGACCGATGCCACCCGCCGCGTCGCTGGGGGTGATTTTTCGGTGCAGATTCTCTCCCGCCGTGGGGACGAGCTTGGGCTTTTGGTGCGATCGTTCAATGCGATGGTGCAGGATCTCGAAAAGTCGAGGGCGGCATTGGTGAAGGCGGAAAAGATATCGATATGGCAGAACATGGCGCAACAGCTTGCCCACGAGATAAAGAACCCGCTTACGCCGATAAAACTTTCCGCCGAAAGGGTATTGCGGCGTTGGCGCAACGAGCCAGGGCAGGTCGGGGAAATTATCGAGGATTCAATGATGGCGATCATTCAGGAAACGGAGGGGCTTTCGGCATTGCTCAACGAATTCAGAACGCTTTCCAAACCGATGGAACCTTCGATATCGTCGATCAAGTTCGGGGAGGTCGCATCCGAGGTAATAAGCTCGTACCAGACTTCGCATCCCAAGGTCATGTTCGACATGACTTACGTTGCTGGGGATATTATCCTAAAGATCGACAAAAATCGTTTTTCTAGGGTTCTTGCCAATCTGCTAATTAACGCCATCGATGCGATGGACGGCAAAGGGTCGATCGAGATAAGAACCGAGCTTGTCAAGAAAAGGGGCATGCAGTATTGCAGAATTAGTGTCAAGGATTCTGGGAAAGGCATTTCCAGACCGGATGCCACGCAGGTTTTTACGCCGTATTTTACCACTAAGGAATCTGGCACGGGGCTCGGGCTTCCCATTGTGGAGAGAATTGTCAACGATCATGGCGGAAGCATCTGGTTTAATTCTGGCGATGGAATTGGGACTGTGTTCTTTATAGACCTGCCTGCGGATGAAGTGGGCGAGGAGGGGGAATAGTGGCCGCCATTCTAGTCATTGACGATGAACGAGGAGTCAGGCAGTCGCTTGTTTCTATTCTTGAAGACGAAAAATACAAGGTGTTCGGTGCGGAGGATGCCATTGCGGGAATAGATCTGCTTGAAACCCACAAGGTGGATTTGGTTTTTCTTGACGTGCTTCTGCCGAAACTCGGCGGACTCGAGGCATTGGAACAAATCTGCGAACGCTGGCCAGGGCTGGAAGTGATCATGATTTCCGGCCATGGCAATATTGACATGGCGGTGCGGGCGGTCAAGGGCGGCGCATTCGACTTTCTGGAAAAGCCCCTCTCGCTGGAGAAGACTCTTACGGTTTGCCGCAACGCACTTGCCCTGGGAAAGTTGCGGGAAGAAAACCGCAGTCTAAAAAAAAGCATTCTTATCCGCGACGAAATAGTCGGCACGAGCGCGGCCATGAATGGCATCCGGAAATCGATCAAACAGGCGGCTGGCAGCGATGCGCGCATTCTTATTACCGGGGAAAACGGCACAGGCAAGGAAATCGTGGCAAGAGCGATACACCGCGCATCCTCCCGTTTCGAACGTCCCTTCGTGGAACTCAACTGCGCCGCCATCCCCGAAAACCTAATCGAAAGCGAGCTGTTCGGTCACGAGAAAGGCGCGTTTACCGACGCGGTTTCCAGCCGCAAGGGGCGTTTCGAGGTCGCGGACGGCGGCACGCTTTTTCTTGACGAGATCGGCGACATGTCGCTTTCTGCGCAGGCCAAGGTGTTGCGGGTGATTCAGGAACAGAAGATGGAACGGTTGGGCGGCGAGAAGACCATCTCGACCGATGTCCGCATCATCGCGGCGACCAACATGGATCTGGAGAAGGCTTGTACGCAGGGACGTTTCCGGCAGGATCTGTTCTTCCGCCTGAACGTCATTCCCATCCACATTTCCCCGTTGCGGGAACGTCCCGCGGATATCTCCCTTTTGCTGCACCATTTCTTGAATGGGCTGGGAATGGAAAATTTCAGACTGGAGCAGGACGCTTTGGACTTGCTGATTTCCCACGACTGGCCCGGGAACGTGCGGGAACTGAAAAACCTTGCGGAACGCATTGCTGTCATGCACTCGGACGACAGCATCGACGGGGCTGCGCTTTCGGGGCTTTTGAGCAGGGTGCCGGGCAAGGGCCAAGATGGGGAAGGCGCTGGGCAGAATTCTTCGAATGAAATGGGCTTTCCCGAGAGCGTGCTTGACCAGAGCTACCATGACGCAAAAGAATCGTTCGAAAAACGATATTTGGAGTTCCAACTTTCCAAAAACAATGGTAAGATAGCGAAAACGGCCGAAGCTATCGGGATTTATCCGAGTAATTTGCACACGAAGTTGAAGAAGTTCGGGATAGCGGTGCAAAACGAAAAGGAACCGTAATGAAGAAACTTACCGACCGCCAGAAGGAAGTGCTTTCGTTCGTCGCAAAACACATCGAAAAACAGTCTTATCCCCCCAGTATTCGGGAGATTGCGGAGCATTTTCGGATTTCAATGAAGGGTGCGCATGACCATGTTACGGCACTCAGACGGAAGAATTGCCTGGAACAGAACGGCAGGTGTTCGCGCACGCTCAAGTTGACCGCGTCTGGGGAAGAACTGGAAAATGGTGCGGACCCGACGCAGGAAATTCCCATTGTGGGAACCGTTGCCGCTGGGGTTCCCATTTTGTCCGAGGAAAATGTTGAAGGGACGCTAAAGCTCGACCTGTCCATGCTGAAAAAAAACAAGACGTATTTCGCCGTCAGGGTGCGCGGCGATTCCATGGACGGGGCTGGGATCATGGACGGCGACATGGCGATAATCGAGAAGCGAAACGTTGTCAACGATGGCGAGATTGCCGTGGCGGTGGTTGATGATGCCGTTACGCTGAAACGATTTTACAGGGAGAGTTCCAGAATCAGATTGCAGTCCGAAAACCCGGGCTACCAGCCTATTTTTTGCCAGGACGTGCGCATTCTGGGAAAGTTGTCAAGGATAATTCGGGAATACTGATATGCCTGCCACCAACGCCTATATATTTCTTGGCCCCGAAATAGGGAAAAAACAGGACGCCATCGATGACATAAGAAAAAAGCTGGCCAAGGATGGCGGCCCCTTGGATGAGTTCGTTTTCTACGCTGGCGAAACGCCCGCGCTTAAAATCGCCGAGGCAGTGCAGAACCACAGCCTTTTTTCGGAAAAGCGTTTGTTCATCGTGAAAAACGCCGACCAGATAAAGAAGAAGGAAGAGATAACGATAATCGCCGCCTGCATGGATGAGCTTGAACCAGACACTGCGATGATTCTGGTTTCGGACGAGTTCAAACTTGCCGCAGGTCTAGACAACTGTTGCCCTGGCGCGAACCGAAAGCCTTTCTACGAGATGTTCGAGAATCAAAAGACCGACTGGGTGCGGTCTTTTTTCCAGCGCGAGGGCCGCAGGATTACCCCCGATGGCATCGATCTGATTCTGGAAATGGTGGAGAACAACACCGATGCGCTTAGGCGCGAATGTTCGCGGCTGATGCTTTTTATTCCTAAGGACAAACCCATCGAGGCGGAGGACATAGAGAAGTGGCTTTCCCACAACCGCGAGGAGTCGGCTTTCACGCTCTTCTCGCGGATCGCCACTGGGGACGCATCCAAGGCGATCGAGTCGCTGCATACGCTGCTTGCGGCAAAGGAAAGCCCCATTGCGATTCTCGCCGCCTTGACCTCGTGTTTCAGGAAGCTGCGCGGTTATCTGGCCCTTGTCAGGGAAGGCAAGGCTGGCAACGACTTTGAGCTTAAGAAGATAGGTCTTTCCCATCCCAAGGCCAAAAGCGACTATGCAGCCGCGGCCCGCCGCTACACCGCCGCTGCAGTGGACGCCTGCATAGCCATCACTGCGGAGTATGACGTGCTGACCCGTTCATTGGGGGCGGCGTTGGAGTCGGTGTTGATGGATGTGTATGTGCTGAAGGTGTTTGGTAGGGCCAGTTAGGGAACCGCTGATTAAAGCGGAATTCAGCGGTTCCCCTGCATCTGCATGGCAGTAGCACTGATTTCGGCATCGTAGATGCCGCGTCCCCATTGGATTTAATCGGTGCTTCCTTAGCGGATTTGCTCAAAGTTTTTCTGCGATTCCGTATTTCGCACTCAGCTCGGCGTATTCCTCGTCAAGTGACCGCCTCATTCCTTCGCCGAACTCGACCTCGTGTGAAATAATGAAGCTGTCGTAAATTATCTTCCCCGTAAACGGCAGCAGCACGGTGTCCAGCATGACGGGCAACTTGTGCTGTGTGTTTTCGGCAACGGATGTCGTTATGCCTTTCACGCTGTACAGTCTGCGGTCTTTACCATTGTCCACAGGCATGAAAATGGCGCATTCGGGCAGGTATTTCATCAGAACGAATTTCCCCTTGACGTGACGCTCTTCCCACGAGCGCAAAAGGCAGGTTTCGTCGTAGGAAAGGTCGCTGGTGCCCCTTAAAAATTCGCCGATGACTTTTGGGTTTTCCCAGAGCTTGTTGCGGATTTTGTAGCACACCATTGCGTCATGTGCATCTTCGGGCTTCGGTGAAATTTTGCAGTCAACGACTCGCAGCTTTTTGTTGACGAAATCCAGCAGCTTGTACCATGTTCTGTAGAAAAAATAGCTCTCGCCAAGGGAAAGCAGCGCAGCTTCGCTGTTTCCGATGTGTTGGCAGCATTTTTTGTATTTTTTGCCGCTGCCGCACGGACAGGGCTTGTTCGGCTCGATTTTTGGGGTGAGCTGAAGGGTAGGCTCCTTCGGCCTTTTTTGGGGAGGGAACATTTTCGCCATCTCGTTCGGCGTGTGGCCTTTATTGTGCCAAACGCGGGTGTCGCTTTTGGCGAGCGCAAGCATGTCGAAAAAACCATGCGCCTGCTTTTTGTCGGCAAACACCAAGTCGTACCTGTCCAAAATTACGCCAGTCATGCTTATGCTAAGGCTACGCGTAAAATAAGCCCTGAGTTCCGCAATCGCATCGGACACATTTTTGGTGCGGATAAATGCGCCTTTCAGAAAGGCATAAATTTTGTCCCAATGCTCGTTGTCCGTATAGTCCTCCCACTCGAATTCCAGGAACTGTTCCTTTGGCGGGACGAAGCGCGGTTTGCCGGTTTGCTCCTGTTCCAAATCGTCCGCAAGGTCAAAATTGCGAATACTGTTGTAATGGACGATGCTATCCCCGTAAAATCCGTACCAGGTGGAATTCCATCCGGCTTTCACGACACCTGGCAGAAGGAGCGCATAAACCTCGTCCGCAGTTGTCTGCTCCTTGTTTTGCGCATTGAAGATCTCGACGAATTCGCCAAGGCTGATTATGCCGTAAAGGTTGGCCGCGGCCTGTGCGTACACATGCAGCAAATCGCGTAGTTTCGCTTTGCCGTTTGGGCAGCGCTTGATGTCACCTGCGGGATTGTGCTTTTCGAATGTTTTTCGCGCTTGGGCTTCCGTCATTGCCTTGTATCCTTCTGGATGTCTTTCTTGATGATAACCGATCCATTCATTTGCCGCAAGTGCGGTGACGGCTTGGTTCTACCCAGTCACCGTTGAGTCTCCATATTCCAGAGCCCCAAGGCGCGCGCGAATCTTTCCCTACCCGGAGGACCCCTTCTAGTGGGCATTGACCTTGCCACGGCGATAAATTCGTACAGGGAAAGGCCAGATCTTTCGAAAAGGTCTTCTATAAAGCCATCCGCGGGGCTGTAGATGCGGAACAGATCGAGGTAGGCATTGTTTATGGGGAGCGTGGAAAACCCGCGGAAATTGTCGCTGATAAAGCGCTCGTCGTATTCGGCGGCGAAACGTTCCTGTGCGGCGGCCTTGATCAACTGCCTTTCGTAAAGTATCACATCGCGCGGCGCGCCGCTGTCGTACAGAACCTCGAGTTCGGCGATAAGTTCCCAGATGAATTCCAGAAAGGCGCGGCTGTCCTTGTTTGCGGCTACCATGGCCCTGTACTCGTCGGAATCCTCGCCGAAACGGGAGATTATGTACAGCCTGGCACCTTCCACGCCAACGAATTGGGCAAGTTCCTCGTTGAAATGGCCCTGCCCCCTTAACCACACCGTGGCGTGCAGAGACTCGTGGATAATCAGATCGGCCAGCCTGTCAACGCGGTAGTCGCGCATGAATGTGAACACGGGATCCCTGAACCAGCCTAGCGTGCTGAAAGCGCCGACACCGCGAACCCACACGTCCAGCCCCCTCGCCTCAAGCCTTTCCCGCTGCCTTCTGGCCCCTTCCGGGTTGAAGTATCCCCTGTACGGCAGCGCGCCCACGATGGGATAACGCCACAGGTGCGTGGTGAAGGAATCCTTGGCCGACGCGGAAACCACCGCGGCAAGGAAATCCCGGTCAAGCGACACATAGCGGGTGTAGTTTCTGCCCACGTTCAGGCCGAGTTCATACTGCGCGAACCTGCGTATGTCGTTAACTTTTTCCACAAATATGCGGTTTAGTTCGTCCTGTTCGGGATCCCCAGTGGGCACGAGCAGCGACTCCAGAGGCCGCGCCCTGCAAAGGTAGCCCAGATAGGTGGTTCCCTGTCTTATCGAGTAACATCCGGAGAGAAGAACGCCGGCGATTGCCATAAACAACACCACCAGCGCAAGTACCCAAACCGCCTTCCTTCTCATAGCGCAACCTCCTGGGCTTTTCGAACTGCCCTTTTAGGGCAATTTTACTTGGTTTCGGGTGAAAAACCAAGTAGGGCTCCTCCCACGGAAATCAATTTTCATGCGAGGGCAAAACAGGAATCGCCCCCCGCAGTCGCCCCTTTTCACGCCGTGCCGAAAGCGGTATCATGCAGACCTATGGCCTACAAAGACAGCCTTTTCAGATCGATTTTTAGCAACAAGAAATCGGCCCTAGCCCTCTACAACGCCGTGCACGGCACAAGTCACGACCCAAGGGATACCGAGGTCGTCATGAACACCCTGAGCGAAACCCTGTGGACGCCGCGGAGGAACGACCTTTCCTTCCTGATAAACCGCGGCCTGGTCGTCGTCGCGGAGCATCAATCGACGATCAACGAGAATATGCCCTACCGTATGCTCCAGTACGTCTGCCGCCTGTTCGAGAAGGGCATCGAGGACAAAAAGGCCGTGTACAGGCAGGCGCTAGTAAAACACGCCCGCCCCAGGTTCATCGTCCTTTTGAACAGCACCGTAGCGTTTCCCGACCACAAGAAGATGCGGCTGTCCGACTCGTTCGAGCGGGTCGCCGGCTTCGATAACGTGGCA
>JGI24694J35173_10000259_pt1 | contig 50655 bp, 50 predicted proteins | sample TergutCo191P1_FD_35173 | JGI IMG/M metagenome (IMG submission 35173) | reverse complement strand
ATAAATGATATAATCAAAACCAAGGAGGAGATAGGTATGGCAGCAGCATTACTGCGTGAAATAAGCCAGGACGAACACGAACGAGCGAGACTTCGAAGCCGTAGAATGTACGAGACTGACATGATCTCCGACAGGCTTACATCTGAGGAAATAGGCGAGATACGCGGCATAGCTAAAGGCAGAGTGGAAGGCGAATTAAGAGTTATAGCGCTTCTAAAGAGAGGCTTTTCCTTAGAAGAAATTGAAAAAACGCTTGCAATAGGTAATGAAGCATATAGAAGTAGCGAGTAACCTGCAATTCGCTAATTTCTGTACCCACTCATTCTAAAGTGTACGCTAATTAAATTATCACTTCAAAAAGCACGGCAGATCTTTACGCTCAACATTTCTGTGTGAAATTTTCTTCAATTTATTTGCATTTAATCAACTTCGTAAGCAGTCTATCTAAACTATCCGCGAATGTTTTTAGCTCTTTCTTGCTGTAGTTCGCTATTCTTTCAATTCCAAGGCCTGAGTCTGCAAGTCCTACTGAGAAATTTCTAAGGGACAAAAGTTCATTGATATTGTTAGATGTAAAAACGCGGCCTCGATCGTCTATTACGTATACGTCTTTTTCTACAAGACGTTTTGCGAGAGGAACGTCCCTCGTGACGGCAAGATCGCCTTCTTCTGACAGTTCGACAATGCGATCGTCTGCGGAATTATCAGTGTTTGGACATATTTCCATCTGAGCGCGTTTTATTACGCCGTCAATTTCACATTCGCAGGGGATGGGATGATTTGCCGCGAATATGATTTGTATATCAAGTTTTAAAGACCTTTTTAAAACAAGGTCTCTTGCAGGTCTTGGGCATGAATCGGCGTCAACAAATATTTTCATTATTCTCCGCAGCTTGCCGCAAACAGTGAAAAATCGCCCTTTAACAACAGTTTATCCGTACCCTGCGGTATAAAAAATGAATCGCCTTTTTTATACGGTTCTTCGTCAATTTTAAACTCTCCTTCCGTGACAATGCAAATGGCAGGTCCCTTTTCCGGGAATTCTTTTTCTCCTCCTTTTACGTTCATGGAAGTAAGTAAAAAATTATTATACATTGTATGATAACTAAACTGATCGGCGCATGCGCAGGGCGTAATTATCTGCGGGAAAAACGGAACAAAATGCAGAATATTGATCAGCTCTTTTATATCCGCGTTTTTATGCGTAAGTCCGCCTCTCAGCACATTGTCTGAATTGCTCATAAGTTCTATCGCAAAACCTTTTATATACGAATGAAGAATACCCGCCGGGATAAAAATCGCCTGCCCCGGCTGAAGTTTTACAAGGTTAAGATATAAAGGAGCTAATATCGACGTATCTTTCGGATACTGAACCGCAAAATCATTAATCAGCTGCCATTGTTCGTTTGAAATAAAACCTTCGGGTTTTTCTGTTTTCTTATCAGTAAAAAACGCGGAAAATAATTCTTTTTCTATTTCGGAAAAATTATTAATCATTTTAAAAAAATCGAATAACGAACCTTTTTTAAGATGATTCAGCAAAGGCAGTATAATATCCTTTAGAACAGGCGCTTCATTTATCAGTTCTTCAAAATTTTTTAATATGCATTCTGTATCTCTGAAACCCGCCATTAATGTAAACTCGGTAAGCACGCAGATTATTTCTGGTTTGTCATTTTGATCCTTGTAGTTTCTAAGCGGCGATGTCTGGCTTAGCCCCGCGTCGTTCTCCCGCTTAAAACCGGCGGAAGCCTGCTCTTTATTAGGATGGGCTTGAATGGACAGAGGCTTCCCTGCCGCGAGTAATTTAAAAAGAAACGGGAGTTCCCCTGATATATTTTCAAGATTCGATATAATGCCGTTTATTTCAATCTGCGACGGGCCGCCGGGATGGGTTCCCATCCACATCTCGGCATAGGGAACATTTTTATCGTTTTCGATTCCCAAAAAATCAGGGAGCATTTTATCCGAGCCCCATTCATAATGTTTTATTTTGTTAAAAAGTTTATAGGTTTTATTCATTTGTATAGGGTTTAAGCGCTTCTTCAAGCGCAGTAATAACATTAAGCGTTCTTTGTTCCACTTCTTTTGCGGCAGCATCCTGTTCTTCAAGCGCCATAAGCGCGTTATCTTCGATTTTTTCCTGAAGCTGTTTCATCTTGTTGATTTCGTCGCATAACATAAAACCTGTTAATACGGCGACATTTAAAGGCTCGCTTATGCCTGAAATTTTCTGCGTATTTTTAACAGCCGCTTTGTACTGTGTAAGCACTTTTTTTAAATATTCTTCGTCCGCGTCAACTGTTATGGTAAAGGAAGTGCCCAATATATCAAGGCACAGAACCGATGGAGCGCCTTCAACCGCCGCAGGCTTTTCGCTCTTTTGCGCGGGAAACCCCGTTGCACTTTGCGCGGGAAACTGCGTTGCATCTGACGCGGGATCGTTCATTAATCATTTACTTCCATTAAAAAATGTCGAGTTCGCCTTCTTTGGAGTCATCTTCGATTTCTTCGTCTTCGTTCTCTTCATCTTCGATTTCAAAGAATTCTTTCTCGTCTGAAACGTCAGAAGAGTCCGGTACAGGCTGGGATTCCTGTTTTACTTTTTTCGCGCCCGGGTTTTCGCCGCTCTTTGCCGCAGTTTTTTTGGCGCTCGAATCCTGCTTTTCCGCCTTTGAGTTATCCTGGGCGGACGCAAGGCTGCTTTCAAACGCCTCTTCAAACTGGCTTAGCCTGTCAAGGGCTGACATTATTCCGTCTTCAATACGCCCCTGATCTTCCTTAAAGCGCATAACAAGGAGCTCAAGTTCGCCAAGCCGTTTTTGACTTGAATCAAGTTTGGAAATCAAAGCGGCCCTCTCGGACAAGAGGGCTTTATTTTCATCTGTCACCTTTTGCACATATTCAATTGCTTTGGAGACTTTGGATTCCAAAAGACGTACTTGATCAAGGCTCACCATATTAATACTCCCAATGCCGCTAATCAGTTAAAGCTATTTGCTGTCTAAAGCCAGTTTAGCTTTTTCCGCTACTGCTCTGAATGCCGCGTTATCTTCGCTTGCAAGCCATGCCAAAGATTTTCTGTTAATAATGATGCCGGCTTTATCAAGACCTGCGATTAAACGTGAATATGAAAGGCCTATCTCGCGGCATGCCGCGTTTATTCTGATGATCCATATTTTACGGAACTCGCCCTTTCTGTCCTTTCTGTCGCGGTACGCGTAGGTTAACGATTTGGCAACCGCGTCTTTTGCGGTCTTGTAGTTGGTGCCTCTTCTTCCCCAGTAGCCTTTTGCCTGTTTTAATATTTTCTTACGATGGTTCTTTCTTTTTGAACCGTCAACTGCTCTTGACATAATTTACCTCTTGACTTCTCAACCGTACGGAAGAAGCTGTTTTCTGATTACCGGTACATTATCTTCAGACAAGATACCCGCATGACGCAAACCACGTTTGCGCTTGGATGACTTTTTGGTCAGGATATGGCGCAGATTTTGTTTTTTATATTTTACCTTGCCAGAGCCGGTAAAAGAAAAACGCTTTGCCGCGCTTTTTTTTGTTTTCATTTTTGGCATTTGCCGCTCCTTCTCTTGCGCTTACGCGCTGAATTATTTTTTACCTTTAGGACCCAACACCATGGACATGAACCTTCCTTCCATTGCGGGAGGTTTATCCATGACATACTCTCCCTCGATGCGTGAAAGAACATCCTTCATTACATCAAAGCCAAGTTCAGTGTGGGCAAGTTCACGGCCGCGAAAACGGATCGTTACTTTTACCTTATTGCCGTCGGTTAAGAATTCTTTAATATGTTTCGATTTGAAATCAAGATCATGGTCATCAATCTTGGGCTGCATTCTGATTTCTTTAAGTTTTAAAAGCTTCTGCTTTTTCTTGGAATCCCTCAGCCTCTTTTCATTTTCAAATCTGAACTTGCCGTAATTTAAAATCTTGACTACGGGCGGCGCCGCCTGAGGCGCTACTTCCACCAAATCAAGACCTGCTTCCTTTGCAAGTTCCAGCGCTTGCGAAACAGACATAATTCCCTGGTCACCATCATCCCGGATTAGACGAACTTCCCGGCAACGTATCTGTTCGTTTACACGTAAATCTTTCTCCGCCAACTGGCCTCCTCTGTTATCACTACTTCTGATATTACCAAATTTTCACATTTTATGTCTAGTGGTTAACTATCTCCGTTCCTATTCCTTCGTCTGTAAAAAGCTCGATTAAAATGGCGTGCGGGAGCCTTCCGTCGATAATGTGGGCTTTTTTTACACCGCTATCCAGAGCCAGAACGCAGCAGTCTGTTTTTGGGATCATTCCCTTGTTGATGATTCCGTCTCTTTTAAGAGAGTCCAGTTCATGTCTTGCTATTGTCTTTATCAGGGAATTTTCGTCCTTGACATCGCGTAAAATACCCCTGACATCTGTCATAAGCACCAGTTTTTCGGCGTTCAAGGCGGCGGCTACATTCGCAGCGGCAATATCGGCGTTTACATTCAGTGATTTCCCTTCGTCTTCGCCAAGGCCGTAAGCGACGGATGAAATAACGGGGATAATCCCTTCCTTTAAAACGGAATTTAGAAGCGAGACGTCGAGGCATTCAATTTCGCCGACAAGGCCTAAATCGTCTTCGCCTTTCTTCCTCCGCGCTTTTAAGAGGCCGCAGTCTATTCCGCAAAGGCCGGCTGCCTTTCCGCCTTTTTTTTGAATAAGAGCGGCGATATCCTTGTTTACCTTGCCGCATAAAATCATTTGAACGATATCCATTGTTTCCTGATCTGTGTAACGCAGCCCGTTTATAAAGCGGCTTTCTTTACCGGTCTTTTTTAACATGGCTTCGATTTCCAGGCCGCCGCCGTGAACCAAAACTGTGCGTATCCCTACGCATGACATGAGGATAATATCTTCGATAACCGCTTTCTTTAGATCGTCATTCAGCATGGCGTTTCCACCGTATTTAACTACAATGGTTTTCCCCTGAAAATCCTGAATGTACGGAAGGGCGTGAATTAATACCCCTGCTCTGTCTTTATTTGATATATCGTTCATGACCTGTAATCCCCGTTAATTTTAACATAATCGTATGTAAGATCGCATCCCCAGACAGAGACAGAATTTTCACCTTCTTTGAGAGTTACCAATATTTCGATTTCTTCTTCGCAAAGAATCTTTTTTGCTTTTTCTTCGCTGAAATTGACAGTCCGCCCGCCGGCGCAGACTTCAATCTCTCCTGCCGCGCTTTTAAAACTTACGCAGGTTTTATCAGGATTAAATTCCGCTCCCGAATATCCAAGCGCGCACAGCACCCTTCCCCAGTTAGCGTCCGCGCCGAAGCAGGCAGCCTTTACAAGACTTGAAGAAGCCACAGATTTTGCCAGCGCTTCGGCATTCTCTTCGCTTGATGCTCCGCTTACAGTAACAGTAACAAGTTTTGTCGCTCCCTCCCCGTCCCGCGCCATCATCTTAGTCAAAGAAACACAAACAAACTCAAGCGCCTCATAAAAAACAGAAAAATCATCCCCCCCACTCGTCACTCCTAACTCCTCACTGCTCACTACCGGGTTTCCCGCTTCGCCGTTCGCCATTACCAGCACCATATCGTTTGTAGAAGTGTCACCGTCAACTGTAAGGCGGTTAAACGATTTAGAAACAGCCCGCCGCAATGCCGTATCCAGCGCGGAGGATGTAATCGCCGCGTCCGTTGTAATAAAGCTGAGCATGGTTGCCATGTTTGGATGGATCATTCCTGAGCCTTTTGTCATGGCGCCGATGCGCACAGGTTTCCCTTTAATATTGATTTCTACAGCGATTTCTTTTTTACGCGTATCTGTTGTCATGATTGCTTCGAGAGCATCTGCGTGTCCCTGTTCGTCAGCGCGAAGGCTTTCCTTAAGAGCGCCGATGTTTTTTTCGATTGCTTCGATTGGAAGGGGAACACCGATAACACCTGTAGACGCCACGGCAACATCGCTAGTGTCGATGTTTAGAACGCCGGCTGCAAGCTGCGCCATGCGTTTAGCGCAGGAAAGCCCTTCGCTTCCCGTGCATGCGTTTGCGTTTCCAGAATTGGCGATGACTGCGCGCAGTTTGCCGTCTTTAATGTTTTCCTGACTTACAATTACGCTTGCGGCCTTCACTTTGTTTTTTGTAAACATTGCCGCCGCCGAACAAGATTTATCGGAATAAATTAGAGAAATATCTTTTTTTTGCGAAGACGGTTTTATGCCGCATCTTATACCGCCTGCTTTAAAACCTTTCGGCGCGCAAACTCCGCCGTTAATAACTGTCATCACGTACCTCGTAAAATAAACTTAAAAATGAAATCCGCGTTCCATGCAAGTAATTCCTTAGAAGAGCATTGGTATCGCTTCGAGACCGTCTTTTTCATCAAAGCCGAATAAAATATTCATGTTTTGAATTGCCTGTCCTGCCGCGCCTTTTATCATGTTGTCGATGGCAGTTACGACTATCAATGTTGAACCGTTAATATCGATCTGAACCGAGATATCACAGTAGTTGGAACCTCTTACCCTGTTTGTCGCAGGCGTAACGCCCGAAGGCATCACCCGGACAAAAGGTTCGTCTTTGTAGAAATCTGCATAAAACTTCCGGATATCTTCTGTCTTGGAGATATTATCATCTGACATTGGCATCATTGTTTTGGAAGGAGCCGCGCAGAATTTTTCGGACAGCGGAATGTAAATTGTGCTTAAAATCCCCCTGTTCATTGGAACAAGATGTGGCGTAAAAATCACTTTCGGCGCCGGCACATTCGCGGCTTTTGAAATCGCCGCAAAGTTGTTCTCGATTTCAGGCGAATGTCTGTGGGACGCTATTTTGTAAGGAGCTGTTGAATCGGCGCATTCGCAGTAGTGGAAAGACCTTGATGGTTCCCTTCCGCCGCCCGAAGTTCCAGAAGCAGAGTCGATTATAACCGGCGCGCCGGCGCAGATATATCCGTTCATCAATGCAGGCATTACTCCCAATGATGGTCCGGTTGGATAGCATCCCGGGTTTCCGATTATCACAGGGCCTTTGGCAGCTTCTTCTTTTATAAGTTTTCTATTCAGTTCCGGTAAGCCGTATATCGACTTTTCATGTAATTTTGGAAATTGATAATTCTTTCCGTACCATGCGCTGTAAACCTCTTCGTTACCGCCGAATCGAAAGTCTGCGGAAAGGTCGATAAAGTGTATTTTTCTTTCCATGCAGGAAGAGGCAAAGGGTTCCCCCACGGCATGAGGCAAGCCTGCGAAAACCACATCTGAAGAGGCTATAACGTCTTCTGCTTTTAACAGTCTACCTGAAACCCTCTCTAAAAAATTGGGATATATATCTTCTATCTTTTCTCCTTCAAAACTTACGGAGGAAAGAACGAGATTCTCTATTTTAGGATGTCCTGAAAGGAGCCTTACAAGTTCCGCGCCTGCGTATCCTGTGGCTCCTATTATACCTGCTATCATGGCAGACATTATGCACTTTTATACAATTATGGTCAATGTTACGCTTTACTAAAAATGTTGTTATAGATATACTGTGAACATGAATAGATTATTGATTGTGTTAATTGCTGCGCTTTTACTGTCCTCTTGCGCTATAACTCCCAATATACCGGACAGTATGTCCGCCGCAGAAATTATACAGCGCGGACAGGAAGCCATGGACAGAAATAATTACAGAATCGCTTCGCATTATTATCAGGCGCTTTATGACCGGAACCGCACTCTTATCGATCTTGTAATAACAGCCGAATATCATATCGCGTTTATTCATTACAAACAGAAAAAATACGAACTTGCCAAGGAAGAGTTAAACGCGGTTCTTGCTTATTACAATAATCCGGATCAGGAACTGCTTCCGCAGCATTTTAAGCGATTGGCGCAGATAGTCCTTAATCAAATTGATGAAAGAGAAAAAAGAGGTTTCTTTTTTTAATAGAAATGATACTTAAATTTTTATAAATAATTATTTAGCCTTGGGTGTTTTTTATGGAAGAGTTGCAATCTACAGAGATACTTGACCGCGAAATTCTGGAAGACGCAAGAAAGAAAGCCCTGCGTATTTTAAAAAATGCCGAAGACACTATGCAAACGCAAGACACTCAATGGAAAAAGAAAACAGACGATGCCGTTTTTGAACTTGATAAAAAATACGACGAGCAGAAAAAAATCGAAACAGACAGAATGATGGCAAAACTCCCCGTCGATAAACTAAGAGCAAAAATCGAAAAAATTGAAAACTCGTTAAATAACGCTTTGGAATCCTGGTACGCAACTATTAATAAAAAGCAAATACAAACTCTTCTCTCAAAAGAACTTTCAAAACTTCTTGATACATGCAAACAAGATTTTTCATCTGATAAAATAAAAATCGAATATTCAGAACTTGATCAAAAAGAAGCAGCGGAAATAATAAACAACATTCCTCACTCCTCACTCCTCACTTCTAACTACTCACTGCCAATTTCCAGTTCCTCACTCAACACAAACCAAACTTACCCTTCCATTATAATCGAATCTAACAATGTGCGCATAACAGCCTCAATAGAAAACATTATAGAAACCATCCTTCATGAAAAACGGGTTGAATTAGTCGAAACCCTCGTCGGCAAAGATTTTATGGAGGGCGCGTGATGAAGCGAAACTCTCCAAACACAATGGAAGGAAAGATTCGAAGAATCTCAGGCCCGATTATAAGAGCGTCAGGACTTGATACAGCAGGGCTTTTTGACCTTGTTGAAATTGGAGAAAAACGCATCATTGGAGAAATTGTCCGAATTGAAGGTGATGAAGCTGTCATTCAGGTTTACGAGGACAACACAGGTTTAAAAACAGGAAGCCCGGCTTTTTCAACCGGCCGTCCTCTTTCCGCGCTTTTGGGTCCCGGCTTGATTGGAACAATTTATGACGGCATCCAGCGTCCTCTCGCTCTGTTGTACGAAAGAGACGGCGCTTTTATGAAACCCGGCGGAAGCGGAAACCAGCTTGACGAGAGTAAAAAGTGGCGCTTTGTTCCTGATCCATCGTTAGCTGCAAAAATCGCCTCAGGAGAAAAGGTTAAAGCCAAGGCCGGATTGGTGCTTGGTTCAATTAAAGAAACAGAGAGTATAACTTGTAAAATAATGATTCCTCCGAATACAAAAGGCGGCGAGATAACTCATTTAAGCGCTGAAGGCGACTACACAATTTTTGAGGCAGCCGCGAAAACATCCCTTGGAGAGGATATTACTTTCGCGCAGTGGTGGCCTGTCCGCGTCCCTCGTCCTGTATCGCAGCGGCTGGCTCCGACAGAACCATTAATCACAGGAGAGCGCGTCATCGACATTTTCTTTCCGTTGTCAAAAGGCGGAACAGCATCTATCCCCGGCGGATTCGGCACGGGAAAGACAATGACTCAGCACGCGATCGCTAAATGGTGCGACGCTGACGTTATCATCTACATAGGCTGCGGAGAGCGCGGCAACGAAATGACGGACGTTCTTACAGAGTTTGCTGACCTTCAAGACCCCAGAACAGGACGAAGCCTGATGGAAAGGACGCTGTTAATTGCAAACACTTCCAATATGCCTGTCGCCGCGCGTGAAGTATCGATCTATACAGGCGTAACTCTCGCCGAGTTTTACCGTGACATGGGTTTTCACGTCGCGATAATGGCGGACTCCACAAGCAGATGGGCGGAAGCGTTACGTGAACTTTCAGGGCGTATGGAAGAAATGCCCGCGGAAGAAGGCTTCCCCGCTTACCTTCCCACCCGCCTTGCGGAATTTTATGAGAGAGCGGGAAGAGTTGAAACGCTCTCCGGCGAAGAAGGATCTGTCTCGATAATAGGAGCAGTATCTCCTCCGGGCGGCGATTTTTCCGAGCCTGTCACTCAGCATACAAAAAGATTTATCCGCTGTTTCTGGGCATTGGACAGAGACCTTGCGAACGCGCGCCATTATCCTGCGATAAGCTGGATTGACAGTTATTCAGAGTACGCTGAAGAAGTGCAGGCATGGTGGGAAAAAGTAAATCCAAACTGGTCAATAGCGCGAAGAAAGAGCATGGACATTTTAAAGCAGGATCAGAGGTTAGCTGAAATTGTGCGCCTAATTGGGCCTGACGCTCTTCCTGACGAGCAGAAATTGATTCTTCTTACAGCGCAGATCATCAAGGACGGTTTTTTACAGCAAAACTCCTTTGATGAAGTTGACATGTACTGCGTCCCCGACAAACAGGTGCGTCTGCTGCAATTAATGACCGAGTTTTACGATCTCGCGCACAGCTGCATTGAACTTGGAGCGCCTATAACAAAAATAGTTGAAACCGGCAATAAGGAAACTCTGTCTCGCCTTAAAAGTATAATTAAAAACGAATCGCTTGACGAGTTAAACGAGATAGAAACAAATATGCACACAGTACTTGAAGAAATAGAAAGAACCTACCGCGCAAGGAAAACATTATGAGAGGGATAGAATACAAAAGGCTCGATAGAATCGAAGGCCCTGTAGTAATCACTTCTCACAGTAAAAACATAGGCTTTAATGAAATGGTCGCGGTTTACGATCGCGACAATAATAAAAGACTCGGACGCGTGCTTGATTTAAGCGAAAACTGGGCTGCCATTCAAATTTTCGGAAGCAGCACGGGATTATCAACAGAAGACTCAAGGGTTGAGTTCCTTGATAAACCGATGGAACTAAGGGTTGGAACAGGAATGCTTGGGCGCGTCTTTAACGGACTGGGAGAACCCATCGACGGATACGGCGATATTTTTTCATCTGAAACTTACGACATTAACGGTCTTCCCATAAATCCTTATGCGCGCACATACCCGAGAGATTTTATTCAAACAGGGATTTCTTCGATTGACGGAATGAACACATTGATCCGCGGACAAAAGCTCCCCATATTTTCAGGTAACGGGCTTCCTCATAACCGCCTTGCCGCCCAGATTGTGCGTCAGGCGAAAATTTTAAACGCGGAGAAATCTGAACAGTTTGTAATTGTCTTTTGCGCGATGGGCGTAAAAAACGACGTCGCCCGTTTCTTTCTCGACGATTTTGAACATTCAGGCGTACTTTCCAACGTAACGATTTTTCTCTCTCTTGCGGACTCGCCTTCTTTGGAAAGACTCGTCGCTCCAAGATGCGCTCTTACCGCCGCTGAATATCTTGCATATCAAAAAAATATGCACGTCCTTGTCGTAATGACAGATATGACAAATTACTGCGAAGCATTAAGAGAAGTTTCTTCTATACGATCTGAAGTCCCAAGCAGAAAGGGGTATCCCGGTTATTTGTATTCAGACCTTGCATCCCTTTATGAGAGAGCCGGAAAAATTAAAGATTCAGAAGGCTCCATCACGCAAATACCGATTCTTTCAATGCCGAATGACGATATAAGCCATCCCATCCCTGATCTTTCTGGTTATATCACAGAGGGACAGATCGTTCTTGACCGCGAGTTGAGTCAAAGAGGAATTTATCCTCCTGTCGCAGGTCTTCCAAGTCTTTCACGTCTAATGAAGGACGGCATTGGCCCGGGGATGACAAGAGAAGATCACAAAGATTTATCAAGCCAGTTATTCGCGGCTTACGCGAAAGTAAAACAGATTAGGAATTTAGCATCGATTATTGGCGAAGAAGAGCTCTCTGTTTCTGATAAACAGTATTTAAAGTTCGGCGATAGATTTGAGCAGACTTTCCTGACTCAAGGCGAATATGAAAACCGCAGCATAGAACGCACTCTTGATTTAGGCTGGAAGACTTTAACCATGCTTCCGCGCGAGGATCTGCTGCGCGTCAAAGAAGAATTTATTACGAAGTATTTGGATAAAACATCTTAACTTTATTATTAATTCAACAGTCAGTATACAAATTAACAATATGGAAATTAAATTAACGTGTTGTTTTTATTTCCTCCGTGCCTTTGTGTGAACCTCTTCTTGATTATTTTCACGGATACTTTTTCTTAAACCCTGTAACTCTCGCAGATGCGGTTACATTCAAAGGAGAACATTCTCCCCTTTTTAAATAATGATACCCAAGCCCGGCGATCATGGCGGCATTATCGCCGCAGAGTTCAAGAGGCGGAAAGACGCAGCGAAGATTGACTTTTTTTGAAAGACGAGACCTTAGATAACTGTTTGCTGCAACGCCGCCGCCTGCTACAATAGTAGTAAGGTCTGTATCTTCGGCGGCGTTTAAAAGAGCGCGTAACAGTATTTCTACGGCTGTTTTTTGAAAAGACGCTGCGATATCTTCGTTTGAATATTTTTCTTTAATTTTAAACATATCAAGCTGATTAATGACAGCGTTTTTAATCCCCGAGTACGAAACATCGTATCTATGATCTCCTTTGTGAAGAGACGGCATGGGAAAACGGAAGGCGTTACTGTCGCCGTTTTGCGCCATTTTATCGATCACGGCTCCTCCGGGATACCCAAAATTGTAAAATTTAGCAACTTTATCAAACGCTTCACCAGCGGCATCATCTATAGTGGTTCCTAGTATTTTAATGTCATCAAAATTATCAGCGCGGCAGATTATAGTGTGTCCTCCTGAGACTAGCAGCCCAAGAAACGGATACTCTGCCCGCGTTTCTGAGGCGTCAGAAATTAAAAAAGGAGCGTATAGATGAGCGAGCATATGATCGACTGCAATAAAAGGAATGTTACGCGCCCATGCGAACGCCTTGGCGAATGAAAGGCCGACCAGTAAAGATCCTAAAAGTCCCGGGCGGTTTGTAACTGATACCGCGTCAATGTCTTCAACTCTTAATCCTGCTTTATCAAGAGCTTCTTTTGTTACGGCGTAAATCCATTCTGTGTGTTTTCTGCTTGCGATTTCGGGAACAACTCCGTTCCATGGCGCGTGAAACGGTATTTGCGTCGCTACAACATTAGAAAGAATATTTTTGCCGTCTTCTACAACGGCCGCCGAACATTCATCACATGATGTTTCAATACCAAGAACTTTCATTTTATTTAACTATATCAGAAGCTGTTTTAATTGTGTATCCCTGTTCTGTTAAAAGCGGAAAATGCTCTTTTAAAAGAGGCGCAAGTTCAGGCGACCATGTATGCCCTATCATAACCGCGCTTCCATTTCTTTGCGATCTTGTAAGACCGTTTCCAATATATCTTAACATCGCGTCTTTATTTTGTTCGTTATCAATAAAAACATTTCTTTCTGTAAATTTTATTCCAATCTGACGCGCAACTTCTGAAGCGACAGAATCAGAAGTTGTTCTCGAATCAAGGAAATACAGATTATTTTCTTTGCAAAACGACAGAATAACCTGCATGGTTTGTTTTTCCATTGTTATCTTTGAACCCTGGTGATTATTTATCCCGTTTACAGGCCCTATTTCTGCTATGTTACGCGCAAGTATCTCTTTAATTTCCGCTTCGCTCATGTTAGAGTAAATAGCGCCGGGACCGGGATTCTGCCCTCCTATCGCTTCCATCGGCTGATGTAAAATCACTTCCTTACCTGCCGCTCTAATGCGTCTTGCCGCTTCCGCTGAATGAGGAAGACCCGGCAGAACAGCGATTGTTAACGGACCTGGAATATTCAAGAAAGGTTCAAGTTCTCTTAAGTTGTTTCCCGCGTCATCAATCACAAAAACCAGTGTGCCTAAATTTTGAACAGGTTTTTCAGGTTGTTTTGGAATTATGGCAGAAACTGCTGTAGATGATGACACCGGAACCGGATCTCTGTTATTAACAGGTTTTTGCGCATTAAGCTGCGCTGCATTCTGTTCGGGGAACTGTATTTCGTTTTGTACAGCGTCATTTTCAATATTTAAAATAAATTCTTTTAAAGTCACTGTATCATTTTCAACATCATCAAATACTGATTGATATATTTCATTTTGTTGATCATTTTCATTAACTGTTTTTTCTTTATTTAAAGATGAATGAATTAATATTATCGCAAATGAAATTAGCGCGGAGAAAGCGACAATTACGCCGACAAGTAAAAATGCTTTCATTGCGTCAGAAAAGCCTTGTTTTTTCTGTTTTTTAGGCGTTTTAGTTGAGCTTTTCCTGGTTTTTACAGGTTTTTTCATAATTACTTAAATAATATCGGCATATTTTTCCTTAAAATGCTTGCGTTAAACCTTTTAAATAGAGATAATACGAATATATTTAACATAATTTTAAGGAGTTTTTTTAATGAAAAAGAAAATTATTCTTGCTTATTCAGGCGGCCTTGACACTACAGTCATCATTCCCTGGTTAAAGGAGAATCAGGACTGCGAAGTGATCGCGGTATGCGTCGATGTTGGGCAGGCGGCGGACTGGAAGGCAATTACAAAAAGAGCGATGACTACGGGAGCGAGCGCTTGTTATGTCGCTGACGTTAAAAAAGAATATGTTGAGGAATATATATGGCCTGCTCTTAAAGCGGGAGCCGTTTACGAAGATAAATACCTTCTTGGCACATCGACCGCAAGGCCGCTAATCGCGAAAGTTCTTGTTGAATACGCGCGAAAGGAAAAGGCAACCGCTATCGCCCACGGCGCGACAGGCAAGGGAAACGATCAAGTTCGGTTCGATCTTGGAATCATGGCCTTAGCTCCGGATATTGAAATTATAGCTCCGTGGAGAACATGGAAACTTAAAAGCAGACAGGATGAAATGCGGTACCTTGCAAGAAGAAAAATCCCTGTTCCCATGTCAAAGAAAAATTCCTATAGTATGGACGACAATCTTTGGCATATCTCTCACGAAGGTCTTGAACTTGAAGACCCTGCAACAGAGCCGCTTTTCAGGAAAATGCTTTCCATGACAGTAACGCCTGAAAAAGCGCCTAACAAGGCTGAGTATGTTGAGATTGAATTTGAGAAAGGAATTCCCATAGCGCTTAACGGTAAAAAAATGGAAGGCGTTCAATTGATAAACGCTCTTAATAAAATCGGCGGAGCGAACGGCATAGGCATCTGCGACATTGTAGAAAACAGGGTTGTCGGAATGAAATCGAGGGGCGTTTATGAAACACCCGGCGGCGCGATTCTCTATTACGCGCATCAGGAAATGGAACACCTTTGCCTTGACAGGCAGACTTACGCGTTTAAACAGCAGGTTTCCCTCAAAATGAGCGAGCTTATTTACGGCGGTCTTTGGTTCACTCCGTTACGCGAAGCGATTTCCGCCTTTGTTGACGCTACGCAGGAAACTGTCAGCGGCAAGGTTAAAATAAAATTGTATAAAGGCTCGATTAGCTCGGCAGGCGCTGTCTCTCCCAATTCACTTTACAACACAAGCCTTGCGAGTTTCACAACAGGAGAACTTTTCAATCATGCTGATGCGAAGGGCTTTATAAAACTTTACGGCCTTCCGGTGCTTGTAAGATCACTCATGGAACAGGAAAAGAAAACAAGCGTGAAATCATCAAGCGCGGCTTCAGCAGGCACAGCGAAGAAGAAAACAACAGCTTCAAAAACCAGTACAACAAAGAAGACAAGAAAACAATAGAGAAGGATTTCACACAGAGGAACTAAGGCATAAAGGAATTTGATTCCAATCCTCTGTGCCTTCGCGCTTTTGTGTGATGTATTCAGGGAATAATTATGGCAAAAAGGAAAACTGTAAAAAGTACGAAACCTCTTTGGGCTGGCCGATTAGCAAATAAACCTGAAGAAGAGGCTTTTGCTTTTCAGGCGTCGATTAATGTCGACAAACGTCTTGTCTTTGATGACATTCAGGGAAGCAAGGCGCATGTTACGATGCTCGGCAAGCAGGGAATTATTCCAAAAACCAGCGCAAGCCAAATCGCTAAAGAACTTGATACGATTGCGGCGGAAATAAAGAGCGGAAAACTTTCTATTGATACAACGCAGGAAGATATTCATTCGTTTTTAGAAAATGTTCTTACAGAAAGACTTGGCGATACAGGGAAGATGGTTCACGCCGGACGAAGCCGAAACGATCAGGTTGCCGTTGATTTTCGTCTGTATCTGAAACACGCGGTACCTCAGCTGCAAAATGAGTTGGCTTCTCTTGTCAACGTTCTTCTTGATATCGCGCAAGTAAACGTAAACAGTATAATGCCCGGTTACACTCATCTTCAAAGAGCGCAGCCTGTGACGCTCGCTCATCATCTTTGCGCGTGGTGCGCAGCTCTTGAACGCGACAATACCCGCTTCACTGACGCTTTAAAAAGACTTGATGAATGTCCGCTTGGAAGCGGCGCGTTAGCGGGTTCCACCCTGCCGTTGGATCGTAAACTCACAGCGCAAACACTTGGGTTTTCCAGGCTTTCAGTTAATTCCATGGACGCGGTTTCGGATCGTGACTTTGCGCTTGAATTATCCGGCGCGTGCGCGATCGCAATGGTTCACCTTTCGCGGTTTTGCGAAGACATTGTGTTATGGGCAAGCGAAGAGTTTAAATTTATCGAACTTTCAGAATCATGGAGCACAGGTTCTTCGATTATGCCTCAGAAAAAAAACCCTGATTTCGCGGAGCTTATACGCGGAAAAACCGCAAGAACTAGCGGCAGCATGGTAACGCTTTTTACCCTTTTAAAAGGACTGCCTTATGCGTATAACAAAGACTTGCAGGAAGACAAGGAAGCCCTCTTTGACATCATCGACACGCTTAATGTTTGCCTTCGTATGTTTTCCGGGATGATGAAGAGCGCGCAATTCAATCTTAAACGAATGAAGGCAGCCTGCACAGGCGGCTTTCTTGAAGCGACGGACACTGCGGAATATCTTGTGCGCAAGAGCGTTCCTTTCAGACAGGCGCATGAAATCGCGGCAGCCATTGTGCGCGATTGTATTGAAAAAGGACACAAACATATTTCAAATTTAACAATAACGGAATTAAAGAAACATTCAAAACTTTTTGAAGAAGACATCTATAAAGCGATAACGCCGTTTGCATGCGTAAAAGCGCGTGATCTTCCCGGAGGTCCCGCGCCGAAAGAAGTCCGCAGGCAAATAAAACAGATTCGAAGAAAATTCCAATGAGAAGAACTCACACAGAGACACAAAGGCACAAAAGATATGATTGATAACGATAAATTCATATCAATTATGGAAAAATTTATTTCTCTTGTTTCCATGCGTTTGAGCGATGATGTTATGCGCCGTCTTGATGAAATGCGTAAAGCTGAAGATTCACCATTACAGAAAGCTCTTTATGACAGTTACTTTGAAAATTTTAAAATGGCGATTGAGCAAAAAAAACCATGCTGTCAGGACACGGGCATGCTTCAGTTTTTTATCAAGGCGGGTACAAAATTTCCATATCTTGATATTACTTCTGGTGCGATAAAAGAAGTGGTTATTCGGGCGACAGAAAGCGTTCCTTTAAGACCCAACGCCGTTAATTACTTTGATGAAAAAAATACAGGCGACAATACAGGCGAGAGAACTCCATGGATAGATTGGGAATTGGTTCCGGACTCAAACGAAATGGAAATAACTCTTTACTTTTCAGGCGCAGGATGCAGTCTTCCAGGGCAGGCAAAAGTATTTAAGCCTTCTGACGGTCTCGAAGCCGTCATTCCCTTTGTGTATGACATTGTCACAGGTCCCGGGATTAACGCCTGCCCTCCCCTTCTTGTCGGAATCGGGCTCGGGCATAACATTGAAAACGCCGCTGTTCTTTCAAAGAAAGCGCTAATACGGCAGCTTGGTACAAAACATCCTCATCCAAAGGGAGCCGAACTAGAAAATAAAATTATGGACGGTCTTAATAGCCTTGGAATTGGCGCTCAGGGGCTTTGCGGCAGCAATTGCGTAATGGGAGTGCATATTGAATCGTCGGCAAGGCACACCGCGACAAGAGCCTGCGCGGTTAACGTTTCATGTTACGTGCTAAGAAAAGGCGTTATTCAATTAAAAAGTGATTTATCATATAAGCTTAAAACACACGAGGGATTTGAGCTATGATTTTTTACCGCGAACCTCACGAACAATCACAAACAATAGAAATAAATGACTTGCGCATCGGAGACATTTTTTACCTTTCTGGAACCCTTGTCACAGGTAGAGACGAAGTTTACCACAGAGTAGCAGAAGAAAACATTCCACCTCCAATAGATTTAAAAGACACCGCAATCTACCACGCAGGACCAATAGTAAAAGAAATCATCTCCACAACTCCTCACTCCTCACTCCTCACTCCTAACTACAAACTAGTTTCCTTAGGGCCTACGACATCGGCGCGTATGGAAAAATGGGCGGCGGATTTTATTAAAAAAACGAGCGTGAAAGTGATGATCGGTAAAGGCGGCATGGGAGAGAAAACGGCAGCCGCGTGCCGCGAGTACGGCGCAATTCATTGCGTATATCCCGGAGGATGCGCTGTGTTAGGCGCAAGTCAGATTGAAAACATTGAAAACTGCTTTTGGCCTGAGTTTGGGATGGCTGAATGTATGTGGGTTATGAAAAGCCGCATTTTCGGTCCTTTAATCGTAAGCATTGACACCAAAGGAAACAACCTTTTTACTGAAAATTCTTGTATTTTTAATAATCAAAAAGAAAAAATCCTGTTACGCGACATTATTTAATAATTCATCAACCAAGGAAGTATCCAAGTTCAAAGTAGAATAATCCAATTCACTCCTAACTCCTCACTGAACCGAAGGTTCACCCCTCTCCTCGCTTTTTTTCTTTGGTACAAATATTTTATTAAGAACAAGCGTAAAAAGCGCGATAAAACCGCAGCAGATGAAAAGACCCAGCATACCCTTCCACATTATTTCTAAAGAGGCAAATAAGTTTGTCATATTTATTTCCATGTTTTACTCCTTAACCTGCTAAAAATCCAAGAATCAAACTTAATACAAGCCCGCTCGCCGCAACAGAGGCAACCTGGCCTGAAACATTCGCGCTTACAGCATGCATTAATAAAATATTTTGAGGGTCTTCCTTAAGAGCCATTCTCTGAATAACGCGCGCAGACATCGGGAAGGCAGAAATCCCGGTGGCTCCAATCATCGGATTAAGTTTAGTCTTAAGAAAAATATTTAAAAATTTCGCGAAAATAACGCCGCCTGCCGTATTTATAATGAACGCTATAAGCCCTAAACCTAAAATCATCAATGTTTCCTTCTTGATAAAATTCTCCGATTGCAGTGTAAAGGCGACTGTGATTCCCAATAAAAGCGTAATTAAATTCGCAAGCGTATTTTGAGCAGTCTCGGAAAGCGAGCGCAGTACCGTACACTCTCTAATAAGATTTCCAAACATTAAAAAACCAATAAGAGAAACAGCGGCGGGAGAAATTATTCCAACAATAAAAGTTACCGCTATCGGGAAAATGATTCTAACCGCTCTTGGAATTTCCTTGTCTTCCACAGGCGCCATGCGAATCATGCGTTCTTTCTTTGTTGTTAAAAGTTTTATAACTGACGGCTGAATAATCGGCACAAGAGCCATATACGAAAAAGCCGTTACAAGGATTGGCCCTACATAATTTGACTTTAACATATTGGCGACAAGAATAGTCGTAGGCCCGTCAGCCGCACCGATAATGCCGATTGCAGCCGCGTCATTCATATCGAAACCAAGAAGGATGGAAACGGTAATGGCGGCAAAAATTCCAAAGTGCGCGGAGGCGCCGAAGAAGAAGTAATAAGGACGCGAAAGAAGCGGACCGAAATCGATCATCGCTCCTATGCCTATAAAAAGAAGGAGAGGCAGTATTTCCGAAGAATTGATGCCTGTTTCATACAGCCACGCGATAGGGCCGTGAACCACTCCAATCCCGGGCAGCGCCTGATCAATCGCGCCGCTTAAAGGCAGGTTCACAAGGATTGCTCCAAATCCCATTGGTAAAAGAAGCGCAGGCTCGTACTCTTTTTTAATCGCTAAAAAGATTAAAATGATGCCGACAGCGTACATTACGCAGTCTTTCCACCCTATTTCCGCCAGATTTGCAATAATAAAATCCATGATTTTTCCTTTAATACACAATATCTTATAAAAAGTTAAATTACAAGATATTAAACCTGCATATATCCATTAGCCGATAATATATTATGAAAAAATGTTTTTTCATAATGAGCTTACTAGTGTGTTTTTCTTCATTTGTTTATGCGCAAAGTGCAGCGCAGCTCCCCGCGCAAAATGCAGCGCAGGACTTAAGTATCACTACGGGAGATTTGATTCTAGAATTGAGAGCGGACGGCGGTTATCATCTTTTTATCAGAAAAAAACCGGATATTTCTTCCGTCCTTTTAACCGAAACAACAAGAGACCCGAACATGAGAGCGGATAACTACGCATACAGAGCCGGCGAATGGAACGCAATAAACGGAGATGAAATACGCATTTTAAACGGCGTACCAATTCCAAGAGAAAGCAGAATTTACTCTCTTGTATCTTCCACCATTGTGAATCATCCTGTCCTTGGAAACGCTTTTCATATTTACATTCCGTACATTCTTTATTACGGTTACCCGGAAGGCCGACACGGAGAAGTTTATTTGACAGACGGCACCTTTTTAAATATCAGAGCGTTTTCAATGCCTTACGCCGATTACCGAGGTTCCTTCAGGGATAACCCATTTATGCTTGAAGCTAAACAGGAAGCGCCGCCCGGGCCTCCCGCAGGCGTATACATGCAGGAAACACTTAACGCTTTCAGCGAGATTGCAAAATCAGGAAGCGGCGAATTGATCTATTCCCGCGGTCCTGACGATGTGGTTGAGCTTATTCAGAAAGTCCTTGAAAGGGAGAGAGGCAAGACCCTAGATATCGTAATTTGCCTTGACACTACAAACAGCATGAAAAAATATATTGACGCCGTTCGCGCGAAATTAATTCCAATGCTTGAAGACATTTTAAGCGGTTTTTCATCTTTCAGGATTGGCATGATTTTATTTAAAGACTATCATGATAATTATCTTACACGCGTTGTTCCGTTTACTAATGATTTTTCAAGGTTTCAAAGAAACCTTAACGCGATACAGGTTCAGGGAGGAGGCGATATACCTGAAGCTGTTTACGAAGCGCTATATGACGGAGCGACAAGGTTTACATGGGAAGCTCAGGCGCGGATAATGATTTTAATCGGCGATGCGCCTCCGCATCCAAGACCAAGAGGAAGAATTACTAAAGAAATGGTAGACAAAGCTGTAGATGATCGTCACATTAAAGTGCACGCAATGATACTGCCGCAATAAAAGGAAAAAAAATGAACATTATAGAAGCGATAATCCTGGGTATTGCTCAGGGACTGACTGAGTTCCTTCCTGTTAGCAGCTCGGGACATTTAGTTCTCCTTCAAAAAATATTTAATATAAATTTGCCATCGCTCTTTTTTGATACAATGCTTCACGCGGGAACTCTTTTGGCAGTCTTTGTTGTTTTATGGAAAGATATATGGGAGCTTTTAAAAAGACCAATTCAAAAATTAACAGGTTTTTTAATAATCGCAACAATACCCGCGGTTATTGCCGCTCTTCTTTTTAATGACACAATCGAAGAAATATTTAAATCTGCCAATATTTTAGGCTGGTGTTTCTTAATAACTACTGTTTTATTGGTTACATCAGAGCTGCTTTCAAGAAAAGCAAAAAATGACGGCAGCATTAAAAGCAGCGAAAAGATGAATTGGTTTGACGCGTGTTTTATCGGCATCATGCAGGCCGTCGCGATTCTCCCCGGCATATCGAGATCGGGAGCTACGATTTCAGGAGCGCTGTTTCGTAAACTTGACCGTGATTTTGCCGCGCGCTTTTCCTTTTTACTTTCGATTCCAGCGATACTCGGCGCTTTGGTTCTACAGACAAAAGACCTTTTAAAAGGAAAAGCTTCGGATATTGCAGAGGCAGCAGAGTCCGCCTCTCAGGCAGCCTTAGCTGGAATAGAACCTTTATCTGTAATTGCAGGAACTATAACAGCCGCCATTGTTGGATTTTTTACCGTAAAGTTTATGCTAAAAATAATAAGAGAAAAATCGCTCTTTGGTTTTGCAATTTACACAGGCGTTTTAGGGCTTTTTATTATTTTTGATCAATTCGTTACGCGATTTATATTATGGTAAAAAAAAACTCCTTGAATCCGGGCGATAATAAAAAAACTTATATTGTCTGATTGCAAGAGCTATTAATAAAAATTGTTTTAAAAAAGGTTTCCTAAGGCTTCATAAAACTTTTGTTGATTTTCCTCTGACATAGCTTCTACTTTTTTCTGAAGGATTTCGCCTCTTTTCTGAATTTGTTCTAACTTCTTAATATCACCGTTTCCTATAGCCTTCATATAATCATTTGTTAATTTTTCAAACTGTTTTGCTAAACCTTCCGGGCTTTCTCCGCAGCCAACCAGAGAAAACGCAACGACTAACGCTAAAGCGATAACTGCCGCTGTCTTTAATGTGTTTTTCATAAAAACTCCTTTAATAAAATATAAGAAATTCTAACATAATTTTATAATTACGTCAAGAATCAGAAGCTTTATCTTCATTTATATTTTCTTCACATAGCCCAAAACCTTCATCCTCAACATTTCCAGCCGGTTCAATATGAACCATGATATCGTAAACATTTTCGATTCGTGCTTTTATAGCTTCTTCTACTTTGTATGAAATCCAGTGAGCTTCTATAACTGTTTTATTCGGCGGAACTTCAATGTCGATATCAATATCCCATAACCCTGCGATTCGGCGCATTCTGACTCTATGGGGCCGCTTTACTTCTTCGACCGAGTACACAGCTTCAAATACTTCCTCGTAATATTCCTTGTCGGAACCGCCGTCCATTAACTCCGCGTTCGCTTCCATAAAAATACCAAGTGCGGATTTTATTACCCATAAACCAACAAGAACTGCAAACCATGAATCAATGATGCCGATGTCAAAAATCAGCGAAAGTCCAAGCCCTGCCATAACTCCGCCTGACAGCAATACGTCAGCTGACATATTTTTCGCGTTTGCCTTAAGCATCGAAGAATTTGCTTTTTTCCCGAACATATACAGAGACCATGTCAAAAATAATTTTCCGATTATCGAAATAACTGTTCCAACAAGAGCGGGCAGCGCGGGCACTTCCCTTTCTACGCCTAAAATAATATCTTTTCCGGAACTTAATATCAGCTGAGCTCCGGCAAAAAAAAGCATACATGAGAGCAGCGCTGTAGCTACGGTTTCTGCTCTGCCATGCCCCCAGGGATGATCAGCATCTGCAGGCCGCGAAATAATACGCGCGACAATTAGCGACATAATCGCGATTAACACATCAACAGAAGAATCGATGCCGTCGCCGACTACAGCAAGGCTTCCCGCGTAAATGCCTGTGCTGATTTTTATTGCCGCGAGAGCCGCGTTGCCAAAAAGAGCCGTAAGAGATGCTATTTTGATTATTTTGGCTTTGCCTTTACTATCCATTAATATTATTAATTATACCATTATTTATAATAATATTCATTAATAAGTTTTTAATTTTAATATTCTCATGGCGTTAAGAACAGCCAAAAGAGATACGCCGACATCGGCAAAAACCGCTTCCCACATTCCGGCCATGCCAAAAGCGCCAAGCGCAAGAAAAACAATTTTAATGCCCAATGTAAACACAATATTTTGCCTTACTATCCTTTTAGTATACCTTGCGATGCATATAGCCTGCGCTAATTTAGAAGTCTCATCTGTCATTAAAACTGCGTCGGCAGCTTCTATGGCAGCATCCGAGCCAAGAGCCCCCATTGCCACTCCTATATCAGCCATCGCAAGTACAGGCGCGTCATTTATACCGTCTCCTGTAAAGACAAGTTTCCCTTCAGTTTTTATATTCTTTTTTAATTTTTCCATTATCTCTACTTTTTCATGAGGCAAAAGTCCCGAGTACACTTCGTCCAATTTTAAAGCGGACGATATTTCCTGCGCAATTTCTTTTGTATCTCCTGTAAGCATTACAGTTTTTTTAACGCCCATCTCTTTTAAAGCTGACACAACATTTATGCTGTCTTGTTTTACTTCGTCAGATATAACAATGCAGCCCGCGAACATACCGTTATAGGCAACATACACTTTTGTTCCAATGTCACTGGATTCATTAAAATCGATGCCGTTATCTGTCATAAGTTTTTTATTGCCTGCCAGAATAATTTTATCATTTGTAAGAACGCTAATGCCGCATCCCGCAATTTCTGTATAATCTTTAAGAGCGTCTCTTGATACTTCTTTTGCGTATTCTTTTGTAATTGAAAGCGCGATAGGATGATTAGAAAAGCATTCAGCTTTTGCAGCCAATTCAAGTAATTCCTCTTTACCGAACTTTTCTGAATTTTTAATTTGCGTAACTTTAAACACGCCTTTTGTTAAGGTTCCGGTTTTATCAAATACCACGGTGTCAATATTATTAAAGGCTTCAAGATAATTGCCTCCTTTAATTAAAATGCCGCTCTTTGCAGCTCTTCCCAGCCCGGCGAAAAAACCCATCGGAATGGAAAGAACAAGAGCGCATGGACAGGAAATCACAAGAAAAACAAGGGCGCGCTGTATCCACACGCTCCACTCCAGACTAAAAGCCAACGGCGGAATCAACGCAAGTAAAGCGGCAAGCAATACAACAACAGGCGTGTAAATCCGCGCAAATTTAGTTATAAAATTTTCTGTTTTTGCTTTTTTATTAGACGCGTTTTCTACCAGATTGATAATTTTAGAAACAGTGGATTCTCCAAAAGTTTTACTCACCTTTATTTTTAATAAGCCGCTTATATTTATACACCCCGACAAGACGTCTCCTCCTGATTCTGTCTTTCTTGGAACAGATTCACCTGTTAAAGCCGATGTATCAAGCATGGAAACGCCTTCGATTACAGTTCCGTCAAGAGGAATTTTTTCTCCGGGTTTTACAATTATAGTTTCACCAATGTTTATAGTATCAGGCGATACTTTAATAATCCCGCCGTCCTTTAAAAGATTGGCATAATCGGGTCTTATATCCATTAAATCGGAGATTGATTTTTTAGATTTATCTACAGCCATCTCCTGAAAATATTCTCCTGCCTGATAAAACAGCATTACTCCAACAGCTTCAGGCGTTTCACCGATTAAAAACGCTCCTATGGTGGCAAGACTCATCAGGAAATTTTCATCAAACAAAAGACCTTTAAAAAGATTTTTTAAAGCATTAAAAATAACGTCATATCCAAGCAAAACATAAGCGGTAACAAACAAACAAAAAGACAAATTAATCTTATACGTAAAAAGCAGCGTCACATCCTGCGCAGTCAACTCCAATGCAAACCCTGCCGCAAAAATCACCGCTCCCAAAATAATCCTAACCAAACTAAATTCAATCTTCTTCATAATTCACTCCTCACTAATATGCTCAAGCCCTTTCTTGAAAATATCCTTCACATGGCTATCCGAAAGATTGTAATAGACGATTTTCCCCTGTTTTTCATATCTTACAAGCTTGGAAAGACGCAGTAATTTTAACTGATGAGAAATCGCCGACTTTGTCATTCCAAGCAAAACGGCAAGATCGCATACGCACATTTCATTGCATGAAAGTGCCCACAGTATTTTTACGCGAGTATTATCGGAGAACATTTTATACAGATTCGAAAGATCATAAAAAACCCTGGGCTTGGGCATGGCAGAATGAACCCTTTTTACAACTTTTTCATGAATGACATCACAATCACATGAAAACCGGCTTTTTACGCTCATTTTTACACCTCTGTTTCAATCTTATAGTTGAATACTTGTTCAACTATTTAAATATACATGATAAATAAATATTTGTCAACAATATAAAAGAAATAAAAAAAATCGCGCTTGAAACCCTGCAATAAATGGAATATATTGATATCCGGGGATTTTAAGTGATATTGGTTGTTTCAGGCATACAAATCGAGATTGAAAGAAAAAATGTAAAAAATATGTGCCTTTATGTTAAACCTCCCGACGGCAAAGTGATGGTTTCGGCGCCCTTTTCCATGGCCAATGATGTGATCGAAAGGTTTATCAATACTAAGGTTAATTGGATCAAGGATCAAATCAACAAGTTCAGAGACCAGACGCGCCAGGCAAAACAAAAGTATGTAACGGGCGAAAACCTGTTTGTTTGGGGAAAACCTTACCTTTTAGAGCTTAAATATGCCGGAAGATATTCTCTTAATCTTTCAAGCGATAAGGCTGTTTTAACAGTTCGAAAAAATTGCACTTTTGAACAGCGTGAAAAATTTATCAGAAAATGGTACCGGGAAACCCTGGAAGAAGCGGCAGCAAAAGTTTTACCCAAATGGGAAAAAAAAACCGGTTTAAAAGCCGAAAGCTGGCATACCAAGTATCTAACCTCCCGCTGGGGTTCATGCAAAATTAAAAAAAGGGAAATCTGCTTCAGCTCTTTGCTCGCAAAAAAACCTTCTAAATGCCTTGATTATATAATTGTTCATGAACTCTGCCATTTCATAGAGAAAGGCCATAACGCGCGTTTTTACAACATGCTGGAAAAGTATATACCGGATTGGAAAGAAATAAAATCTGTATTAAACAGTCATACTAACGGATAAAAGTATACTTTTTCTTACCTGTTTTTATAAAAAAGTATACTTTTTCTTACTTGAATGCCGGTAATTAAATGTTATAATTTTAATATAACTCTTATATTTTGGAGAAAAATATGAAAAAAACAATAAGAATTATTTCCATGCTTTTAGTTATTCTGATGCTTGCAGGCAGTTTTTCCGGTTGCTTTACGGCGTGGGCTTTTAAAGAGGGAGGTCAAGCAATATGGCTCTTATTGCCAATCCCATTTCTGCCTGCTCTTGATTTAATTTCTTCTCCGATTCAATTAACAATATTTATTGTTGAGCTTGTTAATTATAATAAAACTAAGGAAAAAATTAAAAAATCAGACGGCATTGATACGTTTTCGTTAGCTAAGGGCAGTTTTTCAGAAGCCGAGCTGCTTTCTTTAACAGAAAAATTAAACTCGCTGCCGGAAACGGAAAAAAACGCGTTTACAGATAAAATAAGTTCATTCTCGCAAATGGAAACAAAAGCTTTGGTTCAGGCTTTTAATGATTTATCAGATGATGAAGTTTCCTCTTCAATCGGGATAATCAGTTCAATGCCGGATGAAACTCTTATTGCCGCGTTGAATAATTTTCAAAATATTAAATTTAGATTTAAATACGAATAAAGGAGAAGACAATGAAAATGAATATTAAATTATTAACCGCTCTTTCTTTGACGCTTGCTTTTTTAGCAGGATGCGGAACCGGCGGTTTTAAAACGACTCCTTATTCTCTCTTAGGAGACGAGACCATAACCGAGACGGCGGTATTAACATTTGGAAAAGGGATTCATTTTGTTGATTTTGAAGGACGCGGATTTCCTGTCGGATCGCGCGTATGGTCTGTATTACTGCCGGCAGGAAGATCAATGCCGTTAAGAGTATATGTTTATTGGGATTCAGACGCTCCCGGAACCAGAAGGAGAGGGATATTCAAATGTCCGCCGCTGGAAGCCGGCAAGGAATATAATTTAAAGTTTGAATATAAAACCAAGGGCGTATTTATTAAAGTACCGGCAGACGGCAGCACTATTACCCTGGAAAAAAAGAGAGAAACACGATCTATTTTTGGGCCGATGTACGATCAGATCCTTTCTCAGGTGTTGCCTCCTATACCCCAGTAAGAAACGTAAAGACATGGCCGCTTTTATTTCTGTAAAATACCCTGTAGTGCTGGTGCATGGAATAATTGCACATGACAGGAAGAGCTTTATCAATTTTTGGGGAAGAATCCCTGAAATTCTAAAAGAAAACGGAATAAAAGTATTCATGGGCAATACCGACGCGTGGGGAGATTATGAATCAAACGCGCTGATATTAAAGGAAAATATTGAAAAAATCTTAAAAGAAACTGACAGCGAAAAAGTAAATATTATATCTCATTCTAAAGGCGGTCTTGATTCGCGATACCTTATTTGGAAGTATAACTTTGGCGAAAAGATAGCAAGCCTGACCACAATATGCACGCCTCATCACGGAGCCGAGATTGCGGATATGCTGTATAACAAGAAGATTATACACACTAAATTAATAAAAAAAGCGTTAACATTTTTCGGTAAATGGTACGGAGATAAAACTCCCAATCTGTATAATCTGATTTACCAGCTGACGAAGGAAAAAATGATAGAATTTAACGAAAAGGTAATAATGGACGACAGGGTATTTTATCAGAATTTATACACAACAATGAATAACGCGATTGACGACTTAATGTTTTTCCACTCGTACCTGTATATAAAAAAAATCAGCGGAAACAATGACGGACTTGTAAGCGAATCATCGGCTCAATGGGGAAATAATACTATCAGGATTGACGGAAGAATATCTCATGCGCAAATACTCGATTATAAAAAGAAAAAGATATCAGGAAGAAATATACCGGGTATCTATTTGGATACAATTGAAAATTTAAGTAAAAAAGGCTTTTAATTAACCGTATATTGCTTTAATTTAAATTATATAGTATATTTTCCTAAGAAACGCGGGAAAGGAACTTTACCTTTCGCGTTCTTTCGGGGTTCATAATATGGAAAAATTGTTTAAAAGGCCGTTAATAATTATAGGCATAATCACCGCAGTCACCTTGTTTTTGTGTATTCAGCTTCCGCGCGTAGAACTGGATAACAATAACCTACGCTTTGTTCCGGAGGATAATCCTGCCAGAGTTATAACAGAATATATTGACGAAACTTTCGGAGGGCAGGTAATAATTCTTGTAGGGCTTGAACGTCCTTTTAAAACAATTTTTGAAAAAAGCTTTTTACAGCTAATCCGTGATTTCTCACAGGCTGTTGAAGACCTTGAACTGATTAAATCCGTCAATTCCATAATGTCAACTCAATATATAACAGGCGACAGCGAAAGCATTATTGTTTCTGATTTAGTGCCCGAAGATTTTACGGGAACTGCCGAAGAAATAGAAGAGTTAAAAAGGCGCATAGCGTCCTGGGATTTATTCCGGGGATCTCTTGTTTCCGATGATTTTTCCGCTACGCAAATTCTAGTAACATTTAACGTCTTCTCCATCGATGTAAGCCGTCCTGAAGTCGCGCAGACTCTTATAAGAATAAGAGAGCTTGCAAAAGAAATATTCAAGGAAGAAGCGAAAATTTATTTCGCCGGACAGGCGGTTCTTAACGCGACAATCAATGAATCAATTATCGCAGACAATGTTCTTTTGCTGCCTCTTGCCGTTATCGCGGTTTTAGGGCTTTTATTCTTTTCATTAAGACGCCTGATATTTGTCATTCTGCCGATTTCAACAGCGTTGATTTCGGTTATCTGGACAGTTGGGTTAGCCGCAATGTTAGGCGTTAAGCTTTCTACAATAACGACAATAATGCCGATTATTCTTATTGCCGTAGGACACGCATACGGCATTCATGTAATTACGCATTATGTAAAAGATATCCGGGAAAAAATACTTTCCGCGGAAGAACACCGTTTAATTGTTCTGGATTTAATGAGAAAGATGATAAAACCGGTTTTCCTTGCCGCTCTTACAACCATCACAGGTTTTATTTCTTTTTGTTTTACTTCGATTATCCCGATGAGAGAATTCGGATATTACACAAGTGTCGGCGTTTTAGCGGTATTTATTTTAACCGTATTTTTTATTCCTTCCATGCTGCTGCTTCGCGGTCCCGCCAAACCGCGCGAGCAGGATGGGGCATTGAATGATAACCAGGGAGAAGATTTCCTCAGCAATAAAATCGCAAACATTTTTCTCAGCATTGCGAGGAAAAAGAAAACTGTGCTCTTTTCTACTATTCTGATCGTTTTGGTTTCTATTTACGGAATATCAAAAATTATTGTTGACAATTCAATTGTTGATTTTTTCCAGAACGAAACAGACGTAAGCCGCTCGGATCGATTCATCCGTGAATATTTCGGCGGTTCAAAGGACTTAAATCTTGTTATTCAGGCCGGCACTACGGAAGAACTTCTCCACCCTGATGTATTAAAAGCGGTAGACGGCCTCTCGGCGTATTTAACAAAACATGTTCCGCAGGTGGGGAAAATTGTCGGTTTTACCGATGTAATAAAGCGTATAAATCAGGTGTTTAACGTCGATCAAAGCCCGGACGGATTGCCTCTTTCCGCGTCAGCTGCGGAAACGGATGATTTTGGTTTCTCAAGTCTTGGCTTCGGCGATTTTGGTTTTGACAGCAGCGTAAACACAGTCCAAGCGGCGGCGCAGACAGATTCTGTAGTACATCAAAGCCATACTTTGGATCGATACAGCGCGGCGGACATTATAAGGTTTCTTGACACAGCCGCGGGACTTTCTTCATCTCTCAGCGGCAACGATTTAGTTTGGGAGCTTAAGCGGCTTACAAATTATGAAGGCGCTTCCTATTATGAGATCCCGTCCGATCCGGCGCGTTACGGGAAACAAACTCCTGAAGATCTTCAAAAATTAATTGCGAATTATCTGGTTTTAGTCGCAGGGAACGATGATTCAGGATATTCAAACGATCCTCTTGAACCGACCGCAATCAGAATGATGATGCAGCTTCGCACTACAGGAAGCGGCGACACGTATCCTGTCATCAATATAATTAACAATTACATTAAAGCAAATTTCCCGGAAAATGTAAGCATTATGATAGGAGGCGGCGTAACTCAGGAAATAGCGGTTGCGGATTTAATTCTTAACTCTCAGATTATTTCAATAATAATTTCTGTTTTTATGATTTTTATTATCGTGTCTATCGCAAATAAATCTTTCGCGGCAGGCATTATAAGCGCTGTTCCATTAATACTCGCTGTTCTGTGTAATTTCACCGTAATGGGTTTAATAGGAATCAAACTAAATCTAGGAACTGCTCTTATCGCAAGTCTTACTGTCTGCATCGGTATTGACGACGCAATTCACTTCCTTGAATTTTATAAACGCGAACATAAAAGCGGAGAACAAGGCGCTCTTAGAAGAACTTTTATCGCCTGCGGAAAAGCAATTTGCATAACCGCCATGTCAGTCGGCGCCGGTTTCGCGGTTCTCGCCTTCTCTCAATTTAAAATAATCGCGGAGTTTGGTCTTCTTACGGCTCTTTGCATGCTCTCTACCACATTGGTAAGCCTTACGATTATGCCGGTACTGCTGACTGTGTTTAAACCAAAGTTTATTTACGGAAGGAAAACAACGTAAATTAGTTATAAATATACTGTCAAAATATCAGGAAATATGTTATTATATGTTAAGATGTTTCTACGGAGATTTTGATGGATATCACGCCTTCAACGGTTTATGTCTGCCCTTCATGTAACAAACCGTCCGCAAAAATGAATGTCTCCGGTCAGCATGCTCAGAATGCCGCTTCTTATTCCGACGGCGTTAAAACCGGCAGCAGCGGTTCCTTCGTCTCTCATTATACGCCGAATTTCGGAAAATGCCCTTTTTGCAAAAATGTTTTCTTTTTGGACAATCTTGAAAAAACCGGTGAATATGCGCCGCATAAAGAATATGAATACATTACCGATCCTGTTTTAAATGATTTTATCAATATAGCTGAGAAAAAACTTTTTAAAACTCCCGAAGAAGAAATTGAAGTAAGAAAATGTATTTGGCGCGCTCTCAACGATAAAGTTCGTTACAGCCGCAAACAGAATGAACGCGATAATGACGAAGAAAACAAATTTTTTCAAAGCGAAGAAGCCAGGCTTTGGAGGGAAAATTGCCAAAGTCTTTTATCGCTTCTTGAACAAAAATATGAAGAGCAGAAAACCTCAGGCGATGACGCGGTAAATCTTACGCAGATTTTAACAACAATCGCTGAACTTCACAGAAACCTCGGGCATTTTGATACCTGTTTTGACATTATAGAAAGTCTTCCCGATTCATTTGAATGGCTAAAATACAAATATATGCGAAGAACCGCTTCTCATGATCATCTTGTTTTTATGTTAATGGCTCCTGATGAAAAAATAGAAAACTTTGAAATCGATGATGCCGATTTAAGCGATCCCGGCCAGACAATTGAATACTTTACAAAAAAAATTGACGCGAAGGACACGCTTAACTTTTTATACCATCTTCTGCGCGCCAAGGCGTATTTTTTAAAAGGCGAATATCAATCCGCTTTAAATGATGCCAATATCGCGCTTTCTAATTCCTGCGACAGCGAAGGGGAATATTATTTCATTTCGCAAATATACGAAAAACTGGACGATACCGACAAGGCAAAGTGGAATTATTTTAAAGGTAAACACATCGAAGCGTATAATAAAATATTTAAAGACGAATGGATATCCGAGAGAGAGGAAATAAGAGGCGGGAGCGAAAAACCGTTAATTTCAACCGAAAGACTCTATATTGAAAAAAGCGCGGACAAGCTCTTTCTTTGCCTTCCTGTGCAGGAGGGCGGTCCCTTGGAACCTGAGATTTTATATTCAGGCGGAGAAAACGCGCTCTTTCGAAGAAAACCCGATCAATTTATTCTTCTTGAAAATGTGCCGGAAGATTTCTTTACAGATGATGATGTCAGAAAAGCCATTTTTAATAAAAAAGAAGCGTTAATCGCGGAAAAAAACCAGACTTCAAATCCTGTGCGCGAATACGCAGTAAATATCCGCCTTGTTTTTGAAAAACTTGATTCTATTGAATCAATCATTCGAGACGGCTACCCTCTTTTTACATCCCTTCGAGCGCGAGTTTGCGCAAACATGGAAAAGCCAATTACTGAATTAATCGCCAAACATGACTGCATAAATCTTGCCGCAGTTATTGCAAGAGAAGAAAATTATCCGTTGTTAAAAAAATATATTGATGAGGGTCTTCCTGTAAATGAAAAGGTAAGTTTCGGTTTTAAAAAATGGCGGCCGACCGTGCTTTATTATCTTTCCATCAACAAACTGGTCGGTTTTATGGAAGACCCGCTTAAGGCATTGCGTTTTCTTGCGGCTAACGGAGCAAACGCGAACATCCCAGGCGATGACGGCGACACTCCGCTTGGAAATCAATGTCTCGAAAACGGTCTTTCCATAATAATGAAGACGCTTCTTTCAATTGGCGCGGATCCCAACTGCTTTACAGAAATAGACAATGGTCCCATAAAACCTCTTCATCTGATGCTTCTTCCCTCGGGGTACAATGAAGATACCGATGAATTTATTCCAATAAGGGACAGCGATATTGAAAAAATAAAACTTCTTATCGAAGGCGGCGCAAACGTCAACTATATAAGCGATTCGGGTTCCACTGCTCTCAGCCTTGCGCTGAACAACTCTGAGGCCGAAGTGCGAAAAGAGCTTGTCAGATTGTTAATTGATTCAGGCGCGGATGTTCCGTCAGCCATTGACGCATTGAACAAAGGAGTTGAAAACGAACACTCCAAATCCGCTTTTACACTTTATGAAATTTATTCTGGCAGAATTGAAGGTTTGAATATTAAACAGGATTCAGTATTAGCGCGCAAGTATCTTCTTATCTCGTCAGATTTAATAAATAAACTTAACGCCGATAACAATGAAGATGATGATTATGATGACGGCAAATACCACGGAGAAATATAAAAGGAATCATTCCGCTTTTTTTTCTGCATTCGGGCTTGATAGTTCCTTTATGTAATTTTTAGGGCTTTTGCCTGTAATCTGCTTGAACACATTTGAAAAATACAGGGGATCTTCAATACCGACAGCGATCGCGACCTCTTTTATTGAGCAGCTCCTGCGTTCCAGTAAATGCAGTGCTTCTCGAATTCTGTACTCTGTTAAATACTGCTGCGGAGAAATAAATATCTGCTGTTTAAACAATCTAAAAAGGCGGCTTCGGCTCAAGTTTACATGCTCGGCAATGTCCGGTACGTTAATCTGCTTTGAATAATTAGCCGTAATAAAATCCAGGGCTTTTTGAAATTGAACGGTTCCTGTCCATCCGGGAGGCATAACATTCTGATCCCACGATGAAGTCTTTACAAGAGCGGACAACAGCGCGTAAATGCACGCCGTTGACTGAGCGAGACTGAAAATTTCCTGTCCGCGCCACGAATAAACCGCGGTTATCACTTTAGAAACCGACTCCGCCGTCAGCATGTCAAGGGATCGCACAGGGCGTTTTGGCTCAAAACCGGCGGCGTTTAAAAGAAGCCTTGCGTCTGCGCCGTCAAAACTAAGAGTTAATAGTTCCCATGGGTCAGCCTTGTCAGCCACGCAGCATACAGGAACATTCGGGTACATAACAAAAATGTCGTTTTCCTTAACGTGAAATTCCGTGTCGTTCATCGTGTACATACCCTCACCTTTGCAGACGAGGTAGAGCGCGTGAGCGTCGGCTTTTTCCAGCGGCAAAATATACGATTCGGGGCAGCTGAAGCTTGCAACCTCATGCAGCGACAATGACGCTAAAGGACGGAATTGATTTTTAAAGTAAAAATGATATGTAGGTTCCATACGCTCCCTTCCTTACTTTAACCTTCATCCCAAATAATACAAGCCATTTTAATGAATGCGCAACAAATTTCCATGTTTTAGCAATAAAAATCAATATGTTTACGCGTATTTACGTAGGATAATCTATTCAGAGACAAGTTTCAGGAGAGAATTATGAATGAATTAACAAGCAGGGAAACGGAGATAGTCAATATGATGCTTACAACCGCATCTCCAAAAGAAATTGCATGGGATCTTAAAATAAGTTACAACACTCTCGATTTTCACCGGAAAAACGTATACCGCAAGCTTGGTATTCATAAAAGATCAGAACTTTTTATTATGTACGGCCCCATAAGGAGAGAAATATGGGGTTCACACGCGTATTGAATACTGTAAAGAAATTGCGTTAAGAAATTAAAAAAATTGAATAAATAACCTTTAAATGCATAAAAAATGATTGCAGCATCTCCATAGCTAGACAAAGAAAAAACAATTTGGTATCTTAAAAATCAGAGGAATGAATGTCAAATAAAAGCCAAACCGTTTCCTTTCTTACAAGCGTTTTTTACAAGGAATACGGCCCTTTTAATCTGGAAGAACTCGCTTTACGCGCAAAAAAGCGCGAATTTGGGTGGGATATGTACGTTTACAGGCTTCCCAAAGACAATATTTGGCGTCCTGCGCGCGATGTCCCGGAAACAAGAGAAATTCTTTTAAAATACTTCCCTCTTCAGGCAGGAGACATGGGTCCTTCCGGAGGCTATGTTTTCGAAAATGACATATCAGCGCTTATTGAGGTATCTCCTACCGACGCCGGATACTGCGCGTGGGAAAACGCTGAAAAAGTCTGTAATAATTTCTATTTCAACGGCTTTAACAACTGGCGGCTTCCGTCCAAATCCGAACTTTCTAAATCATCACAGTTTATAAGCAGCCAGATTCGTCAGAAAAGAGGCATTGAACAGACAAACGAATTAATCCTTCATTGGAGCAGTGAGCACAAGGGTGATAAAGCCGCAGCTGTCATTACGTGCATAATCGAAGATAAATGGGAACCTTCTTCCAAAAGCGCTGCCGCCAGCGGACGTTATATAAACAAGGACGGCAATATCATTGGACACGAGAAACAGCTTTCCATTAAAGAATGGCATCCTGTCCGCCCTGTCCGGGATCTTTAAAGCAAAAATAAAACACTATTTTTTTTGATTATTTTCTTTATACGCGTTAGCTGCTTGTTTTTGATCGAAATTTGTCTTCTTCTCTTTTTCATGATAATCATGTATCGCATCTTTTGCTCTTTGCACCGATTCATTAGAATAGACGAAAGAGTCATCCGTATCATGCGCAGCCTGCGAGACCGGGATTTTTCCGGATTCTTCATGATTGTGATATTCTTCCGGTTCTGTTTCGGCGCTTTTTGCGGCTTCTTTTGCGTCAATTAAAACTTTATTTACAGCAAGCACGATAACAAGCGTTTTCTCGTGCTGCTCTTTTGCTTTTTGCGCGTAAACGGCGGTTCTTTTTGCCGAGACAGCCGTGTCAGAAGCCGCTTTCTTTATTGTAGCGGCGGAGGTTGTATTATTAAGTTCCGCTGTAATTTCTTTAACTATATCAGAAGCGCAATCCGCAGCTTCCTGCGCCGCGATAGCCGCATCGCTTGCGTTATCTTCGGCGATTTCCGCCTGCTTGGTTTTACTATTTGCCTCACTGACCGCTTTTATAAACAGCTCTTTCTTTTTTAATTTCCATGCCGTATCGAAATCTTTTTTCGCCTTAACAACCGCTTTTACAATATTCTCTGTTTCTTTAAACGCGGCCTCCGCGGCAATCTCGTGCGCTTTTGCGGCATCGGCGGCTCTTTTTATTTCATCAAGTTTCTCGAAAGCAACTCTTTCCAGTCTTGCTTTCTCGGCTTCTTCAGCTCTTTTTCTTTCCCTTTCCTTTTCTGCTTTTTCAATATTTATCTTCCATTCGCTTTTAACTTTTTGCAGCTCAGGTATATTTATAATAAGACCAACGCTTGTATCATCTCCTTTTCCTTTTATCGCGAAATTATCCGCGAGTTCTTTTAACTGTTTACAGGTAGAGTCATAGCCGTCGTCGGCATACGCAAGCGATATTGTGCGGTAAAGGCGGACAAGCTGTTTTCTGTTTTCACTTTCTTCAACAGGATAATTATCATCAATGCCGTCCGTGCAAAGATAAACGGCGATTGGAGCTTCTTTTTCCGCATTATAAGAAAAATAAATGCGGACTCCATGCTCGCGATCAAGAATATCATTGTCACTTATGGAAGTAGTAACATTAAGATAGCATTTTTCATCCCACGGAACCGGCTGCTCTCCTGTTCCATCCTTATAAAGCACCGTAAAGCGCCCATCTCCTATATGGAAACCAAACCAGTATTCATTAGTCATCGCGGCGGCGATTAAAGTGGCGCCGTATGCCTTGGAAACAATTTCGCTTGTACTGCCTGTCTCATTAAATATTTTTTGCGCGTCTTCGTATCTTGTCCTGTATTTTTCAGAATCAATGCTGTCTAATTCTTCTTTTGAAAAAGGATTCCTGGAAAAATGATCCAATACCCTGTTGTTCCATGAAGCTACTATAAATTTTATAAGATTATCACGAAGAAGATTTTCAAATTTTTTTCTGGCAGGATAGATATTGGGTCCAAACAGCTTTACTTCAGATTTACCGTTTGGTTTTTCATGATATCTGTCAATAAATTTAATAAAATTCTTTATTCCTTCCATCGCGCATTCTACCGCGAATTTTGAACCCAGATCACTGCGGAAACAAGTTGAGTCGCCGTGCCCGTCTGCGACAATTGTAATGTGGGCATTATTGTCTTCATAAAACCCTGAGTGGTCCTGACAAACAGTCCCTTTTTTTATGTGGCTTCCGCCTATAACATGAACCGCAAATGATCTGAAATCTTTCATCACCACATATCCGTGTTGGAATTATCGGGAGCAGAAGAAACGTCATCTTTAAGTTCATTCAAATTGTTGATCAGCTCTTCTGTTTTTGCATTATCAGGATCTCCCTGCGTAGGATCGGCTTTTGAATTTGTGCTTGCGACTTTTGACGCTGTTACGCTTACAAACTTAATCATCTTGGCCAATATCGCCGGAGTGTGAGCTGTTAAAACTGTTTCTTTTGTTCCGGTAAAGGCGGCAAGAACATCCTGATCCGCGTCATCGCCGATCGCAATTGCGACTTTTACTGCGGCTTTAAACCAGTTGTTACCCTTTAAAATGTCCAATCCCTTCTGCCAGTCGTCTGTGGGCGCGCCGTCTGAAAGTAAAAAGAGAGCCGGAGCGAAAGAGCCTGTGGCTTCCAGCATAAATGCCTTTGTTGAAAGTTTTTCATTTAAGGCTTTGCATGCCGCTCCAAAATCTGTAACGCCTGCCGCGTCGATGTTGCTCCAGTTAAAATTATCAGCTTCGACAGGGCCGTTCTTTGTTATCCATGTAGCGCCCGATGAAAACTCAAGAGCCGCAATCTTGATAAGCGCGTCCGCGTTTTCTGCCGACATGCTTCTTATCTCGGGGAGTACTTCCCTGATGGCCATGTTTACAGCGCCGATTTTACTCCCGTCCATGCTCCCGGAAGTATCAACGATAAAAAATAATACCATCGTCCTTCTTGGAATTTCAATTTTGTCTGTTAACGACATATTCTTCTCCTTAAAATAAATTTATATAACATCGACGTTTGAAATGCCGAAATTAATAGACATGCCTTTTTGAAGCTTTATTGAAGCTCCCACAGCGACAGACGATCCGTCGCTCAGATTCCATGCGTTCTTTGACACATTTTTAAGGAAAAAATCTTCTCCGGAAACGGAGCCTTCCGCAGTAACAGTAATATAATCATCCGATCCTTTATCCGTATAACAGGAATAAAGCCTTGTCTGCTGATGAAGAGCTATATTGTAACGCGGAGTTTTTAAGTACATCGGAAACGTGTTTTTTTTGCCGCATTTTTTACCGGGACAAGGATTGGGATCAACACAGTCTGCAAAATACACTTCTCCGCATGAAGGACATTTATAAACTTCGGATCTCATTCTTATAAACGCATGCAGCCATTCCATTTCCAGTATTCGCTTTTGAGGATCCTTCATAAGCTCCTTACTGAACGCTTTTATAAACATATCCTGAATGTATTTAGGAAGGAACGGCCATTTGATTATTGTGCCCTTGTGTATCCCCTGCACCGGCCTGTTTGAATCATCTTTTGGATCGTAAACAAAAACAGGATTCTCTCCGTAAATTCTTCTTTCCGCTTTTGCGTCCATGCACGGAGGACAGGCTGCCTTTCCTTCCAGAGGATGACCGCTTACCCAGAATAAAAATAAAATAACAGAAAGAGAAAAAGCGTCGGTTTGCACGTCAGGCTTAGCGCCCTTTACAACGATCTCTGGCGCCATATAACGGGCTTTGCCCGCAATACCTGATGATTTTCCGTATTCGGAAACATTGTCATTATCGCAGATTAAAAGGTTTCCGTTTACAGGGTTAATAAAAAAGTTGCCGTCGTTTAAATCCTGATAACTGAAACCCTTTTGATGCAGAGCGCGAAAACCCGCGACAAGATGCAGCGCGGTATTTGTCATCGCGGTAATACTTTTAAAACCTTCCCGTCCAAGAAGGAACATGGAAAATTCTTTATATTCGGGAGGACGCAGATCCATAATGTAACCAAATGCCGTGCCTTGTCTTTCGGTAATTGCTTCGGGCCAGAGAAATGCGTTCGTGGGTTTTCCTTTTTTAATATTATTTTCAAGATTCTCGTAGAACTTTTTAGGATTGGCAATCTTTTTTCCGGTATACCATTTTAAAGCTTTTTTCGTGCCGTCGTAATCAACTTTAAAAACCGCTCCCTGTCCGCCTTCGCCGAGTTTCTCGCCTACTATTATTGTTTTAAAGTCTTTGGTTTGAATCTTGTGTCCTTTTGGTATCTCAATCATCGCCATTTCTCCTATGCTTATATGGAATTAATATCCGCCGCCTGAAACGTCGATACTTTCCTTTAAATCAACGTTATTTGTTTGTCCGCACCACGGACACGTATAACTAAAAGCATTGCTTTCTTTTTTTGAACTTTCTTTATTGGACGCCGCGCCCATGCAGCCTATTTTTCCGCAGGAACATAAAACAAAACCGCCGTCTTTGCAATGAGGGCAGCCCGGATATTCATTGTCGGTGCCGCTTAGACTTACTTTATTAGCGGCAAAGCCTTCTTTTTTCGCAGTCTGTTCTTCAATCGGAAACGCCCACGTTCGGCTCCATTTGCCTCCGCGTTTTTCTACGCGCATTCCAAAACATCTTTTAGTTTTTGAACATTTTCCTAAAACTACCGTTGCTTCCAATGGTCCTGCCATTATTACCTCATCATTAAAATCGAAACTTAAAAAACAATTATAGTTTTCTTAATATACAACCGCATCCTGCCGCTGTCAATAAACGGCTTTCTTCTACTTCTTCCCGCTTAACAGATCATTTTTCACTTTTATCGCGTCTACGTTGCCCGCGGCAATAAGTTCATCAAGAAGAGCAAGACCTTTCTCTCTGTCTTTTTCAACGCCGTCTCCTTCGTAATACATCATGCCTAAAACAAGTTTTGCTTCTCCGATGCCCGCATTCACCGCCGTGGTGAGATACTCAAATGCTTTTCCAAAATCCGCATCATGACCTTCGCCGATATAAAGCATGGTTCCTGCCTGGATACACGAAGGAGCATAACCATTTTCAGCGGCTGACATATAATGAAAGAGAGCCTGTTTTGGATCTTCTCCGACGCCGAGCCCCTGCTGATATATTACGCCGAGATTGTGATGCGCCATGGGATACACCATATCGTATACGGTCATCCTGTGGAAAGTAAGAGCGATATCAGACCGGATGCGCGTATCTTCCAAATCGGGCATTAAATAGAAAGGCTCTTCAAGATCGATAAGATACAAAAAACAATTTTTTGCTTCTTCATAATCCTGTTCAACCCCAAGACCGCCCATGTAGGCATTAGCGATATAAAAGAGCCCTGACAAACTGCCTTCTTCCGCCGCGTCGGTAAAATACTCAGCGGCTTTTTCTAAATCCCTTTGAACGCCCTGCCCGTTTTGATACATTACGCCAAGCATAGCCAAAGCTTCAGCGCTGCCGGTGTCCGCGGACTCCCTGTAATATTCCAGCGACATGGCGAAATCCTGTTTGTATATAATACCGTTATAATAAAGAGTGCCCATTTCGAAGAGCGCGCTTGCGATGCCCTGTTCAACTGCCTTGTCCAGCCAGAAAAGAGCGTTTTTTTTCTCGTCATCAGTTTTTGCGTTTTGAAACATTATTATATAGAGGTTCATCTGGGCATTCGCGATATCCCGAAGAGCCGCTTTTTCCATATAATCAACGGCTTTTTTATCATCCTTCGCAACGCCAAGCCCGTTGTAATAACATGCTCCAAGCTCCGCCCACGCTTCAGGCAGTCCTTTATCAGCGGCCGCTATGAGGTAAACAATCGCTTTTCCCATGTTTTCTGATGAAACCTCATCGCTTTTATCATCTGCCGTTCTAAAGTAGAGTTCCAAAAGATCTTCAGCGGTTTTTTCGTTCATATTGATCATAATTTTACTGTTCCCGGAATTATTATAGCCCTTCAGTCTTCTTATATCATGGAAAAACTCTAAAAAACACCCACTAAATTACGTAGGTATATTATATTGACCATGATACAGAACTTGCACAATAAACGATATTTGTTTATAATATGGCAATACTTTATTCTTTGGAGGGGCAAATATGGATATGGATAAATTGAAAAAAAGTATAGATTCTTCTGAAAAAATTGAAGAATTACTGATGCTGTCCAATAAGGCTTTTGGCAAAAGTACCGATGAGGTAAAAAAGGTCATAGAGATGTTTATTACAAAATCATATTGGATGGGTAAGCAAAACGCAGTCAAATCATTTGATGATTAATATAGGTCACTTGACCAAAAGCCTGATTTCAGGTTTAATTTCCGAAGATATTGGGGATATAGCTCAGTTGGTAGAGCGATTGGTTCGCAATCAATAGGCCAGGGGTTCGAATCCCCTTATCTCCATGTAAATATGCCTTATTGACATTTTCTTGTGTTTTTAGCATATTTAAACGATGAAGCCGCCAGCAGGTGTGCTTTTTATTCGCCACCTTAGCTCAGTTGGTAGAGCAGCAGACTGAAAATCTGCGTGTCTGGAGTTCAATTCTCCGAGGTGGCAGCGGCAAAAAAAAGAGCTAAGTCCCGGGACTTAGCTCTTTTCTTGTTCTTAATTAATCGCTACACTACCTTTACCAGCCAGCCCTTGGTGTCGGGCAGTTTGCCGTATTGGATGCCTTTTATTGTGTCGCGGATATCGGCTACAAATTCGCCTGTTTTACCGTTATTAAAAACGGTCTTTTTTCCCTGATAGGTGAGAGATGAAATAGGCGTGGCTCCCGCGGCGGTGCCGCTTACGAAACATTCCTTTGTTTGTTCAAGCGCTTCATCAATTGTGATCTTTCTTTCGGTTACATTCACGCCTTTGTCACGGGCAAGTTCTATAATGCTAGAGCGCGTAATACCGGGAAGAATAGTGTCGCCCAATTCCGGAGTAACAAGCTCTCCTGATTTCAGATAAAAGAAAATGTTACATGACGATCCTTCTTCTATATACCTGCGGTGGGTTCCGTCGAGAAACACGCACTCCATATAACCGGCTTTTAGAGCTTCGGATTTAGCGAGAGCCGATATTACATAATTGGAACAGGCTTTTATCCAGCCGGTGCCGTTCGGCATTGCGCGAACCCGGTCTGAAACAATCGCATCCGAGCTGCCGGATGAAAAATAAGCGCTCACAGGCGTATTGATCACCATCACATAAGGTTCACTTGAAAGATTTACGCCAATACCGCCTTCAGAAATTGTAAAAGGCCTTATATAAATAGAGTCCGCCGTCATATAAGAATCTTTTTCCCACTCATTTTTATAATGAGGATAAAAACCAAGAGCGCAGTTTCTTTTTACTGTTTCAACGCATGCTTCCACAAATTCTTTCTCCGGAAACGGCGGCATTTTTAATCCCTCCATTGAACGGGCAAAACGCGCGGCGTTCTGATCGGGTCTGAAAATCGCGACGCCTCCGTTTTTCTGCGGGAGAGCTTTCAATCCTTCAAAACACGCCAGTCCGTATTGGCTTGTGTAATTGACAAGAGGCATATCTGCATAATAATTGCGGGAACTCTCAAGCGCGCTGCGATCGTTATCGCTCATTGCCGCTTCTTCTTCCGGCGTCTTGTGAGGTTTTTCCAAATACTCGTTTTCCCATTTTGCGTTTGCAAACTTTGAGCGGAAAGTGATTGGATACGTGTTTAATGCAAAAGCCATAATATACTCCTTATTTAACTATACAGTTTTTAATTATCAGTTACAAGGGAAAACCTGATTTTTTTGCCACCAACAACCAGAACCAGCAATGAGATATCTAACAGCAAGTTCATGGCTGATTCTTGTGTTTTCTTTTCTTGAGATTAAATATTTTTTTACGGAATTTTTCAGCTATGTTGAATAAACTATAGATCAATCCTTTGTATGCGTAATCCCAGCTGCCGGGACGGTGAATAATCTGTCCGCCGAAGCCGGTTTTAAACCTGTACAAACCTGCCATCGGATGATTCGGGTCTTCATCCGGAGGTATGCCGAAGAGATCATAATATAAGCAGCCCCTGTCCTTTGCGTCCTGCATTGCTTTCCATTGAAGGGCGTATGGCGCCATCAGGTTGCGCTTATTGTTCGATGACGCGCCGTAAAGATATGTCGCTTCCTTTCCCCGAAAAAGAACAACGATCGCGGCAAGAACTTCACCTTCATGACTGGCCATGTAAAGGCGGAGATTTTCACCGTTCAATTCAAATAAAGTTCTATAATAGGTAATGCCATGTACGGCGATGCCGTCCCTAAGAGCAGTTTCTCTTAACAAATTGTAAAACGTGTCAATCTCTTCTGCGCCGCAGGTTTTTACATGCACCCCTTTTTTTTCAGCGAGAGATACATTATACCTCCATTTCGATTTCATCTGCGAAAGTATTTGTTCGCGCTTTACGCTCAGATCGATTATGACGGTATCAGGCGGCTGAACTGTTGCCGCCGCCTTTTTAAATCCTGCGGATAAAAACAAATCATTCATTTCTTTGTTATTGCCAGCCTGTTCATTATTAATTTGCCAGGGCGGCTCAAAACGGATAAATACGCAATTTCGCGGCAGATACGATTTTAATTTTTTTGCGATTTCCAAGGCGGCTTTTTCTCTTTCGTTTTGTAAAAAGTTTACAGGAAGCTGCGGGCCCCAGGGTATATACGCAAAAGAAAAACCTAGTAATAGCTTTCTGCAAAGAACTAAAAGCGGTGTTTTTTCATTTGAATTGTCACAAAGCCATTCAGTTAAAAAAGCTTTTGCGCTCCAGCCGAAACGGGACTTAAACTCTCCCCACATGGAAGACTGCAAAAAAGAGCAGGCGTTTTCACAAACCGCCAATTCCGCTTCTGAGATTTTCAAATTAATGTACTTCTCCGTCAGGAATTACCGATGTTCGCACTAGATTACCGTTTAAACACATTTTATTATTTCCTGTATAAACAACATGATCCTTTACATGGATTGGATGAGAAAAAAACGTGTCTATATCGATTTCTGAAGGAGTATGCGCGTCTTCACCTTCAGGTAAAAATCTGGTTCCTGTAGGATAATCATCAGCGTTAAGCACCTCTACCCTTTCCACATTCTGCCCGTCTTCACCTGCGATGCTGTCACCTGCGGCAAGAAGCATCCCTCTTGATTCAATACCGCGAAGTTTTGCAGGTTTTAAATTGTACGCGACTATTATTTTCTTTCCAAGAAGATCCTCTTCTTTGTAAAAAGGAACAAGGCCGGAAACAATCTGCCTTTCTTCGCGCGTTCCCGTTACGCCTTCTCCTGTTTCAAGATTAATTATATAGAGCTTGTCTGCTTTTGGATGTCTTTCTATTTTTTCGATTTTTGCAACACGAAGATCTATAACGGCGGAAAATTGCTTTATTTCATTCGCTGCATTATGCGCGGGAGGCTGCGTTACATTTTCTTGTCTTTCTTTTTGTGAGCCTGAATATTTATCTCTCAGCGCGGCAACCTGTTCGTCTTCAAGTTTAGCAAAAAGCACTTCGCTTGTTATTCTAACATCTCCTATTCCTTCAGGCTTTCCTGTGTCTTTCCAGAACAAGTTTTCTCCGTGTTTCAATCCCAAAAAAGAAGCTATTCTGGACGCCGCATTAGGAATATAGGGTTCTATCAATACCGATAAATCGCGGACAATATATGTTAGATCGCGGATGACCGCTTTCGCTTTTTCAGGATTTTCATTTCGCAGCTTCCACGGCTCTGCATCCTGAAAGTATTTGTTGGCATAAGAAGAGAGTTCAAATATTTCACGGAAAGCGTCTCTTAATTCCGCTTTGTCAAGTTTCTCCGTGATCGATTTTTCTCTTTTCCCTGCTTCTTCCCAAAATGATCCATCCGCTTCAGCCGCGCTTTCAGGGATTTTACCGTCATAATAGCGCGTAACAAAGGAAAGCGTGCGGTTCACCAAATTGCCGAGATTTCCAATAAGCTCGCCGTTTACCTTTTCCTGAAAATCATTCCACGTAAACATGGCATCGGACTTTTCTGGTCTGTTGTAAAAAATATAGAAACGCCATACATCCGAAGGAATTCCTGTCTCCATTGCGTCTGTCCCGAAAACTCCCACTCCCCTTGATTTTGAAAATTTGCCGTTTTCATAGTTCAGGTATTCAGTGCTCGACATGTGGTGCAGCATTGTCCATTTGTCTCCCGAACCCAATTGGCTTGACGGGAAAATTACAGTATGAAAAGGAATATTGTCCTTGCCGATAAACTGGAATAAATCAACTTCATCGGGGTTTTTCCACCAGTAATCGGTAAATTTGCGCCAATCGCCTTTTTCTTCACCTAACAATCCTGTAATGGAAATATAACCAATCGGCGCGTCGAACCATACGTAGAAGACCTTGTTTTCGTAGCCGGCTTTCGGAACCGGGATTCCCCATTTTAAATCTCTTGTAATCGCTCTCTCTTTTAAACCGTCCCTAATCCATGCTCCCGTCATCTGGATTGCGTTATGCGCCCAAAAACCTTTTACCGAAGCGTCTTTTATCCAGTTCTCAAGTTTTTCTTTTATTCCAGGAAGATCGATATATAAATGATTTGTCTTTTGAAGCGACGGCGTGTTTGAGCAGGCGGAACACTGCGGCTGCTTTAAATCAGTAGGGTCGAGTAATTTCCCGCAAGCTTCGCATTGATCTCCCCTTGCTTCTTCGCTTCCGCATACGGGACAGACTCCGCGTATATATCTGTCCGCAAGGAACCTTTCGCACTTTGCGCAAAAGAACTGCTCTATTGTTCTTTCATTTATAAAGCCGGCTTTATCTAATTTATTAAATATATCCTGCACAACTTCAGTTTGAATCGGCGTAGAGGTGCGTCCAAACTTATCAAATTTAATGTTAAACCAGTCGTAAATATCCGCGTGAATCGCGTGGTACCGGCCGCAAAGCTCTTTTGGGCTAACGCCTTCTTCTGCGGCTTTATTTTCTGTCGCGGTGCCGTATTCGTCTGTGCCGCAGACATAAAGGCTTTCAAAACCTGAAAGCCTGCAAAAACGCGAAAAAGCGTCCGCCGAAAGCACCTGTATAAGATTCCCAAGGTGAGGAACATTGTTAACGTACGGCAATGCCGATGTAATCAGTCTTCTTTTCATAAAAAGTATGATACAGAATTAATAGGAGAATTTCAAGGTGAACTCGTTGTTCCACGATTCGCCTTTTTCGAGGGAGACAGAAAATATGGGCAGTATCCTTGTCGCCTGATACAGCTCATTCGCATACGCGTGGAAAAGGCTCCCCGAACATGATTTTATGCTTGAAAGCGTAATCTGCACTTCATTTATAACGTCCAAAATTTTTAAATTATCCGTGTTAAAAGAGTTATCTATATGAACATCTTTTCCGCTTGAATCGACAGCGTAAAAACGCACATGTTTCTCCGAAGCTCCCGCGAATGAAAAATTAATCTCCGGTACAAATTGAAAAATCTGTGTCTCTTTTGAAGTATTAATTATCGTATACAAAACTGAAAGAGCGTCTCTTTTCATTGAATAACATTTATTAATTTCGATAAAACCAAACGGAACATCTTTCCCGGACGCAAGTTTAAAACACGATTTTCCCTTTCTATCGTGCGCGGCGGCTTCATATTGTTCGTTAAAACATAATCTTGAATTATCAAAAAGGCTTAACTCGGATTCATTAATTATTGCATCTATAGGAAGCAGAATATCATTAAAAGCCCTCCGCCTTCCGTAATTATTTGAGCCGCAGTCAAGATAATTCCATTCTTTTGGAAGATAATCAAGCTCAAAAACGCCTGCTCCTTTAAGATTGATGTAACAATTTATTTTAGTGTCCTGAAAAATATATTCCTTTATGCCGTCAAAATCAAAATCATACTGAATTAAAGAAGAGATAAATTTTCCTTTATCTCTTGAGAGTATTTCCGCCTTTAAAAGCGAGCTATAAGCCGATTTTCTAAGATCATTTCTAAACTGGCCATTGCCGGGATAATAAAGACATGAATCCTGCGCCTTCCACAGCTCTTCCCTTGCGTTTTGCTTTCTGTATTTATCGCCTTTTAGCTGGCTGATTAAAACATTAGCAAAAATCATTTTTGAATAGACGCCGTTTGCTTCGTCATTTTCAATAATAAAACGCCTGGGCGAAAAATCATTTTCCATGGCTGTGGAGTTGGGGAAACTTCCCTTCTTTAAATATTTATTGCTTTTTAACACTTTATACGGCAGCGTAGTTTCTGCAATACTCTCAGAAAGCGACACTTCTTCAAAAAAACGGTTCCATGCCGTATCCTGCGCTTCGTTTGGAGAAGAAGAAACTTTTTCGGGAAAAACGCATATTATTTTTTCCGCAGCGGACGCGCCGTAAACTTCATCAAATTTATTCTTTAAATCAATAAAGACTTGAGAAAAACTTTTATGTGAAAGTTCTTTTTCCATTTCTAAAGAGACAGGAAAAATAGTAATAATTTTTCCCTGATCTTCCGTGATACAGGGAGAAAAAAGCTCTTCATCTTTCATGCCCGCTTTTATAAACTGTTCCTGGCTTAAAAAAGTATAATTCATGTCGCTTGCGTAAAGTGATGCCGCTAAATTTTGTTCCCATGCCATAGCGGGAAGCCAGCAGCCAAGCGGTCTTTTGCCAAAATGCTTGCGAAGATATGTTGTCATAAGTTCAATCTGCCCGATTCTGTCCTGAAGCGGAATTAAAGGAAAACAAGGTTCGTAAAATCCGCCGCTTAAAATTTCGGCCTGTTTCTTTGATACCATATCTTCTATCAGCATAAAAAACTCAGGGTGATTTCTTTCTACCCAGTAAAGCAGAACGCCAGAATAATGAAGAACAGCCTGAATATTTGAATATCGGTACAAATTCGAAACAAAAGGGCGCATTATATGATCATACGCATATTCAAATTCACTTTCTGCGGCGCCGGATGGAACATGAGCGTGAGAGCCTATAATAAGATTTATTTTTCTTTCCTCTTTCACTCGGCACCAATCATTCTGAAAAGCAATAAAGACGCCGTTGTTAATATTAACGACAGCAGCCCCATTGCGATAAGAACAAGCGGCTTACCGCGCAGCGAAACAGGAACTGCTTCCAAGGCCGCGCGGCGCCTAATCTCCCTTATGGTCAAATTAATAATCAGAATACCGCAGGTAAAACCAAAAGACAGAGTAACGGTTTCCATAAAATTATTAGATAAATTTATGCATATAAAAACCGAGACAGCGGTTATTCCTGAGGCAAAGCTTATAAAAGATTCGCTTTCCTCTTCTTTTTTCAATAAAAAACGCAGTATTAAATATTCAAGCCCTTCATAAACTAAAACGCTAACCGGAAATAAAATCACATAAATAAAAATGCCCTGAATCAATGAATAAATAACTTTTGAAAATAAAAACCATAAAAATATTATAGAGAAAAACATCAAGCCAATTTTAATAAAAGCGGATAAATTAAGAGTTGATTTTGAATCGACAACTCCTCTTATGCCGAGTCCGCATTGAAGCACAAGATTAATTGCGAACCCCGAGTATATAAATAAAAGTAAAAGAGGAAAACCATTCATTAATTAACTCCTTTCTTCCCTTTTGAATATTGATACATGCAGACAACATAACCCAATATAAGCAAAGCTCCTGCGGAAGGCGCAAAAATGCCAATCGGAACAAAACTGCCTGAATTAAAATACATGATTGTTATAAGTCCGCTTAAAGAACCGGGGAACGACAGCGAACAATAGGAAAACGGCTCTCTTATTACGGAGAATACTATAATTAAACCAGCTAAAGTAGCCGCCTGGGAAACCGCTTCCGATACGCTGTCAAATATATCAGGATGCGCGCTCTCAGTCAGCGATAATCCAATTCCGGAACCTGCGCAAAAAACAGGAACCAAAAGCAGAACCATAAACGCTTCCATTGCGGCAAACGGACTTAACAGCCAAAACAAAAACAGGTATATGCTTCCGAAAAAGAACGCAATACTTGTTAAAAGCGCGGTTCTGGATTTAATCGGGAAAAATTTATTTCCCAATGAAGTGTATAGCAAAGTAAAGGTGAGTGAAGTAAGCCCGTATACCCAAAAAAGACTTCCTGCCAGCATTATTGCCCATGAAAGACGCGCCGAAGCCATAATTAAAAGTCCCGCGCCTGTTAATCCGCCAAGCGGGGAAAGAGAACCCCAAAATGAATACTGTTTGCTTAAATTCATTCTTTGCTTCCTTCAATTAGCGCAGATTCTATTCTGCTGATGTACAATTGCAAAATACTTTTCGGAAGCGCGTCAAAAACCTGTATGGCATGAGCGCTTAATGGAATTATTTCTGTAACTGAGTTATCTTCCGTTACTACGGCTCCAAGCGGAATCAGTATTCCGTCCTGAAAAACAGTAAACACAAACATTTTATCTTTTGAATTACTCATTAAATACCAATAACCAAAAAGACCTGCGCTTCCTGTTTTTTGATGTATATGCCCTGAGACCCTTCGCGTGTCATTATTGTTTATAAACGTATTATTAACTGAACGCATAAGAATATTTGTCTGCACTCCCTGAGTCGCAATCCAAAGCAAAGATATAAGAAGCAGAAATCCGGTTATCCACCCCAGTAAAATTGCTTTTTCTTTTAAACCCTGAAGATATATTTCTTTCATAAAATATTCTCCTGTAACTTACCGGAGGTTTTACGTGAAAGAAATAATTTATCTTCCATAAGCCTTATAAGAGGCGTTACGCAGTTTACAAAAGCAAGGGCGATAAAGCACCCTGAATATTCCATGCACTTATAGCGGAAAAACCATGACAGAACGGCGCCGAGAACAACTGCCAGCAGTATCCCCGGTTTTAATTTTGCGCCGCTTGCGGGTTCCGCCGCGAGAATAAAGGCCGCCGCTATTGTGCCGCCTGTAAAAAGTCCGTATAACATGTCGCCGTTCCATAAAATCCCGTTTGCATCGCCTGCGTATCTTATCAGAAAACTATAAACGGTTATAAAAACAAGCGGAATCCAGCCGCGGTTAATGCCGATAGCCGTAATAATAATTGTTCCAATCAATAAGGCAAAGAGCCCCCTATCTGTGATGATCCCGCTCCCTCCGAGGAAAAGAAGATCAAAATATCCCGATGGAAGCTGCACTCCTGTAACAGGCAGAATAGCATTGTTAAAAAACCCTGTAATAGTATTATCAATGCCGCTTACATCGGAAGAAACAATCATTTCAGAAATTGACGAAGCGGTTTCGTTAAGTGCCATTTTATACGCTGATGGCCATGAAAAACGTATAAAAAGCCATCCGCCGAGCGCAGGATTAAGCCAGTTTGCGCCAAGACCGCCGAAACTGTATTTTACTACAGCGATTGCAAAAGCGGCGCCGAAAAAAACATAAATTGGGTGAATATGATTCGGCAGAAGCAGCGTAATAATCATCGCGGTTGCCGCGGCGCTTCCGTCTTTTATTTTTTCCGCTTTGTGAGCCTTAAATGTAAATAAAAGTTCGGTTAATATTGCCGAGAACAGCGCGGTGAGAGCAATTACTAAAGATCTTCCGCCGTCTGTTATGGACGACTGTAATACGCATGCGAAGGCGCAAAAGAAAACAAG
>JGI24694J35173_10000235_pt1 | contig 52329 bp, 51 predicted proteins | sample TergutCo191P1_FD_35173 | JGI IMG/M metagenome (IMG submission 35173) | reverse complement strand
GTCAAAGTTTGGGTCAAGCCTTTTTAAAGGCTTGTGGGGCTTGGGGCAAAGCCCCAAGGTTTTGATTCTAATGCTTCTCACAGGTTTTACATATCCCTAAAAATGTGACGTTGCAGTCTGTTATGTCGAATTCTGTGGAGGGGCCGAGGCTTTCGAGGACGGCTTTGGAGTGGTCGCCCTGGACGTCGTGTACGCGGCGGCATTTTTCGCAGATTAGGTGATGGTGTTTGTGGCAGTTGTGGTCGTAGTGGGCCGCGCCGTGGAATGTGCCTATGTTTATGAGGTCGCCGGTTTCTGTTAGGTGGTGTAGGTTGCGGTATATTGTGGCTTTGCTTATGGTGGGGTGCTTTAGGGTGATGTGGGAGAATACTTGGTCGGCTGTGGCGTGGATGTTTAGGTCGCAGACGGCTTCGTAGACTAGTTTTTTTTGGATTGTGTTTCTCATGGGAAGTACCTTTGCAGGAGGCCTTGGAAGGCCTTGCCGTGGCGGGCTTCGTCTTTGCACATCTCGTGGACGGTGTCGTGGACGGCGTCTAGGTTTTGGGCTTTGGCCTTTGCTGCCAGGTCTAGTTTGCCTTGGGTTGCGCCGTGCTCTGCCAAGACGCGGAGTTGTAGGTTTTTCTTGGTTGAAGGGGTTACTACTTCGCCCAGGAGTTCTGCAAATTTTGCTGCGTGTTCGGCTTCTTCGTAGGCGATTTTTGTGTAGGCGTTGGCTATTTGGGGTAGGCCTTCGCGGTCGGCTTGGCGTGCCATGGCTAGGTACATGCCGACTTCCGTGCACTCGCCCAAGAAGTTTTGGCGTAGGGCTTCTTTGATGTCGGTGGGGGCGTCTTTTGCTGCGCCGATTTTATGCTCGTCTGCGTAGGCCATAGGGGCGGATTGTTGCGAGAAGCTTGTGGCGGGGGCTTTGCAGAGTGGGCATATGAAGTCGGCGGGCAGAGCCGCACCGTCGTATACGTAGCCGCATACATTGCAGGAGAAGCCGCTGCCTGTGGGCTTTGGCTTGATGTTTTTTTGATAGTAGCTGTAGGTGACGCTGTCTGCGTCGGAGAGGACGGCAGAATCGGTGAGTACGCCCGAAAACATTGTGTGTGTGCCAAAGTCTACCGAGCCTGTAACGTCGAAGGACATGTAGGCGTTTGTGTGGTTTTTTAGGTAGATAAGGCCGTTTTTGCTGCGCTCTGTGGCTGTTAGGCCTTCGAATTTATCGACATCGCGCCCGGATTGGAAGCCAAAGCGGCTGAAGATATCTTCGAATGGAGCGGAGTTTGTAAGCACCGATACGTTGAATTTTTTTGTGTTTTTTATCATGTCGTGGGTAGCATTTTCTTTGTTGATATTTGCTACGCAGATAATCGGTGATACGCTTGTTACTTGGGAAAACGCGTCTATTATGCAGGCGTTGTCTTTTCCGTTTTCGTTTACGGATACTACGTACAGGCCGTAGCTTATTTTAAACAGCGCGTCCATTAAAAATACCTGTCCAACAGGCCTTGGAAGGCCTTGCCGTGGCGTGCCTCGTCTTTGCACATCTCGTGGACGGTGTCGTGGATGGCGTCCAGGTTTTGCTCTTTTGCTTTGCGGGCGAGGTCCAGCTTGCCTTGGGTTGCGCCGTGTTCTGCCATTACTCGCATTTCGAGATTCTTTTTGGTGGACGGGTCTACCACGTCGCCCAGTAGCTCCGCAAATTTTGCTGCGTGTTCGGCTTCTTCAAATGCTATGCGCTTGTAGGCCTCGGCTACCTCGGGGTAGCCTTCGCGGTCGGCTTGGCGGCTCATGGCCAGATACATGCCTACCTCGGTGCATTCGCCCATAAAGTTTTGGCGCAGGCCTTCGATTATTTCTTTGTCTACGCCTTTTGCCACGCCTATGCGATGTTCGTCGGCGTATTGCAGGCCTTTGCCGTCGGACTCTGTAAATTTGTCGGCGGGTGCTTGACATTGTGGGCATTTTTCCGGTGCTGCGTCGCCTTCGTGGCAGTAGCCGCAGATTGTGCAGATGAATTTTTTCATTACTAAACATCTCCCTTATAATATAGATTTGTTATTGATAATCGGTATTATATAGGTGAAAATTTTCTTTGTCAAGAAAAGGTAATGACAAATTGCAAGAATTTGTCCAATGGCGTATAATAGGCACTGTGAAAAAAAATCCTAATCAAAAGGAAGATATAAATGAAAGAAAAACTAGAAGCAATCCTAAAAAACGGTACAGAAAAAATCTCCGCTTCCGTCACCCTAACCGCGTTGCAAGAAATAAAAGCCGCCCTAATAGGCAAAACAGGCGAAATCACAGAAATCCTAAAACAAGTACCCAAGCTCGACCCCACCATCCGTCCGGAAATCGGCCGTGCAGCAAACCAAATAAAGCAGCAGCTAACCGCCCTGATAGAATCCCGCACGGAAGAAATCCAACTAAAGGCCTCGGAAATCTCTACAGACTTCGACTTTACAGTCCCGGGCATTCTGCCGCCTGCGGGTGGCCTGCACCCCATCACACAAATGTGCTACGACCTAAACGACGCATTCCGCTCCATGGGTTTCGAAATCTTCCAAGAAAGCGACATCTCCAGCGAGCTATACTGCTTCGATAACCTAAACTTTCCTCCCGAGCACCCCGCTCGAGAAAATATGGACACCTACTGGCTGGCCGGCCACGACACCGGCACAGGCGGTGGCCGCTTATGCCTTCGGCCGCACCTCACGGGCGCGAGCGTTCGCTACATGCAAACCCACAAGCCGCCCTACCGCTTCGTATACCCCGGCCGCTGCTACCGTAACGAATCCACAGACGCACGCCACGAACGCGCTTTCTTCCAATACGAAGCACTCATCGTTGACACCGATTTCAAATTTGCCTCGGGCATGATTATGATAAAAACCATCCTCTCCAAAGTCTTCGGACGCGACGTTCCCATACGTATGCGTGTCGGCTTCTTCCCCTTCGTAGAGCCGGGCTTCGAAATAGACATGGGCTGCCTCGTATGTGACCAAAAAGGCTGCTCCGTATGCAAACAAGTCGGCTGGATAGAGGTTATGCCCGGTGGCTCACCACACCCAAACGTCCTGCGCGCCGCAAACCTCGACCCCGCCCAATACACAGGCTTCTACGTAAACATAGGCCTTGACCGCCTCGTAATGATGAGATACGGCATAGACGATGTACGGTTACTGCGCAGCGGTGATTTGAGATTTTTGGAACAATTTGTGTAAGGGCAAGACCTTGGGGTTTCACCCCAAGCCCCACAAGGGGACGCAGTCCCCTTGACCCCATCATTTACGCATGACATTTATAAAGGAGTAAAATTTAATGAAAATTTCTATGAATTGGATACGAGAGTATGTGGATTTGCCTAGCGAGCTTACCATTGAGAAGATGGCTTACGACCTTACTATGGCTACTGTGGAGGTTGAGGGGTGGGAGGATATTGCCTCGCAATTCGACAAAATTACTGTTGGGCTTGTGTTAAAACTTGAGAAGCACCCTAATGCCGATAAGTTGACTTTGTGTCAGGTGGATATTGGCGGCGAGGTTAAGGAAATTGTGTGCGGCGGTACAAATTTGCGTGAGGGCATGAAAGTCGCTGTTTCGCAGCCGGGTGCTATGGTGCGTTGGCATGGTGAGGGCGACCTTGTTGAGATAAAAAAATCTAAGGTGCGTGGGGTGGAGAGCTTTGGCATGATATGCGCGTCGTCGGAGATTGGGCTTTTCGAGTTGTTTCCGTATAGTGATGCGGAGGGCGAGGCTACTATAGTTGACCTTTCGGCATTTGATGTGATTGCGGGGACTAATGTTGCGGTTGCGCTTGGGTTGGACGACGTGATTTTGGAGGTTGACAATAAGTCGTTGACTAATCGACCCGACCTGTGGGGGCATTATGGCATAGCGCGGGAGCTTTCGGCGTTTTATGGTGTGCCTATGAAGGAAATCGACCCTGTCGAGCCTCCGTCTGCCCCTGCGTTGGAAATCACATTGGAGGACCCTAAAAAATCGCCGCGTTATATCGGCGTAAAAATAGAAGGCCTTAGTGTTAAGCCATCACCGTTTTATGTGCAATCGCGTTTATGGAGCGTTGGGATTCGTCCGATTAATGCAATTGTTGATATTACTAACTACGTTATGCTTGCCACGGGGCAGCCTACGCACGCATTTGATTCCGATAAAATCAGCGGACATATAACAGTGCGCCGTGCTGCCCAAGGCGAAAAGCTGCTGCTGTTGGACGACAAGGAGCTAACCCTTACCCCGGATGACTTGGTGATAGCCGATAACGAAGGCGCGGTAGGCTTGGCGGGAGTAATGGGCGGAAAACGCGATTCTGTTTTGCCCGAGACTAACAAGGTAATTTTGGAAATTGCAAACTTCGCGGCGATTGGTATTCGGCGTACTGCGTCGCGCTATGATGCACGTACAGACGCTGCTGCTCGCTTCGAAAAAGGGATAGACCCGCAACGCGCAGATAACGCGCTTGTGCTTTCGCTTGCTATGTTTGCAGAAATGTACCCAGACATGAAAATCACAGGCTACAATGATAATTACCCCATGCCGTTTGAGCGCGAAAAAGTTAACGTGTCCCTTAACTGGCTGGAAAACCGTCTTGGCAAACGCCTGCCAAACGACGAGATACAAAAGACGTTGGAGCTTTTAGGCTTTGGTGTGGCGTTTGATGGTGATACGATGTTTGCCGTCGCGCCGTCATGGCGTTCTACGGGCGATATTTCTATACCTGACGACATTATGGAAGAACTCGCTCGTATGCATGGTTACGAAAATTTTGAGGCCGCGCCCATTACCACGTCTTTCACCAAAGCGATTAACCAGCGCGACGCCGATACCGACCGTAATATCCGCGAATATCTTGCCTTCCGTTGCGGAATGAGCGAAGTTTTTACGTATCCATGGCTAAAAGACGACGTTATCGCAGCAATCCTTGGTGGCACAGGCGAAAGCCTAAGCCTCTACGCCCTATCTGCACCCCCCGCCCCCGACGAAAAATACCTGCGCCCGTCGCTTCTGCCAAATCTATGCAAAGCCGTAGCAGGTAATGCTCGCTACTTTAGCGAATTCGCAATCTTTGAATCCGCGCAGGTTTTTCTGCCCGGAGAATTCGTAAGCGAGTACGACGAGCGTGAAGCCCTTCCGATACAACGCCGCCATATCGCAGGCGCATTTGTTGGCGGCGCGGACGCCGTGGACACCCTCTTCCGCAAGGCGAAAGGTGTGTTGGAAGCCCTGCCTCGCCTTACCCATATCGAGCCGATAACCTTTATCAAAAACGACAAAACCTTTACCCAAAACGACAAAGCGGACAAATCGACCACAGGGCGACTTTGGCGTCCTCATTGGGCAGACGAAACAGTATGGCTAAACATCAACTCCGACGCCGAAAATATAGGCACACTGGCTCTCCTTTCCAAAAAAGCAGCCCTGGCCTGCGGCATTAAAAACCACGCCGTAATGCTCTTTGAGCTAAGCCTCGACGCGCTGCGCCCGCTGGCTTCTCGCACAAACAAATTTGCCCATCTGCCCGCCTTCCCCATCTCCGACTACGACATATCACTCCTCTTTGACGAAAGCACAAAATGGCAAGACATCACCGCCGCCATAAAAAAAGGCGACCTAATCCGCTCCATCTCCTACGTAGGCGAATACCGAGGCAAACAAATCCCGCAGGGCAAAAAATCCGTAACCATCCGCCTGCAAATAGGCTCCCCCGAAAAAACCCTAAACTCCTCCGAAATAGAAAACTGCGCCAACGCCGTAATAAAACGCCTATCCAAACAACTCGCAGCAGAAATCCGCGATAAATAAAACATCTAAAACCCCAAGGTCTACGGTTTTAAAAGAAAGGTTTTAAACATGAATTTTTTATTGTTATTGCCCGGTGCTTTTTTTGCGCCTGTTATCCATGAGTGGGTTAAGGCTCGTGTTTCTGCGGCTTTGGGCGACCCTACGCCTAAAAAGAATGGGTTTATTTCTATGAACCCGTTTAGGTTTTTTGAGCCTATTGGGTTTTTTATGATGTTGTATTTTAGGGTGGGATGGGGACAGCCTGTTACTACGTCGCCGTTTTATTATAAGGATAAACGGAAGGGGATTTTGCTTACTTATACCGCGCCTATGGTTGCTAATTTGTTGGTGGGTATGCTGGCGATTGCCTTGGGTAATATGATTGCCAGGCCGCTGTTTGAGTGGGCTGTTATTAATTTTGGGTTTGGTAGTGGTGCTGTTACTTGGGTTAGGTATTTTAATACCATGGTGTATGGGTTTGGGCATTTGAATATACGGCTGGCTGTGTTTAATTTGATTCCTATTTTCCCGATGGGGATGAACAAGATTTTGCATGTTTTTGTGTCGCCCGAGACGAGTATGCGGCTTAATCATTATGAAAAACCGTTGCAGATATTGCTGTTTTTGATGTTGATTTTTGGTTTGGTTGATATGGTTATTTCTCCGATTGCTTGGATTTTTGAGCGGGCGGTGTCGTTTTAATGGAATTTAAGCTGGAGATATTTGAAGGGCCTTTGGACCTTCTTTTGAAGTTGATTCATAAAAATGAGATTGATATTTATGATATTCCGATAGCGCAGATTACGGCGGAGTATATGGAAGTTGTGGCGACTTTGCCGCCGGATATGGAGCAGATGAGCGAGTTTTTGGTGATGGCGGCGACGCTGTTGGAGATAAAGTCGCGGTTGCTGTTGCCGTCGAGGAAGGATGAAGGCGGCGAGGAAGAAGACCCGCGTGATGCATTGGCGCGTCAGCTTTTGGCGTACAAGCAGGCGCAGGAGCTTGCGGCGCAGCTAAGCGACATGACGCCGCTGGGTGCGAGGGTTAAGGGGAAGGGCGACAAGGAGGCTTTTACGCAGTTGTCGTTGGGGGATGATGAGCCGCCGGAGATGGTTCCGCTGTCGCAGCTTGAGCAGATTTTGGCCGACCTAATGCGCCGTGCCGCTGCTAAGATAGATACTGTGCGTGCGGGCTATGGCGAAATGCCCAAGGATAAATTTACGGTGACGGAAAAGGTTGCGTTTATTAAAAGAGCGTTGCAGGATAAAGGTCGCTTGAGCTTATTGCTGCTTTTCCAAAAATGTGTGAGCCGCCGCGAGATGATAGTTACCTTTCTGGCGATACTGGAAATGGTGCGTCGCGGGATAATAAGTGCAAAGCAAAGCAAGTCCTTTGCCGATGTGGAGGTAGTAAAATGCCCGGCCTAACAAACGAAAGAGCAAAAATGCTGGAGGCATTGCTGTTTGCCAGTGGCGAAAGCGTGCCTATAGCAAAGCTTGCGGACGCGCTGGGTTGTGATATTCCGTTAACGCGTATTTTGCTGGGCGACATGGCGGATACATATGAAAAGGAAAACGCGGGCATTCAGTTGCGCGAGGTTGGCGACTGCTATCGCTTATGTACAAATCCCGGTTACTATCCTGCGATAGCTAAGCTGTTGAAGGCCAAGCCGCGCAAGGTTTTGAGCCAAACCCTGCTGGAGATTTTGGCAATCATAGCATTTAAGCAGCCTGTAACCCGCACGATAATAGAAAATATCCGTGGTGTAAACTGCGACCACGGAGTAAATAAGCTAATGGAATACGGCCTTGTAGAAGAACGCGGCCGCGTAATGGACATCCCCGGCCGCCCGATACTGCTGGGTACAACAGAGGAGTTTTTACTATTTTATGGTCTGAAAAATGTAGAAGAGCTGGTCGGCACGCCCGAAGCCGAAGCATGATAACCTTCGAAGAAGCCGAAATAATCCTCGAAGAAATAGCCGAAGCCCTACCCTCGGCAATTTTTGATGGACTAAACGGCGGATATGTACTAACTCCGGAAGTAAAAATGGACAAAAACGGCCTATATATACTGGGGCATTATCATGTGCAGCCTAATGGATTGGGCAGATACATCACCATCTACCACGGCTCGATAGAAGCCGTATACGGCAACATGAACGAACGCGGCTGGCGCAGAAAGCTAAAGGAAGTCCTTCACCACGAGCTAACCCACCATCTGGAACACCAAGCAGGCGACCGCTCACTGGAAATCCAAGATGAGATAGACCGCGCAGGGTATTTACGCAGGTAAAGAAGCTACTACTCATAATGCGTCCACATGCTCACAACCCTAACGACCTGCCCATCCTCAAAAACCTCATAGACCAGCCTATGCTTACGGTTGATACGGCGTGAGTATGCCCCTTTTAAGTTCCCCTTTAACTTCTCATAGGGTGGCGGAATTTGATAGGGGTTTTTCTGTATGATGTCCAGCAGTGCGTTTGCCTGCCCGTCTAATTTTGCAGATTTTAGCTTGGGGATATCCTTTGTTGATTGCTTTGAATACACAAGCGAGTACATTACCACTGTACCTCATCCGCAGGAATACTCTCGCTTAACGGCTCTTGCATACCCGATATGATTTTATCCGCCATGCCCGGTATGGAATTTAGATAATCCGTGTCATTATCAAATATATTAAAATAAAATTTTTGCATGAGTACGTATTTTCGCAAATCCTCTAGAGCCTCGTCAGGTAACAGCTCTATGTCTTGTTTTATTAATTCTCTAACGGCCACAAAATCACCTCTTTTGGCACAAGTATATCATAGGCAGATGAAAATAACAAAAGCAACTACTCATAAAGCCGTATGCTCCGTATCATAAAATCCGGGTGGAGGACATCATCTCCCCGTTGGTCTGTTTGTATGCGGATACGCCGCAGGTGGCGTTGTTCTCCGAGGACGCTTACTATATTTGCGCGGCTTTGGCCGTCTACTTCTTCTATCAGCAGGTTGTATCTTATTGTGGTTTCTTGGGTGTCCAGGAAGGTAGACCATGGGGGGCCTTCTGTGAGCGTTAGGCGGTAGATTATGTCCTCGTCGTCGGAGGCGAGTTCGATTTCTAAAACATATTGCCCCGGCGGGAGCGCGTATACATATAAGTCAACGGCATAATGAGCATTGTATCTGTCGGAAATCAGCAAGCCTTCGCCCTCGATAAATGTAAGCGTAGGCATACCCGCACGCCGCAAAAACTCGGTACGCGCTATGCCCCCGTTTGTTGCAAATTCTATAAACTCGGCTTCGCTTATTTCGAAAAAGGGTAGCGGCTGCGGGGTGGTTGCTTCATCCGGCAGGGTATGGGTTAGTAGGGTCGGGATGTAAGAAGGCGTGTCTTTTTCATAAAGCCGTATGCTTCTTATTATAAAATCCGGATAGGGAACATCGCGTCCAATATAATTTGTTTGCAATTGAATCGCACGCTGATAGGATTGCGCCCCATCAAAAAGTACAACGGTTGCTTTGTTTTCGCCGTTTATGGCTTCTATTTGGAGGTTGTATTCTATTGTATTTTCGGAGGTGTGTGCAAAGATACCCCATGGTGGACCTTCGGAGATGCCCAGTTCGAAAACGACGGAGTCATCCTCTGCATAAAAGTCGACGACTAAAAGATATTCCCCCGGCGGGAACGCGCCTATATAAAAATCTATAGTCTCCCAGGTATTGTTTCTGCCGGAAAGCCGCAAGCCCTCCCCTGCAATATAGGTATACACCACATGGTATCTTTGCCGCAAAAAATCGGAATGCCGATATAGCGCAAATTGCCTAAATTCATCTTGGCTTATCTCGAAAAAGGGCTGCGGCGCAGGCTCGGATAAGAGATTTGACGCCGCCGGCACAACCAAAAAAGTAACGCACAACGCAAGAATGCATACCGCTACTGCGGTTACGCGCCGCCTTACCCGATTTTTGTAATTTAACAAAGCTCGTTTTAGTGCGGCAGCACTTTGGAAACGGGCGTTTGGAGAAAGCTGTGTGCATTTTTCGGCAATATGCTCCGGCCATCGTTGCGTTGTAAACAGGTATTTCATTACAATGCCGAGGGAGTAGATATCTGTGCGTTGGTCTGTTTGGGCAAAGCCGTATTGCTCGGGTGGGGCAAACTCGTTTGTGCCAAAGTAAACCGTGTCTTTTGCAGCGTTTTTGTCATATATCCTAGAAATCCCAAAATCAATTAGCGTAACATCGTTTGTCTCGGGGTTTATTATAATATTGGACGGTTTTATGTCGCGGTGGATAATCGGCTGCGGTAGAGAATGTATGTAAATAACAACATCACAAAGCTGTATAAGGATGTCCAATTTTAACACCGTGCTTATGGAGGGGTCGTCGTAGCTTTCCAGTGTTTCGCCGCTTATGTGCTTGCGCAAAACATACTGCCTTCCCATATGCTCTATTGCTTTTTCGAAGGCGGGCAGGCCTTTGTGCGAAAGGCCGTGCAGTAGCTCCGCCTCATTTTTTGCGTCACCGGCGTAGGACTTTAATACATACAAATCATTGGTAATATTTTCTGAGAGCAAAAATGTCTGGCCAAAATCGTTGCTCCCTAAAAGCTCCAGCGGAGTAAATCGGGAGGAAATTTCCGGCAAAATGTCCGTATCTTGGTTATCCCGCAAAAAGTTTTCTTTTAGGCTCATGTTATCGCTCCTCGCCCAAAATAGGAAGCTCCATCTCATGCAATGCGTTTTGCAGCTCGATAATGCTGTACTCATTTTTTAGCGCGTAAATAATAATCGCGTCACGTCTTATTTTTGGGTAAAGCGGGCTTTTGCGTGCAATAGAAAGCAGCTTTTGCAGCTCGTCATAGTTCATACCAAAGCCAAACGCAAGCTGGATAACCCTGTCGCGGGTAGGCTTTCGGATACCTCTAAAAAGCTGATGGCCGTAGGTGCGCTCTATATCGGTTTTTCTTAAAACGCTTTCTGCGGTAATGCCTTTTTTTGCACACAAATCATTTATGTATTCATGGAACGTAACCGCTTGCATTTCGTCACCGTAGTGATTGAAAAAGCGGTTGATAGAAGATGTTTTAAAAAGACGTTGCAACAAGGTACTGGTAGCTATTTTTTTTTTTTGCATAAAGTACTAACTCCCCTTGTACCCCCCTTTAGTTGTTACAAAATTCATTATATTTATAATTGTCGAAATGTCAATGTGTGCAATTTGCACACCTTCTGTTTGCGTGTGCGCAGTACAATGTTTTTTGCTATCTTAAAAAAAATGGCGCACACTGCGCCGGTGAAGGGAGATTTTAGTTTATGAAACAATGCAATTTACGTAAACGCTTGCTCGCTTGGATACTCGCGTCGATAATGGCTGTGAGTTTAATGCCGGCAGTTGCGTTTGCAAGCAGCGGCTCCGATTGTGACGGAGACCATTTTGTACGATTTACATTGCAAGAAGCCTGGGGAGCGGCATGGATACCTCTGGAGGGTATTGATTATGCCCAAGTAACGGCAATCCAATTTGACTTCCGCAATATCACATGGGGTCGCGAAGCCGTTACCGCGTCTCGTACCGACAACTCCGCCTACTGGGTAACATTAAGCCACAACGACCACGCACCCACCCGCGACTGGGCAACGATAGTAATACCCAATGTGGAACTGGAATATACGGACGAGTTTATCCAAATTTCTCCGTATCAACCATGGGCAGGCGCGTTTGGGCGCAGCGCAGGCGATGTATTTGACATCCGTAATGCTGTGCTTACGGTCGGCGGTGCAAACGTCCGTATACCACTGGATGAATTAATAGGTAACGGCGCAGAAGCCAGGCCGGAGGTTGATTTTGCCCGCTTTAATAACTGGGCAGACTGGGGCAACGCAAGGATACGCCTTGCAGACTTTAATATAGACCCCGACGATGTAGTAAGCTTGGAGTTTTACTTTTACAATGCGTATGGACGAGACTTGGCTCTTGTACAGCGTTTTAACGGGCAAGGCTACCCCTACCACGCATGGGGCAACCTAGGCGCACCACCCTCCCCCTACGGTAGCTGGAATCATGTAACTGTAGACAATATTGATATGCAGGGCTGGCCGTATATCCAAATCGTACCTATTGAGGCAGCGGTCGGAGGGATTGGCTTTGTAGACGACATGTTTTCCATCCACAGTATAGTACTTACACTCGATAACGGTACGGAAGTACGTATCCCACCCTACAGATTAACAAGCGCAGGCTCAAACATGATAACGCCCGCTCAACCGGCGTGGTTTTGCTTGCGTTGGTTCCTTAGCGACGACGGGGCAGACTGGCAGACTACCACGCCCGACACGCAACTTTATCATCATAACTTTGGCGGGCAGGCTCTTTCCGTTTCCGGCAATCCAACCCTTACCGTCGGAGAAGATAACGGCGTAAGATATATAGAGATTAGCGAGCGTTACGGTAACTGGGATACCCTTTATATTCTTTCTGCCCATTTGCAAATAGGCGACGAGTTGGTGATACGCGGACGTATGCCTGATGTATTGCCCGATAGCTTTGTCGTGTTCGACGGCGCAAATTCGCCTTTCCAGTGGGAATACAGCGGCATGGCGACTACAGCTATGTTAAATGCCAACGACGGGCATTTTGTATTAACCACCACCATAACCGGAGAACATCTTTGCCCCGACTACGGCCCGGGAATGTGGCGCGCAGTCAGAATCGGTACTCCGCACAGGCCGTACAATCCTGACGATGTCGAAACAATAATAATCTACGACATAAGCGTTAACTCCAGTTGGGAGTACGCACCCAACCAATTCGCACCCATCCAAAACGCACCCATCCCGTACCCCGTTATAGTAGCACCGGGCAGTATCGCGCTTACAAACGTAACCGCAAGCGGCGCAGCAGGTACGGAAACAACACAGGAGCTAACGCTAACCTTTAACGGAAACATCGCCGCCAATGTAATCACACCTGCAAATGTACTGGTGACAGGCGCACTCGTAACAGGAGTAGAAGGTATGGGCAACACCCGCACCGTTTCCATCGTAGGCAACTGGGAAGACGATACAGAAGCAACAGTGGCGTTGATAGGCGTGTTTGGTTATACCATCACAGGCTATCAGCAGGTTACGTTGCACCGTCGCTTAGCCGGCGCAGATGTGTTTATTAACTTCCGCCACGAGGCCGTTGACGGGCAGCCCGATATTTACAGGATGATAGCTTCTGCAACATCGCCCTTGCCGTTTAGTGCTGTTGCGTTGGCGTTTTCTTACGACAATGCGGTTGTGCAGCCGGTACACCGCAATGATTTTACAGATGTTACCCCCGCGATTGCACAAGGCGTCGTAGGCCATCAAACTATCTTTAGACTGATGGGGCAAGTTTATGAAAGAAGCTGGAGTATGGCTCCGCGAAACTGGGTTGTATCCGGCGGGCGGACTGCCACATCGTTTATGGTTTACACCGCAGGCTCTGCAAATCTAATCCCCGGCGGCGAAGCCCGTGATATTTTCGCATTCTATTACCGCGCAACAGGTGATGTAGTACCTGCAACCTTTGTTGTGGAAAACACGATAACGGGTACAGGTGTTTCTGCCGGCGTAGATATATTAGCTTCTGCACAATCCGGCATAGTACGCTATATGTGGGGGCATTTCCGCAATCCCGAGTTTAACAATATCCCTACCGCAAACGTGCCTTCGGGAGTTCCACCCGTTAGCCAATTTAGGCCGGGCGATGTTAACGGCGACGGAGAAGTAAACGCCTCGGACATCATGGAGCTTCTTATTCACTGGGGGCAGATTACCCCGCAATCATGCGAAGTAGCCCGCCGTGCAGATGTTAACAGCGACGGAGAAGTAAACGCCTCGGATATCATGGAAATTTTGGCTAACTGGGGCTAAAAAATTTGAGATTTAAAGGAGAGGAATTTAGTATGAAAAAAAGCAAACAAGTAATCGCCTTGTTTTTGGCTTTTACTCTGGTATTTGCAAGCATAAATGTAGTGTTTGCAAGTCCCGCCGAAGTAAGTGTACGCTTTGTAGAAGAAGAAGTAAGGGTTTTTGGCGGGGAGCAAATATATCGTCTTGTATTTACGGTGGATACCCCCGCACCGTTTTTTGGAGCAGCAGTTGCGTTTTCATTTGATACTACGGTAATCCAACCGGTAAACCGCGCTGCTAACTCCGTAGATATTGATATTACCACCTTCGCAGGTACTGTCCAGGCTTCAGGCCATCAAAATGTGTTTAGATTTGATGATGATGTGTTGGACGGGTGGAGTATGGCTCCCCGCAACTGGGTTTTGGAAGACGGACGGCTTGCTACGTCATTTATGATGTATACCCCGCCCGCAAACGCATTGCCCGCAGGAGAGTATGAAATTTTTGCGTTTTATTACCGTGCAATAGGAGAGAGAGACAGTACCTCTTTTCGCATTGAGGACACAATCCGCGGAACAGGGATTAGCTCGGCAGTAGATATTGCCGGCCCAAATGATTTCCGCGCTTTTTGGGGACACATGACTCCGGCCTATGACAACATCCCCCCCGCAAACATCACACTAACCTACACAGGCTCCGACAATGTACCCACCGTTTTAGTTACGGCGATTTCCGTAGCGGGCGCAGGCGACGCAACCGCGATAACCGCAAACGGCGAGACCCTGCAAATGAGCGCAACGGTAACACCAAACAACGCCACAAACACAGCCGTAACATGGTCTGTAGCAACAGGCACAGCCGCAACAATCAACGAAACAGGCCTGCTTACACCCGTAGGCAACGGCAGCGTAACCGTACGCGCAACCGCACAGGACGGCTCGGGCGTTTACGGTGAAGCAGTAATTGCAATAAGCAACCAGATAGTAGTAACAGGCGTAACCGTAACGTCTTCGCCCGCAGGCATAACAGTAATTTTGCCGGGCGAAACACAGGTATTCCGCGCAGTGGTTGCAGGCGAAGGCGGCCCCGCCCAAACGGTAACATGGGCAGTGGAAGGCGCAGACAACGTAGGCACAACCATAGCCAACGCTATGTACACCGTAACCTCGGGTATGCTTACCGTAGCCGCAACCCAAGTTCCCGTAGCATTAACGATACGTGCAACATCCACGGTAAATACGGCAATCTCGGGTACAACGCAAATAAACGTAGTCCATAGCGAAGACTGCGACTGCCCACTCTGCGACCCGCCGCCGGTATGCGCCGACCCGTGCGACCCATACTGCGACGAATGTCGCCCGGTTGTAACCCCACCGGAATGCGANGACCCNTGCGACCCATACTGCGACGAATGTCGCCCGGTTGTAACCCCACCGGAATGCGACGACCCATGCGACCCATACTGCGACGAATGTCGCCCGGTTGAAACCCCAACACCAACCCCAACACCAACACCAACGCCAACACCAACACCAACGCCAACACCAACACCAACACCGACACCCACCCCAACCCCAACGCCAACACCAACACCGACACCCACCCCAACACCACCGACACAACCCCCACCACCCCCACCGGTAGGCGGCGGTATTGCACCGATAGTACGTCCGGTAGCTCCCGGAGTAGCACCACCGGTAGCCCAACCCCCCGCAGCTCCTGTAACCCCCGTAGCTCCTGTAGACACGGTGGCAACACTCCCGGCAGGAGAAACAACAGCGGCATTTACCGCCGCAACTCTTCAATCGGTAGTAGCGGCAGGCGGTGCGCAGGTAATCGTAACAGATAATGCGACAGTAACACTTCCTATCAACGCACTGGCCGGTATCCTCGCCCAAGGCGGCAATAATGTCGAGGTGGACGTAGCCGTGGGTGTCACCGCAGAAGGTGTAGCCGTAGGCCTTTCGATAACATCCGGCGGCGTAACAATAGCCACTCTTCGCTCCGCAGTTACGGTGCAGGTAGCCGTAGACCTCACAGAAATGGGCGTAGCAAATCACCACCGCTTGGTAGCACTTACAGCAAATCCACAGCTCTTAGGCGGCAGCTACGACCCGGCAACAAGTTATTTCACCTTCTCCACAGATATCGCGGGTGATTTTGTAATCGCATACAGGGCAGACCTAAACCGTATCCGATTTGCAATCGGCTCACCCACCATCACCGACCTTGCAGGCAACGCTCAAGGCCCGTTGGCGATGGATGTAGCCCCACTAATCGAAGGCGGACGCACAATGTTGCCCGTACGCTTTATGGCATATGCACTGGGTGCGCAGGTAGACTTTAACGACGCAACCCGCCAAGTAAGCCTAACAGCAAACGGCCGCACCTTATCCTTCGGAATAGACGGCCAGCTAACAACGGAAATGAGAGGCTTGGGAATGGACGTACCGGCCCAAGTAGTAAACGGTCGTACCATGGTACCCCTGCGCTTTGTAGCAGAATTCTTCGGCGCGGAAGTAGACTGGCACGATACCACACGCAGTGTTGAAGTAATTAAGCTGTAAGAGACAAAAAAACCCTCCCATCGTGAAGAGCGATGGGAGGGTTTTTGTATGTCGGGCAGTTTAAACAAATCCTCGTTTAAGCAACCTATGATTCTGTATATTTCTTTCTACATCGTTTTCGTCCCACAATTGCAACTCCCACGGAAAGTAGAAATTTGACCTGTTTTTAAAATAAATATGCAGCCCTCTGTAATCATCCTTATCGCGCAGATACCAATTTTTAAGCCCAAAAAGCTCCTGCCAATCATCCAGCATCTCATGCACTTGCCCTATGTCCTCTTTACATAAAATCATACGCGCACCAAAAATATCATTCATCCAGTTGTTAACGGGGTATTTGTCAACATTATTAGAAAACCGCTTTATTTTGTCTAAAATACTCTCGGAGGTTTTTACCCGGTAATAAAATGTTATGTTATCCAAGTTTTGCGATATAAGATAATCATTTATGCTCTCATGCAAATTTAACCTATACTGCAAAATATGCTCCGTTGGTACGGTTGTCTTTGACAGGTTTATTTTTTGCACTTTGCCTGTTTCAAAATAGTCTTGGGAGTATTGCAAATGCACATTGTTTACGACACGGATTAACTGCCGGGTTTTTTCTATATTTGTCATTTTTTTTCACCTCCGAGGGCATTGTATTTCTTTTTTGTTTCATTTGCAAATTTCCCCTTATTTGTTATAATTCTCTTGGACTTTTTCTTAGGAAAGGAAAATTTAAAAATGACAGAAATCAAAAAAGATACTGGCGGCTTTGTCCGCATTAGCGACGAGGTAATCATGGTAATCGCGGGTACGGCGGCGATGGAGGCCGAAGGTGTGCTTAGGCACGCGTGGCTGGTTGGCGGAAAGCCCGCCCGAAAGCAAATGGCAAAATGCACAAAGGTAGTGGTAAAAAACAAAACGGTAGCCATAGGCATATCTATAGCGGTGCGTTTTGGTGCAAAAATCCATGAGGTATCTGTGGACGTGCAAAAGAAGGTAAAATCCGCAATAGAAACAATGACGGGGCTAACCGTCGCAGAAGTAAACGTCACGGTGAACACAATCATCGGAGAAAAAAAAGAAAAAACCAAAGCATGAGCCGTAAGACAGCGCGCCGCCATGCTTTTCATTTGATATTCACGCTGCCGTATGACGCGGCAGATGTAGAAAAGCTGGCTAAAACAAAGGCAGCTTATTTCGAGTACCTCGACGAGACCGAGCAAAAGCGGCCAAAGGGCAAGGACGCGGAGTATATAGACCGCGCATTTTGGGGAGTATTTGAGCGGCTGTCGCAGCTCGACGGCGTAATAGAAAACTTTTTGCGTGACTGGACGGTAAACCGCCTAAACAAAGCAGACCTAGCCCTAATGCGCCTGGCCATCTACGAAATGCTCTGCGAAAAAGACGTCCCCCTCGGCGCGGCAGTAAACGAAGCCGTAGAGCTGGCCAAAGCATATGGCGCGGACGAGTCCCCGTCATTTATAAACGGCGTACTCGGCAACGTAGCCCGCGAGATAAAACGACACGGGGAGCTACCACTGCATGAAATGGCCGAAGGCCGGTCAAAAGGATGCGAAATCCAATGATATCCCGCATGGTTTTTACGGTAACACAGGTAAACCGCTATGTGAAAAAGGCGTTGGAAGCCGACGCGCTTTTGGCGGGGCTATTTATCGAGGGCGAGCTTTCTAATTTTAATGCGCATTCGTCGGGGCATTTGTATTTTACGCTCAAGGACGCGGGCGCGGCTATCAGCGGCGTTATGTTTAAGTCACATGCGGGCGGATTGGACTTTATGCCAAAGAGCGGTATGAAGGTAATCGCCTTCGGACATCTTTCCCTCTACGAAAAAACAGGCCAGTATCAGCTATACGTGGAATTCTTGGAGCCGGCAGGCATAGGCGGACTACAACTCGCCTTCGCGCAGCTAAAGGAAAAACTCGAAAAAGAGGGTCTTTTCGACGCCGCCCGCAAGCGCGAAATCCCACGCTTTGCGCAAACCATAGCAGTAATAACCAGCCCCACGGGTGCGGCGGTGCAAGACATAATCCGCATTATCCGAGAGCGTAATCCTTCTGTTAAAATACTAATCTCCCCGGCGATAGTCCAAGGCGAAGCCGCCGCAGCCGACCTGGTACGCGCCGTCACGGAGGTAAACGAATACGGGAAAGCCGACGTAATAATCATCGGCAGGGGCGGCGGCTCGATAGAAGACCTCCACGCATTTAACGACGAAACCCTCGCACGTGCCATCCGCGCTTCAAAAATACCCGTCATATCGGCAGTAGGCCACGAGACGGATTTTACCATTGCCGACTTTGTCGCAGACCTTCGTGCGCCCACGCCCACCGCCGCGGCACAGATTGCCGCCTTCGACCTCGCGGCCACCCACGCTCACATCGACGACCTTCGCCACGACCTTTCCCGCGCAGTTTCCGCCTCCGTCCAAGCCCGCCGCGCAGATATAAAATCTCACCTCGCCACCCTTTCCCGCGCAATGGATTATCACATTGGATGTTTTGGTACAAAGCTCACAAACCTGGAGATTATGCTGGATAAGGTCTCCCCGTACACGTTGTTTAAGCGCGGCTTCGCACTCACCAAAATAACGAGCGTAAAAGAGCTAACAATAGGCCAAGATATAGAAATAACATGGGCGGACGGCAAGGCCAACGCAACCATAACAGAAATAACCTAAAATATGGAAATTTGATGTTTTGGGCCAAACCTCTCCGGCCCGCTCCCCACAAGGGCTACACCGCATTTCGAAAGGGAAAACCACCATGCCTGCAAAAAAGAAAATATCATTTGAACAAAAGCTTGTTAATCTCGAAGAAATAGTGCAGCAAGTAGAAGACGCAGACACCCCGCTGGAGAAATCCATAGCCCTCTACAAAGACGGCATAGCCCTGGCCAAAGACTGCAACGAAACCCTGCGCACCTACGAAGAAGAAATCCATATCCTGCAAAAAACCGCAGACGAGTTTACTCTAGAGCCGTTTTCGGCGGTGCGATAGCATGGCGTCGGATACTCCTTTCTACGATATTATCACAAACCGCCACCTTGTTACGGGTGTAGCTGCGTTGGTGGTTGCGCAGGTGTTAAAGGTATTTTTCGACTACTGGCGCACAAAATCCTGGAAATCCGCAATGATAACCAGCACGGGAGGTATGCCAAGCTCGCACAGCGCGTTAGTTGTCGCGGTGATGATTAGCATAGGCATATACGAAGGCTTTGGTACGCCGATTTTTGCGGTAAGCACCGCCCTCGCCCTTGTGGTAATGCACGACGCCGCAGGCATTCGCCGCGCCGCGGGCAAACAGGCCGAGGCGATTAACTTCCTATTCTCCAAGCTGGAAGAACAAGGCATTAAACCCGGCAACAAGCTAAAAGAGCTGCTCGGCCACAGCCCGCTGGAGGTATTTGCAGGCGCAGTCTTGGGGATTATTGTGGCCTTGGCGGCATATGGGCTGTTCCCGGCGGGAGGGGTATAAAAAATGGTTAACACATGGCTAAAAAGATTAATTTACGTATCCATAATCGGCGTTATAATAACAGGGTTTATTTTGTGGCTATACCAGCCGGAGTTTATATTTTGGCAAAACACCCCGGGTGCAAGGATGGCGATTATCGCGTTGGGGATAATCTTGTTTATGTGGATAGTCATTACCGTCACCATAATAATAGTACGTGCGGCTTTTAAAGAAGAACGCACCGTCCTGTTAGCGCGCATTACCGAGCTGGAAAATCAGCTAAAAAAAGTAACCGAGGTAACAATAAAAGAGCAACGCGATTTTTTTAACAAGCGCGTACGCGAGGTAGAAGCAAAGATAGACGGGAGTGATGCCACATGACACAAATAAGCATACCAATGGACGAAAGCCTAATAAAAGAAGCAGACGCTATTCTTGAGGAGTTGGGAATAAATATGTCGTTTGCAGTGACTATTTTTATTAAACAACTGGTAAGGCAGGGTGGTTTTCCTTTTGCGCCCACATTAAATACACACCATATGCCCCATACTACTCAGCAAGAGCGGCTTGCCTCATTTTTGCACCTTGCGTCCAATAGTAAAAAAATAGAGGGCGATTTTAAGTTTAATCGGGACGAGTGCTATGAATAGGATTTTTATTGACAGCAATATATGGGTTTATCTGTTTGCGGAAGACGGGAGTAAAAGCCGAGCGGCAACAGATTTTATTTCCGAATGTGCCAAAAGTAAGCGTATCGTGACTTCATATCAAGTAATTAACGAGGTATGTTGCGTGCTTAAAAAGAAAAAGTATTCAGAGACAGAAATCCGTCGTATAGCGAGTGACATGATAAGCCTGTGCGAAATTTGTAGTTGCTCCAAGCAAATTATTGTTATGGCCTCCGGATTAAGAGAGGAGTTTTCACTTTCCTATTGGGACAGCTTAATCATTTCTTCTGCGATGATATCCGGTTGCGGTATTTTAGCGAGTGAGGATATGCAAGACGGATTAAAAATTGACAGCATGAAAATTGTAAATATTTTTGCCTAATCAAACTAAGGAGTAGTACAAATGACATTCGAAAATCTACGCAGTACAAAATCACTAAAAAAACTAAATGCGTCGCAGTTACAATCCCTTGCGGACGAAATCCGCGAATTTCTTATACAGAGCATATCCGACACGGGAGGGCATTTGGCGTCCAATTTGGGCGTGGTGGAGCTTACCTTGGCTTTGCACGCTGTTTTTCAGACGCCGCAGGACAAGATTGTCTGGGATGTGGGACATCAGGCGTATGTACATAAAATTCTCACGGGGCGCAAGGCTCGATTTTCCACTTTACGAAAAATCAATGGTTTAAGCGGCTTCCCAAAGCCCGACGAAAGCCCGCACGACGCCTTTGGTACGGGGCATAGCTCCACGGCGATTTCTGCCGCGCTGGGGCTTGCCGTTGCGCGAGACCAAACCGGCACATTCGGAAAAGTAACGGCAGTAGTAGGTGACGGCTCACTTACAGGCGGGCTTGCGTACGAGGGATTAAACAACGCAGGCCGAGCAAAAACGGATTTGTTGGTAATACTAAATGATAACCAGATGAGTATAGGCAAAAACGTGGGCGCGGTTGCGCGGCATTTAAACGCACTCCGTACAACGCAGGCCTATCTCGGCGCGAAAGAAGACGTACGCTCCATACTGGGCAAGCTGCCCGTAATCGGCGCACCGATTTCCGGCGGAATCGAAGCCATACGCGACAGGCTAAAATACGCGATTTTACCCGGCGTGTTATTTGAACAAATGGGCTTCAAATACATCGGCCCGGTAGACGGCCACGACATCTCCGCGCTTCTCAAGGTCTTGCGGCAGATAAAAAACGTAAAAGGTCCCGTTCTCCTTCACACAATCACCACAAAGGGCAAGGGCTACGATATCGCGGAGCAATCCCCGCGCAGCTACCACGGCGTAGGCAAATTTAATATAGAAACAGGAGAAGCAGTATCCCCTACGGGAAAACCAAGCTATACCGACGTCTTTGCGAAAGCTTTGCTTCGCAAGGCGTCAAGCGACGACAAAATCGTCGCCATCACCGCCGCCATGTACGACGGCGTTGGGCTTACCAAGTTTAAGGAGCGATTTCCAAAGCGGTTTTACGATGTAGGCATTGCCGAGAGCCACGCGGTTACGTTTGCGGCGGGGCTTGCGGCGGGGGGGCTAAAGCCTGTTGTTGCGGTGTACTCGTCCTTTTTGCAACGCGCCTACGACCAGATTATCCACGACGTCGCCGTACAAAACCTACCCGTTATATTCGCCATAGACCACGCGGGTGCAGTGGCGGGCGACGGCGAGACCCACCAGGGCATTTACGATATTGCATTCCTTTCGCATATTCCAAACATGACAATTCTCGCGCCGTCTACCGCAGCGGAACTCCCGGAAATGCTGGATTATGCATTTTCGTTAAACGCGCCCGTGGCCATCCGCTACCCAAAAGCAGACGCCCCCGACGACATGCTTCCGAGTTGGCAGGCCAACCCTAATCTGCGAGAAGGCGAAAAAATCGCCATAGTATCCGTAGGCGCGATGTTACCCACCTCACGGGAGGTAGTCGATAATTTACAAAAAAGCGGACACAATCCCGCCCTGTTTAACGCAGGCATTTTGAAACCAATCTGTGAACATTTGATGAAAAAGCTTGAAAAATACGATTATGTATTTACAATAGAAGACGGAGTAAAAATCGGCGGCTTTGGCGAAAGCATAAAATCAACATATGCATTTGCCTTCCCCGACAAATTTCCGGAGACGGGTACTCGTAAGGAACTATTTGCGCGCTATCACTTGGACGCGCATAACATATCAAAAAGAATAGAGGCAATCACAAATGGAAAGCAAAAAAAGAAGTAACAAAAACCGCAACAGAGAAATCGAGCAAAGAAACAGACAAAAACGGTTTGTATTTACAGGCATATTAACCTGTTTAATAGTGCTGGCAGTGGCGGGGCTGGCCTATGCGGTATGGGATATCACAAACCGCCGTACCATTATGACATTAAACGGCGAGCGTATCGCCACTACCGATTTCCGCTTCTTTCACACAATGCAGCAGCTTCCCCCGGGCGAGCTTGCGCAAGAAAGCGTGTTAAACGACCTTACGCAAACCCTGCTGATACTCGACCGCGCAGCGCAGCACGGCGTAGGCGCGACAGCGCAAGAGCTTGCGGAGATTCAAGAGCAAGCCGCAGAAATGCGTGCCGGTGGCGGCCTAAACTTTATCAGCGAGCGTCGTACAGCCGAGCTATTATCGGCATGGCATCATGTATTTGAGCGTCTTATGGACATTTACATGGCCGACTTCACCCCCGACCAAGAAGAATACCAAACAGAAATGGCAATGAGAATGGAAAACATAATCCTAAATTCCACGGATGTAAAGATAAAATATTTGTACGGCGCAGACTGGTTTGAGATGGACGATATACGTCACGAGCTGGAGCATGGCGCGGATTTCGAAGCCTTTACAGGCGAGGGCGCAGAGCCGATAAGTCTGCTCACATTTGCAGAGACCTACGACGCATGGGCAAGCCCGGAGCTAAATGTTATTTTCGAGCTACAGCAGGTGGACGATTTTTCTACTGTATTTGAAATCAACGGCATGTACTTTATCGTAAAAGTATACGACCGCGTGGTAGACGAAGAAACAGTAGCCATGTTTGCAGAAATGGAAAGCGAGCGTTTTATCAACGACGCCCGTGCCGAAGCCTTTTTCGAGTTAACAATGGAATGGGTGGATAACGCCGACAGAGATGTAAACCTACGCGCAATCAGCCGATTTTAAAAAAAGATGCAAAGCATAAAAATAATCGCAAACCAAAAGCGAGACACCGGGCTGGTCTATGCCAACGAGGTAAGGGACTATTTAATCGGCAGGGGCTACGACGCCGATATTATCGAGCCGTGCAAGCAGGCTTCCCCCGCGCTGTTTTGTGTGGTACTGGGCGGCGACGGGACTATGCTGCGTGTGGCACATTACGCCGCTATCTACGACACGCCAATGATTGGCATTAATCTCGGCAACCTGGGATTTTTGACGGATGTAGACAAGGCGCAGGGGATAACCGCATTGTCTAATATTTTGGAAGGCCGCCATGTAAACGAAAAACGCATTATGCTGGAGTCGGAGTTTGGCACGGATGAAATTATTCCGATACAGCAGCGGCTTTCGCTAAACGAGGTTTGCCTCGGTAATATGGGCAAGCTCGGTGAGTATTCGATTTATGTAAACGAGCAGCATATGGTTACGATGCGTGCAGACGCCATTATCGTAAGCACACCTACAGGCTCTACAGCTTACAATTTGGCGGCGGGCGGGCCTATCCTTGTGTCGGGTGGCCAAATGGTTGTGATTACGCCCGTTTGCCCGCACTCGCTAAGTGCGCGCCCGCTGGTTGTAGGGACTAGTGATACCGTGCGTGTGGTGGCAAAGCAAAATTCATCCGTACGCATAGACGGCAACAAGCGCGGCACAGTCCTCTGCGGCGAAAGCATTTTTATCAAAACCTCACATTACCGCGCCACTATTTTAAAAACAACATACACAAACTTTTACTCCACACTAAGAAAGAAGAAATTGCTATGAAACAAGAACGCCAAAACGCAATCCTGGAGCTTTTACGAAAACAAGACATATACACCCAGGACGAAATAACCACTGCCCTAAATCAAAAAGGATTTAGGGCTGCCCAAGCCACGGTAAGTCGCGACATCCGCGAGCTTGGGCTTTTGAAAAAAAACACCCGCAAGGGACAAAAATATATAATACCCGACGGTACAGAGGTTTCCACAAATCCGTTTAAGCGCGTATTTCGCGACGGGCTTGTTTCTGTGGACTACGCGGGCAATATGATGGTACTGCGTACGCTTAGCGGCATGGCAATGGCAGTGGCCGCAGCACTGGATTCCATGAAATTCCCAGAAATACTCGGCTCGGTGGCAGGCGACGACGTCATCATCTGCGTAGTAAAATCCAAGGCCGCCGCCGCCGCCCTATCGGAGAAATTAAATGATAACTAGCCTTCGCATAAAAAACGTAGCCCTAATAGAAGAAGCCGAGGTAAGCTTTGCGGCGGGCTTAAACGTGCTTTCCGGCGAAACCGGCGCGGGTAAGTCCATCGTGGTGGATTCGATTAACTTTTTGCTGGGCGGGCGTACTTCTCGCGATTTAATACGTGCGGGTGCGGATTTTGCTTCTGTCGAGGGGATAATGGATATTGCCGCTCCTTTTTACGAGTTCGTAAAGGAGGGGCTTTTTTCGTTGGGTATCGAGTTGGAAGAAGGCCAAATAATGCTTGCTCGCACCATGCAAACCGACACAGGCAAATCCTCGTGCAAAATAAACGGCCGCACCGTAACCGTAGGCGTCTTAAAGCAGGCCGCAGAATTCCTGATAGAGCTACACGGCCAGCACGAGCATCAAAATCTTCTCGACCCGATAAAACAACTGCAAATGCTTGACCAATTTTGCGGCGACAATCTAACCGCACAAAAATCCACGCTGGAGAGCCTTCTCGTAAACTACAAGGAAACAAACAAGGCGTTAAAAGCACTGACCGGCACGGGCAATCAAAGAGAAGAGCAAATAGAAATCTGGAAATTCCAACTGGAAGAAATAGAAAGCGCGGCATTAAAAGAAGGCGAAGAAGACACCCTAACCGCCAAGCGCAACCGCCTAAGCGGTCTGGAAAAGCTAAGCAAAAACACCTCCGGCGTAGTGAGCCTGTTATGCGGCTTTATCGCGCCGGGGCAACAAAACGCCGTAGACCAAACGGCAAAAGCCGTATCCCACTCCGCAGAAATCTCCCGCTTAGACCCCTCACAGGAAGGCCTGCACCTATCACTGGTAGACATCCAAGCCCAGTTATCGGAAATCTCACAGGACTTCAAGGATTATCTGGACGAACTGGACGCCGACCCCCACGAGCTGGAAAAAATAGAAGCCCGTCTGGACACAATCTACAAATTAAAGAAAAAATACGGCGGCTCCTTCGAAGCAGTCTTAAAAAAACAGCAGGAGCTAACCGCAAAACTGGACAGCTTGGAAAACAGCGAAGAGGAGATAAGACGGTTAAAGCAAATGCTAAAAGGCATATCCAAAGAAATAACCTCCCTATGCGACGACATGAACACACTACGCACAGAAGGAGCAGCAAAAATCTCCGACGCCATCACAGAAAATTTACGCGACCTGGGTATGCAAAACGCAAAATTCTTTATAGAAATCAACCGCAAAACCTCCTTTAGCCCGCAGGGTAACGACGAGGTAGAATTTATGATTTCGCCAAACCCGGGCGAGCCTGCAAAGCCCCTGAGAAAAACAGCGTCGGGCGGCGAGATGTCGCGGATTATGCTTGCCATAAAAACCATAATGACCGACCGTATCTCCACGGTAATCTTCGACGAGGTGGATACGGGCGTATCAGGCCGCACCGCGCAGCAGGTAGCAGAAAAGCTCATGCGCGTAAGCCGCACACGGCAGATTTTATGTATCACCCACCTCCCCCAAATCGCAGCCATGGCCGATACTCACTTCCTAATAGAAAAAACAGCACAAAACAACCGCACCGTAACAAATGTAACACCCCTGCCACAAGAAGAAATGATTAGCGAACTCGCCCGCCTAACAGGCGGCGCGAAAATCACCTCCGCAACCCTACAAGCCGCAAGGGAGATGAAATCCCAAACCGACGCAATGAAGGAGCAACCAAAATGAAAAAAAGACTACTCTCGGCCATATTAATAATGGCTATGCTAACGGCACTAATCCCCGCAATTACCGCACAAGCCATAACTTTTGTACACATTTATGCCGATATTACAGGCGAGGTGATAAAAATAGAGCCTGCATTGCGCGGCAAGTTTGTATATTTAGGCCAAAATGATGAAGCTTTTGCGCGGATTATCATAGACGAGGACGTGTATATACAGGGCAAAGGCATCGAGGTGGGCGACACAATCACCGCATTTTATGCACTTGGCGGAGCGGTTGCATTTACTCCGTTTACGGGAGAAATCCTATCTATGCAGCGTGTTGGCATAGAGCGGGACTACTACTTTATCCAAATGGAATACACAAGCGATTGGATACACAGCATAGGCATACAAGGCAATACTATGCACACCGTCGTAGATTTCGACAACAACTTCCGCAGCGGGCGTTTTGGGGTGGGGGATACCATCACAGGGTATTATTCTCCGTGGAATACCGGCTATATTTACGACATGCCTCACTATGTGGCGGTTTTTGTTGTAAACGGCGACTACGATGTGTATTTAGGCGTTTTTGACGAAGGATATATCCGCAACAGCTTTGTAGAGGCATATAGCGGCATAAAAATGCTCCATCCATGGGGTGAGCCTATAGCGGGACTGTACGACGGCGACCGCATAGCCGTTGTTTTAGGCAAAGATGGCATAGAAAAAGCCATTGTACTGCCCCACCATCGACGCAGAGAGTTGCAAATTACCGTCCTCCCCCGCAGGGATATCGTGTTACAAAAGCTCCACGTGCAGCCCGGCATACTTATTACCGACATCAGGCCGATTTTCGAGTTCCCGGATATTGAGATATTACCTATGCCCACCTTGCCCTTTACCGACCCTACGCTTTCCGTATGGGCGGAGCAGGCCGTAACCCAAGCCATTTTACGCGGGGTTATCCCTCACAATCTTATGTCGGATTTTAACCGCCCGATAACAAACGTCGAGTTTTCCGACCTTGTAGGTACGATGTATATGGCTTTTTTGGGCGGGATAATAGGTATATACGACATCCCCGTGCTGGAGCAGGAAATCGCGGAGCGGATTACCGCACTTACAGGCGAGGACAATATTAACGCAGAGGATTTTCTGCGCCGCGCCGTAACCGTAAATTTATGCGAATCCACCTTCTCCCCCTACGAAACCATCACACGCGAGCGAGCCGCAGTTGTGTTTTCGCACTTGGTAGAAATAATTCTAAAATACCCGATTAAGGACATCCCACCCGTGGCATTTACCGACACTGCTTCACTCGCTCCCCACGCCGTGGCTGCCATAGAAAAAATGCAAACAATGGGCATAATGGGCGGCGTCTGCGAAAACACCTTTTCGCCAAATGCCATCTTCACCCGCGAGCAAAGCATTGTCACAATAATGAGAATCTTCGACCTGTGGCATCACGAAAAACTCGCGAGGGAATAACGCGAATGGACTTGGAGGTATCACCATGACAGCACTTGACGCAATAAAAGCCAGAACAAGCTACAGAGATAAATTCGAAAGCACCCCAATTCCCAAAAGCGACCTGACAAAAATCATGGAAGCAGGCCTATCCGCACCCTCGGGCTGCAACAAGCAGACCACAAGCCTAATTGCCGTGGACGACCCGGAGCTGCTGGCCAAGCTGCACAGCGTAATCNCCCCACCCGCCTCAGAAACCGCCCCCGCGATGATATGCGTACTCACGCAAAAAATCATCGCGTACAAGGACAGGTACTTTAACGTGCAAGACTACTCCGCAGCCATACAAAACATGCTGCTCGCGGCAGTAGCACTGGGCTACCAAAGCTGCTGGTACGAAGGCCACATAACCGACACCGACGCCATAGGCAAAAAAATGGCGGACATACTAAATATCCCCGACGACTACGAGCTTGTATGCTTTCTGCCGATAGGGATAGCGTCGCAGCCGCCAAAGCCTGCGGACAAAAAAGAATTCCACGAGCGAGCGTGGTTTAACGGTTTTGGCGAAGTCACCATAAAAAAAGCGGCGCAAAAAGACAGCGAAATAATCCACAAAATGCAAGTAGAATCCTTCACCCCCGTGCTGGAAAAATACCAAGACAACGAAACAAGCCCCGCCGCCGAAACCCTTGAGCGATTCAAAGAAAGATTTTACACCGCAAAAATCCACCATTACTTAATTGAGCTAAAAAACGAAACCATAGGCTATGTGCGAGTTTTAATGCTGCCCGGCAATGTATACAAGCTTTCCTCCCTATTTATTATTACGAGCCACCAAGGCAAGGGCTACGCGCAGCAAGCAATCAAGCAAATAGAAAAACTCTACCCGCAAGCAACAAAATTTGTGCTAACCACAATAAAACAAGAAAAAAAACTATGCCACCTATACAAAAAATTAAGCTACACCCCCAAACGTGAAGAGCATATAAAAAGCGGAATGGATTTAATCCACTATGAAAAAATCATCAAAAGGGATTAAACGTAACAAGCTGCTTATTTTTGCCGTCGCGCTTTTTGTATGCGCCGCAGCGGTGTTTTTTTATTTCTTCCCGCCGGGGGTATTTCTTGGGTGGGTACGGTTTATTTCGCCGCAAAGCAGCGTTTATGTTACCCGCTACACGCATGTTTTGCTTTCACATTATCCCTACGCCCAGTCATATAGTGAAATAATTCAGAATCGGTCTCGCCTGTCGTCGAAAACGCAGTGGTGCGTTCGCGATTTTCGCCTCGGGCGAGACCGTTCTTCATTGATTTCGCTTTATGTAGTAGATATTTACGAAATCTCGGAGCATAAGCTAAACGCCGACCAAGTCGCGGAGCTTCGCAGCTTTTTCCGAGGGGCTTGGTTTGTACGCAGCAGTGACAGAGGTACAGGCGGCTGGTTTAGTCACGACCCGCCGTATTTTCCGTATTACCTTCACAGTTACCGTATTTCCGTAACAAATCCCGACGGCGACCATGCATCCATATGGGTCGGAGCAGAAAGGCGACACGGCTACATTCAACTACATCTCGGCCGTAGCCCAATTGATATTTTCCGTATTCGCAACGCCTCCCCGGAAGAAGAAATACAGCGGATTATCGGAAAATAGATGTTTTGGCTGAAACCTCACCAGCCCATATAAACACAGGGCTTATGCGCAATCCTCATCGGGTTATTATTAATTAAAAAACGCGCTTTATGAAAAAGTTGTTGACAAATTATTAACAAAGTATTAAGATATCTCTTGGAAGAAAAACTTTGGAGGGATATTTTTTTATGAAAGCATTTTTATTAGGCATTTTATTTGCTATTTTATTAGCACCTACAGTATACGCAAGCGAAGTTTTTATGATGTCATCGGAGTATGTAATTTATCACCCCACGCAAGAAGAGGAAGAGCCGGCCATTTTTATGACAACGGCACGCCTTAATCTTAGGCCCGAGCCTACCACAAACAGTGAGCGCATAACCCTGCTGCCCGCAGGCCGCCGCGTAGAGGTCCTCGATAAAAACGGCGACTGGTTTAAAGTAGACTACAATGGCATGGTAGGATTTATGTACGCCGCACACTTGCGCGAGGTATCCGACGTCGCAGTAGCACCCGGCACGGTAGAACTTCTCCATTGGAGCGAAGCCCGCTACGTAATGACAAAAGGCACAATCTTTACGCTTGTAGACGTACGCACAGGACTTTCTTGGCAGGCCGCTTCTTTCTCAAACGGCAACCACGCCGATATCGAAACAATCACAGCAGAAGACACCGCAATCAAACGTCAAGCCTTTGGCGGAAGCTGGACATGGACACCACGTCCCGTACTTGTACTAATCAACGGCCGCACCCTGGCCGCCTCCGTTAACGGAATGCCCCACGCAGGCTCTACCCGCAGCGGCAACAACATGAACGGCCATGTATGCCTGCATTTCTTAGGCTCCACCACCCACCGCCCCGCAGCACAACATGTACGCGACCACCAAGCCGCAGTACGCGAGGCATACAACACCGCACTTAGCTGGGAGACACCAACCAATGACGAACATTCTGTATAGGATAAAAAACAGCCTATTCGTAAACATTACAAACGCATGTCCTTGTGACTGCGTTTTTTGTATACGAAATTTCTCCGAGGGCATGAACGAAGGAGAATCCCTATGGCTCGACCGAGAGCCAACCATCCCCGAGGTGCAGAAGGCCTACACCACCCGCGCCGACCTCACCGAAATAGAAGAAGTAGTATTCTGCGGCTACGGCGAGCCAATGCAACGTCCGGACGACGTAATCGCACTGGCGAAATTCTTCAAAGAAAGCGACAAACGTGTGCGGATAAACACCAACGGCTTGGTACGCCTAATCCATCCCACCTTCGAAATCGCCCGACTGCAAGGCGTGGTAGACACAGTCTCCATAAGCCTAAACGCCGACGACGCAGAAGAATACAACCGAGTAACCCGACCAATCTTCGGCATAAAATCCTACCAAGAAATGTTAAGCTTTGCTCGTGATGCAAAAAAATACACAAACGTAACCCTATCCATAGTAGGCGTAATAGAAAAACACCGAATAGACAACTGCCGACAAATAGCCCGCGATATGGGAGTAAATTTTAGAGTGAGGTGACGCAGATGGATAACCTGTACTTAAAAACAATAAAAAAAGAACTAACCGCGTGGGAAAAGAAAATGCAAAAAAAGCCGTCGCTAACAAACCGCGCCTCCAAGGCGATACAGGAGAAAATCCAAAACCTAGTCCCCGACAAGGTGCAAAATTTAATCACTGCGGCGGTTAAGACCATGATAGAGACGGTGATTTCCGGGTCGGGGCTGATTACCAAGACGGAGCAGACCTTAAAGCCTTCCCTTGCGGAGAGCGATTTTCTTGTTACGCAGGCGTTTTCTGTTTATCATAAGACTGCTGTTGCGCAGGGTATTGGCTTTGGGCTGGGTGGCGTTTTGATTAATTTGGCCGATTTGCCCGCGCTTCTTTTGGTTAAGACTAAATTTCTTTTTGATTGTGCCAAACTGTACGGGTTTGATATTTCCGACGATAAAGAGCGGATGTTTATGCTTTATGTATTCCAGCTTGCGTACTGCTGTGACAGGCGGCGGCTGGAGATTTTCCCGATAATAAAAAATTGGGACACGGAAAGCGCGGAAATAGAATGGGAAAAACTGCAAACGGAATACCGCGACTATATGGATATCGCCAAGCTATTGCAGCTTTTGCCCGTGGTGGGCGCGGTAGCGGGCGGCGCGGCAAATCATCGCCTTATGAACAAACTGAAGGTAACGGCCATGAATTGCTATCGAATGCGCGTGCTACAGTAGATATCATGGTTTTTTTCTTCCATAGCCGTATTTTTTCTTCATCAGTCGGAAGAATGTTACGGTCATTATTATGCTTAGGGCTTCTGCGGCGGGGGTGGCTGCCCACGCGCCGTTTATGCCGAAAATCGCGGGCAGTGTCGCCAGCGTTATGATAACAAAAATCAGCGTGTTAAACAAAGCCATCACCGAGGACACTGCGCCGTTGTTTAGCGCGGTAAAAAACATAGAGCCAAATGAGTTAAAGCCCATAAATATAAACCCTGCGGCAAGAAAAAGCAGTCCCGTACACGCCATGCCGTGCATAGGCGTATCGGTGGGAATGCCGTAAATTCCGATTAGGACGTCCGCCAGCAAAAATGCCAATACCGCCGCAAGCACCGAGAGAACGCCTATCAGTCGCAGGCTGTTTGTGTATGTTTTTCTTAGGTTTACGGTGTCGCCTTTTCCGAAATTATAGCTTATTATCGGAGCGACGCCGGACGCGTATCCCATAAACAATGCCGCAAATATCCCCATACCGCCAAACATTACTGCGGACGCGCTTACCGCCGCTGCCCCGCCGCCGTCCAGATACATTAGGATGTTGTTCATTAGGATGGTGGTTATGCTTACGGAAAGCATGGCGACCATTTCCGACGCGCCGTTTATGCAGGATTTTCCCAATGCGCGGAAATCGAAGCGGGGAAGTACCAAATATATACTTCCGCTTCTTTTAAATGTGAAAAATACCATCCCTACCACCGCAGGCAAAAGCCAGCCTATGCTCGTCGCGATTGCCGCGCCGCTGATTCCGAGGCCTGCCAAGTAGATTAATACATAGTTTAAAGCCGCGCTTATAATCCCACCCGCAAAAGACATCACCGCGCTGTAATGCGCCTTTCCCGCCGTTATTAAAAATTGCTGAAAGACCATGCCAAGCACCGCCGCAGGCAGAAAATACAACATAGGTCGCATGTACTCCATAGCCATAGGCCGAACATAATCATCCGCGCCCAAGATGTTTAATATGGCAGACGGGAAAAAAATAGCCACAACCGATATTACCGCAGCCCCGATAAACGATACCAGAGTAATAAGGCTAAAATTTTCTCTACCCTCTTTTTGGCGGCCTTCGCCTATTTTTTTCGCGACAAGGGCGTTTCCGCCTACGCCCATCATAAACCCAAACGCCATCACAAACGACATAAACGGAAACACTATGTTTACCGCCGATAATGCAAACGGGTCAATCAACCGCGACACAAATATCCCATCCACTATCCCGAAGGTGTTCATTATCAGCGTGGATAAAATCGTCGGTAGCGTAAACCTCATCAGATTTGTGCAGGTTGGCTTTTTTGCTGTGCTTTCCATAATACTCTCCCTTATCGGCCCGTTTTTGTAAATAAAAAAGCAAGCCAAAATTATTTACGGCATTCTCGCCGTCCTCAATTTTTGACTTGCGTGGGTGCAAGGGTTGTTTTTTACTTTATAGCATCGGGGTTATGATTTTGTCAACTGTGCAACATGAATTTATATGTTTCCTATGTATTTGACGGACAAACCAATATTAGCTTTGAGCAAATGAAAAAAGATTATGAAAAATATACCAATGACGAAAAGCTGGATTTGACTTTGGCTTTTTTTTGTGCGACCTGTTTCAGCTTGCTGTAACGGTATATTGTGATTGAAATCACCTAAATTGTAGCGCGTGCGGAAATGCCTACAAAGCCCGCTCCAAAAGTGATATAATCCAGTAGGCGGGAGTTTTCCCGCAAACAACTTTTCATGGGAGATATTCTAATGTATAGAGTAATCGAGAACAGTCCACGCATGACAGATAACGAAGCTCGCCAAGCATACTCAGATGACTACATTCTGATTCAAAGAGAGAGCATTAACTCTCTTGAGCAGTCGGGGGTCGTTTTATATGTTGGTGACGATTTTAGTGAGTTATTTGCGTTACAGGTAGATTTGCCAGTTGCTCATGGTGTTGTGAAAGAGGGCAGAAATATTAGCCGCAGGTTAAGTTTGGGAGGGCTTGTAGTTGGCGCATGAAATCAAACTTACTATTGACGGTTTTGCCTTCTTGGATATAAACATAAAGCCCAATAATCTAGCCAAAATGGCTCAATTAGAATACAAGGTAGATACAGGGGCAAACTGTACTACTATAAGTCATACAGAATTAGCAAAACTTGGATATGACAAAGATTGGATAAGGTTGGGCAAGTTGTTAGAAGGCGATGAACGACCAACCGCCGCTACGGGCTTGCCTGTTGACGATTGCTATATCGTCACCTTGCCCGAAATTTGCATTGGAGAATGGGTAGGATATAACTGGTCCTTCATGACTAGTTTGAGCGTACCTTTCAAGTTTTTGCTCGGTACGGATTCCATGCGTTTTTCTAATCGTAAAAAATAATGAAAACGTATAAGGAGCGTAAGCCCCTAAACGATAAAAATGTATTTTTGGACAGATTAGTAAATGCAAACCCCAATGCGTTCAAGGAGGCGTTGACCATGTTTACAGAAAACACCAGAGAAATAATTATGGAAGCGATTGAGGAACACGGTTGGCTAAATAATAGGGTCTCTCAAAGGATAACTCAAGAGAGAATGAAAATGGCAAAAAAGATGCTTGCAAGGGGAGATTCCCCCGAAGAAGTATCTGACGTTACTGAGCTTTCGATAGAGGACGTAATTAAAATAGCAAACCAAATGCAAAAACTCCCATTTGGCGTGTAATGGGGGGAGTTTTTGAGATATAACGATTTAAGCATATACCCATTTAGGAAGAATAATTTAATCCATAAGTTTTCATATAACAATTTATCCAAACTTATCTAAAGTCCATATTTTTCACAAAATGGCAAATCTTGGAGGGAAATATGCGTATATAAGAAGATAGTCCAGCTGTTAGGGTTTTAGAAAGCAGGGGCATGAACAAAAAAATGCTCGAAATTGCTGAAAATTTGCTCCGTAGAGGACGCAATATTCAAGAAGTCGCGGAAGATACTGGGCTTGATATATCTCGCGTTGCCGAATTGCAAGAGGAATTACAAGACCACGCAGTATAGCAATTAAATGTTCGACACTAACCTCCAACAAAAAGAACGGAGGTTTTTTTTATTACTTGCAGAAGGGAGTAATAGCATGGCAAGCGTTATAATTTATGGGTCGATGTTAATAAAGAAGCAACGATGGGCAGCTTTTATCTTTTATATGAGGGATTCGCATTTGGGCTTTATGGCTATATTCTTCGCTTTAAGTTAGACGATGGAATCTGCTTCATATGCAGTTAAAATTATGATAGAATAAATAAAAACTGCAAAGGAGCAAATCAAAATGCCACATGTGGTCATTAAAGCAATAAAAGGTGCTTCTCCCCAACAACTACAGGAAGCTGCGAAACAAGTAAGCGCAGTAATAAACACAACGCTAGGCAAACCCGAAAAATACATTTCTGTCAGCGTAGAGGAGTATTCTTTTGACGGTTGGGAAAGCGTTTACAACGAGCATATAAAAGACAAGGATAACGTCATGATAAAACCGGACTACACCGACCCTAAAACATTTCAATGATTAATTTGCGTTAAAAATAAAAAATCCAAGCACGGTTAATGTTTACACTATCGTTTCTTGGATTTTTTTATTTTTACAATTTTTAGGGTATCTGCTATTATAATTACATGAAATTCAGGATAGCGAGGCATCAAAATGCTAAATTTAAACGAGCTTCAGAAATACCGTGAAAACAACCGCATTGAAGCTAAGTCGGCGCAAGGTGGATTACCACAAAGCATATGGGAAACATACTCCGCGTTTGCAAATACACAGGGCGGTCATATTTTATTAGGTGTAGAAGAATTACCGAATAAAACCCTACACCCCATCGGTTTACCAAATCCAGAAAAAATGGTAACAGATTTTTGGAACACAATTAACAATAGGCAAAAAGTAAGCGTTAATATTCTTACAAATAAATATGTACAAATCGCCGAAGCAGACGGCAATTCAATCATTGTAATTGAAGTTCCTCGCTCAGACCGTCGGGACAAGCCTGTTTATATTGGAGCAGACCCCTTTGCGGGTTCATATCGGCGAAATGGCGAGGGGGATTATCATTGCTCCAAGGATGAAGTGCGTAGCATGATGCGCGACCAGTCTGACACATCACAGGATTTAAGGGTGTTGGAGCAACTTGACCTAAACGCATTCGATTACGAAAGTATCCGCCGTTATCGTACCCGCTTACAAAATCTCCGCCCGGGGCATGTTTGGGAAAATCTTGAGCATGTTGAGTTTCTTCAAAAGCTAGGATGTGTTGGTCGTGATGACAATGGCGAATTGTACCCAACTTCTGCGGGGATTTTATTTTTCGGCTATGAGCATGAAATTATAAAAGAATTTCCAAATTATTTTCTGGATTATCAAGAGCACGAAAACGACACCACTCGATGGACAGACCGCATTGTTTCCAACCTCGGAGATTTTAGCGGCAATCTCTTTGATTTTTACCATCGTGTAGCAAACCGCCTAACGCAAGAAGCAAAAACACCGTTTAGATTAGACGGAATAACGCGCATTGACGATACGCCTGTTCATACGGCATTAAGGGAAGCACTTGCAAATGCGTTAATCCATGCGGATTATTACGGAAGGTGTGGAATAGTTATTCATCAAAGCCCCCAACAAATAAATATTGCAAATCCCGGAAATCTTAGGATAAGTATTTCGGATGCAATAAATGGCGGTTTGTCCGACCCAAGAAACAGTACGCTTGTTAAGCTGTTCAATTTAATCGGAGTAGGAGAACGCGCAGGAAGCGGTATTCCCAATATCTATTCCGTTTGGGCAAGCCATAATTGGCAACCACCCAAAATTGAAGAGCAATTTAATCCAGAGCGTACAACTTTATCGCTTCTTTTATCACAACATGAAAACAAAAAAGTGGCGATAAAAAGTAGCGATAAAATAAAAGTGGCGATAAGCGAAGCTAAAAAACAAGCCGTGGTTGACTATCTTTCTATTAACAAGTCATGTAAATCAAATAACATAGCTGCATTGCTGGATGTAAGCATCTCCCGCGCAAAAGTGTATTTGAAAGAATTAATTTCCGACGGAATAATTATCACCGAAGGCGCAAACCGAAATCGCTCTTACAAGCTAAGAACGTAGTTTTTTCTTCCTTCCTTAAAAATACAAAGTATATTTCACTGCATTTTAGTAGAAACTGGAATCGAGGTGAAGTATAATGAATAAGGAAATAAAAGAACGCAGAGAAAGAATTTTGAGCAAGTATCCATCTATTAATGCGGAGCTTGAAACACTCTGTACAACAAGGCGCGATGAAATTATTGATAACCTGTTAAAAAGAGACAAGGATTACCAGTCACTAACTAAACGGCGAGCCGATACCAGCCAAGAGGTCTTGGAAGTTTTGAAAAGCCATGATAAAGCCGATTTATTTGAAGCATATTCGGACGCAATTTACGAAGAAGAGGTGTATGAGTTAAGTGTTATTTATAAAGAAGCATTTCTTGATGCCGTGGAGATGACGAATAAACTATAACCTTTGTATTTGTATGTACGCTATGAAATATTTGCTAAAAGTGTCATGTATCCATTCGGTTGCATGACACTTTTATTTGTTTTTTACAAATAATATTACCTGTAGCGGGTTTTTCGACAAAATTAAACAAAGTATACTACCTGTAGGTTAAGGATGGATTAAACATGGATGATGACTTGAGAATACTTATCGGGTACAGAATCAAAGAACGAAGATGTAGCCTTGGGCTAACGAGAGAAGGTTTAGCTTCCATGACCAAACCACCTATGAGTAGCAAATATCTATGGGAACTGGAAACTGGCAGAAAAAAGATATCCGGAGATATACTACGCAGACTGGCTATTACTTTGGAGGTTACAGCTGATTGGTTGCTGTGTTTGCCTGTATAGGAGAGGTTAATACAGTACCTGAATAAAATCCCTGCGTTTATTTCCGCTTGAATATCTTTTGTGCGACAGCACTTTGAAAACAAGGAGGCACTTCGGAATGAAAAAGATTCGTTTTTTGTTAGTTCCAATGGCGATGATAATGCTGGTGCTATTATCTGCCACTCAAGTATACGCTGACAATATTCGTGTTCTCGTAGATGGCGAAGCTCTTCAATTCCGCGACCAAGTGCCAATTATTGTAGACGAACGTACTTTAGTTCCCATTCGGTTTGTTTTTGAAACATTAGGCTTCGAAGTAGAATGGGACACTACTACGCAAACAGCAGTCATAACCCGTCCGGGTGACATGATAACTGTTACTGTTGGGAGTAATATTTTTGTGACTAGTGGAGTGGAACATACTCTTGATGTAGCTGCGGAAATCATTGGAGGCAGAATAATGGTGCCTCTGCGTTTTCCTTTAGAAAGTGTTGGTTACCGATTAGCGTGGGATGGAACTACAAGAACAGTAAGCGTATACACCAGATAATTGAAGATTGTTTATGTTAATTAGTCATTAAAATTAAGATGGCGAGGTGAGAGTATGCTAGGTCAAATTCTTAAAAAAATTTCCTATGTAATATTTTTTTTCATGATTATTTTGCTTGCTGGGTGTGAATCTCACAGAAATACTCCTAAACCAAGTCCAGAACTTGATTTGCCAACTCTGGATCGCAGAACTTTTGTAGATGAAATGATAAGGCTCGAAAACAGACAGATTATTGTACCGCATTATAGAACTGAACGTTTTTTTGAGTCAGGTGAAGAATTAACGTCTTTTATTATTTTAGATGATAACGTATACATGGGTAACTTTCTGAGAGTGGGAACAGATGCCGATGGAAATAACCGATACGAAGATATATTGCGTACATTAAATAACCTATTTCCATTCTCATATTATTATAGGTTGAGCGAAGGCGGGGGAGCCTCTCCTGTAGAAACAAGATTTCTTTTCGATAATGCAAGGGATGTTGAGTTTTACAGGAGAAGTGATAGTGTGCATCTAAGTCCTTTATCTGGATATATGTATGAATTCCTTAATATTCACTACGATAGTTTAGAAAACCAAATATTTATTCTTGTAACGGATATGGATTTGTCTGGAGGCGTTGACGATGCAGGAATTCCTAACGAGTTTGTTGCATTGTTGAGTAGGTTTATTAAAAACTCACGCAATAACGTTGGTATCATAGGAATTCAATCAGAATATCTAGGTAACATCACGGCAATGCCAGAGCTTTTGTTAGATGCAAATGCCGATATCGTGGGAATATACAGTAGTGGGAATACGGTCAACAGATTTCATGTTAATTACGGAAATCCTGTTTATCGTCCTGTGTACTTGCTATTTATAGGTAGCTCTAATGCTGTGAGAGATTACATGAATCGATTTAAAGAACGCTTTCCAAATGTTGAAGATTTGAGTCGCACTGGTGAATATCGTTATTTTATTTTTGATGACTTGCCCAGCCATTTGCCTATACCCATACAAATTCAACTTTCAACAATTACTCCCGAACTTAATAACGCCTTGGATAGATATGCATTTGATGTTGAGGGGTTATTGCACTTAGTTTCAGACAGTTTGACGGGTGATGCTGGAATAAGTAGGGAACAGATTACTTGGGATAATCGCATCACCGACCTTCAAATTCCTTTTTGGCGCATTTACTCAGGCTTCAGGAATTCATCTAATTTCACTGATGGGCAACGCCCCGGATTGAGAATAACTCTAAATGAAACACATGATACGTTGCTCTTTGATGAATATGTAAACATTAGGATGTTTACTGCAAATGGTGACTGGATCAATAATCCGGTTAGCCATATCTATGCAACCGAAAACAGAGCATCTCGAAATCAAATTGATTTTGAAATTATTCCAAGTAGTTTTGTGAATGATGAGCCGAAAATTTTTGTTGTCGATGTAGAGCGAAGGGTTATTAATGAACAGGTTTCATATAGATTTCAAAGGTTCAGAGATTTTAGATGGATTGAAGATTGGACTCTTGATTTAAGGCTCTTTAGAGATGAGGCGTATCTCAGAAACCAAGAAGGAATTTTTGAATTCACATTATGGACACCACCTTATGTAGCCAGCGATAATTTTTCGCAAGCCCATAGGACGCCATTTCTTAACAACCTATTTGACAGATTGATAACCTTACGAACTGATTTTATACAAAATACATTATACCAAGAAAGAGTCGCCTATACATCGCATCAATACGCTATATTTGGTTTTGTAGCGAGAGACAGATATGTCATGCATTTCCCAAATGCATTAAATAACGAAACTGGTGGTTTTGCTTTTAGCACGTATGAAATACAAAATATGAACCGTGAAGGTAACTGATGTATGTTTTGTAATTTATGAAGGTGATTTGCTTCCCTCATAAAACCATTGAGAGTGGTAAAAAAATATTAAATACGAGAGGAATATTTTAAATGTCTGCTGAAGGTAAAAAACGTAAAATGTTAAAACTAACTAGACTGCTGCCAAATGTGTTTTTTTCTGGTACTTTTTTGTTTGTGCTAGCCTTTATGTTAATATTTCTTGACACATTTCAAGGATTGTACAACTTTATAGGCATAGGAAATCAAAATACGCCTAATTTCGAATTGCTAATATACTCGGCAAGCATGGTTTTGCTTTTTTTCCTTTGTGTCATAAATTTTATTTATTATTTCAAATATAGCTCAGTAAAAAATGCACATTTTGTAAGAAGTTCTTTAAAATCACAAATCATTGCAAATGTAGCTTTTATAGTTGGAGTTATAATTTGCATGATAGCCATAATTGTTTGGGCTAATATATTGCTTAACGCCTTAGTGAGCGATGGTGTTATAAACAACGTAAATGTCAATTTAATTTATTTGCCAATCGGGATTTGTATTTTGCTAATACTAATCCTCTCGTTCTTGCAAGTATGTATATTTACGCCAGAAAACAGACGTTCCCCTGTGTGGAAATCAACATTTATTGACCAAGACGATGTGTAATGAGTATCTGCATTTCACGGTGGTTTAATATAAACATGTATTCCATTTCGTAGCAATGCTTATAAAGGAGAAGATAAACTATGAGTCGTGTATTAGTTGGTGTGGGTGGCACAGGAGCTAAAATCCTTGAATCTTTTGTATACATGTCCATAATGGGCGTTCCAAGCTATCTGCGATTAAATGACATTCACCTAAGGATGGTAGATACTGACGAACCAAATGGGAATAAAACGCGATTGAAAAATTTATTATCGGCATATAGTGGCGGGTTATATGATATTTTGAATGTCTTTTCTGATAAAGAAGGGCAATGGAAACCAGCCTCTGTTAGCTATTCAAAACTAAGAGGTAGCGGTGACGTAAACCAATATAATTCTGAATTTTATTGGGATGTGGGTGTAAATGCCATTGAAACTCTTGGTGAAATGATTAGAGATAGTAAAGAAGGCGGCAATGCTGATATTTTGAAAATGTTGTACGGTGTTGATGACCAAGGGGTTTCATTAATTGAAGGCTGCCACGGAAAGCCGAGAATAGGCTCATTAATTTATGAGCGTTTTTTTGATAAAGATATAGCATCAAAAGGAACTGACAGTTTCTGGCGTTCGTTATATGCAGTTGCTCTTGAAGGTGCAATGTCTACTGGCGAAAATGGCGGTAGAATTATGTTTGCAGGTTCAATTTTTGGAGGAACTGGTGCAAGTGGCATACCAACACTTGCAAGATGCTTTAGCAACCAATATTTCAACGACAAACAAAAAGGTTCCATTGGATTAACCTTGATGCTACCATATTATATGTACGAAGATACACCACAATGTAAGGCTAAATCAAGTGATTTTGCTTTAAACAGCAAGGTTGCACTGAGATATTATCATGATTCTGGTTTCATAGATGAACTTAATGCGAAAAAAGCAAATCCATCTCTTTATCTTATAGGGCAGAAACCCGATTTTATGTACGATAAAGATGGAGAACGTATAGGTACAAACATTGCAGGTGCTTTTCAGGAAAACCCAGCATTGCCAGCTGAAATTACTGCGGCGTTTTCTTCAATGCACTTTTTTACGCAAAAATTTGCAGAAGGTGAAAAAGTTTATGTAACTGAGACCGCTGGGAAATTAGGAGAATTAGATACTTTGCCTTGTGTTAGTGCAACGTCAACTGAGGGGTTGTTAAGACGTAGCCATGAGTATACCGTGTCTGCCAAACAAGCAGTAAAACGTCTGAAACTTTTTTCAACACTTTGGCTTGTATTAAAAAAACATAGACCTATTAGTAGCACAAGGCATATCCCTCCATTTGGGACTTGCTACACACAAATTCAAGACGAAAGCGCATCTGGCTGGGATAGCAATTTAAAGTCTATTGATGAATTTTGTGTAAATGCTTTTGAATGGCTATGTCAACTTGAAGCGAATGGACTTGATTTAGGTAATGTTAGAGGATTGTATGCGACAATAAGTAATCTTCCTGATGGCGATATGTTGCCTTCAACACAAAAAATTGAAGGTAATAGTATCACCAGTTATTACTCTGTGAAATTACAAGATATAGAGAAATCTATCAAAAAGAAATATGGAAACAATGACTACAGGAACCTTCTTTATGCGGTTATGCAAGTATGCAGTGAAGAAGTAAAATATTAGGAGGTAAATATATATGCGCTGGATGCCGAACCTTAAAACAAATGCCCCATTTACAGTAGGACAAGCAAAAGATTCTTTTAAACCGGGCAAAAGAGATGTATTGCTTGCTGCAAGTAGAGCAATAGATATTCAAGCACTTCAAACTTCAGATGTGCGCTCTGTTCCAGACATATTTTACGATGCTTGTATGTATGAAATGATGATGCACTCTGATGGCGAAGATGTTAAAGATTCTTTTTTTGTTGAATGCCTAAAGCAAATCGAGTATGAATGGAGGGCTCTCTTTGCCTTTTTGGTTCTATCAAAAACAATGAGCAAGCCTGTTAAAGCTGAATCACTCTTGAAAAGCAATCAACCATCACGATTTCCACTTGAGCAAATTGCCATCACGCACATTCCTAAACGTAATATATGGAATGAGCAAGGGTCTGGATGGACATGGGAAGATAGCGTATTATTCACATTGCATAACGATGATGATGATTTATGGACACCCATAGCAATGAGTTCGCCTACTACTATAATTGTTCCTGCGGCAGATTGCTGGAATACTGTTATGCGCAACTATCATTTTGATGAAAATAGCGATGAGCGGCCTGATTGGATAAGGTGCTGGTCGAATAATCGCCCAAAAACATCAAGTGACGATCCTGTTAAATTGCTTGGAAGAGATTATGCACAAATCATGTGGTCTTGGCTATCAGCATATCAAAAATTTCTTTTAGCAAAGGCAAAAGATTCTGGGAAATGCCTCGATATGTCTATGGCTAATAACCTTTGTGCTGAAGATTTAACGAATTCAAATAATGATGGAATCATTACGCGGTACAAAAAAGCACTAGAAATCGAATATGGATTTAAAAAAGATGGGTCATCGCAAGGTTCTTATGAGATTAAAAACATAGCAGATTTGCTGGCAGAGAGGAGGAGTCTTGATTATAGTGATGTAAAAATGTTTAAGAATGTAACAGAGACTTACATTTTCATTGATTGTGAGAAAGTTTCCTCTGGAGAAAAAATTGGAGACTCTAAGCCATCTGACTTGAAGGCTTATGGTGTTCTTTCACTGCCCGCTTTACTAAGCAATAGAAAAGAAAGAAGTCGTGAGTTAAATGAATTGAATATATTTCCTCATTTTAGCGATGAGCTATTGATGAATGAAATTTCAACAATTCTTTTTGACAAAGCAAAAGACGGAAATCCCGCAAAGTCAAGTGATTGCGCCTCTGTTGTTCTGCAAGGTGAAGGAGTAGTTAATTTACCAAATACTTCGCCAGAGGACAGCGGATGTTATTTGATTGCAATGCCATTAACTGAAAAAGGCATTGGTTTATTCCAAAAATGCGAAGAAGCAGGAAGCCCGATTAAATATAGCATTTCTGCTATAAACACAGGAAAAATAAAAATAAAAATGCAAATACCTATGCAGCCAGACTTGCCCGGAGTTATGAATGGATATTACGAATACGAACGTGAGTATGTAGGAGTATACGACCCCACAAGCAATCCCAATGGTACAATAAGACAGACAATGGTGGGTTCTGCTTGTGAAGCTGGCATATGGCCAAATAGATCAATTGATGGATGGAACACATATTTTTATTTTTGTTACCGCACAAAGAGTCAGACGGATTCCATTTCTTACATGAAACCATATGGTGAGAATAAAGAACCAGATTCTAGTCATCAACTTAGTGACCATGAAGTGGTAGATTATTACGAATTCAATGAATTCCCAAGATTTCTAACTGCGTACAACGGAAGAGACGAAATAGTAGGATATATACCGCTAAACACGAATCATTACACACCTTCCCCCGTCGATGGCGAACAAAACTACCATGTTTATCTTGATTTCGGAACTTCCGCAACTGTTTTCTACAGAAAAATAGATGGAAAGATGAAAGATTCTCAAAAGTTTAGTGGAGGGTCACGAAGTCGTAATGATTTAGTTGCAGGGATTATTTGCTCAAATCCAGACAGAAGGTCTGTAAACGGTAAATACTTCAACCAACTCTTCTTCCCTGACAGTTCTATTGATGTGCCTTTTCCGTCTTTGCTTCACGATTTCTGGTCTGTTAAACACGATAGGCGAAGAAAACATGTACTTGATGCACGGATTTTCTTTAAACAATTAGAGAGGACATATACAAATCCATCACATGGGTTTGTTATTTCAAACCTCAAATGGAGTAACAGTGAAATAAATACATTCCGCACAAATGTTTACTTTGAACATTTGGTGCGTTTGATTGGCTTGGATGCGCATATTAATGGTTGCACATCATTATTGCTTTATCAATCTTATCCTGGAGCGATGAACAAATATGATGAATACCTAAGTAGAACAAAAAATATTTTCGTAAATACGCTATCTAATGATTCAAGTAATGTCAGATTTACTTCAGGCGGTGATATAACCGAGGGGCAAGCGGCAGCACAGTTTTTCAATACCAAAATTGTACCTGCACGTTGTGTTATAGATATTGGAGGCGGTTCATCTGACCTATTTTTGTATGTGCAATCTGACCATGACGGCGTTATGAAATTTGTTGCTAAAGACAGTTCGATAAAATTTGGAGCGCGTGATGTGCTTGTAAGAGTTTTGCGTGAAAATGCTGAAAGGCATAGGCAGAGTGGTGCATATGATAAAACATACCTCCATAGGCTTGCTTCTAGTTCGAGTTTGGATTTATACTCAGAAGGAGGGCATCCCGAAAAGCCTATTTCGGCAGAAACAATAAAAGCAATTGTTAGCGAGGCTGGCTCTGAAGAACGTTTTGTTGCTGAATTGGAGGAGTTTTTAGCACGTATTCACACAACGAATACTGGAGATATAGCTATTGGTGATAAGCTACATGAGGCTCTTAGGCTCGTAAATCCTAAACATGAACAGAACGACAGAAATTTCTTAACGCTTCTTGCAGTTAATATGGCAGCTACAGTCTATTATGCAGGTATTTTAGCTCGCAAAATAGAGCATAGCTTTGATAGTATTGAACTTTCTTTTGCTGGAAATGGTTCTAAAATGTTACACTGGTTGGGCGAAAAGAACACCTTAGATAAATTTCTAAGAAGAGTTTTCTTTGAGGCTATCGCAAGAAAAGACTTAGCTCCACAAATGGCTGAAAAGAGAAAAGCGGAACAAGAAGTGTTTGACTGCAAAGCAGATGTTGCTTCAGTCACGTCAGCTTTAGGTACGGCTAAAAAAGATGTTGAGGAGAAAAAAATTGATTTATCTGATGCAGTCAGAAAGGTTGAGCGATTAGAAAATGCGGCACAGCGAATTAAGGATGCAACTGGCGTTTCTGATACACAGACCGAAGAAGATTTAACATCTGCAAGAGAGAGTGTAATTAAGATACAAAAAAACATCGAAGATTTGGAAAAGAAAGTAGCGGTTGCGGATGTAAAATTAAGTATTGCAAACGAGGCTTATGATGACGCTTTAAAAGTTTTGGAGCGTTATGCTGGTGCGTTAACTAATGCAAAAGACCAAAAGAAGGATGATATTATTGGCACTGTTAGTGTAGAAATTGCTGAACAGGGAAAATTGGTTGCATCTAATGGTATGTCATTCGACAAGATTCCTAATGTATCCTGTGAACGCTTGATTATCGCTGGGGAAGCATATAACACTATAAAAGGTGATTCGGTTGTATCTAATCCAGCGGAGGGTAAATTTGATAAAGATTCAATTTCAATAATGGATGGTGGCCGTTGGGTGTCTAGCGGTATCAGTTATGATACTGTAAAGGAAGATGAATTTATTGCGTTTTGCCATGCGTTTAACGATGCTGTCAAAGATGCATTTGGAAATGACAGGGATCGTAGGGTCTTGGCTTTGAATATATTCACTCGCCCTAACGAAGATATTGGCCCCCAATTTGAAATAGGTGATGATAATGTTTGGAGGGGCAAGAAAAAACATTATTTGAACTCTTATTTTGAAGCCGTTTTGTCTGAAAAGCAAGGCGGTGATACTGTTGAGGATGTAAAGTCATTATTTTTCATTGAAGTTCAAGCGTTATTTGACATAATGCTTGAGAAGTTTGGTGTTGATAGATGAAAAAAAAATGCTTTATTATATTCCTGATTATTTTTGTTTTTGCTGAGTTTACCCTTGTTTATGCAAACGAGGGTAGACTTAGTTTGATTTTTCAAAATAATAACGCAATTTCTATTATTCCTGCTAGCTTGAATGGTAACGCTGATATAACCCATGGCGATTTAGCTTTGCGTAATGATGGCTATTACGATTACTCATATGTAATTGACTATGTTAGAACTACGGTATCAAGAGTTTTTTTGAGACCCGTGATTAATCCGAATATGGAACTTACGTTGATTGGCTCAGGCAACAATAACTATTTATTGTATGTAGCAGGAATGTTTGATAAAGAAAATGGTGTCTTTGTTTCGTTAATTCATGAAGAAAATGGTCAGATAATTACCAATGCTTGGATTCCGCTTGATTATTTTTCTTTCGTAAATAAATCAGTTCAAGATTCTGACTATTATTATAACCAATATGATGCTGCAGAGCATCTTCTTAGGTCTATTGAAAGGCTTTTGTTTGTGGTTATTGGTCTGCTGATTCTTTGTTTTCTCTTAATAGCTACCGTATATTATCGAATGCCAAAACAGAGGAAGAAAAAGCATAGAAATCAGACGCCATCAGCTACGAAAAGAGTAGAACCAGAACATGTTCGCAGAGAATACCATAAGAATGTGAAAAATAGTGCAAATAGTAGCATGTGTGAGAATTATGGCGATGACTACTCGCCCGAATATGAGACGAGACTGTTCAAAGAGGATATCTCAGACAGTGAAGATAGTGCCGATGCGGATTCGATTTTAATTAGTTTGTTATATGATTCATACCTCAACAGTCGAAACAACTACTCTTGGAAAAACTATATTCAAGAATATGATTATTATGTATCGTTTTTGGAATATAGCGAGAGTGCTAAATCATTTTCAATAACAGATGACAACCAATCTTCAATATTAGCAATAATTACAACTTCTAATAATGAAGATTATATAGTGCCAACAAAAAATATGACGAGTAAGGATATTAATACGCCCGGTTTCAAAAAGTGTTATTTTTCAGATAGTTCAAGTTGGCCTGCTAAGATAGTTGAACTTGCGGTAGTCGAAAAACACAAGAATGGAACTGCTTTCAAAATTAAACAGGGAACAATTTGCGATTTCCAAACATAGACCATATACTATTTATTACAGTATACAGTATGGCTCTCGCAAAATAAAACCGAAAGAGGTTCCTTAAGTATTTCAATGAATGTGTTCAAGTTGTTTGTAGGTTTTTAGCAAGTGAATGAACGCTAGAAATTAAGAGGAATGGTTTATTTGGCTATAATAAAAGGTATGAAAAAGGAAACTAGCTGCAATTTTTGCGTGAACAATAATAATTTTCACACTTCGCAATGTTGGAATAATTGCCCTCTCTGGAAACATTGTAGTGATAAAAACTGTATTTTTTGCAGAGACAATTATAATGAGATTTTCAATAATTGTCAACATTCAATGACTGCATTGCTGACTTACAAAGGGGCTAGCGGACACGAAAGTAAACAGCGGAAACAAGAATCTACGAAAAACGCAGTTTTTAATACTGAATTAACGCCTAATAAGCCAGTGATTCCCGAAAAGCCAAAACAAGAATATTTAGCACCGAACAGCCAGAAAAAAAATCAATTCGTAGGAAACATAAAGTATGAAGGTGAAAATGCAGTAAAGACACAACAAAAACGCATGTTGCATATTCCAAATGACGTATTAGCGAAATTTAAAAAAGCTGCAAATAATTTTGTTAACGTGAAGAATGTATATGATTGGAAAAAAAAGCTAGAAGAAAGTACAGGGCTTACCATTTCTCTTATTGAATATAGTGGTAGTCGCCGCCTTTGGAAACGAACTGAACTGGGTAAAACTCCTGAATTGGCATGTGCATCGTTATCTGGGTATGATAATGTCATTATTATTCCATCTACTAACGCTGTAAATTTAAAGGGTTCAGAAATATCTGAATGGTACATTGTTAATGGTATTAGCACCAACTATATTATTGATGAACTCGCTCTTGCAGAGTGTGTGGAAGGCAAAGAATTTTCAAAGGGTGAATATGGAAAAGGTATTATATCAACCAGCTAGTTTTGAAATTTAATATTGGGGTCACTTGAAAAGGCAAAGTAGGTGTTCGTATGCATATATTTGTTGTTTTGATAATAATTATATCTTTTATTTCTCTTTGCTTTAAATTACTTGCCTTGATTATTACACTTTGCGAAATGCGGAAAGAAATGTCTAAGTATCGTTTAGGGCTATTTAGAGAGTTTTTAGTTCAATTGAGAAATGATGAAAATATAAAGCAAGATGATTCTTGGTTAGATAAATACTCTGTTGAGAAAATTACCTGCAGAGCATATTTGTTTCCAATTTTGGCACGTGGAGTAATTTTATCAAGTTCTATATCATATATTTGGGGATTATCTCGTCATGTGTCCGACACAAATGACGAAGCAAATTCTTTTTGGGAAAACATTTGGTCATTAATATTACATGCCGATTCATTAGCGTATAACTTAATTAAAAATATTGACATGTTAGCATCTGAGCATTTAATTGTTGGTGTTCCTTTATTAAGCATATTATTTTCGTTAGTATGCATTTCTTTAGTTTTATGGAATTATCTTTTGTATTCAAACGCTTTTTCAAAACTTGAGTATTATATCTCTCAAAAACTATTTATCGATACACTTTCTAAAGCAAACAAAGGTATTGATCCTGAAGTAATTGCTCGAATGGAGAAAACATTAGATAGTACATCGAAAATTTCAGTTGATTTTACAAACTTCATGGATAATATTAATAATTCGCTTGAGTCTAAGAAAGAAACATATTCGAATTTTAATTTAGAAATGGATTTGCGAATTAATGAAATAAAACATGTAATAGATGGCTTTAACAACTATACTCAAGATTTTTCTAAGTCTCTCAGTAATTCTATTCATGAGGCTATTCATTCGGAGCGAAAGCATATGGAAGAAGCCGTTGATGAAATTTCTGAAGATTTTATTAATGGGGGAGTTAGCCAAGGGTTTGTAGCAGTATCGGATGCAATGTCACAAATGGCAAAGCAATTAGACTCTACTGTTTTCACAATGCAAAGTATTTCGGAAGAATTCAATAAATCTGTTAAAACTTATGTATGGTTCAATGAAACGGCAATTAAAGCGGCAGAACAGTTAAAAAGTGCCAGTAATGAATTCCGTGTAGCTGCTCAACCATTTAACGAAATGATAGGCACGACTACTGACGTGATGCGCCAAACTATCGGTCATTTGAATTATATGGGTTATGCATCAATACAGGCTGTTGCAGATGCTTTGGAAAAGAAGGTAGACATTTCACTTGAGTCCAGAGAAGAATGGATGAAAGTTTTTGCCGAGTCAGTTATCACAGTATTTGAAACCAACATGAAGGAGTTCCATGAAAAACTTCTTATCCAGTTCAACAATAAAGAAGATGTAAACATTAATAAAATAGATGCAACGCAAAGTGACACGGAGAAAGAGCAATTTAATTTAGCAATCGAAAAAATCATAAGGGATAAATTAGCGTATGAAGCTATCAAGCATATTACGCGTCTCCGTGAATTAAGTGACCATCAACAACAGTAATAATTATTGGATGAGGGGTAGTATTATGGAAAACACAATTAAGACTAAAGCAACATTAATCAGTGCTATTATATGTGGTGTGATAATCATATTTGTTATTGGTATGTTCATATTTCAGTCGGTTACTGATGACAGAATATCACCACATATTTATATCGCTTTAGGCGATTCGGTATCATCAGGATATGGGCTTGTTGGTTATGCACATTCACCTGAAGGCAGACACACCGCTCTATTTTTTGAAAAAATAAGAAATGATGGCTATGTCGACGAATTTCATAGTTTCGCAACAAGTGGATTTACTACATCAGATGTACTTGATTTGCTCAATAACTTAAATGATTCCGAGCGCAGAGTATTTAATAATGCCCGCATAATTACATTAAACATAGGTGGAAATAACTTATTAACTCCTTTTTTAGCCTATCTGACAGATTTGGAAGTTGTTTCTGGAGCAGGAAACATCAGAACAGGAGTTGGTGGCGTAGTATCAGGAACGTGGGGAATAATATATGAGATAATTTCAGGTGTAGGTAATTCGCCATCTCCAGATGATGATACCCGGTTTAGCTTTGGTGGAGTCGTAAGAGGCTTTGGAGATATTGTGATTGGTCTTGGGGAATTGCTAGTAGGGGCTGGTGAGATTATTGGCGGTTATCCAGACGTAGTGTCAACATGGAGAGGGACACTTTCACCAGAATTAGAAGCGTTATTTGATGAAGGTGTGAATACTTTTTCACAAGAATTTGTTGAAATTATAACATGGCTCGAAACTCACGCTCCAAATGCAACAATAATGGTAAATACAATTTTTAATCCTATACCAGAAGAAATATTATCAGTTTCTGTGCCAATTTCTAACTGGTCTAGTATGTTAATTAACGCTATGAATGATACGATTATAGATGAAAGTGATAACAGAAATTTCGTTGTGACAGATGTTTATTCATTTTTTTCTTATCGTCTTGATTTGACAAGTTTCAACTTAAATCCTTTTGCGGGAGAAATTTCTTTTGATTTGGTGCATCCAAATGCCGAAGGACACATGTTAATTGCAGAACATAACTATATTGCCTTTAGTCAATATGCGTCAAGTAGGAATTAAAAATTCAATATACAAAAAAGGCTTAATAGCGACAAGATAAATTTGCTGTTGAGCCTTTTTGAAAAACTGTTGGGAGTGAATCCGAATTAGTATAAATGGAATAATCAACCAATACTGTGGAAATACTAAAGGTACAGCCAAACAGGGCAAAGCTGGAGAGCAACCCGACGAGAGTCGTGAGTTTTAAGCGGTAAAGAACGGCAAGTTGCCCCCAGCTTGTCGTTTTTTTTACATTCACCGATAATGCTCCCAGCGGATAAACTCCGGGGTTTGGGGCAACGCCCCAAGGTTTTACGCAGCCATCCTATCATCAAAAAATATCGAGATTTGGCTGTAAGCCTAAGCCATGCCCCAATCTCGTGCGGGCATCGTCCATTTCTTTGTGATTTCTCTCACTGAGAAGTACACGACCTTGCGAATGGAATCATCGGTGGGAAGGATGGCTTTCGTCTTGGTGAATTTGCGCAGTTGGCGGTGATAGGCTTCTACTGCGTTGGTAGTGTAGATGAGGTGGCGAATTTCTTGCGGATACTCGAAAAAGGTGGTTAATTCTGCCCAGTTGGCATCCCATGATTTTAGTATCGAGGGATATTTCTTTCCCCATGTTTCACGAAACTCTTCCAGTGCATACTCGGCATCGTTGAGGTTGACTGCTCCGTAGATTTTCTTTAGGTCGGCGCATACGGCTTTGCGGTCTTTCCACGGCACAAACTTCGTAGAGTTGCGGATTTGGTGTACGATGCACAGCTGATTTTTGGTCTTGGGGAAGGTCTCGTTGATGGCTTCGCTTAACCCTCGCAGATTGTCGTGACAAGCCACGAAAATGTCGGAAACACCGCGTTTTTTAAGGTCCGAGCATACACCCGCCCATAAACTCGCTCCCTCGTTTTCGCTTAACCAGCAGCCGAGGATTTCTTTGTGACCTTCCATGTCAATGGCGAGTACGGTATACACGCATTTGTTGATGATTTGGTTGTCTTTTCGGCTTTTGAACACCACTCCATCAAAATACACGATTGGGTAAATGCTTTCAAGTGGGCGATTTTGCCATTCGTTTACTTCCGGCAAAATCTTGTCTGTGATTTTGGATATCATCGTTTGTGGGATTTCTGCG